>Ga0074193_1000038_pt2 | contig 157502 bp, 142 predicted proteins | sample EPASupsiteHSE605_FD_64523 | JGI IMG/M metagenome (GOLD analysis project Ga0074193, IMG submission 64523) | Bioremediated contaminated groundwater from EPA Superfund site, New Mexico - Sample HSE6-05 | ecosystem: Environmental > Aquatic > Deep subsurface > Groundwater > Contaminated ... | reverse complement strand
TTTTACTGGTCGGAACGAGAGGATTTGAACCTCCGGCCCCCTGAACCCCATTCAGGTGCGCTACCAGACTGCGCTACGTTCCGAAAAATTGTGGAGTGTATGTAGCACTGAAGGCTACCGGCTGTCAACTCTTAGTTACGAATCATTTTTTTTTGCCCTGCCGAGTTGCGCCAGAATCTCCCGCAGTTCTTGTTTGATCCGGACCAGAAGCGGTTCGTCACCGGCAGGTAGAAGAGATGTGGCAGCCTTAATTTCCGCGCCCGCCTGTCGATCATGTTCCAGGTGCTTGAGATGTTTTCTCGCCCCGGAGATGGTGTAGCCTTCATCGTGGAGCAACCCCTTGATCCGCAGAAGATTTTCCACATCCTGCCGCCGGTACAGGCGCTGTTTTGAGGGGCCACGAAACGGTTTAATCGTTGAGAACTCCGATTCCCAGTACCGCAGCACATGGGTGTCCACACCCACCAGGTGGCTGACTTCGCCGATCCGGAAGTACACCTTATCCGGTATCTGCGGGAATTCCGGAGTCGACCGTTTCACATCAACCTGTTGTCCTTATCCTGGTCGTTATAAGCAATTCCACCTCGTTGCCGTGCATCCGAAAAAGCCGGCGAGTAGACGCCGCGCTTGTTCTATTTGTTCAAACGTTCGCGTAGCCGCTTGCTCGGCCGGAAAGAGACCATCTGCCGCTTGGTGATGGTCATCGATTCGCCGGTGCGCGGATTGCGGCCGCGGCGCGGGCTTTTATCGCGCACCGTCAGGGTGCCGAACTGGACCAGCTTGATCGATTCGCCGGCCACCATGGTGTCTTTCATGGTGGCGAACACGGTATCGACAATCTCCGCCGCATTCCGCTGGGAAACCCCCAGTTTTTCGTTGACGGAGACAGCCAATTCCTTACGGGTGACATTCTTCTTTTTCATGCTTCGGATCCTTCGCGATAACGGGCGTTAAATTCTGCCATCAAAGTATTGACGATTTTATCATGGATTTTGTCGACCGACTGATCGTCCAGGGTGGCGGTCGCTGAGCGATAGGTAACGGAAAGGGCCACGCTCTTGTGCCCTGACTGGATCGGTTTGCCTCGATATACATCAAAGATCTCGGCAGACTCAAGATATTTCTGCTGCTGGCCTTGGATTGCCCGCAGAAGATCGCCGGCCGGGACCGTATCCGGCACCACCAGGCTGATGTCCCGTTTGACCGCCGGGTATTTGGGGAGGGCGGTAAACTGTTTGGGGACGCGCGCCAGGGTCAGCAACTGCTCCAGATCGATCTCGAAAAAATAGACCGGTTGCTTGATGCCAAAGCCCTTGAGGGTCTCCGGATGGACCGCGCCGAGAGAGCCGATCACCTGTTCGCCGTCGCGGATAAGGGCGGCATAGTTCGGGTCGCAGTAGGGCTGCACCTGGTGGGGATCATGGCCGAACAGGGAAGCGCCGCCGGCCCCGGTCACCCGCAGTACCTGGAGGAGATTGGCGACCGCACCCTTGATGTCGAAGAAGTCGGCGTCCTGAGCGGCATAGTACAGAGGTTCAGCCTCGGGATAGCGGTGCCCGCTGATCACCGCGCAGAGATGGAGCCGTTCCTCCGGCAGGGCACCGGTCTGTTGCTGGAGAAAGATCTTGCCGGTCTCGAACAGGCGGATGTCCGGGCGCTGGAAATTGATGTTACGGCGGATATTTTCCAGCAGCCCGGGCAAGAGTAGGGAGCGCATGATGCCCTGCTCCTCCGAGAGCGGGTTGAGCAGGCGGGTGACCTGGCGTCGGGGATCGGCCTCGGCCAGACGGCAGAGGGTGAGATGCTCTTCGGCGACAAAGCTGTAGTTGATCGCCTCGAAAAACCCCTGGGCGGTCATGATCCGGGCTACTTCCTGGCGCAGGGCTCGTTGCTGGTCGCGCTGGGGGTGATCCATACGGATGAAGGGTTGTGAGGTGGGAATGGTATTGTAGCCGACCAGGCGGGCCACCTCTTCAATCAGGTCGATCTCGCGCTCGATATCGATGCGGAAACTGGGCACCTCGACCTCCAGGGTCGCGTCGTCGAGGGCGGTCGCCTGAAATTCAATGCTCTGCAGATAACCGGCCACTTGGTCGCGGCTGAGTTCCATCCCCAGCAGGCTGCGTACCCGTTCGACCCGCAGTCGCAGGCGTAAGGGTACTTTTTTGCCGGGGTAGACGTCGATGCCGCCGGGGTCGGCCTGGGCGCCAGCAAGCTCGACGATCAGGTTGACCGCCCGTTCCAGGGCGCTGTCGGCGAGATTGGGATCGACGCCACGCTCGAACCGATAGGAAGACTCGGAGGGGATCCCCAGCTTGCGGGCCGTGCGCCGGATTGAGACCGGATTGAAGCAGGCCGATTCGAGCAGGATGGTGGTGGTCGTTTCGGTGATTTCGGTGTCCAGACCGCCCATGACCCCGGCGACCGCCACTGGCCGCTGATCATCGCAGATGAGCAGCATCTCCGGGTCGAGTTGCCGCTCGCTGCCGTCCAGGGTGGTCAGGCTGGTCTCGCCGGCTTTCGGCCGGCGAACCACGATCTTGCCGCCCTGCAGGGTGGTGAAGTCAAAGGCGTGCATCGGCTGCCCGGACTCAAGCATGACGTAGTTGGTGATGTCGACGATATTGTTGATCGGTCGCATGCCGACCGCGCTTAACCGCTGTTGCATCCACAGAGGGGAGGGGCCGATGGTGACATTGGTCAGTCTGCGCGCCGTGTACCGGGGGCATAGTTCCGGCTCCTCGATGATCACCTCATAGCCGACGTCGACCCCGGTGAGTGGGGTGACCGCAGGGACAAGCGGCTTGAGCGCACCGCCGGTGAAGCTGCCGACCTCGCGGGCAATGCCGCGCACACTGGCACAATCAGAGCGGTTGGGGGTCAGGTCGACCTCGATTACGGTATCGCGTAGGTCCAGGGCATCCACCAGGGGTAAACCCGCAGCCAACTGGCCATCCAGTTCGAGCAGGCCCTGATGGTCGTTGCTCAGTCCCAGTTCCCGCGCCGAGCAGAGCATGCCGGCGGAAGCCACCCCCCTGACCTTGGACTTTTTGATTTTGGTGCCGTCCGGGAGCCTGACCCCGGGCTTGGCAATGGCGGTGACCATGCCGGCGCGAACATTGGGGGCGCCGCAGACCACCTGGATGACCCCGTCGCCGGTATCGACGGAGCAGACGGTCAATTTGTCGGCATCGGGATGTTTGTCGACCGCCGTGACCCGGGCAGTGGTGATCGGTTCCAGTTCGGCGAACAGCGCGGTCACGCTATCCACCTCCAGCCCCAGCATGGTCAGGTTGTCGGCGATCTGGGCTGCGGTCAGCCCTTCGGTGGCAATAAACTGATTGAGCCAACTCAACGTGAATTTCATGGAATCATCCCTGCAACAATGGAACAATGATGTGGCGTCCGATTGTGGCGAACGGCGTGGTGTGCACGACCGATCCCGGCGCAGCCGCCCATCCGGCCAACAAAAAAAGAAGAACGGTCACTCAAGGAGGAACCGTTCCGAACTGCTTGGTCGCTTTCTCCCGCGCACCCGCAAACGGTGTCCGTCCGCGCGCAGAAAAGGTGCGCCGCTTAGGTTAAAACTGGGAAAGAAAGCGGAGATCGTTCTCGTAATACAAGCGGATATCGTCGATGCCGTATTTGAGCATGGCGATCCGTTCCACACCGAGACCGAAGGCGAATCCGGAATAGATATCGGGATCGTAGCCGACCATCTTCAGCACCTCGGGATCGATGAGGCCTGAACCGAGAATTTCGAGCCAGCCGGTGCGTTTGCATACCCGGCAGCCGCTGCCGCCGCAGATGACGCAGGCGATGTCGACCTCGGCGCTGGGCTCGGTAAAGGGAAAGAAACTCGGCCGGAAGCGGAGCGCCAGTTCCCGCTCGAACATCTTGTGGGTGAAGCTGGTCAGCACCCCCTTGAGGTCGGCAAAGGAGACCTGCCGGTCGACAAGGAAGCCTTCCACCTGATGAAACATGGGGGTATGGGTAATGTCGGAATCGCAACGATACACCTTGCCCGGCGCAATGTAGCGCAAAGGCGGGTCCTGTTGCTCCATGATCCGTGCCTGCATGGGCGAGGTGTGGGTGCGCAGGAGGATCGAGTCCGTGACATAGAAGGTGTCGTGCATGTCACGGGCGGGGTGGTGCTTGGGGATGTTGAGGGCCTCGAAGTTGTAGTAATCGGTCTCGACATCCGGCCCTTCCGCGACCGCAAAACCGAGCCCCTCGAAAATCGAGCAGATCTCCTCCATCACCTGGGTAACCGGATGCAGCTTGCCAAAGGGCAGGTACCGTCCTGGCAGACTGTAGTCGGTTGCACCGGCGCCGGCTCCAGAAAAGGCGGCGACCAACTGCTCTTTCTTTTCGTCAAAGCGGGCCTCGATACCCTGCTTGACGTCGTTGGCCAGTTGTCCGAGCCGCGGCCGATCCTCTGCCGCCACCTTACCCAGTTGGCGCAGGATGCCGGTCAACAGTCCGCCTTTGCGACCGAGATATTTGACCCGGAAGGCTTCAAGCTGATCGGCGCCGGCTACTTGGGCCAGCGCCTCCTCGGCCTCCTGCTTGAGCCTGAGCAGCTCTTGTTCCATGACAGCGGATCAGTGTGCCTGGCCAGAGGCCCTGACCACGGCGGTAAAGGCGCTGGGGTCGACGATGGCGAGGTTGGACAGCACCTTGCGATCCAGTTCGATCGAGTTTTTGGCCAGACCGCTGATCAACCGGCTGTAGCTGACACCGTTCTGCTTGGCGGCCGCGTTGATGCGGGCGATCCACAACTGGCGGAATTCGCGTTTTTTGACGCGGCGATCCCGGTAGGCATAGCAGAGGGCGCGGTCAACCGCTTCGGCGGCGGACCTGAACAGGCGGTGCTTGCCGCCGCGGAAACCTTTAGCCAGACTCAATACTTTATTTCTTCTGCGGCGTGCTTTAAAACCGCGGGTTACACGAGGCATTGTATTCTCCGTTCATGCGAGTGAGTTATGCGTCGACCTGATCAGGCCGGACAATTGCTGCGCCATCAGTTACATGTAGGGCAGCATCCGACGGACGGCGCGCTGATCGACATCGGCGATCAAGGTCGTCTTGCGCAGATTCCGTTTCCGCTTGGTGGATTTCTTGGTCAGTATGTGCGAGGAAAAAGCCTTGCTGCGGCGGATCCGTCCGCTTCCGGTCGCTTTGAACCGCTTGGCTGCGCCTCTGTTGGTTTTCATTTTCGGCATGGTTGGGGCTCCTTGGATCACACCGGTTAGACATCTCCGGCACTCTTGTTTGGTGAAGTTAATGGTGTTTTATCAGGCTTTCGGACCAACGAACATTACGAGTTGCCGACCTTCCATCTTGGGTTCTTGAATGATCACACAGTCTTCGCGCAGGGTATCGGCGATTTTGGTCAGGGCGTCAAGGCCAATGGTCTGGGCATAGATGATCTCGCGACCGCGGAAGCGCATGGTGACCTTGACCTTATTTTTCTCCGCCAGAAATTCCTTGATCTTGCGTATCTTGAAGGCGAGATCATGCTCCTCGGTCTTGGGCCGGAACTTGATCTCCCTGGTCTCGATGACGGTCTGTTTTTTCTTGGCTTCCTGCTGCTTCTTTTTCAGCTCGTACCGGAACTTGTCGAAATTCATGATCCGGCAAACGGGCGGATCGGCCTTGTCGGAAACCTCGACCAGATCAAGTCCCTGCTCCTGGGCCGCTTCCAGGGCCACCTTGGCGCTGACGACGCCGCGTTGCGTCCCGTCGGAATCAACGAGCCGCACCTCGCGGTAATCGATATCCTCGTTGATCTTTATCTTCAGATCCTGCTGTGGGGAAAGTTTTCTGCTGCCTCGTTTTTTAATGTTCGTTCCTCCAGTTGTTGTTTCGGTTCAGGCCATACCGCGTTTGCACTCGTCGACAACGAGATCGACGAAGGCGTCCGGGGACATGGCCGGTAAATTCTGTCCGTCGCGCAGGCGGACGGTGACGGTGCCTTCTTCCTTCTCCCGCTCGCCGACGATGAGCATGTACGGAACCTTCATCAGTTGGGCTTCCCGGATCTTATAATTCAATTTTTCGTTGCGGACATCCTGTTCGATGCGGATGCCCCGGGCGCGGAGCCGGGCGTAGACCTGGGCGCAGTAGGCGGCTTGGTCGTCGGTGATGTTCATAATCCGGGCCTGCTCGGGCGCCAGCCACAGGGGAAAGGCGCCGGCGTAATGCTCGATCAGCACGCCGATGAACCGTTCCAGGGAGCCCATCAGGGCGCGATGGATCATGATCGGCTGATGGTCGTTGCCGTCGTCGCCGGTGTAGGACATCTGGAATCGTTCCGGCAGGTTGAAATCGACCTGGATGGTGGAGCACTGCCAGGAACGGCCCAACAGATCCTTGATCTTGATGTCGATTTTCGGGCCGTAGAAGACCCCTTCGCCGGGATCGATCTGAAAGGCCAGCCCTTTCTTTTCCAGGGCCTGTTTCAGGGCCTGGGTCGACAGATCCCAGTGAGCGTCGGAACCGACGTATTTTTCCGGTCGGGTGGAGAGATAGACATCATACTGATCGAAGCCGAAGGTCTTGAGGATGTGCAGGTTCAGATCGATGATGTTGAAAATTTCCTCTTCCAGTTGATCGGGGCGGCAGAAGATGTGGGCATCGTCCTGGGTGAATCCCCGGACCCGCATCAGGCCATGGAGGGCGCCGGTCCGCTCGTAGCGGTAGACCGTGCCCAACTCGCACCAGCGGATGGGGAACTCGCGGTAGCTGTGCGGATCGGCCTTGTAGACGCCGATATGGAAGGGGCAGTTCATCGGTTTCAACTGGTACATCACCTCGTCGATCTCCATGGCGGCATACATGTTCTCGCTGTAGAAATCGAGGTGGCCCGAGGTCTTCCACAGATCTTGACGGGCAATGTGCGGGGTGTAGAGCAGTTGATAGCCGTTGCGGTAGTGCTCGTCCTTCCAGTAATCCTCGATCAACCGGCGGAGCAGGGCGCCCCGGGGCTGCCAGAGAATGAGACCAGGACCGATTTGATCTTGGATGGTGAACAGACCGAGTTGCTTGCCCAACCGGCGGTGATCGCGTTTGCGGGCCTCTTCCAGTCGGGTCAGGTACTGTTGTAGTTCTTTTTTGTCGGCAAAGGCGGTGCCGTAGATGCGGGTGAGCATCTGCCGCTTTTCGTCGCCCCGCCAGTAAGAGCCGGCGACCCGCAGGAGTTTGAAGACCTTGATCCACGAGGAATCGGGGACATGGGGGCCGCGACACAGATCGACGAAGCTGCCGTGGGTGTAGAGGCTGACCGTGTCTGCCTCCATGTCGTTCAGGAGTTCAACCTTGTAGGGTTCGTCCAGTTGCTCGAAGAAGCGGATGGCCTCTGCCCTAGACATCTCCTGACGAACAAAGGGGATGCGGGCCTCGGCGAGTTCAGCCATCTTTTTTTCGATCAGCTCGAAATCGTCTGGGGAAAAGGGCTTCTCCCGGTCGAAATCGTAGTAGAAGCCATCCTCAATCGAGGGACCGATGGCCACTTTGACCTGGTCACCAAACAGTTCTTTCACTGCCAGGGCCATGATATGGGCCGTGGAATGGCGCAGAATCTCCACCCCTTCCTCGGAGTGGACAGAGACCGGTTCCAGGATGAGATCAATGGTGACAGGCGTTGACAGGTCAAGCAGCGCGCCGTTGCCTTTGACGGCCACGGTCTGTTTGCGCTGCTTGCCGGAAACCAGCTCCTTGAGCATTTCCGCTACGGGGGTACCGCGCGGAAACGACTTACTTTCACCGTCTTGTAAGGAAACTGTTATTGCTGTCATTGTGCCCGTAAAAAGCAAAGGCTAATGAGCAGAAGGGGTCTTCTGCATCCTAGCCTTTGGGGAAATTGGTAGGCGCGGACGGGGTCGAACCGACGACATCTACCACGTCAAGGTAGCGCTCTCCCACTGAGCTACGCGCCTACAACTTTTTGTTTTTATCATTCGTAGCGGGGCACTATAAGGTATCCCGCGAAAAACCGCAAGTCAAATACCAGCAAAGAGTGAGCACGTCAAGGAAAAATCCGAAAGAATTCGGGGTCCGGCAGAGGAACGAGGCGATCACGGTGGCGGTCCCCTGGCGCCCGCCAAGAGTTATTCCCGGTTTTATGCCCTGATTTTACAAACAATTTCATTGGAGCGATTTCTCGACCACCTCCTTGACATCATCAGACAGGGAGGACTGGTCGCCGATCCGCTCCAATTGGGCGCGCATCAGGTCCTGACGAGCGGGATCGTAGCGCCGCCACTGGGTGAGGGGGGTGAGCATCCGCGCGGCGATCTGCGGGTTGAGCGAATCGAGCAGGATGACCTGGTCGCCGAGGAAGGTGTAGCCGGAGCCGCAGGCCTCGTGGAACTGGCCATGGTTGGTGGCGCAGAAGGTGGCGATCAGCGAGCGGACCTTGTTGGGATTTTTGTAGGTGAAGCTCGGGTGCGCGGTCAGTCCCTTGACCCGGTCGAGGGTGCCGGGCAGGGTGCAGCCGGCCTGGAGAATGAGCCATTTGTCGACTACCAGGGGATCGTGCTGCCAGCGGGCGTGAAAATCGGCGAGCAATTCGGTCCCGGCCGCGAGATCGGCATTGACCACAGCGTTCAGGGCGGCAATGCCATCGGTCATGTTGTCGCTGGTGCGGTATTGGTGGACCCCGGTGCGCAACAGATCGGGATCGACCCGGCTGCCCTGGTCCGGGGTCAGCAGATAGGCGAGGCAGGTGTTGCGCAGGGTCCGTTTGCCGGCATCCGCGGCGTTGTAGTGATAAGGGCCTTTGAGGCGCAGGGCGTCGTAGCGCTGGAGCAACTCTTGCCGCAGCGTCCGGCCGATCAGGGCGCGGCACTGCTGGCGGACCGCGAAAATGGCCACCGGATCGATGATCGCCATCTGCTGGCCGATCCAGTTTTCCGAAGGCAGGGTCAGGGCCAGGGCGAGGAAGGCGGGATCAGACTCGTGGTCCAGGAGCAGATTGCGGAGACCATGGATCAGTTGGTCATGGACCTCGATGGCCTCGTCGCGCCGATAGCGCTCGATCTGGGCAAGGAGGTGGTGCAGGCCCAGTTTCTGGCCGGCATCCCAGCGGTTGAAGGAATCGGGGTCGTGGGCCATCATCCGGCTCAGCTCCTCATCGCTCTGTTCAAACCGAACCTTGACCGGGGCGGAAAAGTTGCGGAGAAAGGAGACGGTCGGTGGGGCGGCGAGGGACGGAAAGACAAAGGTCTGGGTGCGCTCCGAAAGCACTAGCACCTGGGTGCTGGCATCGTCGCCCCCACCCAGAGGGATCGGCTGACCCGTCTCGTCGAGCAGCCCCACGGCCAGAGGCATGAAGAAAGGCGCTTTTTCCGCGGTTTCCTGGGTCGGCGGGCAGGTCTGCTCCACCTCCAGGGACAGTTGCTGCGCCACCGGATCGTGCTCGGCCCGGACAGTCAACTCCGGGGTGCCGGCCTGGCAGTACCAGCGCTTGAACTGCGCGAGATCTTTTCCCCAGGCGGCCTCCATGGCGGCGACGAAATCGTCGCAGGTCACGGCCTGGCCGTCGTGGCGCTCGAAGTAGAGGTCCATGCCCCGGCGGAAGGTGGCCGGCCCCAGCAGGGTGTGGAGCATGCGGATGACCTCGGCGCCCTTGTTGTAAACGGTGAGGGTATAGAAATTGTTGATCTCGACAAACGACGGCGGCCGCACCGGGTGGGCCATGGGGCCCGAGTCCTCGCGGAACTGGAAGGAACGGATGATGTTGGCGTCCTGGATGCGCTTGACCGGCCGGGAGGTCATGTCGGCGGTGAACTCCTGGTCGCGGAACACGGTCAAGCCCTCCTTGAGGCTCAACTGGAACCAGTCGCGGCAGGTGATGCGGTTGCCGGTCCAATTATGGAAGTATTCGTGGGCGATCACCCCCTCGATGCCTTCGTAATCGACGTCGGTGGCGGTTTCGGGCAGGGCGAGCACGTATTTGGAGTTGAAGACGTTCAGCCCCTTGTTCTCCATGGCGCCCATGTTGAAGTCGTCGACCGCCACGATCATGTAGGTGTCGAGGTCGTACTCGCGGCCGAACCGTTCCTCGTCCCACTGCATGGCCTTTTTGAGCGAGTGCATGGCATGGCCGCATTTGTCCCGGTTACGCTCCTCGACAAAGATGTGCAGGTCGACCTCCCGGCCGGAACGGGTGGTGAAGACATTGCTGATCCGCACCAGATTGCCGGCCACCAGGGCAAAGAGGTAGCAGGGCTTGGGAAAGGGATCGTGCCAGGTGGCGTAGTGGCGGCCGTCGGGAAGATCGCCGCTGGCGCTCAGGTTGCCGCCCGCGAGCAGCACCGGGCAGGTCGCTTTGTCGCCGATCACCGTGGTGGTAAACACGCTCATCACGTCCGGCCGGTCGGGAAAACAGGTGATGGTGCGGAAACCCTCGGCCTCGCACTGGGTGCAGTAGTTGCCCGACGAGAGGTACAAGCCTTCGAGTTCGGTGTTGCCCGCCGGGTTGATCCGGGTCTCGATCGTTACCTCGAAGGGCGCGTCCGGGACCAGCGGGATGGTCAGCAGGCCGTCGGCAAAGCGGAACTGGTTGGCGGTGAGGTCGACGCCGTCCAGGGCCACTCGCACCAGCTCCAGCCGCTCGCCGTTGAGCACCAGCGGTTGGCCGCCGGCGGTGTTGGGGCGGCAGTGCAGCTTGGCCTGCACGCGGGTGGCCTGGGGATCGAGTTCGACCCGCAGGTCGATGTGGTCGACCAGATACGCGGGCGGGGTATAATCCTTGAGAAATGTTTCTTTTTTTTGTGCGGTCACGGCAGAACCTTTGCTGAGGGCGGAGATTTTCGTGGGTTCCGGATCGGAAAGAGTATGGTATGGTTCCCAACTCCAAAACAATATCCCTGATGAAGTGACAACCGGGCTACAAGACATCGTCAGGAGGGGCAGGAAAAGAGATCCCGCTCCCACCGGGCGCTGATCGTCGTGCAGTTCGCCAAGGCTATCGTAAAGACCTGATGAAAGCAAGCAGAAGACGTTGGGCTCGTCATTTCCGGATCATACCTGTTTCCCGCCGGGCCGGGATGGTTGGTGTGGTCTCGTTTTGCCCCGGGGAACGGACGCGATGATCGAGAAGACCGACATCCTGGTGGTCGGCGGCGGTCCCGGCGGCTTGGCCTGTGCGACCCTGCTGGCCGGGCAGGGCGCTAAGGTGGTGCTGGTGGAACGAAAACCCGCTGTCGGGCCCAAGGTCTGTGCCGGCGGCATCACCTGGCACGGCCTGCTCAAGCATGTTCCGTCCCACCTGATCGAGCAGGCCTTCCCGGAGCAGCATATCGTCACCCCCAGGCAACGGGTCGTGGTGACCGAGAAAAATCCGATCATCGCCACGGTCAATCGGGAACGGCTCGGCCAGTGGATGGCGGCGCAGGCCTTGGCCGCCGGCGTCACCGTTTTGACCGCCACCCGCACCGTGACCCTGGAACCCCATCGGGCAACCCTGGAAGCGGCGAAAGGCCGTCGGTTCGCCGTCAGCTACGAACATCTGGTGGGCGCGGACGGCTCCCATTCCCTAGTGCGCCGTTTTCTCGGTCTGCCGGTCACAGCCGTGGGACTCGGTCTCAACTGCATGCATCCCGTGCTCCATCCGCGCATGGAGTGGCACCTTGATCCCCAGGGGTTCGGTTCCGGCTACGGCTGGATTTTTCCCCACCGGGAAGCGATTTCCATCGGCGCCTATGGTGACGCCCGCCTGATCACGGCCCGACAGTTGAAAGAACGGTTCCTGCGCTGGATAGGGCCGCAAGGCTTCCGGATCGATCCGCAGAACATCCGTGCCGGTCTGGTCAATTTTGATTATCGGGGAGTGCGCTTTGATCGCACCTGGCTGATCGGCGATGCCGCCGGGCTCGCCTCCGGGTTGACCGGAGAAGGGATCTATCCGGCTTTGGTTTCGGGGCAGACGGTGGCCCGGATGATCGTTGATTCCGGTTACCGCGGCAACGAATTGCAGCGTCTTGTCCAAAAACACCGGTGGCACAGCCGGATCGCGGCCCTGGCGGGCAGGCATTCCCGGTTGGGCGCGCTGCTGGCGGAAACAATGGTGATGCTGTTGCGCATAAAAGTCATTGATTTTCATCGCCTGGAAATGGCAGAGTAAGGCCGTGTCCTGTTCCTCTTGTCTCTTTCCCGGAATTGCCTATGACCAGCGGACAAAAAAAACTTCTCTCTAACGGCCTCTTTATTATCGTCGGTCTCGGCATCCTGGCATTTCTCCTTGATGCGCCGCCCGAGACCACCAAGCCGCTGCCCCATGATCCAAACCATGAGCGGTTCATGACCATGGGCAAAAAGGAGGCGGAACAGTTCTGCGAAAGCTGTCATGGCCCCGGCAAACAGGCACCACTACCCGAGACCCATCCCCCCAAATATCGTTGTCTCTTCTGTCACAAACGAAAATGATGCCGCCACCGACCGTCACCCAAGACGTCTATTATGTCTCCGGTTCCACCGCCATCCTCGCCGAGGACATGGGCAAGGCCCTGTTGGCCCAGTTCCAGGATATCCGCTTTCGCGAGGAAAAAATCCCCTTCATCCATACCCCCGACGACGCCCGCAAGGCCCTGGCCCATATTCTCAAGCAGTCGGGCGACTCTCGGCCTTTGGTCTTCTGCACCATCATGGATCAGGAGACCAGGGATGTCTTCAATTGCCCGGAGGTCAAATTTTTCGATATCTTTCTCAATACCCTGGAACTGCTGGAAACAGCCCTCAATGCCAAGGCCCTGCGCGAACCCGGCTATTCCCGCCATTTCACCATCTCCCGGATGGACAAGCGGGTCGACGCCATCCATTTCTCCCTGGAACACGACGACGGCACCCGGCCGGCAGAATACGACGAGGCCGAGATCATCCTCATCGGCGTCTCGCGCTCGGGCAAGACCCCGGTCAGTATCTACCTGGCCACCCATATGGAAATGAAGGCCGCCAACTTTCCCCTGACCGACGATCATCTCAACCGCTACGAACTGCCCCGGGAGATCGTCCGCAATCGCAAGCGGGTGGTGGGGCTCACCTGCTCACCCCTGTATCTCCATACCATCAGGGAAAAACGGTATGCCGGTTCCACCTATGCCAGCCTGGCCAATTGCACCCGGGAACTCCAGCAGGCCAAGCAATTGTATATGCGTCACAATCTCAAGGTGCTCAACGTCGAGGGCCGCTCGATCGAGGAGATCGCGGTCCAGGCCATCCAGGCCATCGGCTTGGCCAGAAAAAATCAGCTCAAGTCACGGACGCGGGATAGTATCGGGCACGTTTCATAAGAACACCGTTGTCGGTTCGATTGTTCCCTTGGCGAACGAACTCCGGCCGGGTAACGTCATCGGACAGAACGTCCCCTTGGGAGGTTTCGCTCATGGATCATCTCTTCCAACCCCTGCGCATCGGCCCGCTGACCTTGCCCAACCGCATCCTCATGGCGCCGCTCACCCGCTGCCGGGCGGACCGCGACCATGTGCCCACCCCGCTGATGGCCGAGCACTACGCCCAGCGGGCCAGCGCCGGCCTGATCATCGCCGAGGCCACCATGGTGATGGCGGGCCACTCGGCCTTCCAGACCGAGCCGGGCATCTACAACGCGGCCCAGGTCGAGGGCTGGCGCCGGGTGACCGAGGCGGTGCACGCCAGGGGCGGCCGCATCTTTCTCCAGCTCTGGCACGGTGGCCGGGCCTGTCATCCCCTGATCAATGGCGGCCTCCAGCCGGTGTCGGCCAGTCCGATCGCCATCACCAACGACATCACCCATACCCCTGAGGGCAAGGCGGCCTATGTGGTGCCGCGGGAATTGCGCGATGACGAGCTGGCCGGCATCGTCGCGGCATTCGCCCAGGCGGCAGCCCATGCCCGGGCGGCCGGATTCGACGGCGTCGAGATTCACGGGGCCAACGGCTACCTGCTCGACCAGTTCCTCCGCGACGGCTGCAATCGCCGCTCCGGTCCCTACGGCGGTCCCATCGCCCATCGGGCCCGTCTGCTCCTGGAGGTGCTGACCGCGGTCTGCTCAGTCTGGGGCAATGGCCGGGTGGGCTTGCGACTGTCGCCGATCTCCAGCTTCAACAGCATGGGCGACAGCGATCCGGTGGGGCTGGCCTGCTGGCTGGCCGACACGCTCAATGGCTACGCTCTGGCCTATCTCCACCTGATCCGGGGCGATGTCATGGGCGTGCTCCAGGGCGAGGTGCTGGCGCCGGTGCGGGAGCGGTACCAAGGTGTGCTGGTCGCCAATCTGCGCTATACCGCTACCGAGGCCGTGGCTGCCATCGCCGCCGGCCAGATCGATGCCGTGGCCTTTGGCACCTCCTTTCTCGCCAATCCCGATCTGCCGGCGCGGATCAAGGCCGGCGCCCCGCTCAACCGGCCCAACCCCTCCACCTTTTACAAGCCGGGACCGGTGGGCTACACCGATTACCCGTTCATGGCCAACGGTTGACATGGCGGCAAACGAGCGCAAACCTCCCTTTTCCCTCAAGGCGCGGGTGCACAGTTTGGGTTACGCCCTGGCCGGCTTCCGGGTCCTGCTGGGCAGCCAGCACAATGCCCGGGTGCATGCCGCAGCCACCCTCCTGGTGGTGATCGCTGGTCTGGCGTGCCGGCTCCGGCCGCTGGAATGGGCGCTGGTGGTGGTGGCCATCGGCATGGTCTGGGCCATGGAGGCGGTCAATACCGCCATCGAACTGCTGGCCGACGAGATCTCCCTGGAACAGCGGCCCCGGCTCGGCAAGGCCAAGGATGTGGCCGCCTTTGGCGTGCTGGCCTCCGCCATCGCCGCGGTGCTGATCGGTTTTTTGGTCTTTCTGCCCCGGATTTTTTCGTAAGGCGGCGTCCTTGTGTGCCCCAGGTCCGCAGAAAATCTCCGGGACACAATCCTCCACCCCCCACATTCCTGACAATGATACACAACGAACGAAGAGATTTTGATGCCGCGGCCGCCACCTGGGACGAAAAACCGCAACGGGTCAAGCTGGCCAACGACATTGCCGATGCCCTCCTCCGCGAGGTGGCGATCACCGACACCATGAACGTTCTGGACTTCGGCTGCGGCACCGGTCTGCTCACCCTGCGGTTGCAGCCCCTTGTCCGGACGATTATCGGCGCCGACAGCTCCCGGGGGATGCTCGACATCCTCAACGCCAAGATCGCGGCCGCCGAACTGGACAATATCTGTTCCATGCACCTGGATCCGGCCAAGGGCGAGACGCTCAAGGGCAAGTATCATCTCATCGCCAGCAGTATGACCCTGCACCATGTTCGGGAGATCGAGCCGCTGTTCGCCGCCTTCCATGCGGCCCTGATCCCCGGCGGCATCCTCTGCCTCGCCGACCTCGATCTCGACGGCGGGCAGTTCCATGACGACAATACCGGCGTTTTTCACTTCGGCTTTGATCGGGTCCAGGTGGGGGCGGCCCTGCGCGCCGCCGGGTTCAGCGAGGTCCGCGACCTGACCGCCGCCGAGATCGTTAAACCGGGCGGCGATGGCGCCCCGCACTCCTTTGCCGTCTTTTTGATCATCGCGAAAAAATAGGCCATTCCGGCTTGTCTTCGCGGCCCGGCCCATCCTTTCGCCCGGAGAAATTTTCCGATTGTTCCCCCCGGTCCGTAAGGGCAAGCAACGGGCCGCCCCCGCTCAAAACGTGGGCGGCAGGACGGTCCGTTCCAGTTCCGGTCGCCAGGTCCCCTGGTGATGGTTGAAGGTGCGGACCACCACCTTGTCCGGATAGAGCAACAGGGAGTTGGTCCAGATGACCTCGCGTTTCATGTCGGTATTGTGGATGTTGGTGACCTGGCCGGCGTAGACGTTGACCGGCGAGGCGTAGCTCTCTTCCGTCGGCGGGGTGTGGGTGTGGCCGGAGACCCAGAGAAAGACCTGGGGGTTGGCGGTGATCAGGGCATGGATGGCCGCCACCGGCTGGGCAACGGCGTGGGGCCGGTTGACGTAGTGCTTGAACGCATACTGCGTGCCCTGGAGCGGGCCGTGGAACACGACAATAGTGGGGGTGCGGGGATGGCGGCGCAGCTCGGCGCGCAACCAGGACAGTTGCTCCTCGCTCATCCCGGTGCTGTACCTCTCGTGGTCCGTCGAGAGGAAAACGAGCAGATAGCCGCCGACCATCCGGCTGGAAAAGTGGGCGGGCAGCTTGAAGGTTTGGCGAAAGAGGGCGAGCTTCGCCTCCTGGACAGGGCGCGGTGCCGGTTTGTAGCCTCCGCCCCCCGGCCAGGACGGGGTCTCATAGAAATAGTCGTGATTGCCGGTCACCACGGCCAGGGGTTTGTGCAACCGGGCGAAAAAGGCCCGGGCCGCCGCGTACTCGGCAGGGGTGCCATAGTCATCACAGATGTCGCCGACCCCGATGACCAGATCGACATCCCGCCAGGAATTGATCGTGGCGCGGGCCTGTTCCTTCCGGGCGAGGTGCTGCCCCGGCAGATGCGGATCCCCCAGAATGACAACATGGTGATAGGCCCTGGAGATCGATTGCGGACAAGGGGGGCCGCAGGCGGAGAGCAGCGCGGCCACCAGGGCGATGGCCGCGAGGAGAAACCGGGGGGAGGCCGTTGGTCTGGTCGTCCTGGGCATGCTGTTCAACGCAGAGAGGGGGGATGGAAGCGGAAAGGGGCGTGATTGCCGGCCCGCAGATGCGTTAAGCTGTCCGGTGTCGTTACCGGCTGGGCGGGGCCAAAAACCGGCCCGGCCCGCGACTATTCCCGGCGCCGGTGCAGTTCATCCATATATTCCTCCCATTCCACCGGCAGGGAGGATTTTTTTTTATTGTTGCATTCCTTGCAGCAGGGCACGAGGTTGTCCTTGGTGCTGTGGCCGCCGCGAGCCAGCGGCACGACATGGTCCATGGTCAGGTCATGATAGCCGACCTTCTGGCCGCAGTACCAGCAGGTGCCGGCGGCGGTCTTCTGCTGCCACCAGCGGGTTTTGCGCAGTTGCCGCGCCTTGTTCCGTTCAGCCCGGATCAGGGCCTCGTCGATGCTGTCGAGGGAAAAAAAGTCCTGGTTCACGAAGTCAGGTCTCCCAGCAGCAGTTGTCGCGCCCGGCCGACCAGATAGAGCGATCCGGCCACACAGATCAGGTCGTCGGCTGCGGCCACCATCTGGATCATCTCCAAGGCGTGTTCCACGGTTTCGGCGCAGCACGCTTTTGCTTGCAACTGAGACGGCAATTGCGCAAAAAGCGCGACTGGCACCGCGGAGCGCTGTGTCTCGGCCCGGGTGAGGACGATGGCATCGGCCCGCGCCAGCAGGTCGAGAAAAGCGGCGCCCATCAGCTTGTCGGCCATGTTGCCCCAGACGAGCAGGAGACGGTGCTGGGGATAGTCGCGCTCCAGGGACCGGACCAGGGCCGCCACTCCCGCTTCGTTGTGGGCGCCGTCGAGGAGAAAGTGCAGGGGTTTTTCCTGATGGTGGATCGGGACCAGCTCCATCCGGCCGGGCCAGCGGGCCTGGCGCAACCCGGTGGTCAAGGCCTGGGGGGAGATCGGAAAGACCGGGGCCAGCAGTTCGAGCGCGGCCAGGGCCAGGCTGGTGTTGACGACCTGGTGCTCTCCTTGCAGCGTCAGCGGCAGATTGGCGTGAAGCGGGCCGGCAAGGGGAAAATAGTCGAGTCCGCCGTCGTCGGTGCGGGCTCCGGAAAAATGGCGGTTATAGATGAACAAAGGGCTCTGTTGCTCCCGGCAACGCGCCTCGATTACCGGCACAGCCACCGCGGCCCGGCCGGAAAAGATCACCGGCACATCGGGCTTGACAATGCCGGCCTTTTCTCCGGCAATGGCCTCCAGGGTGGACCCGAGATACTGTTCGTGGTCGCGGCTGATGTCGGTGATGATCGACACCAGGGGCGTGACCACATTGGTGGCGTCGAGCCGTCCGCCCATGCCGGTTTCCAGGATCACCGCCTCTGCCCCTTGCTCCGCGAACCACAACAGGGCCAGCAGGGTGGTGCACTCAAAATAGGTGGGCAGGGGACGGTCATGGAGAAAGGTGGCCAGTCTGGTGACCAGCCCGGCAAAGTCGGCTTCGGTGATATAGGTGTCGTTGATCCGGAACCGTTCGCGCACCGAACTGAGGTGGGGCGAGGAGTAGAAGCCGGTGCGGATGCCGGCGGCTGAGAGGATCGCCAGCAGGGTCGCGCCCACCGACCCCTTGCCGTTGGTGCCGGCGATATGGATTATTTTTAATCTTTCCTGGGGATTGCCGAGCTGAGTCAACAGGGCCCGGGTGGTCTCCAGGCCGAGTTTGATTTTAAAGAATTGGAGCTGATCCAGCCAAGTTTCGGCTTCCTGCACATTCATACTCGTTATCCTGAAACGACCCCGGTCATGCGATGATCTCCAGCTTGGCATAGTCGAGATGGAGGATCTTGCTGCCGTGGCGGTCGAAGCGGACCTCGACTCGGCGGGGTCCGGGGATGGAAACAATCCGGCCGAGGCCGAAAAAGGCGTGGTTGACCTGCATCCCTTCGGTATAGGTGGTTCGGGCCGAGGCGATCTTGGGCGCGGCCGGGGGCTCGGTCTGGTACCGACTGGTCAGGGGCGAGGAGTTGGCTCCGGCCCGGTCGACGGTGGTGTAGAGGCCGGGGCTGATCTCGCGGAGAAAGGGCGACATCGCGGCCCGCAGTTGCTGCCGGTCCGGGGTGACCAGCTCGCGGGGATAGGTGAGGAAGAGCTGCCTTTTGGCGCGGGTGGCGGCCACGTAGAGCAGGCGCCGCTCCTCCTCCCACTGCTCGCCGGGGGTGGCGTTCTGATGGGGAAAGCGGCCCTCGGCCAGGCCGATGACAAAGACCGTGTCCCACTCCAACCCCTTGGCCGAGTGGATGGTAGAGAGGATCAGCCGCTGGTCGTCGGCAAAGGCGTCCGCCGCGGCACCGGTCTCGGGCGGATCGAGGGCGGTGTCGTCGACAAAGGATTGCAGGTCGCCGTAACCGGCGATCAGGGCCTTGATCTGGTCGAGTTCCTTGCGCCGCTTGGGATAGTCGTCGTAATACATCTTCTCGAACACCGGTCCGTAATAGGCCATGACCAGGTCGAACTGATCCGACGGGGTTAGCGAGGGTTCCAGTAAGCCCTGCACAGTGGCGGTCAACTGGTCGAATTGGGTTTTCCAGGCCGGACCGGGCCGGTAGGCGGCCAGGGCCTTGATCGGGGTGTCCGCTTCCCGGATGGCGGCGAGGATCTTCTGCACCGTCTTGGGACCGACCTTGTCCAGTTGCAGCAGGATGCGGTTCCAACTGAGGTTGTCCCAGGGGTTGATCACCACCCGGAAAAAGGAGAGCAGGTCCTTGATATGGGCCGATTCGGTGAGTTTGAGGCCGCCGCGCTTGTCAAAGTCAAACCCGTGACCGGCCAGTTCGATCTCCAGCTTGAAGGAATGAAAGCCGGAACGAAAGAGCACGGCGATTTCGCGCAGGGAAACCCCTTCTTCCTGCCGTTTCTTGATCTCCTGGACCACGAACCGGGCCTCGGCCGCCTCGGTGGGCGCCGCCACCAGGTGCGGCCGGATGCCGCCGGTGATGCTGGTGAACAGGGTCTTGGTGAATTTCTTCTCGGCGTTGGCGATGATGGCGTTGGTCAGTTGCAGGATCGGCTCGGTGGAGCGGTAGTTTTCTTCGAGCTTGACGATGGTGGTCCCCGGAAACTGCTCGGGGAAGCGCATGATGTTGGAGAAATCGGCCCCCCGGAAGCTGTAGATCGACTGGGCGTCGTCGCCGACCACCATGACGTTCTGGTGGCGATAGGCGAGCAGGCGGACGATCTCGGCCTGCAGCAGGTTGGTGTCCTGGTACTCGTCGACCAGGATGTATTGAAAGCGGGTCGACAATTCATGCCGGGCTGTTTCCGATTCGGCCAAGAGCCGTTTCCAGTGGACCAGGAGATCGTCGTAATCCATCAAGCCGTGGTCGAGCTTGAACTGGCGGTAATGTTCGGCGATGGTATAGAAGTCGTTGACAAACTCGCTCAGGTGGATGTGGTCGCGATAGACCAACTCTTCGATGGTGGCCGCCTTGTTGATTGCCCCGGAGATCAGGTTCATCACCACCCGTTTCGAGGGGAAGCGCTTGCCGGCCCCGGCCATGCCCAGCGAGGATTTGAGCAGGTTGATGATGCCTTCGGCGTCGCCCCGGTCGATGATGGTGAAGTTGGCGCCCAGGCCGAGGTGATGGCCGTAGCGGCGGAGCAGGATGTTGGCGGTGGCGTGGAAGGTGCCGCCCATCACCCGGCGGCAGGAACCGGCGGTGAGGTCACCGGCCCGGTGAAGCATCTCCTGGGCGGCGCGACGGGTGAAGGTGAGCAGCAGGATCGATTCCGGCGGCACGCCCCGCTCGATGAGATGGGCCATCCGATGGACCAGGGTGCGGGTCTTGCCGGAGCCGGCGCCGGCGATCACCAGGATCGGGCCGTCGCCATGGGTGACGGCAATGCGTTGCGCGGGATTGAGCTGTTCGGAAGGAACGGCGGATGCGGCTGACGGCTCGTGATCGATGCCGGGAAAGAGATGGTTGTGCATATCCGGGTTTCTACCACAGCGCGGGCTCGGGTGCAATGGCTGTTGACATCTGCCGGTGCCACTGGGTACATTCGCAGCCGCAGCGATTCTGCGTCTTCGCCCCGGCTGCGGAAATCGCCCCAACCTCGAAAAAACCTTGAAAGGGAAACGCAGCCCACTCAAACCGGATGCGGCGGAGCGCGCAACGTCGTTCCCGTGGCTTCTTGCCAGGGGGACACCCTTGCCGGGACGTAACCCGAGCAGCGGTTTTCAGCGGGAGCGACCAGGGGCGGGTCACCGAACGTCGACAAATTATTGACAGGAAGGATGGATACAATAATGCAGCCAGAACAGATATTTACCGGCAAGGTGCTCCAGGACCTGTTTCCACCGGAGCGGGCCAATGCTTTTTTCGACGCGCTTTTCGGTGACGCCAGTGAAGGGGCCTACGATATTGTCTTGACCTTTGCCGGCTATGACCAGCGCCAACAGACCCTCGATTTTTTGCTCAACCTGCACGAGCGGCCGGGACGTTGTCTGGCCTGCAACCTGACCTACGGCCTGCCCGAGGTCTTCAGCCGGCATCCGGTGATCAATATCAAGGGGCTGGTGGGGGACATTGAACGACTGCTGGGCGGCACCATGGTCTGCGAGGGCTGGAAACTGGGGCATACCGAGCAGAAAGGCCGATCACTGCACTGCATCCCGCTGCGGATTCAGCTCAAACGGCCGTGACTTCCGGAAACGCCTCGACCTCAGGGAGGAGCGGTAAGGTCGCTTAATTGACGACCGCGACCTGGGCCCTGCCGTTGGCCTTGGCCTGGTAGAGGATGTCGTCAGCCTGTTCCATCCAGGTTTCGACGGTCATACCGGGCCGCCATTCGGAAAGACCGATGCTGACCGCCAATTTTCCGACATGGGTGATGATGTTGAGCTGTTCTACGGCCAGGCAGAGTCGTTCGGCCAGGAAGCGGGCGTCGTGCATGCTGGTGTCCGGGAGGACGAGCAGAAATTCATCGCCGCCCATGCGCACCAGCATGTCAGTGAGGCGGACCTCGTCTTTGAGGGTCTCGGCAACCTGCTTGAGGACTTGATCTCCCATGAGATGGCCCATGGTGTCGTTGACCGCCTTGAAATGATCCAGGTCGAGGGCGGCCAAGGTCAGCGGATGGCCGTGCCGTTTGGCCTGTTCGACGATGGAACCGATCCGCTCCTCGAAAACGAAACGGTTGGGCAGGCCGGTCAGGCTGTCCCGACGGGCCTGGGCAAAGATCTCTTCGTACTCCAGGGCCCGTTTCAGCGGCTCGACGAAAATGGCCAAGGATTCGTCGATGAAGTCCAGCTCGTCTTCGGTGAGCGGTTTGCCTTTGCGCAGAATCACCAAGAGCCCCTGACAGTCGCTGGAGCTGAACAGCCATTTGTGGACCCGAAAGCCATCCACCTGGGCAGAGGTGGCTTCCTGGCCGGCCGGCTGTTCCAAGATCTCCTGCGCCAATTGGATGGCCTGGCGCCGCTTGGGGCCGTGATAGGAACAGAACATGTGCATGCGCTGGCGGACGGGATTGTGGTAGCCGATGAGTTCGTGGCCGATAAATTCCATGAGCCAGATCGAATAGGCCTCGATCATCGAGGGCAGATCGAGGATCCCGGCCATTCGTTGGTAAAGCGTGTTGATTTTCCGCAGTTTTTCCGATTGCTGCCGATAGTGGCACAATTCCGACAACAGGTTTTCCATCGTGGAGGCAATCTGGAGATCGATCTGGTCATCAAGCACTTTCATGTCCATGGCAGTCATGCAGTCGGTTAAGGTTTGGGCGGTGCGGCTTTTCGGCCCCGGTCTCCGTCGCTGGGGGAGACCACGCACGCAAGGCCATTGCTTGCCAGATAAGCGATTTTTATGCCCGTTGTTCAGTTATTTGTATTTTTTTGTTTTAAACAACACGTTACAGGTTTGTTTTTTCCGGGAATGAACGATAACTCCTCGTTGCTGTCAGTATCTCGACCACGCAAGCACCGGCGCAGGCCTGGAGAAAGGGAGACGCCATGAGAGAGGGGGTGCCGCTGGGACAAATGTTCGTCACCGGTTTCCGCGGCTGCGACATAGGACCTGACCATTGGATTGCCACGGCGCTGGCCAGGGATCACCTGGGAGGGGTTATCCTGTTCGAGCGCAATGTCGACGGCACGGTGCAGAATATCCGCTCGCCGCAACAGCTCAGGCAAATGATTCATAGCCTGCGCCAGTATGCTGTTATTCCGCCGTTTATCGCCATTGACCAAGAGGGGGGCAAGGTCTGCCGTCTCAAGGAGCGGGCCGGATTCGGTCCTTCCCGCAGCGCAACCGAACTGGCCAGGGAGGGGGTGAGTGCCACTGCCCGTTCCGCCGCCCTCATGGCCATGGAGTTGGCGGAGTACGGCATCAATCTCAACTTCGCGCCGGTGGTTGATCTCGATCTCAACCCGGACAACCCGATCATCGCCCGCTTTCAGCGCAGTTTCGGCATCGATCCGGCGGTGGTAGTGGCCCACGCCCGCGCCTTTATCGAGGCCCATCACCGCCGGGGCATCGGCTGCTGCCTCAAGCACTTTCCCGGCCACGGCAGCGCCGGCAGCGATTCCCATCTCGGTTTTGTCGACACCACCGACTGCTGGCGCCCGATCGAGCTGGACCCCTATCGGCTCCTGCTGGCCGAAGGGTATGGTGACGGAATCATGACAGCGCATCTGGTCAACCGGCAGCTCGATCCGACCGGGCTGCCGGCTACGTTGTCGCCGGTGGTGATCACCGATCTCCTGCGCCGCCAGCTCGGCTTTGCCGGGGTGGTGTTCAGCGACGATCTCCAGATGCGGGCGATCAGCCAGGGCTGGAGTTTTACCGAGGCCGTGCAGCGGGCCGTGCTCGCCGGGGTGGATGTGCTGGTGGTGGGCAACAATCTCAGCCCGGTCGAGGATGCGGTGGAGGAGGGGATCCGGGCCATCGAGGCCCTGCTTGACAGCGGCCGCATCGATGCCCATCATATTCGCCGTTCGCTGGCGCGCATTGCGCTCTTTAAGGAAAAAATCACCGGACAACACCCATGGACACCTCCCGCCCCACCCACAGCCTCGTGATCGGCTACGTCGCCTGGCTGTTCGGGTTCATCGGCGCCCACCGTTTCTACTACGGCAAACCGGTCTCCGGCACCCTTTACTTCTTCACCTTGGGCCTGTTCTTCATCGGCTGGTTCGTCGACCTCTTCCTCATCCCTGGCATGGACCGCGAGGCCGATATCCGCTTTATCCCCGGGCCGGTCGATTACAATGTCGCCTGGCTGCTGCTGGTGTTCTTGGGCATGTTCGGCATCCACCGTTTCTATCTGGGCAAGATCGGCACCGGCATCCTCTATCTGCTTACCTTCGGTCTCTGCGGCCTGGGCTACATCTACGACTTATGGACCCTCAACGACCAGATCACCCTGATCAACGGCAGTGTCGACCATGGCTCGCCCCGGCAGCCGATCTGACGGGCAGGCATGGGGCGATCAGCCGCTGCCGATTTTTTGACAGACCGGCCGGGTACCCGGTCGCAGCCGGCGAACCGGCGGCAAAAGATGCTTTCCCTTGGCAGACAGGGCCAAGCCGGGGTATAGGGGCGGGCAAGGAGCAACGACAACATGAAAAACAACAGCAACTGCAAGCCGGAGATTCAGTATCCCTGCCGATGGCAGTACCGGTTGATCGGCGAGGAGCGCACCGCGATCGTCGCGGCGGTCCGGTCTCTGGTGGACATCTCGGTTTGCGTGATCAGCGAGGGCAATGTCAGTTCCGGCGGCCGCTATCTCAGTGTCAACGTGGAGATGACCGTTAACGACGAGGTCGAGCGGTTGCGCTTCTACCAGCTTTTTGCCGCGGAACCGGCTATTCGGGTGGTGTTATGAACAACGAGGCAATGAACGAACAACCCCTGGTCGACAACAAGGTTATCCCGGTGATGCGGGAGGCGATCGTGACCGTGCAGATGATCCTGTTCAAGATCCTGCGGCAGAGCGTGCACGACCGGTTTATCGATCAGGTCGAACCCCATCACGCCCATCTGGCCGGCGCGGTGATCAACAACCTCTTCGGTACCCGGCCGGCGGATGCAGCGGTGGGCGCCTTCGCGGCTGCCAACCGGGAACTGGTGGAACGGGAACTCCGCGAACTTGCCGACCGTTGTCCGGCGCTGCTGCCCCTGCTCACCGATGCTCTGCGGATGAAAACCATCTGCGACAACCAGGAGTCCATCCATTCCATCCCCTCCCTGCTCATGGCTCGTGCCCTGGGCATCCTCCAGGAAGACCGGCCTCTGCCCCTGCCGTCCACCTTTATGCTGCAGGTGCGCACCCTGGCCGCCAGCCACGGCCTCATCGCACCGATGGCGGCCGCCCCCCCGTCCGAAGAGTCACCAGCGTAGCCCCCCAGGAGCCACCCGCCTCGTCGGCCAGGCGGAAATCGACCACGGTGTCGAGCCGGGCAAGCAAGGCGTGCACAGTCCGCCGCAGGGCACCGGTGCCCTTGCCGTGGACGATGCGCACCTGGAAAATACCCTTGCTGCGGCATTCCTCCAGGTACTCCGGAATCAGGGTCTTGATGTCGGCGGGGCGGAAGGCGTGCAGGTCAAGGGTGCCGTCGATGGGGAGGATGACCGGCTCAAGCGCATCCATGTTTTTTCCCTTTTTCGAGCAGGGCCAGGGCCACGGCGGCGGCCCGGCCCGAGGCCCCCGGTCCGCCCAGGCGCTGCCGCACCTCGGCCAGTCCCGCCAACATGGTTGCCCGCGCCTCTCCATCTTCAAGCATCACTTGCAGTTCGTGGGCGATCTGGCCGGGATTGGCCGCGTCCTGCAGAAGCTCCGGAATGACGGCGCGCTCGGCGATCAGGTTGACCAGGGAGAAAAAGCGCAGCCCCCGGATCAGCAGTCTGCCCAGCCAATAGGTGCGGCGGCTGACCCTGTAGGCGGCCACGGTGGGGACGCCGAGGATTGCCAGTTCCAGCGTGACCGTGCCCGAGGCGGCTATTGCCGCGTCGCAGGCCGCCATCATCGCGTAGCGGTCGTCGGCGATCACCCGGACATCGAGCCGGTCCCGCCAGGCAGCGAGCCCGTGCTCGTCGAGCAGCGCCCGGCTGATGGTCGGGGCTTGGGGGATGAGAAAGGTGACGCTGGGATTGTCCCTGGCCAGGAGGCCGGCGGCGGCGAGGAATCCGGGCAGCAGGTTTGCTATCTCCTTGCGCCGGCTGCCGGGCAAAAGCCCGACCAGCTTGCTCGCGGGGTCGATCCCGTGCCGGGCCCGGAATTCGGCCGGCGACAAATCGGGCTTAACCGAATCGAGCAGGGGATGGCCGACAAAATCGACCTCGACGCCATAACGGGCATAGAAGGCCTGTTCAAAGGGCAGGATGACCGCCATCCGGTCGACCAACCGTTTGATGGTATGGACCCGACCGCTGCGCCAGGCCCAGATCTGGGGGCTGACGTAGTAGAATACCGGGACACCGAACTCCTTGGCCTTTTTGGCCAGGAGCAGGTTGAAGTCCGGATAGTCGATCAGGATGAGCAGGGCAGGGCGGCGGCTCCGCATCCGCTCGATCAGGGCGCGGCGGGCGCGGAGGATGTCGCCCAGGTGGCCGAGCACCTCGACCGCTCCCACCACCGCCAGTGTGGCCGCATCGTAGAGCAGCTCCACCCCGGCGGCGTGCAGTTCCCGGCCGCCCATGCCGCAGAAACGCAAGTCGGCGTCCCGCGCCCGCATGGCCCGGACCAGATGGGCGCCATGGAGATCGCCCGAGGCTTCGCCGGCCACGATCATGATCTCGCGCCCCTGTTGGCGCGGGCCAGGAGTGTTCATCGACAATCGCACCGCTCAGTGAGGTTTGAGAAAGGCCAGCAGATCGCCGCGGCCTTCGTCGATCAGGATCTGCTCGATCCGTTCCCGGTTGCTGTGGATCTGCTCGACCACCTGCAGGGCCACATCCAGGGCCCGCCGCCCCTCTTCCCCGGCCACCGCCGGCCGGCTGCGCTGGCGGACATTGCAGACGAAATCGCGCAGCTCCAGCTCCAGGGCATCCTGGTCCGGGAAGGATGACTTGCTGATCTCCGGCACCGGATGGCCGCCGTCCTTGCCGGGCTGCAACTGCACCGCCATGATCTCCTTGCGGCCGAAATCCACCGACAGGTATTGGCCGGGCTGGAAGATGCGCATCCGCCGCATGTTCTCCATGGAGATGCGGCTGACCGTGATGTTGGCGGTGCAGCCGTTGGCAAAGATCAGGCGGGCGTTGGCGATGTCGGTCAGCTTGGTGATCACCGGCGTGCCGGCGGTGAGGATGGAGACGATCGGCGAGTTGACGATGGAGAGGATGATGTCGATGTCGTGGATCATCAGATCGAGGACCACGTCCACATCCGTCCCCCGTTCCTTGAACACGGCAATGCGGTGGGCCTCGATGAACAAGGGATGGGTGAGCAGGGGCTGCATGGCCAGCACCGCCGGGTTGAACCGCTCCAGGTGGCCGACCTGGAGAATGCACTGCTGTTCATGGGCCAGCCTGATCAGGTCGTCGGCCTCAGCCAGGGTGGTGGTGATCGGTTTTTCGACCATAACGTCAACCCGCTCCCGGAGGCAGGTTTTGGCCACCTCGTGATGGAGACTGGTCGGCACGGCAATGGAGACCGCATCCACCAGGGGAAGGAGCTTGCGGTAATCGGCGATGGGGCGGCTGCCGCATTCATCGGCCACCAGTTGCGCCCGCGCCGGGTCGGCATCGGCCACGCCCACCAGTTCGACCCCGTCCATGGCCGCATATTTGTGGGCGTGAAAACGTCCGAGATATCCGACACCTATAACCCCAATCCTTACAATCTTGTTCATGGTTGTTGCTGTTCCTTTCTGGCGGACGTTGTCCGCTGTCTTTTGTTGTTTATCAAATACCGAGATAGGCCTTTTGAATGGCAGGATGGTTGCGAAGCGCCGTCGCCGTATCCTGCATGACTATACGCCCGTTTTCCAGGACATAGCCCCGGTCCGCCACCTGCAGGGCCAGATTGGCGTTCTGTTCCACCAGCAAGAGGGGGACGTCCTGTTCCTTGTTAATCTTCACTATAATTTCAAACAGTTGTTTGGTAACCAGCGGCGCCAGCCCCATGGAGGGCTCATCAAGGAGCAGCATCCGGGGCCGGGCCATCAGGGCCCGGGCAATGGCCAGCATCTGTTGTTCGCCGCCGGAAAGGGTGCCGCCGGCCTGGCGGCGCCGTTGCGCCAGGATCGGAAACAGCCCGTAGAGACGCTCCCTGTCCGCCGCGATCCCCTCCTGGTCCCGGCGGAGAAAGGCCCCCATGTCGAGGTTTTCGGCCACGGTCAGATCGGGAAAGATGTGCCGTCCCTCGGGGACCTGACAGAGGCCCAGCTTGACGATGGCGTCCGGCGCCTGGCCGGTGATCGGCTGTCCCGCAAATAGGATCTCGCCGCGGCTGGGTGGTGCCAGGCCGCTGATCGCCATCAGGGTGGTGGACTTGCCGGCGCCGTTGGCACCGATCAGGGTGACGATCTCGCCCTGACCCACCCGGAGGCTGATCCCGTGCACGGCCCGGGTATTGCCGTAGACGATCTCGACCCCGCGCAGTTCAAGCATAACCGGCCTCTTCGCCGAGGTAGGCCTTGATCACCGCCGGGTTGTGCCGGACCTCTTCCGGCGTGCCTTCGGCGATCTTGCGGCCGTAATCCATGACAAAGATATGGTCGGAGAGGCGCATTACCAGTTTCATGTCGTGCTCGATCAGGAGGATGGCAAGGCCGTCGTCCCTGATCGAGGTGATCAGGGTCTCCAGTTCCAGGGTCTCCTGCGGATTCATCCCGGCCGCCGGTTCGTCGAGGAGCAAGAGCCGGGGTTCGGTCGCCAAGGCCCGGGCAATCTCCAGCCGGCGTTGTGCCCCGTAGGGCAGATTCTTGGCCAGCTCGTCGGCCTGATCGGCCAAGCCGATCCGTTCGAGCAAAGCAAGGCTCGTGCCAACGGTCGCCTTTTCCTCGCGTACCGTGGCCGGCGGCCGAAAGATGGCCCCGAGCACGGTGGCCTGCGTGCGGCAGTGGCGGCCGATCATCACGTTTTCGAGCACAGTCATGTTGGGGAACAGGCGGATGTTCTGGAAGGTGCGGGCCAGCCCCTGCTCGGTGATCCGGTTGGGTTTAAGACCATTGAGCCGCCGGGGCGGTTTGCCGTCCGGGGTGAACAGCAGTTCGCCGCCGGTGGGGGCATAGAGGCCGGTCAGGCAGTTGAAAAAGGTGGTCTTGCCGGCACCGTTGGGCCCGATCAGGGCGACGATCTCGCCCTGATGGATGCACAGATCGAGGTGGTCCAAGGCACGGATGCCGCCGAAATCCATGACCAGGCCGTTGACGATGAGCAAGGGTTCCATGCGCTGTGTCAAAAGTGCAACAGATTCATCTGGGAGTGTTGATTCCGCCAGCGATGCCATGCCGGAGAGCAAACCTTTCATTGTTCATTGCGGTCGGCCAATTTGGTCCAGCCATGGTGGTTAACGGTTGAGTGCGTAGGTTCGGTGCACCGTGGGAACGATTCCCTGGGGCCGGACAATCATCATCACCACCAGGATGGCGCCAAAGGCGAGCATGCGAAAGTCGGCCACGGCGCGCAGATATTCGGGCAGGAGGATGAGGATCAGGGCGGCGACCACCACGCCAATGATTGACCCCATGCCGCCCAGGACCACGATGCACAAAATAATCGCCGATTCCAGGAAGGTGAAGCTGGCCGGGTTGATGAAGGTGGTCTTGGCGGCGAAAAAGACGCCGGCCATCCCGGCCCAGGTGGCGCCCAGGGCAAAGGCGGTCAATTTGGTCCGGGTCTTGTCGATGCCCATGGCCTGGCAGGCGATCTCGTCCTCGCGCAGGGCGTACCAGGCCCGGCCGATGCGGGAGTTCTGCAAGCGGTTGACCACAAAGACGGTGCCCAGCACCATGCCGATCATCAGGTAGTAGAGATAGACGATCGCGGCCTCCAGGGAGAGCTCGATGCCGAACAGGCCTGGCCGGGCGATGTTGGCGATACCGCTCGGTCCCCGGGAAAATTCGCTCCAGTTTTCGAGGATGAGCCGGATGATTTCGCCGAACCCCAGGGTGACGATGGCCAGATAATCGCCGCGCAGCCGCAGCACCGGAAAGCCGAGCAGGATGCCGAACAGGGCGCCGAGCAAGCCCCCGATGGGGAGCACGGTCCAGAAGCCCAGGCCGAAATGGAGGTGGAGCAGCCCGTAGCTGTAGGCCCCGACTGCGTAGAAGGCGACATAGCCGAGATCGAGCAGGCCGGCGACCCCGACCACGATGTTCAGCCCCAACCCCAGGACCACATACATCAGGGCCGTGGTCATGATGTTGATCTGATAGGTGGAGAAGAGGGCGGGAAAGACAAGCAGGAACAGGGCCCCGCCGACGAGCAGGGGCAGGGCGACCCTCCGCTGCCGCAGCAGGCGAAAGGGGTCGATGGTTGCCGCCGGTGCCAATCCCAGGCGGATACGCTCCTGGCGGGCGGCGCGCCAGGCCAGCCAGAGGCGAACGGCCAGCGCGGCGCCGCAGCTCGCGCCCCCGACCCACAACAGGTTGACCCAGCGCCAGAGAACGGTCCGTTCCACCGGATCGACCTTGATCACCAGCAGGGGGAAGGTGAGGAACATGAACCACAAACCGGTGACCAGGGCCTGGCGGAGATCGGTGCGGGTCAGCAGGGCCATGGTTCAGACCTTTTCCACCGTGGCCTTGCCGAGCAGGCCGGCGGGCCGGAAGATCAGGATCAGCACCAGCAGGGAGAAGGCGAAGACGTCTTCGTAATCGCTGGAGACATAGCCGGTGGCAAAGGCCTCGGTCAGGCCGAGGACAAAGCTCCCCAGCACCGCGCCGGGAATGGAGCCGATGCCGCCCAGCACCGCGGCGGTAAAGGCCTTGATGCCGGCGATGAAGCCGATAAAGACGTTGGTCTGGCCGATATGGGAGGCGATCAAGAGCCCGCCGATGGCCGCCAGGGCCGAGCCGACGACAAAGGTGAGCGAGATGATCCGGTCGACGTTGATCCCCACCAGGAGCGCCATTTTCCGATCCTGGGCCGTGGCGCGCATGGCCTTGCCGATACGGGTGCACTTGATCCCCAGGGTGAGGGCAATCATCACCAGGGCGGAGACGATCAGGATCGCCAGGTCGGTGGCGCCGATGATGGCGGCGTAGGGTTCGAGGAAGGCGAATTCCGGGATCAGGGCCGGAAAGGGCTGGAAGTCCGCGGTCTGGGCGAGGAGGACGTAGTTCTGGAGAAAGATGGACATGCCGATGGCCGAAATCAGCGGCGTCAGCCGGGGGCTGTTGCGCAGGGGCCGGTAGGCGAGCCGCTCCACCGTGAAGCCGTAGGCCCCGGCCCAGACGGCGGCGGCCAGCGCGGTCAGGATCAGGATGGCGGGCAGCGGCAGGCCGTAGATCGACAGGACCGTGGAGACGATCAGGGCGGTAAAGGCGCCGATCATGTACATCTCGCCGTGGGCAAAGTTGATCAGGCCGATGATGCCGTAGACCATAGTGTAGCCCAGGGCGATCAGGGCGTAGATCGAGCCCCGGGTCAGGCCGCTGAACAGCAGTTCAATGAAATACTCCATGGAAATCACCCGGAAAAACCATGGGATCGGGGAGACGATGCCCAGGTCGGTGCGCGCATGCAGGCAGGGACGTTAGTGCACCTGAACGAATTGCCCGTTTCGGACCTGATAGATGGTAAAGCCGATCCCGACCGGTTCGCCCTTGGCATCGAATTTGATGTTGCCGAAAGGGGTGGCGACCTCGTTTCCGCGCAGGGCCTGGGCCACCGCCTCCGGTTCGGCGGAGCCCGCCTTGACCATGGCATTGGTCAGGGCCAGGGTCGCGGCCACCGCATTGTCGAAAAAGGCGCCGGGGTCGGTCCCCTCGGCTTTCTTGTAGCGCTCGCGATAGGCCTTGGTGATCGGGTTGGCGGAGACATCGGCCGGACCGGTGGCGTAAACACCTTCGGCATCCTTGCCGGCCACCTTGATAAAGGTGTCGTCCTTGACGCCGTCATCGGAGACGAACAGGGTGGTCAGCCGTTTCTGCCGCATCTGGCCGACGATCTTCGAGGCCTCGGGATGGTAGCCGCCGAACAGCACCGCTTCGGCGCCGGAACGTTTGATCTTTTGCACCACCGCGGAATAGTCGACCGCACCGGGGGTAATGCCTTCAAAGAGCACCACCTCCGCCTGTCCGGACTGTTCAATGAAGGTCTTGGCATACTCGGCCAGTCCCTTGCCGTAATCGCCCTTGTCGTGGAGCACGGCGATTTTTTGAACCTTGAGGGTGCCCACGGCAAAATCGACCAGGGTGCGGGCCTGGGTGTTGTCGGCGGCGATGGTGCGGTAAAAATTGGGGTAGTCGCCGCTCTGGGTCAGGCTCGGGGTGGTGGCCGAGGGCGAGATGACCAGCACCTTGGCGTCGCGATAGATCGGCAAGGCCGCCTTGGTGGCGCCGGAGCAGATGTGGCCGATCACCGCCTTGACCCCGGCGGAGACCAGTTTGGTGGCGGTGTTGGTGGCGATCTCCGGTTTGCAGACATCGTCCTCGACCAGCAGTTCCAAGGGAGTGCCGTTGACCCCGCCCTTGGCGTTGACGTCTTTGACCACTAGTTGAGCGGCCTTCAAGGTCGGTAGGCCGTAGGAGGCGAGATCACCGCTGTGGGCGCCGGCCACCCCGATTTTAATGGTGGCGGCACCAACGGCTGTTCCGACCCAGCCCATCACCAGGGCCAACGCGGTGAGAATATGAAAAAATTTTGTTGCGCGCATCACAACAACGCCCTCGTTTCCGGATTGAATTGCAAAAGCAACAGCAATGCTCTACTGTGCCTCTTCATACCGTATTCTGTTTTTTTTGCACTATAAATGACCAGCGAGGAGGGGCGCCGGTTGTGACCGCGTTCGCACCTTTGCAGGCACCGCATCAATGGCGCCGCTTTTTTTTGTGACTATGAACACCACCTCTTTCTATTTTGCCCTGGGCCGCCCCTTTTCTCCGCTCTACAGCCTTGCCATGCGTTTTCGGGAGAGGCTGTACCGGCGAGGCCTGTTGCAATCGTACCGGTTCGCTGTACCGGTGATCAGCGTGGGCAACCTGACCCTGGGCGGTACCGGCAAAACCCCGATGGTCCAGTATCTGGCCCGCCTGCTCCAGAGTCACGGCTTCCGGCCGGCCATTGTCAGCCGGGGGTATGGCGGCACGGCCAAGGCCAGGGTGAATCTGGTATCCGACGGCGCCGCCTTGCTGCTCGATGCGCACACCGCCGGCGACGAGCCGCGCCTCTTGGCCGAAACCCTGCCCGGGGTGCCGGTGCTCACCGGTATTGTCCGCCGGCTGCCGGCCCAACGGGCCATTGAGATGGGCGCCGATGTGCTCCTGCTCGACGATGGCTTTCAGCATTTGCAGATTGTCCGCGACGTCAACCTGGTGCTGTTCAGCACCGATCGCTTGGCCGGTAATTCCCGGGTCTTTCCCGGGGGCGATCTGCGCGAGCCGGTGGCGGCCCTGCGTCGCGCCACCGGGTTCGTCATGACCGGGGTGCAGGAAGCCAACCGCGAACGGGCGCTGCGCTTTGCCGACCTGCTGCGGGCAAGGTTCCCGGACACCCCGGTCGCCCACACCGGGTACCGGCTGGAAGGTCTGGTCGGGCTTTCGCCTTCGGGTATGATCGAACCGATAGTAGCCGAGCCGATGGATCAAATAAAATATTTCGGCTTCTGCGGCATTGCCCACCCCGAATCCTTCCGCCGGACAGTGATGGATCACGGCATCGAGCTGGCCGGTTTTCTGCCGCTGGCCGACCATCAGCGCTACTCCCGGGCGCTTGTGGACAGGCTGGTTGCCGCCGCGCAGCGATCCGGAGCCGGCTGTCTGCTCACCACGGAAAAGGATCTGGTCAAATTGGCGACGTTAACAGCCGGCCTGCCCCTGCCTTTGCATGGTGTCCGGATGCAGGTGGAGGCGGATCCGCATTTTTCCCGGACCATCCTCGATGCCGTGCGCTCGTGGCGCCAACCGGTCTGAAGGGCGGAAGCGAGCACGGTGCTGTGTTAAAAATTCAACATTTCCGCAGGGTTTCTTAAAATGTGTTTTTTTTGCCACAGGGAGTGGCGCCGGTGGGGACGGCCCCCGCTGCGACCTGGCTGGGTAACATTTTAATTTAGTTCAAATTTTTTTATTTTTTTCTCGGCAGATTGAGCCGCGGCAGAGCTGGTTTGAAAATTGCATAATAATACTCAAAGGTTATTCGGTTAGTTCAATTTTCCTTCACAGCGTACACATTCGAATGGCACAACAGATAGAGCCACATCAATATACCATCCAACGTTCGGTCAGTTGTTGCGGTGTCGGTCTGCACACCGGGCGGACCGTCAACCTGACTATCAATCCCGCCCCGGCGAACACCGGCATCCAGTTTCTCCGTTCCGATCTGGCCGGCCGGCCGGTCATCCCCGCCCGGGTTGAACGGGTTGTGGACACCACTCTGGCCACCACCATCGGCGACGGCCAGCACACCATCGCCACCACCGAGCACCTGCTGGCGGCACTGCGGGGATTCGGGGTCGACAACGCCGTGGTGGACCTCGATTCGCACGAGGTGCCAATCATGGATGGCAGCGCCGGGCCGTTCATCCGCCTGCTGAAAACAGCCGGACTCTGCCGGCAACAGGCCCTGCGCAAGATGCTGCGCATCACCCGGCCCATCAGCCATGTCGCCGGCAACAAATCGATCCGCATCGAACCCTACGACGGCTACAAGGTTTCAGCCCGCATCCAGTTCGACGACGCTTTGATCAGCGAACAGCGCTATTCGGTGGAGGTGACCCCGGAACGGTTCGGCAAGGAAATCGCCCAGGCCCGCACCTTCGGTTTTGTCGAACAGGTGGAACAGCTTTGGCAGAACGGCCTGGCCTTGGGCGGCACGTTGGACAACGTGATCGCCATCCATTGGAACCGCCGCTCCATCCTCAACGAAAACGGCCTGCGCTTCGACGATGAGTTCATCCGCCACAAGGTGCTCGATGTCATCGGCGATATCGCCCTGCTCGGTTCCCCGGTGATGGGGCACGTGATCGCCGACCGTTCCGGACACGAGCTCCATCTGGCCTTTATGAAGGCCATTATCGACAATCCCCAGTCCTGGGAATACGTGACCTTCAATAAAAAAGGCGAATCCCTGCTGCGTCAGGTTGTGCAATCCACCCAGGCTTCCGGGCATCGTTTCGCTCCTTTCTTTGCCCCGGTCGGCGAGGCGATTGCCTCCCGGCCCGCCTGTACGATCTAGATTCGTGTAACCTGTCCCCAGGCCAGGAAGAGCGACAAGAGACAACCGCCGGATTATTCCGGCGGTTTTTTTTTGCCGTGTACCGGGCTATCCTGGGGGCAGCGGTTGCCGGCCGCAGCGAAGCGACGTATAATGGCTCCACCGTTTTCCCTTTTAGTTCATCAATATTCATAGTGAGAATAAAAAAACGATGCTCAACTCCACAGACACTCTCGGTTTTGTCGGCGGCGGCCAGATGGCCGAGGCCATGGTGCGCGGCGTCCTGGCCGCCGGTCTGGCTGCTCCGGCAGCCATCACCATCGCAGAACCGACAGCGGCCCGCTGCGAGTATCTGTCCGGCCAGTATGGTGTGAGCTGCACCCAGGACCCGGCCACGCTCTGCCGGGCCAGCGCGATTCTCGTCCTGGCGGTGAAACCGCAACTGGCGGCAGCGGTGCTCGGCCAATACCGCCCCTTTATCGGTGACAACCATCTGGTCCTCTCGATCATGGCCGGGGTGACCCTGCATACCCTGGCCGACTCGTTCGCCGCCCCCGTCCGCCTGATCCGGGTCATGCCCAACACCCCCTCCCTGGTCCTGGCCGGCGCCGCCGCCTTCAGCCCGAACCGGCAGGCCACGGCCCGGGATCGGGAAATTGCCGCTGCCCTGTTTTCCGCCGTCGGGACTTGTGTCGAAGTGCCGGAGTATCTCCTGGATGCGGTCACCGGTTTGAGCGGCAGCGGTCCGGGATACGTCTTCACCTTCATCGAGGCCCTGATCGATGCCGGCGTGCTTGCCGGCCTGCCCCGCCCCATTGCCGAGCAACTGGTGGTGCAGACGGTATACGGGTCGGCCAAACTGGCCCTCGAAACCGGTGAACATCCCGCGATCCTCAAGGGCAAGGTCACCTCGCCCGGCGGCACCACCATCGCCGGTCTGCACGTGCTGGAGGAGGGGGCCCTGCGGGGGTTGGTGATGAGCGCGGTCGAGGCTGCCACCGAGCGTTCGCGGGAATTGGGCGGATGAAGATCGGCTATGCGGGGGTGATCACCCGCCCGGACAGCCCGGAGGTGGAGCAGGACGGCCGGGAGATGATCGCCTGGTTCGAGGCACGCCACATTCGGGCGGAGCTGAACAGGATCGATCCCCAGATGGATATCCTGATCGTCCTCGGCGGCGACGGCACCTTGCTCCATGTGGCCGGTGAGGCCAGCAAACATCAGTTGCCGGTGCTGGGGATCAATTTGGGTAATCTCGGCTTTCTTACCGAGGTGGCTGCCGATGAGCGCTACGAGGCCCTGGAAACGCTCCTGGCCGAGGACGATGTCCGCATGGAAAAGCGGATTATGCTCACTGCCGCCTATGTGAGCGGGGCGACCGGCAAAAAGAGCACCTCGGTCCATGCCCTCAACGAGGTGGTGATCGTCAAGAAGAGCACCGAGGCCATGATTCGGCTCCGCTGTTGGTCAGACCGGGAATACGTCACCACTTACCGGGCCGACGGCCTGATCGTGTCCACGCCCACCGGATCGACCGCCTACAACCTCTCGGCCGGCGGCCCGGTCGTCCACGCCGAACTCGACGCCATCGTCGTCACCCCCATCTGCCCCTTCATGCTGGAATCGCGGCCGGTGCTGCTCGGGTCGCAGCACAAGGTCACCACCCAACTGCTGGCCCCCGCCGGTCAGGTCAAGGTGATTGTCGACGGGGCGCTCCAATGGACCATCACCGAAAACGATTACCTGTTGGTGAAAAAGGCCTCCAAACCGCTGTTGATCGTCAGTTCGCCGTGGAAGAGCTATTTCAATATTCTGCGCAGCAAACTCAACTGGGGCGGGGCCACCGTCGATGTTCCCCTGCCGGAAAAGGTCTGCAAGCACTGTTGAACCGATCCCGGCCGCCAACCGGGGAGGGCAGGGTTCCCCGGCCTCACCGTTTGCGCCGCTGCAAGTTGTATTTTTTCATCTTGTACTGCAACAGACTCTTGGTGATTCCCAACTGCTCCGCTGCCCTGGCCTGGACGTAAAAGTTGTCGTCCAGGGCCTTGCGCACCAGTTTCTCCTCGATCCCGTTCAACACCTCGGCCAGACTCAGATGCTCGGGAATGAACTGGCCGAGTTCCAGCCCGGTGCTCCACTCGTGGGCATTGGTCAGTTCGGTCGAGTCGGGCTGGACGTCCTCGGGTTCGATCCGGTCGCCGTTGCAGAGAATGGCGGCGCGTTCGATGGTGTTTTCCAACTCCCGGACATTGCCTTCCCAGGGCAGGCTGACCAGCAGGCGCAGGGCCTCCGGTGAGATGTCCAGATTCTTACCCAGGTTGCGACTGTTCTTTTCGATGAAATGGGTGACCAGGGCCGGGATGTCGTCCACCCGTTCCCGGAGCGGGGCAAGGTGGATATGGATGACATTGAGCCGGTAATAGAGGTCCTCGCGGAAATGGCCCTTGTCGACCTCGTCCTTGAGATCCTTGTTGGTGGCCGCCAAAATGCGGACATCGACATGCTGGGTGACCGAGCCGCCGACCCGTTCGAAGTTTTTTTCCTGCAGGACCCGCAGCAGCTTGGCCTGGAGCTGAGGCGGCATCTCGCCGATCTCGTCGAGGAAGAGGGTGCCGGTGTCGGCCAGCTCGAACCGCCCCTTGCGCATGGCGACCGCATCGGTGAAGGCCCCCTTTTCATGACCGAACAGTTCGCTCTCCAGCAGGTGCTCGGACAGGGCGGCGCAGTTGACCGAGATAAAGGGCGCTTCCTTGCGGGGGCTCAAGTTGTGGATGGCCCGGGCGACCAGTTCCTTGCCGGTGCCCGATTCGCCGGTGATCAGCACCGATGAGGGGGTGGGGGCGACCTTTTCGATCAGTTGGTAGACCGCCCGCATGGAGGGGCTCTTGCCGACCATGCCGCCGAAGCCGGAGCGCGGCGTGGCCTCGGCCCGCAACCGCCTGATCTCCCGGATCAGGCCGTAATGCTCGATCGCCTTGGTGACGCTGGCCAAGAGCTGCTGGTTGGAAAAGGGCTTGGCCAGGTAGGTGAAGGCCCCGAGGCGCATGGCCTCGACCGCCTTTTCCACCTCGGCGTAGGCGGTGATCAGGATGACCGGCAGCTCCCGGTTGTATTCCTTGATCTTGGCCAGGAATTCAATCCCATCCATGCCCGGCATCTTCATGTCCGACAACACCAGATCCAGGTCGGTACTGTAGACAATGGGCAGACCGGCCAGGCCGCTGTCGGCGGTGAAGACCTCATAGCCTTCGTCCTTGAGCAGTTCGGCCAGGACAATCTGATAGTTGGGTTCGTCGTCGACAATGAGAATGGTGTGCATGGCGGCTTCCAACAGGATAAGGGTTACCGGGGGCGCCCGTTGAGCCGGGCGGTGAGTTCGTCGAGAATGGCGCACGGCGGGCAGAATCCCCCCTCCCTGCCGGCAAGGCGATGGGCCGGGCGGGTGGTGCCGTGAAAATCGCTGCCACCGGTGACCAGCAGACCGTGTTCGGCGGCAATCGCCTTCAGCTTTTTCTTCATTTTGCGGGTGTGGGTGGGGTAATGGAGCTCCAGGCCGTCGAGTCCGCGCAGAACCAGTTCGCGGATCAACGACGGCTGTGCACGCATCTCCGGATCGAGATGGCCGGGATGGGCCAGGACCGCCAGGCCCCCTGCCCGATGGATCATATCGATGGTTTCGGCGGCGGAGTAACTGAACCGGCCTTCCCAGGCAGGGCGATGACGGCCGAGATACTGGCGGAAGGCGGCATCGAAACTGTCGACCACCCCTTTTGCCACCAGCAGCCGGGCGATATGGGGGCGGCCGGTCTGGCCGCACGAGGAGATCCGGCTGACCTCCTCGGCGGTGATGTCCACCCCGAGACCCTGCAATTTATGGAGGATGATGGCGTTGCGCCGCTCCCGGCCTTCCTGGAGCGGTTGCAGCCAGAGATGGAGGGCGGGAGCCGCGGCATCGATGCCGTAACCGAGCATGTGGACGGTGCGTTGCTGTAGGCTGGTACTGATCTCCACCCCGGACACGATCACCAACCCAGCCTGTTCACCCAGCCGTTTGACCTCGTCCACCCCCTCGACCGTGTCATGATCGGTCAACGCCAGCCCCCGCAGGCCGTTGCCGACGGCCAGATCGATCAGTTCCGCCGGGGTGGAGCTGCCGTCGGAGTAGATCGAATGGGTATGGAGGTCGATACACATGGCAACCGGGCCGGCTGTTGGGTGACAATAGAGAGGTGCATCCAGGCAAAAAACCGTGGGACTGTACCGGCAATGTACTCATGGCCCGGGCTTTACGCAATAACCAAATGAAATCGCCTGGAAAAGTGTGGCTTGTCAACAACCGGCGCCGTCGTTATCTTTGGAGGAAAAACATCTTTCGAGGAGCGACTCATGGCAGGACGACAAATGCGCATCGACGAATACCGGATTGAAGAGGAACCGTATTATCTGCCCACCGGTGCCGAACTGGCGATCGCCGAGGCCGCCTATCACGACGGTTCGCCGCTGCTGCTCAAAGGCCCCACCGGTTGCGGCAAGACCCGGTTCATGCAGTATCTGGCCTGGCGGCTGCAGCGGCCGCTGGTCACGGTCTCCTGCCACGACGATCTCTCCACCTCGGACCTGGTCGGTCGCTATCTGATCCGGGCCGGGGAAGCGGTCTGGACCGACGGTCCCTTGACCATGGCGGTGCGGGCCGGGGCCATCTGCTATCTGGACGAGATCGTCGAGGCGCGCAAGGACACCACCGTGGTCATCCATCCCCTGGCCGATGACCGGCGGCAACTGCCCATCGAAAAACGGGGCGAGCTGCTGACCGCGCCACCCGAATTCATGCTGGCGGTCTCTTACAACCCCGGGTACCAGAGCGTGTTGAAGGACCTCAAGGCCTCGACCCGGCAGCGGTTCATCGCCCTGTCCTTTGATTATCCGGCCCCGGAAAAGGAGATCGAAATCGTCTGCCAGGAAGGACGGCTTGATCTGGCGATCGCCAAGCCCCTGGTCAAATTGGCGGGCATGACCCGGGGACTCAAAGATTCCGGCCTGGCCGAGGGTGCCTCGACCCGGCTCCTGATCCAGACCGGCAAGCTGATCGGTCGGGGCATCCCGGTCAAGACCGCCTGCCGTGCCGCCATCAGCGAGGCCCTCACCGATGACCGCGAATTGCTGGCCGCCCTCGACGAAATGGTCAGTTCGCTCTTTTGACCAGCATGGCTGGACCCAATGGGCCGGCCACAACAAACATCGATAGGTCTGCACTCCGGCATGGCACCGGAACCGGAACCAACATCGTTCATAAAAAGACCATGGATCTGGAAAGCCTGAAAACAAGATTTTATCAACTGGTTGCCCCCAGCCTGCCCAACGAATGGGACGTGGAGGAGGCCTTGGTTGCTTTGGCCGAGGCCGACACCGAACACCTGGATGAAATTTTTGCTCAAATTCCGGCGATCTGGCCAGTCTCGCACTCTCTGTGCTTTGCCTATTTGTCCGCTGCCGCACCAGCCCTCTCCTGTCTGGCCCTGGATGAACTGTCGATCTGGGTCCATACCCTGCTCGACCGTTATGAAACCGGCGGCTTGCGCGGGGCCCAGGCGTTCATGGCCGATGTCGAGCAGCAGTTTGCCTGCCATCTCCGGGGGCAGGGGGGCTTGCGCCTGACCGATATCCGCTCCCGGTTGCAGCCGTATGTCAACGGGTTGGCCGGCCGGGAACTCCCTTTGATTGCCGCCGATGAGGTTTCCACCGATTCGGAAGCCATCTATCTCCCCGGCAAGATCGGGCTGTTTTCCGAACACGAAGAAAACTTTCTCCTTTATAAATTGATGGCCTCCTTCCAATGGGCCTGTCTGGAGGCCGGGGTCTTTGCCGCCCCTGATGCTTTGGAGGTCCGCAAAAAAAGCGCCCACCCCTTGGATTGTTTTTTCTCCGAATTCACCCAGCCGGCCAACGCCCGCTGTCTCTATCATGTCTTTGAAACCGGTCGGATCCTCACTTTTCTCCGTCAGGAACTGCCGGGATTGATGCGCGAGGCTGCGGCGCTGTTACCGCGGTTGCCCCTCTCCGGCGACGAGGCGTCCTCTTTCAACCTCCTTGATCGGTTGCAGCGGGGGCTGTTGCGCGGTGATTGGCCTGTTGTGGGCCACCAGCCGCTGGTCGACCGGGCAATTGCCTTGTTGCACCAGTGCCAGGGGGAGGCGACGGATAATACGGTCAGCCTGGAAGCGGTCCGCGAACTGATGCCGCTGTTCGGGCCGGAAGAGAATCTGGCCGCGACCAGTCCCCTGGTCTTTCAGGGAATATTGCGTCTTCAGGAGATGCGCAATCTGGGGATGCGGCAGCAAACGGACAAGGAGTTGCGGCTGATCAAAACCATGACCGTGCAACGGCCGGCCGTCACACCGCAGAAGAACACGGCAGCAACCGATTCCGGCAACGCCGGCGGGCAACAGGGGCAGGATGTAGCCCTGATCATGGATATGGAAAGTTCCTGGGAACAGTTGCCGCCGTTCTTTCAGTCACAGTCGCTGCGGCTCGACAACAGTGAGCTGCCTGCCGATGCCACAAAAATACACCAGCAACGCCCGGGCCACACCACCCTGACCGATCAGTCGGTCAGTGCCGGCGAAGGCCAGGCCGGTCAGGCCTTCGCCGCCTCCTCCCAGGGCGGTCCCGGCGAAGGGGCGGCCACCTTCGTGCCGGTGGTCTATGACGAATGGGATTACCGGCGCAAGGGATTTCGCAAAAACTGGTGCGTGGTCACGGAAAAAGAGCTGCCGCCGGTGCAGAACGCCTTCATCGACCAGACCCTCAAGCAGTACCGGGGCCAGATCCGCCGTCTGCGCCATCAGTTCGAACTGCTCCAGACCAGCGAGCGGTTTGTTCGCCGGCAACGCGAAGGCAACGACATCGATTTCGACGCCCTGGTGGAATCCCTGGCCGACAACTATGCCGGCCGGCCGCCCTCGGACCGGCTGTTCATCCGTCTGGCCCGCGACCAGCGCGATATTGCCGTCGCCTTTCTGGTGGACATGTCCAATTCCACCGCCGGTTGGGTCGGCCAGTCGATCAAGGAGGCCCTGGTTTTGATCTGCGAGGCCATGGAGGTCCTCAACGACCGCTACGCCATCTACGGCTTTTCCGGCATGCGGCGACTGCGCTGTGAGGTCTTCCCGGTCAAGCGGATGGACGAACGCTACAGCCGCACGGTACGCCAGCGGATCAGCGCCATCGGGCCCCGGGAATACACCCGCATGGCCCCGGCCATCCGCCACATGACCTCGCTCTTTGCCCGGGTGGAGGCCAAGATCCGGCTCTTGATCGTCCTTTCCGACGGCAAGCCCGAGGATTACGATGAGTACAAGGGGGAATACGCCATCGAGGACACCCGGCATGCCCTCCTGGAGGCCAAGGCCAAGGGCATCCATCCCTTTTGCATCACCATCGACCGCCAGGCCCACGAATACATGGCGCACATGTACGGTGAGGTCAATTACATCTTCATCGACAAGGTCAAGCAGTTGCCGGCGCGGATGTCGGAAATCTATCGGACCCTGACCAGTTGAAGCGGACCGGGGAGCTTTTTTTCAGGCAGACCGCGCATGCCTGCGCTTTGATCAATTTCCCGGAGGAAAATGTCGCCGTGCTGGTGTACGATGTCACAAACCTCCCCTACCCTCAACCTGAGATCGGATGGCCCATGCACTGGCTGTATAGCGTTCTGGTTTTGTTGCTGCTGCTGCCCGGGATATGCGGGGCGCAACCCAAGGAGACCGACGAGGTGGCCCTGCGCCTGAAGGCCCGGGCCTATCGGGCCTATTACGGCAAGGGGCAACCAATCAATTATGCCCTGGCCCTGGAACTCTACCGACAGGCGGCGGAGCGGGGCGATGCCGAGGCCCAGTTCGTCACCGGCGGCATGCTCTATCAGGGGCAAGGGACGGATCCGGACAAGCGCGCCGGTTTCAAATGGCTGTTGCAAGCGGCGGAGCAGGGCAAGGTTTCGCCGGAGTCGCTGGCCATTATCGGTGCCATGTATCTTCGCGGCAGCACGGTGCCGCAGAATTTCCTCGAAGCGAAGAAGTGGCTGAGCGCCGCTGCCGCCCAGGGCAACCTGGCGGCCCAAAACGATTTGGCCTATATCTACTACAACGGACTCGGCGGCGAGCGCGAGTACCCCAAGGCCCTGGAGCTCTATGAAAAGGCGGCGCTTCAGGGCGATGCCCTGGCCCAGGCCAACACCGGGTTGATGTATGCCACCGGCACCGGGACCGACACCGACAAGGCCCGCGGCTATGCCTGGTACTCGCTGGCAGCCAGCCGGGGCAACACGACTGCCGCGATCAACCGGAACAACCTGATGGTTGAGATGTCGTGGGAGGAATTGAATCGGGCCCAGGGACTATCGCTTGAACTATACCGCAAGGTGGAAAAAATGACGGCGCCGCAACTGATCGCCCCGGACCGGCAGGAGTAGGGCTCATTCGTCTTCATCGCCCTGCTCGTGCAGCAGGGCGATGATGGCCTCGACGCTGTCGCAGGTATAGAGAACGTGACGGAGGCGGGCCGCTCCGGCCAGGCCGGTGAGAAACTTGGCGGCATGGTTTTTCACCTTGAACAGCACCTTGTCCAAGGGCAGAAAGGTTTCGGCCAAGTGCAGATAGCGTGCAATAACCGGCAGGCGTTCGCCTAGGGTGGCCGGTCTGCCCGCCGGAGCAAACAGCCAGGGATTGCCGAGCGCCCCCCGTCCTGCCATCACGCCGTCACACCCGGTCTCCGCCATCATTGCCAACCCTTCGCTATACGAAGCGATGTCACCGTTGCCGATCACCGGGATCGAGACCGCTGCCTTGACCGCCTTGATCACCGCCCGGTCCGCCCGGCCGCCGAATCCTTGCGCCCAGGTGCGGGCGTGGATGGTGACCGCCGCCGCCCCAGAGGTCTCGGCCATGGCGGCGAATTCGGGGGCATTGATCGACTCCCCGGTCCAGCCGCTGCGGAATTTTACGGTCACCGGCAGCGGAGTTCGCGCACACACCGCTCTGATAATGGCCTCGGCCCGTTGCGGGTCTTTCATCAAGGCCACGCCGCACCCTTTTTTGACTACCTTGCGCACCGGGCAGCCCATGTTGATGTCGATCAGGTCCACTGGCATCAAGGAGACAATGGCGGCCGCCCGACCCATCAATTCGGGGTCGCTGCCGAACAGTTGCACGGCAAAAGGCCGTTCCTCGGCGACGGTCCGCAGCAGGTCATAGGTATTCTTCTGGTTATGCACCAGACCATGGCAACTGATCATCTCGGAGACACAGAGGGCCGCGCCGTTTTCCCGGCAGAGCAGGCGAAAGGGCAGGTCGGTGTAGCCGGCCAGCGGCGCCAGGATCAGACCGGATTGCAGGCACAGGGGACCGATGGCGAGCGGGGGAGCGACGAACGGGGGAGACGGAACCATGGGGTGACGAAAATCGAAGAAGAAAAGGCACTTCAGGGTGCCGAAGTGCCTGGGGTCGCCGGGGGCGGGCAACCGTCAGTTGGCCGGTTGCCCCTGTTGCTGTTGTTTTCTGATCTTGTTGAGGGCGCCGAGATAGATGTCTTCCGACAGATCGTCGATGATCTTGGTCAGGGCCTCGTCTTCCGCGGCAACGGCGGCCAGTTGCACCGAATAGTCGGCGGTGTAGAGCTTGTTGGGCACCTCCCAGAGGACCTTGCCGGATCGCAGGTCCTTCAGCGCAAAGCGGACATGGAGATTGACCTTGGTGCCGGTGACCTCGGAAACGGTGTTCCAGGAAACACTGGGCAGATCGATGGACAGGATCTCGCCGGTGAGGGCCAGGTCGGCCCCGCTTTTCTCCTTGGTCAGATCAACCGCCTCGGATTTCTGAAACCAGCGGGAGAGGGACTGATAGATCTTCATGTCGAGTTCCAGCTTGTTGGTCCGGTTATGCCAGGTCGGCATGTAAATCACCCGATGCGCCCCCTCGTAGACGTGGGGGAAGTAGTAGCCGCATCCGTTCAATACGAGCAGGCACAGGAGCACGAGCCCCCATCCGTTTCTTCCTGTTTTCAGCATAACGCTCCTTGTCCCACCTGATGCCCCGGATCGGCGCATCCTGGCAACAATCAAAAACTTCCCGATTACACGACAATATTGACGAGCTTCTTCTGGACGACAATAATTTTTCTCGGTGCCTTGTCGGCAAGCAGTTTGGCGATTTTTTCTTCCTCCAGGGCCAGGCGTTGCAGGGACTGGTCATCGATATCGGCCGCAACCTGGAGTTTGGACCGCACCTTGCCGTTGATCTGCACCACAATGGTGATCTCGTCTTCCCTGGCCGCGTCAACATTAAAGACAGGCCAAGCCACAGTGTTGAGCTGCTGGGGATGACCGGACATCTGCCACAGCTCCTCGCAGAAATGGGGTGCCATGGGGAACAGCAGGGTGAGGATGGTTTCCAGTGCTTCCCGGAGAACCGCGGGCTCGATGGTTTCGCCGGTGGCGGCCGCCACCAGATTGACCAGTTCCATGACGCCGGAGATGGCGGTATTGAAGTGGAAATTGCTTTCAATACTTTCGGTCACCCTGCGGATGGTCTGATGGGTTTTACGATGCAGCGTGCGGGAGGACTCGTTCAACGCGGCCAGATCAACAACCGCACTGCGGTCGAAACAGCCGAGGTTACCGGCTACCATTCGGTACACCCGGTTGAGGAAACGGGAGGCGCCCTCCACACCCTGGGCGTTCCACTCCAGGTCCCGCTCCGGCGGCGCGGCGAACAGGGAAAAGAGGCGGACGGTGTCGGCACCGTACTGTTCGATCAGCTTGTTGGGATCGACCACGTTGCCCTTGGATTTGGACATCTTGGCCCCATCCTTGATCACCATGCCCTGGGTGAGCAGGTTGGTGAAGGGCTCGTCCACCTCCAGGTAGCCGAGATCGCGGAGCATCTTGGTGAAAAAGCGGGCGTAGAGCAGATGGAGAATGGCATGTTCGACCCCGCCGATGTACTGGTCGACCGGCAGCCAGTAGGCGGCGGCTTCTTTGTCAATGGGGGCGGTGTCGAGACCGGGGTTGGTGTAGCGGGCAAAGTACCAGGACGATTCGACAAAGGTGTCGAGGGTATCGGTCTCCCGCCGGGCCGGCTGGCCGCAGCGCGGGCAGGTGGCGGCAATGAAGTCGTCCTGATGATGGAGAGGGCTGTGGCTGCCGGTGGGAGAGCCGGCGCCCGGCAGCACAATGGGCAGGTCGGATTCGGGTACCGGCACGATACCGCAACTGGCACAATGGATCACCGGGATGGGCGCGCCCCAGTAGCGTTGCCGGGAGATGCCCCAATCGCGCAGACGGTAGGTGACATGGGGCCGGCCGAATTTTTTTGCTTCCGCCTCGGCAATGATCGCCTGCTGGGCGCTGACCGAATCCTGCCCGGTAAAGGCCCCTGATCCGACCAGGGTGCCCGGTCCCTCCGCAGCCTCGGTCATCGTGGCCGGGTCCAGCACCTCGCCCTCGGGCTGGACCACCACCCGGATCGGCAGCCCGTAGGTGCGGGCAAACTCGAAATCCCGTTGGTCATGGGCCGGGACCGCCATCACCGCGCCGGTGCCGTACTCCATGAGCACGAAATTGGCGACGTAAATCGGCACCCGCTCGTTGGTGAAGGGATTGAGACAGTAGCTGCCGGTGAACACCCCCTGTTTATCGACCTCCTGGTCGAGATTGGCCCGTTGTTTGGCGAGGATGGTTTCCTGGACAAAGGCCCTGACCGCCTCTTCCTGGGGCTTACCGCCGATCAGGCTGTCGATCAGCGGGTGCTCGACGGCCAGCGACATGAAGGTGACCCCGAAGATGGTATCCGGCCGGGTGGTGAAGATAGTGATCGCCTGCTCGCTGCCCTCGACCTTGAAGTCGCAGGCCAGACCGGTACTCCTGCCGATCCAGTTGCGCTGCATGGTCACCACCTTTTCCGGCCAGCCGGTGAGCTTGTCCAGATCGGCCAGCAGTTCCTCGGCGTAGCCGGTGATCTTGAAGAACCAGCCGAACATGGTCTTGGGCAGCACCGGTTGATCGCAGCGCCAGCAGGTCCCGTCGATGACCTGCTCGCGGGCCAGGACGGTCTGGCAATCGTCGCACCAGTTGACCGTGGTTTCCTTGCGGTAGATCAGCCCCCGCGAAAGCATCCGGAGAAACAACTGCTGCTCCCAGCGGTAGTAGTCGGGGCGGCAGGTAGCCAGCTCGCGGTCCCAATCGTAGGAGAGCCCCATGGCCTTGAGTTGGCCGCGCATGTAGTCGATGTTGTCGTAGGTCCAGGCAGCCGGGTGGATGCCGCGCTTCATCGCCGCGTTCTCGGCCGGCAGGCCAAAGGCGTCCCAGCCCATGGGATGGAGGACGTTGAAGCCCTGCATCCGCTTGTAGCGGGCAATGACGTCGCCGATGGAGTAGTTGCGCACATGGCCCATGTGGATCCGGCCGGAGGGGTAGGGGAACATCTCCAACACGTAGTATTTCGGCCGTCCCGGTTGATGCCGGACCTTGAAGGTCTTGTCCTCTTCCCAGCGCTGCTGCCACCGCTGTTCGATGGTTTTGAAGTCGTATTTATCGTTGTTCGGGAGGGTGGGTTGGGCGGTCTGTTGCATGGTCGTTGCAGAAAAACTGTTCAGTTAAGATCGATGTCAGCGGCCAATTCCGGAAGATAATGCGCAGCGGAGAGACGGCTGGTGTAGTTTTCAAAGGTGGTATACTCGCCGAGAAAGGTCAGTTTGACCACCCCGGTCGGACCGTTGCGTTGTTTACCGATGATGACTTCGGCCAGGCCCCGGTTCGGATTGTCTTCGGACCGGTTGTAGACCTCGTCGCGGTAGATGAACATGATGACGTCGGCATCCTGTTCGATGGCGCCCGATTCGCGCAGGTCGGCGAGCTGGGGCCGTTTGTCGGTCCGGTTTTCCAGGCTGCGGTTGAGCTGGGACAGGGCCAGCACCGGCACATTCAGTTCCTTGGCCATGGCCTTGAGTGACCGCGAGATATCGGAGATCTCCTGGGCCCGGTTTTCCGAATTGCTCTTGCCCTGCATCAACTGGAGATAGTCGACCACGATCAGGCCGAGATCGTGCTCCGCCTTCAGGCGTCTGGCCTTGGCCCGCATCTCCAGGACCGTCAGACCGGCGGTGTCGTCGATATAGATGGGGGCGTCGGCGAGCATGCCGGTGGCGCGGGTCAGTTTCGGCCAGTCGTTTTCGTGAAGCTTGCCGGTGCGGATGCGCTGGGAGTCGATCCGGCCCAAGGAGCAGAGCATGCGCAGGGCCAGGGATTCGGTGGACATCTCCAGGCTGTAGACCGCCACCGCCACCTTGCCGATCAGGGCGGCGTGCTGGACGATGTTCATGGCCAGGGCGGTTTTGCCCATGGAGGGGCGGGCGGCCAGAATGATCATTTCCGCCGGTTGCAACCCGGCGGTCATCCGGTCCAACTCATCGTAACCGGTGGCCACGCCGGTGATGTGCTCTTGCCGGTCGAACAGCTTGGTGATGCGGTCAAAGGCCCGCGGCACCACGGTGGACATGGGCTGGAAACCCTGGCCCTTGTTGGAATGGGCGATCTCGAAAATGGTCTTCTCTGCTTGATCGACCAGGGTTTCGATGTCATCCTGAGCGTCGTAACAGCGGGCCGCCACCTCGGAGGAGGTTTGGATCAGCCGGCGGAGAATCGATTTCTTGCGGATGATCTGGGCGTGGTGGACCAGGGTACCGGTGAAGGGAATGATATCGGTCAACGAAGCCAGATAGGTGGCGCCGCCGATATCCTCCAGCTTGTTCTGGTCGTTGAGCAGCCCGGTCACCGTGATCAAATCGTGGGGCTCGCGTTTTTCAAAGAGCGTGAGCATGGCCGCGAAAATGGTCTTGTGGGCGTCACGGTAGAAATCGTCCGGGGCCAACAACTCGACAATTCGCAGCAGCGCCTTATCCTGCAGCAGGATGGCTCCCAAAACCGCTTGTTCCGCCTCGATATTTTGCGGTGGGATCATTTTGTTCGAGATGGTGGCGAGCGGGGAGATGGTCTGCTGCATACGGTTCATGAATGACGGGAGGCAAAAGCGGATGTCGTGTACCGCCGCAACTATACCTGCACCGCCGGGGAATGGCACGTTGAAAATGAAAGTGCCTTTTCTGCCAACAGAAAAGGCACTTGATCTGCTTGTCGTGTAAAAAGCGACCGCTGGTCGCGAGACGAACTTCTGACCCGTTTCAGGGACTACTGCGCATCGCCGATGGTTTCCGGCACAACCTGGACCTGGACAGAACCCGTGGTCTGGTAGCCGGTTTTAACCGTGATTTTATATTCACCGATCGCCTTGATCGGTTCGGAAAGGACGATGGCTTTTTTCTCGACTGCTATTCCTGCTTCCTGCAGGGCAACGGCAATGTCGTTGCTGGTGACCGAACCGAACAGACGATTCTCGTCGCCGACCCGTTTACTGAGGGTGACAACCTTGCCCTCGAGTTGGGCGGCCAAGCCTTCGGCTTTTTTCTTCTGCTCCGCCAGTCGGGTGGCAATAGCCTGTTTCTCTTTTTCGAGCTGCGCCAGAGAGGCCTTGCTCACCAGAACCGCCTTTTGTTTAGGGATGAGGAAATTGCGGGCATAGCCAGGCTTAACCTTAACGACTTCACCTTCCTGGCCAAGTGTTTCAATCGTTTCTTTCAAGATGATTTCCATTGATCAGACCCTCTTTCTGTATCTTTTGTATCAATTATTAACTCTATACTGGTCAAGAAGAGCAAGCCATCAACAGGGACGACCAGCTCATCATGCATTGGTTTTCGATTGCGTTCTGAGGTTGAACCAAACATCGAGCAACCCCAGCAGGGCCAGAACTATCAGGCCGTAACTCTGAAGGATGAACACGAAGTACAGGATCATCCTGACAAATGGGGGCACCTGCCACCGCTCCAGCAGGGCGATGAACACCGCCAGCCCCTGAAAAAAATAGAACAATCCGGCAATCATCAGCAACCATGTGCCCATATCCTGCAGGAGGCCTTTGCCAAGCAGCACGACAGCAATGGCAACAATGGGCATCCATACCAGTTGGTCGGGGAGCTTCCAGGCGGCATACCTGCCCCAAGGAGCGACACCGGTCAATCGGCCGGTCAGACCGTTAACGAGCACCATGTTCATCCAGACCGTGATCGTCACCATTGCCAGCAACAGGCCGGGAAGCAACCTGGGAATGGTCTCCCGCATGGCCGTGGTTGCCTCGGTGAGGCCCAGCACCATCTCCGGGGATAATCCTGCCTCCTTGGAGCTGGACAACTCCAAGGTCTGTTGCAAGCCGAGATCAAGAACCTTGAGTAGATGGCTGTACGAGTTGATCCCGACGATAGCGCCGTATATTCCCCAAAAAAGAATCCAGGTCAGGCCAAGCACGGCGAACCCTTTGATCCCGCTTCTTGCTGCCGATTCCCCGGCATGCGCGCTTTTGAACAGCGTGAATCCCAGGGGAATCAAGGTCAGCGAAAAAAGAAACATTTCCACCTGCTGCACCAGGAGTGCCCCCAGTCCTGCGAGACAAAGACTGAGCAGCACCTGTTTCATTCCTGCGTTGGAGCCGTTGACGGCCAATGGATAAAACACAGGGACAGCCAGCAAGCCGATCAGCCACCCAAAGAAGGATGGGCTTGCGGCCGGCAGGAAAAAAAGGGTGCCAAGCAGAAGGATTTGGATGGGTGGAACAGAAATTTTTTTCCACCCGAACCCGGAATCTACCATTCTTAGGGTAAGGCCTTAAAACTGGGTGGATCCCATGTACGGCAACAGGGCCAACTGGCGAGCCCTTTTCACGGCCTCGGTCAACTGGCGTTGATGCTTGGCGCAGGTGCCGTAAATCCGCCGGGGAATGATCTTTCCCCGTTCGGTGACAAAATTTTTCAGTGTTTTTGCATCCTTGTAATCGATAACAATGTCTTTGTCGGTACAAAAACGGCAGACACGACGACGGGAAAAAACTTTTTTTTGCTGAGACATAGGTAACAACTCCTTTGAGGTGATCTGAGAACGAAAACGGCGGATTATTCTTCTGAGGCTTCCTCTTCCAGGGCCTCGCCATCAAAATCGTCGCCCTCCGCATCCTCGGATTGCGCCTTGGCGCGGGCGGCAGCCTTCTCCGCAATGCGTTGTTTTTCGGCCTCTATCGCCTCGGCATTCATGGTTTCACTCAGCTTGACCGTCAGGTAGCGAAGCACCCGGTCGTCAATTCTGAAGATACGTTCGATCTCGTCGACCGTCTTGCCGGGAGCCGCATAATTCATATAGATATAGCAGCCTTGGATCTCTCTGTTGATTTCGTAGGCCAGTCGCTTGACGCCCCAACGGTCAAGACAGATGATCGCACCGCCGTCATTGGTGACAATCGCGTTGGTGCGATCAATGATTTCGGTGAATTGTTCTTCGCCCAGGTTTGGGCGCAGAATGTACGTGGTTTCGTAATGACGCATGATTCCTCCTCGTGGTCAAAGTGGCCCTCGCTTCTATCCTCACGGTGAGAGCGAGAAGGGTATTGTGGATAAGCGGAGCAACTTAGCAAAAGAAGGGAGAAAATGTCAAGAGAAAAGCCAGTTACGGGAGCGAGGGTTTCGCCGATTGCTTTTCCTGCGTCTTGATTCGCTGCCATTGCGCCCGCAGCTCGTGTTCATCGGCAACGGTGACCGTGCCAAAGACATGGGGATGACGCCGGATCATTTTGGCGATGATCCCTTCAAGCGCATCGTCGGAGGTGAACCGGTTGCGCTCGGCAAACATGGCCGTCAGCAGAGCGAGAATGAAATAGACGTCGCCGATTTCCTCGCAGATCTCCAGTTCGTTACCGCCATCGATGGCCTCGGCCAGTTCCCGGCATTCTTCCAGAAGATATTTCTTGAGAGAGGTTGGCGTCTGTTTGATATCCCAGGGGCAGCCATCGACACCGCGAAGGGTGGCGACAATCTGCTCCAAGCGGGAAAAGGCAGGGATGCCTTCTTGGTGGTGCGATTGATCCATGTCGGCTTATCGGGATTCGAGGAGGTGCAGCGCCTGCTCGATGCGGCTGTATTCGTCGTTGCGGGAATCGCTGAGAATCGCCTCCAGTTGATCAAGCAGTTCCTGTTGATTGCTGTTAACGATCTCCAGATCTTGAATGGTCTGGGCGGCCGAACTTTCGGTAACATCCATCGCTTCCCGAAGATCGCCCGCATTTTTCAGCAGGGCCTTGACCTCGGCGATTTTTTCCAGCCGAAGAAAAAGTTCATCGAAATTGACCGGTTTTTCGAGATAATCGACCGCCCCCTTCTTCATGGCGTCGACCGCGGTGTTGACCGAGGAATGGGCGGTGATGACAATCACCTCGATGTCGACACTTTTTTCCTTGGCTATCTTTAACAATTCAATCCCGCCAATCTCGCCGGGCATCACCAGATCGGTGATCACGACATCAAAGGTCGTGGCGTCGAGCAGCTTGGCTGCCTCGATGCCATCGACGGCAACCGTCACCTCATATCCGGCATTCTTGAGCCGTTTTTCAAAGAGTTTCCGGATGACCGGATCGTCGTCGGCAACGAGAATCGTCATTGTGTTCATAAGGGTACCTTTGATCGTTTACAAGCTCTCTCCGAGTCATTTCAATTGGTAGAAAATGGAACGGAGGTGCCGTTTAGGAATGAACCGGGGACAGATTCCGGTAAGTGATTCGGTGGAGCCGATAATCAGGTATCCGTCAGGCTCGAGGACGTCAGCGATCTTGTTGAACAATTTTTTCCGGTCTTCCAAGGTGAAATAGATGGCCACGTTCCGGCACAGCACCACGTCAAATTTGCCCAAGCCGGCGAAAGGTAGCATCAGATTGAATTTGCGGAAATTGACCATGGCCCGGATCTGATCATTGATTTTCCAGGTCTGGCCGAACGGGGTAAAGTATTTGGTCAGTTTGTCCCGGGCAAGCCCCCGCTCAATTTCAAATTTATTGAATTTGCCGCTGCTGGCCTGGGCAACCGCGGCGTCGGAGATATCCGTACCCAGCAATTTGATAGCGTACTTGGATAAATCCCCCAGCAGCTCCTGGAGCACGATCGCCACCGAATACAATTCCTGACCGGTTGAACTGGCAGCGCTCCAGATCTTCAGGTTAGTTTTCAATGACGGTGTCTTCGTAGATCGGGCGTCAATGAGTTCGGGAAAGATTTTGTGTTGCAGCAGTTGAAACGGGCCGGTATCTCGGAAAAAGAGGGTTTCATTAGTCGAAATGGCGTCAACGATTTTCCGCTCGATCGTTTTGGAGGCATCCGCCTTGACCTTTTTGTAAAAATCCTGATAGCTGGTACATCCCTGCTCCTCGGCGATGGCATTCAACCGGGTCTCCAGGAGGTATTTTTTGCTTTCATCCAAATAGATTCCCGAAATATCGTAAATATATTTGGTGATCAGCTTGATCTCTTCAGAGGTTATTTTCAGCATGTGGCCGTCGTTTACAGGAATCCGTTATTTCACCGACTTCACAATTTCAGCGGCGATTTTGTCCAGCGGTGCCACCACATCGGTCAAGCCAAGCTCAGCCGGGGCTTTGGGCATGCCGTACACAACGCAACTTTCCTCATCCTGACCAATGATCAACGCCCCCTTGTGCTTAAGAACCTGTAGCCCTTTGGTGCCGTCCGACCCCATGCCGGTCATGATCACCGCTGTGGTCCGCCCAACATAATAATCGGCGACCGAGCGAAACAGATAATCGGCGGATGGTCTACAGGAATTTTCCGGAGGGTCGTTGGTGATCCGGATCAATCGGTTGGTTCCATCGGTCGAGGCGACCAGCTTCATCTGTTTACCACCGGGGGCGATATATGCAACATTTGCTTGGATCGGTTCTCCATCCTGTGCCTCCTTCACGGTCAGAGCGCACTTGGCGTTGAGGCTGTTGGCCAGGGATTTGGTGAACACCGGTGGCATGTGCTGAACAATGACGATCGGCACTCCGAGATCTCCGGGGAGCATGGGCATCATCCGGGCCAAGGCGTTGGGCCCCCCGGTGGAAATGCCGATGGTCACGATCTCGGATTTGCCCTGGCGGCGGCCGGGCACCGTAACCGGCGCAACGGTCCGGGTGCCGGCGGCCGTGGCGGCAGGGCTGCCGGTTTGGGGCCGGAGTCCTATCCCCGGCTTACGGGCTGCGATGCCGCTTCGTCCGCCGGCCTGCATGGACCCCACGGTGGTGCGGCCGGTTTGAAAGGCCTTGATCAACGGGGTCAGCAGGGTGCGGAGGTGCTGCTTGCTTTCGTTGATGTTGGTCGCGCTGGGCTTGAGAATAAAATCGTAGGCCCCCAGCTCCAGCGCCCGCATGGTCATGTCACCGCCTTCGCTCGTCAGGGTGGAAACCATGATGGCCGAAACCTGCGGGGCATGCTGCTGTAAATATTGGAGCACCTCAATGCCGTTCATTTCCGGCATCTCAATATCGAGGGTGAGGAGATCGGGTTTGAGCGCCTGGATTTTTGAAACCGCAATTTTGCCGTTATGGGCAACGCCGACCACCTCAACCCCGGGCATTTCAGCCAGGATATCACTGACCGCCTTGCGGTACACGATGGTGTCGTCGACCACTAATACTTTAATTTTTTTTCCAAACATGAACAGGGAAGGGTAAAAGAAATAGAAAGAATGGCCGCAACGGTACGATTACCGTTCAAGCCCTCGACTGAGGTTGTCCGATTCGATCCGCAGCACCTCTTTGATGTCAAGGATACCGATCAATTTGTTTTCGGTTTTGTAGACACCGGTGAAGAACGACCCCTGGGCGCCGCTCATGTTGGCAGGCGCCGGTTCGATTTTGTCCGGGTCGGCCATGATCACATCGCTTATTTTGGTCACCAGCAGGCCGACATGCTCTCCTGGAGCATTGATAATGATGTTGCGTGATTCGTTGCTGATTTCCACACTGCCCAGGCCGAGTTTCTGGCCGAGATCGATGATGGTCACGATCTGGCCGCGAAGGTTGAGAATCCCGACCATGTAGTCCGGCGCTTGGGGCACCTTGGTCATTTCCATGAGTTTGTTGATTTCCTGTACCTTCAGGATGTCCATGCCGCACAGGGCATGGCCGACGTAAAAGGTGGCAAGTTCGATGATGCTTTTACTCGATTCAGCCATGAATTGTCTCCGTTTGCTTGAAGAGAGTGGTCCGGAAATGGGGCATTCGATTCGTTGGTTCAGACCTTGAAATGCTGCACCAGTTTTTTGAGTTGTTCGGCCATCAGGGTGAATTCAGCAGCGTTGGCTTTCATCCTGACGCTGCCCCGGGAAATCGAATCGGCGGAGTGGCTCACCTCGGCAATATCCTGGGCCACAGTGCTCGAAACGGCTGAAACTTGAGCAACATTTTCAGTGACCTCTTGGATGCCGATGGATGCTTGATTGATATTCTCCGCTATCTCGTTGGTCGTGGCTGACTGCTCGTCGACCGCCGTGACAATCGAACTGACAATGGTATTGATCTCGCCGATGACCTGGGTGATCTGTTGAATCTGTTTGACTGTCGCCTCGGTGGATTCCTGGATGGAATCGATCCGGTTTTTGATTTCCCCCGTCGCCCCAGCCGTTTGTTTGGCTAGCTCCTTGATTTCGTTGGCAACAACGGCAAATCCTTTCCCGGCCTCTCCGGCCCGTGCCGCCTCGATGGTGGCATTAAGCGCCAACAGATTGGTCTGCTCCGAGATCTCGGTGATCGTCTCGGTGACCTTGCCGATTTCCACAGCCGCACGACCGAGCTCATCAACCTTTTCCGAGGCCGAACCGGCTTCGCGCACAGCGGCTTTGGTAATTTCCTGCGCCTTTTCCGTGGATTTGACGATACCGGTGATGGTTGAGGTCATCTCTTCGGTGGCGGTGGAAACCATGGCAATGTTCGTGGCTGCCTGTTCGGTTGCAGCCGCGACCGTCGACATGTTGGCGCTCATTTCCTCGGCGGCCGCAGCAACTGAAATGGTCCGCGCAGCGGTATCGCTGGCAACCGCGGAAAATTCATCGGCCGAAGCCCCCAACTTACCCGACGACGTAAACAGGGTGTCGCCGGCCTCAGAGATATCCCTGATCATGCTGTTCAGCTTTCCGGTCATGCCACTCAACTGCTTGACCATGTTGCCGATTTCGTCCTGCGTCCGAGCATCGATTTTGCCCCGCAAATCGCCACCGGCAATTTTGTCGATAAAGTCATTGGCTTCATCCAACGGCTTGACGATACCGGATTGCAACAGATAGATGCAGAGAACGGCGACAATGGCAAGGGTCGCGGTCACCGACACCACCACATGCCAACGTGCCCTGGTCATGGCATTATTGGCTTCTTCCAGCGAGCTGACAATTTCAAAGGCACCGTGCATTTCCCCTTCGCGCCAGCCCTCCTTGGTGCCGCCGGTAACATCTTTGCCGCCAACCGGATCGCCATGGCAGTAGAGGCATTCGGCGGTGAGCCGGATCGGTTTGAAGTAGCGAATCTGGTCTTGTTCAATGATGATTTTCTCGGTCAGATTTTTGCTCGCCAACTCCGCCAAGACCTCTTTTTCCAGATCGGTCGGGGTATTTTGCATGTTGCGCGGCATCACCTTGGGAACCCGAAAGATATAGCCGGATTCCTTGGCCTTGGCCGCCGCCACCTGCATGGCGGTCACGACCGGCACCGCCTCCAGAATATTGGCCCCGGTCAGTTGGTCAAAGGGTTTGATCACGCCGCTTTGCAGTTTCTTCGCCATCTGGTCGCGGGTTGATTCGGCCATCATGACGATGCCGGCGCTTTTTGAGATAATCGCCTTTTCCGCCCCGGAACGGATATCATCGATCCGCTGCCACGCCAGAAAACCGGCGACCGCAATGGGGCCGAGCAGAACCAGCAGCAGTATTTTCCATTTGATGCTCATTCCGGACAAAGACATTGACCGCGCTCTCTTTTCGTTTTGCTCAAGCTTCATCAAGCGGCCATGGCTGCCTTGGCGTAGCGGTGGACACTCTCCATCAACCGTTCCTTGTCCAGTTTGATATGGTATTCATCCACGCCAACGGCCTTGCCGCGGGCAATGTCCTCCTCCGCCGCCAGCGTGGTCAGGGCAATGACCGGCAGATGCCGGAATCGCTTATCCCCCTTGATCTTCTCCGTCAAGGTAAAGCCGTCCATATTGGGCATCTCGATATCGGTGACCACCATGGTAATTTCCGGGCCCTGTTGTTCGAGCACATCCCAGGCAACTCTGCCGTCTTCGCCCTCGAGGACGTTGAAGCCCGCTTCTTCCATGTAGCCCTTGACCTGGTTGCGGAAGAAGTTGGAATCCTCGACAATCAGGATCGTCGGGGCCTGGGCGGCCTCGACGTTGATTTCCGCATAGGCGGCATGATCCTCGAACCACTGCGGGTTGGAGATCTGGGTGATTTCGAAAATGTTGACCAGCATGGTGGTCCGGCCACCGATGATCGCCGACCCCATGATGCCGGGTTGTTTCAGGGTGACATCGTCGATGTCGGCGGCTATTTCGATGGCATCGATCGGTCCGATGGCCAACAGCCCGATATCCTTACCGGCAAGATGGAAGACAATGACCAGCAGGTCCTCGCGGTCGTCCAGGGGCAGCACCGAGGCCACCTCGTCGATGCTGATCAGAGGCAGGCTGCCGCCGCGATACTGCATGACCCGCCGGCCGCCGATCTCTTCGATGTCCTGCCGCTTGATCTTTTCGACCCGCTCGACCTGGTTGAGCGGCACGCCGAACTGCTCGGTGGCGGAACTGGAGAAGGTGAGCAGGGACTGTTTGTCGCGGGACTTGGTGATCGCGTCCTTGGCGGCCTCGGCGAGTTCCGCCGCCCGTTCGGAACCGTCCAGCGAGGTGAGACCGGCCATGCGGGCAATGTTGGAGACATCGAGGATCAGGGCGATGCGGCCATCCCCCATGATTGTTGCCCCGGCATATCCCTGGCACTGTTGCAGATGCCGTCCCAGCGGCTTGATGACGATTTCCTCGGAATCGTGCAGCCGGTCGACGATCAGCCCGTATTTCATGGCCCCGGTCGAGACAACGACGATATTGAGGGCGCTGGAGGCGCTTTGCCGCCGCTCACCCCCCTGGCGCTCGCGGTCATATTCATTTTTTCTGGGCTCGGGAGGCGGTGCCCCCTCTTCCCTGAACAGGGGGGTGGATTTGGACCTCCGGTCGGCGATGTTGCGCCGCCGATCCGGTCGGGTCTCGTCCTGCACCGGATCAAAATAGGTGGGCTCGATGTCGAAAACCTCGGCCATGCGGATCAGCGGCAGCAGGTTGCCGCGCAGCCGCACCACTTCGGCGTCGCCGACCCGCTCCACCCGTTCCTTCACTTTCGCGGCCGGGATACGGAGCAGTTCTTCCAGATTCACCTGGGGAATGGCATAGCGCTCGCCGCCGGTCATGACGATCTGGCAAGGGATGATGGCCAGGGTCAAGGGCAGCTTGATGCTGATGGTCGAACCCTTGCCGACCTCGGATTCAATTTCAATGGAACCGCCCAACTGGTCCAGGTTGGTTTTGACCACGTCCATGCCCACGCCCCGGCCGGAGACGTCGGTCACCTTCTTGGCGGTGGAGAAGCCGGGCAGGAGGATGAGATTGATCCGTTCCTTCTCCGACATGACCTTGGCCTGGTCGGCGGTGATCAACCCTTTCTTGACCGCGGCTTCCGCCAGCATGTCGCCATCCAACCCCTTGCCGTCATCGCTGATCTCGATGACCACCTGGCCGGCAGCATGGTAGGCCTTGAGAACGATCAACCCGCGGACGTCCTTGCCTTTTTTGATCCGGTCTTCCGGCGCCTCGATGCCGTGATCGACCGAATTGCGCACCAGATGAGTGAGCGGATCGTTGATCGCCTCGATGATGGTCTTGTCGAGTTCGACATCCTTGCCGACAATGGTCAGATCGATCTGCTTGCCCAGTTTTTTGGAGAGATCGCGGACAACGCGCGGAAACTTGTTGAAGACGTTGCCGATAGGCTGCATCCGGGTCAGCATGATTGCTTCCTGCAGCTCCGAGGTGACCAGGTCGATGCGTTGCCCCACGGCCTCGGCGTTACGCACGTCGCCGGAGGTAATGGTTTGCAGCAACTGGTTGCGGGAAAGGACCAGTTCGCCGGCCAGATTCATCAATTGATCGAGCAGGCTCACCGTCACCCGGATGCTGGTGTCGGTCTTCTGGGTGCTGGTCGCGGACCGGCGCGTCCTGGTTCCAGCCGTCGTCTCCGGTGAAGACTCGACGCCGGGCTCAACCTCGGCATCGTGTTCATCCGCCACCTCTTCTTCTGCGTCGAGTCCCAATTCTTCAGCGATTTCCTCTTCGCGTTCCAATTCCGGTTCAGCAAGGACCGTCGGTTGTTTCCCGGCCTCGACGACTGCCGGCGGTGCGGGGGCAGGTTCCGCTTTCGGGGCCTTCGCCACCGCCGGCGGCGCCTCGCCCCCCTCGTAAATGGTGTTCAGGGCCGCGGTATGGCTGGAGATATCGACCGAATTGCTGTTGCCGACATCTTCGATCAGATGTTGCAGTTCATCAGCGGCAAGCAGAAGGACATTGATGATGTCGGGATTGGGGATCAGTTTGCCGCTGCGAATTAGCCCCAGGACGTTCTCGGCAGCATGCGCCAGATCCTGAATCACCGTCAATCCCATGAAACCGGCCCCGCCCTTGATCGAATGGGCGGCACGGAACACCTTGTTGACCAGTTCGACATCAATATCCGCGCCGGCTTCTTCTATGGCGAGGAGATCATTTTCAATGTCTGCCAAATGTTCGAGCGATTCTTCAATAAATCCCTGCAATATTTCGTCATCTTCTATAGACATACCCAGTTCTCCCTCAGTACGATGGTGATGTGTTCAGTCGGTAAGATCATCGGGCCGCCCTTGCCGGGGCAGAGGCGTTGCAACCCTGAAACCCTTGGGAATCTTGACCTAAAAGTATTGTACGTGTCCGAAAGTGATTGTACAGATTTTTTTCGGAAACGGGTTATTCTTGAGAACCATTAGGTTTATTTCCGGCAAGGACGATTAGTAGGCTGCTACTGAAGGCACGCAAAAAAACTGGGACGAGGCGGTAGGAACCCGTTCGGGAAGGCGGATAAACCCCTGGAGACTTGAGGGCAGGGATTGAAGGAGCGGCGAGCGGGCGCAGCCGGTTAGCTGCCGATGGCGTGCACGGTAACCGTATAGGTGATCACCCTTCCGGCCAGAGGATGATTGTAATCAACGGTCACCGTTTCGTTGCCGGCGGCGAGGACGGTGGCAGGCACCTGCTGCTTCACCCCGTCTTTTTCCACGGCGAGCGAGAGAATCATACCGGGCTTGGGATCAATGCGGCCGGCAAAGGTGGCACGGGAAACCTCGTGGACCAACGCCTTGTAATAGGGACCATAGGCATCCTCCGGTTGGATGTGCACGGTTTTGGTTTGGCCGGGCTCCATACCCAGCAGAGAGGCCTCGACCGCCTTGAGAATCCGTCCCGAGCCGATGGTCAAGGTGACGGGTTTGGTCTCCGGAGCGCTTTCGATGACCTCTCCCGAGGGAAGAGTGGCGGTGTAGCTGACGGACACGGTATCGAACAGTTGAACAGGGCGCATGGGAAAAGGTCCTTTGTTGAAAGGGTGTTGTCGATGTGCGCGGCACTATACCCATTGCCCTGGTGTTTGACAAGTAGCGGCATTGACCGACTGAAGACTTGACAAAGTGACGATGAAGACATAAATGTGCAAACCCCAAATATGCCGAACGAAAACAGAGAAACAGGGGGTCGGATGCCGGCGAGACCGGTCCGATCGGTACGCCTCTGCCGTCGGCAACCGACACTTTTTTATCGGAATGGATCAATATTCCGAAAGCCATAGGCAGGACCATGATCGAACTTGCTTTCGCCAAGGGCACCGACGGCCTTCTCCCCGCCGTTGTTCAAGATTATCAGACCGGCGAGGTGCTGATGCTCGCCTACATCAACCAGTTGGCCTGGGAAAAGACCCTGGCAACGGGCAAGGCCCACTACTGGAGTCGTTCGCGTTCCAGTCTCTGGCTGAAAGGGGAAACCTCGGGCCACGTGCAGCTTATCAAGGAAATCCTGGTTGACTGCGATCAGGACACCGTGGTGTATAAAGTGGAACAACTGGGCGGGGCGGCCTGCCATACCGGTTATCGCAGTTGCTTTTACCGCAGGGTGGAGGGTGACCGGTTGACCGTCCATGAGCAGGAACGGATTTTTGACCCGGCCGCAGTGTACGGCTCGAAATAACCAGCATGGCTGGACCAAATTGGTCGGCCACAACGAACAATGAAAATCGGGGAGTCCGGCGAAACGATTTTCATATAAAAAAACGCGTAACGCGACACATCAAAGAAGGAAAAACCATGAATGTACTCAAACTGGGTATCCCCAAAGGCAGCCTGGAAGATGCCACCATCGCCCTGTTCGACAAATCGGGCTGGCGGATCAAGCTGGCCTCGCGCAACTATTTCCCCGAAGTCGACGATCCTGAACTCTCCTGCTCCATCTGCCGGCCGCAGGAAATGTCACGGTATGTGGAATCGGGCATGCTGGACGCCGGCATCACCGGTAAGGACTGGACCCTGGAAAATGAGTCGAATGTGGAGATCGTCGCTGATCTCGTCTACTCCAAGGTCAGTAGAAAGCCGACCCGTTGGGTCATCGCCGTTCCCGGCGACTCCAATATCACCCGGGTCGAGCAGTTGGACGGCAAACGCATCGCCACCGAATTGGTCAACGTCACCCGCAAGTTTTTCGAGCAGCGCGGTCTCAAGGTGGAGATCACCTTTTCCTGGGGAGCGACCGAGGCCAAGGCGGTGTCCGGTCTGGCCGACGCCATTGTCGAGGTCACCGAGACCGAATCGACCATCCGCGCCCATGGGTTGCGGGTCATCCACGAACTGATGCAGTCCAACACCCAGTTGATTGCCAGCAAGGCCGCCATGGCCGATCCGTGGAAGCGGGAAAAGATCGAGAATATCGCCATGCTGCTCCAGGGAGCGCTTCGCGCCGATCGGATCGTCGGGTTGAAAATGAACGTGGCCAAGGGGCAACTGGACACGGTGATCGGCATGCTGCCCAGCCTCAACGCCCCGACTGTGGCTCAATTGTACAAGCAGGAATGGTTTTCGGTGGAGACGGTTATCTCCGAGCATCAGGTCCGCGATTTGGTGCCCAAGCTCAAGAAGAACGGCGCGGAAGGCATTATTGAATATTCCCTGAACAAGGTCATCTGAGCAGGGCCGCGTGCCATCGGTACCGAGCCCGCCAAGCGGAGAGGAGAAACGAATGGATTTCAGAAAGGTATGGTTTCTCCTTTCCGCCCATGCCATCCGGCAGTTGCCACCACCCATGTGCCCGGAGATTGCCTTTGCCGGCCGCTCCAATGTCGGCAAGTCGAGCCTGATCAACCGCCTGGTCGACCGGACCAATCTGGTCAAGACCAGCTCCAAACCGGGAAAAACGCAGAGCCTCAACTATTTTTCCGTCAACGACACCCTGTTCCTGGTCGACCTGCCCGGCTACGGTTTTGCCCAAGTTTCCCAGCAGACCCGGCAGGGCTGGCAGGGGCTGATCACCGACTATGTCGAAACCAGGGTCACCCTTGCCTGCATGGTGGTAATCATCGACCTGCGCCACGAACTGAAAGCCCTGGATCGGGAACTGATCGACTGGCTCCGGTATCTGCATAAACCCTATCTGCCGGTGTACACCAAGGCGGATAAGCTGTCCCGCAACCAGCAGCAGAAAAATGCGGCGGCCCTGGATGCGGGCCTCACCCTGACCGCCGCTGAGCGGATCGTCTTTTCCGCCCGCACCGGTCAGGGGTTGGACACCCTGCGGCAGCGGCTGGCAGCCTATGCCGATGTCGTTGCACCTGATCTGGAAAGAGACTCTATTGATCCGACTTGAGCACCGCCAGAAAGGCCCGCTGGGGGATGTCGACATTGCCCACGGTTTTCATCCGCTTTTTGCCTTCCTTTTGTTTCTCCAGTAATTTTCGCTTCCGGGAAATATCGCCGCCGTAGCATTTGGCGGTCACGTCCTTGCGCAGGGCCGAGATGGTCTCCCGGGCAATGACATTGCCGCCGATGGCCGCCTGAATGGCGATCTTGAACATCTGCCGGGGGATCTCTTCCTTCAGCCGTTCGCAGGCCTTGAGGCCCCGTTCCCTGGCCTTGGCCCGGTGGGTGAGTTGGGAGAGGGCATCGACCTGTTCGCCGTTCACCAGGATGTCGAGTTTGACCAAATCGCTGGGCCGGTAATCGATCAGCTCGTAGTCGAACGAGCCGTAACCCTGGGTCACCGACTTGAGCCGGTCGTAAAAATCGTAGATCACCTCGGCCAGCGGCAGCTCGCAGATGAATTCGATCCGGCCGGGCATGGGGTAATGGTATTTGGTATTCTCACCGCGCCGCTCCATGCACAGGGTCATGACCACGCCCATGTACCGCTCGGGGATGTGGATGGTCGCCTTGATGAAGGGTTCCTCGACCCGGAGGATGGAGCCGGGATCGGGAAAATAGGAGGGGTTGTCGATCTCGACCATGGTCTTGTTCTGCAGGTAGAACTTATACTTGACCGTGGGCACGGTCAGGATCAGGTTGATGTCGAACTCCCGCTCCAGTCGCTCCTGAACCACCTCCAGGTGGAGCAGGCCGAGAAACCCGCAGCGGAACCCGAAGCCGAGCGCCGCCGAGGAGTCCTTCTGGAAGGTGAGGGCGGCGTCGTTGAGTTTCAGTTTTTCCAGGGCGATGGCCAGTTCCTCGTACTCATCGGTGGCAATCGGATAGAGCGAGGAGAAGACCACCTGCTGCACCTCCTTGAAGCCGGGTAGGGGGGCAGGGCAGGGACGTTCCTTCAGGGTGATGGTGTCGCCGGGCCGGGTGTCGGAAACGGTTTTGACCCCGGCGACAATGTAGCCGACCTCGCCGGCGGCGAGCTGTTGTCGCGGTTCGCGGCGCAGGCGGAAAATGCCCAGTTCCTCCACCCGGTATTCGGCGCCGTTGGACATGAACACGATCTGGTCGCCGGTCTTGACCGTGCCGTTGACGATCCGCACCGAGATGACCGTGCCGCGATAGGGGTCGTACTGGGCATCGAAGATCAGCGCCTCCAACGGCTTGGCCGGATCGCCCTCGGGCGGCGGCAGCAGCCGGACCACGGCGTCGAGCAGCTCCCGTACCCCTTGGCCGGTCTTGGCGGAACACATCCGGATGGTATCGCCGTCGAGCCCCAGGTCTTCTTCGATCTGGGCCGCCACCTTCTCCGGTTCGGCGGCCGGCAGATCGATCTTGTTGATCACCGGGATGATTTCCAGATTGTTTTCCATGGCCAGATAGAGGTTGGCCAGGGTCTGGGCCTCGATGCCCTGGGCGGCGTCGATCAAGAGCAGGGCGCCTTCGCAGGAGGCCAGGGCGCGGGAGACCTCGTAGCTGAAATCGACATGACCAGGGGTGTCGACCAGGTTGAGGGTATAGGTGTTGCCGTCGGCAGCCTGGAAGGGCAGACAGATGGTCTGCGACTTGATGGTGATGCCGCGTTCCCGCTCGATATCCATGGTGTCGAGCATCTGATCCTTGAACTCGCGATCGGTGACGATGTTACAGAGCTGGATCATCCGGTCGGCAAGGGTTGACTTGCCATGGTCGATATGAGCGATAATACTGAAATTTCTTATTTTATCCATGCAGAGAAAAAGCGCCGAAAAGAGGAAGGGGGATTGTGAAGCCGGTATCCTTAGCACAGATTCCTTGAAAAAAAAACTCTTCAACCGAACCCTGTCGCATTACAGTGTTTTTTTTTTCCATTATCGGGTAGTCTAACTTAATAAACCCTGCATGTGAGCTTCCCCTCCTTGCAGGGTTGTGTTTTCTAACGATATACCAGAGATTCATGAGAGATCAGAGCGAAATCGACAATCTGGATCTGGATGAACCGCCGCAGCATCATGCCTTGATGCTGACCAGTCAGGACGACAACCTGCCGGCGCTCAGCAATCCGGCCCTGCACCGCTACCTCCAGGAAATCAGCCAGTACGAACTGCTTAGCCGCGAAGAAACGGAAGAACTCGCCGTACGGTTTCAGGAAACCGGCGACCCGGATGCCGCCTATCGTCTGGTCTCCTCGAACCTGCGGCTGGTGGTCAAGGTCGCCATGGATTTCCAGAAATACTGGATGCAGAATTTTATGGACCTTATCCAGGAAGGCAACGTCGGTCTGGTACAGGCGACCAAGAAGTTCGACCCCTACCGGGGGGTAAAATTCTCCTATTACGCCGCTTATTGGATTCGCGCCTATATCTTGAAATTTATCATGGATAACTGGCGATTGGTCAAGATCGGCACCACCCAGGCGCAGCGCAAGCTTTTCTTTAGTTTGAACAAAGAGAAAAAATTGCTTGAATCGCAAGGGTTTAAGCCTGAAGTAAAACTGCTGGCCGAGCGACTGAACGTCAAGGAAAGCGAAGTGATCGAGATGGGGCAGCGGATGGACAACTGGGATGTTTCCCTGGAAGCCCCGGTGCGCAGCGACTCCGAAGACGAGCAGAAGAATTTTCTGCCCCACGACGGACCTGGGATCGAAGAGGTGGTCGCCAGTCAGGAAATGCGCGAGCGATTGGCCGTCATTCTTGCCGATCTCAGCACTCGACTCAATGAAAAGGAACAGGTCATCCTCAAGACCCGCCTGCTCAGCGATGAGCCCAAAACCCTGCAAACCATTGCCGACGAGTTCAACATCTCGCGGGAACGCGTCCGGCAAATTGAAGCCAATTTGTTAAAGAAATTACGGAAACAGTTCGAAAAAGAAATGCCTGATATCCAGGATTTCCTCAGCGGCGACGGTGTCATTCTTGCCGCTGGACCAGAAGAAGGTCAGTATTCCTGACCACCCCCTCTCTTTTTAATCCCGTTGCACACATCTACCCCTACAAATGCACCAATGAATGTACCGTTGCTTGATTTGAAACCGCAGTTAGCGGCCTTGCGCCCGCAGATCATGGAAGCCGTCACCAGGGTTATTGACTCCACCGGCTATATCCTCGGTCGCGAGGTGACCGAATTGGAAGAAAAAATTGCCCGCTATTGCGGCTCTGGTCACGGCATCGGCGTGAGCTCCGGCACTGACGCCTTGCTGGCCGCGCTGATGTCACTCGAGATCGGTCCGGGCGATCTGGTATTGACAACGCCTTACACCTTTTTTGCCACCATGGGCACGATTCTCCGGGTAGGGGCGCAGCCACTGTTCGTTGATATCGAACCGGACAGTTTTAACATCGATCCCGAACGGATGGCCGAGGCTTTGGCAGCGGATCGGAGATCCGGCAGTCGCATCAAGGCGATCATTCCGGTGCATCTCTACGGACAGTGCGCCAACATGCAACGGATCACAGCGCTTGCCGCCCAATACGGCGTGCCGGTCATCGAGGACGCGGCCCAGGCCATCGGTGCCGAGTGCCCCTATGAGGAAAACGGCGTGCTGACCTGGCGGCGGGCCGGTTCCATGGGACTGTGCGGTTGTTTCTCCTTTTTTCCCAGTAAAAATCTCGGCGGTATCGGTGATGGCGGTATGCTCACCACCTCTGACCCGGAATTCGCCGGTATTGTGCGCTCCAACCGCAACCATGGCGCCGAGCCCAAGTATTACCATTCACGGGTTGGCGGCAATTTCCGGCTCGATCCGATTCAGGCCGCCGTGCTGACGATCAAACTGGACCATCTGGAGGCATGGCATGCGGCCCGTCGGCGCAATGCCGATCATTACCGCCAGCTCTTCCGGGATGCCGGGCTGGTTGATTCCCCGGTCAGGTTACCGAAGGCGATCTATGCCGACATCGAAGGTGCCGAACAGCATAACCACCATATTTACAATCAGTTCGTTATCCTGGTTCCCGAGCGGGATCGGTTGCGGCAGTTTCTGCAGGATCACGCTGTCGGGTGCGAGATTTATTATCCGCTCTGTCTGCATCAACAGGAATGCCTCCGGTCCAACACGTATAAAAATCAGTCGTTTCCCGTCGCCCAGCAGGCGGCCTTCAGCTCTCTCGCTCTACCTATCTTTCCGGAGCTGACCTACGAGCAACTGGCCTACGTGGTCGAAACCATCAAGCAATTTTATCGCGCCGACTAGGCGCGACGTTGTGCCCGCTTAGCGGAACTCGTCCGGGATTTTTTTCTCGGCAGCATCAAAAAGCGCGTTGTTTTCTGAAAGCGTTGGGTTCACCCTAACGCTTTCTTCTTATTCATCTTTTGGAGTCAATATACACAGGAGGAGGAGAGATGGTAGAACGTATCCCGATGTCCTTGACGGGGAATCGGCAGCTTCGAGAAGAGCTGGAACGGCTTGAACGGACGGAGCGGCCTGAAATTGTCAAGGCGATCGAGGTAGCGAGGGCACATGGTGATCTCAGTGAAAATGCGGAATATCATGCTGCCAAGGAGCGACAGAGCCTCGTTGAGGGGAGAATTCTTGAACTCAAAGACAAACTGGGCAGAGCCGAGATCATCGACTGCTCCAAGGTCTCCAGCAACCGCGCTGTTTTCGGCACCGTCGTGACCCTGATGGATCTGACCACCGAAGTTGAAGTCACCTACCAGCTCCTGGGCCCGGAGGAGTCTGATGTGAAAAAAGGATCGATTTCTGTCTTTTCCCCCCTGGGCAGGGCATTGCTCGGCAAAGAAGTGGGAGATGAGGTGACAACCAAAACACCGGGTGGCAAACGGGAATTTGAAATTATTGACATCTCCGCATCAACCATACAGTGAATGCCTAGCTGAGATCGGCCACCAAGGGGGCGACCGGAGAAGCAATGCCCCCAAAGAAAGGTTCTTGCGGTGAAAACGAAAAGTCAGCAACAGGAGGGGAGAGTGAGTTGTGCGGAGTCTCTGTTTACATGGCCGGAGCCAGCAATCCGGTTTGAAAAAGCGTGGTGATCTGAGCGCTCATCTCCTCGATGCTGTAGGGACAGGTGTTGTCCGTATGCCAGCAGATTGAAATTTCGTCCAAGGCGCCAAAAACAACCTGACGGGCGATCTCCGGTTGGATATCTTTGCGAAAGGTTCCGTCTTCCTGCCCTTTCTCGATGATTGCGGCAATAATTTTTAAATATTCATTAAAGGTATTCTTCCGGTATTCACGGATGAGCTTGCTGGTTTGCCGCAGTTCAATGTGGATGACCTCGGCGAGGTACCGGTTTTTCTTCATCTCCTCGAGATGGTTGGTGATAAAGATTTCCAGTTTGGCCTTGGAGCTGCTTTCCTTTTCCAGCAGCAGATTGACGTGATCGATCAGTTTGCCCACTTCCTGCTCGAAAACGGAAAGAAGAATGTCAAATTTATTATTGAAATAAAGATAGATAGTGCCATCAGCCACCTTGGCTTCCTTGGCGATATCGGAAATCCTGGCGTTAAAAAAGCCTTTTTTGGCAAAAACCTTGGTAGCAGCACGTATGATTTTACGGTGCTTATCTGTTGATTTCATTTAATATGTCGAAACAGGCAAGAACTGTGAAAAATGAATGAATCCTCATTCCGAAGATAACAGTTTAATGGGTAAATTGTCAAGGAAAATGCCGGTATTTTATCTCGGTGACACGAGGAGGAAGTGGGACGGTTCGCATTATTTTACTGGACGAGACTCAGGGGTATTTATTAGAAAGAAGAGGTTGGATACACACATCAAGGTTCAGAGGAGGGTGGAATGAAGGTTCTGGTGATTGGAGGCGGTGGTCGCGAGCACGCACTTGTCTGGAAACTGAAACAATCGGACAAGATCAGCACAATTTTTTGTGCGCCAGGGAATGCCGGGATAAAAAATATTGCCCATTGTGTTGACATATCTGCGGCCAACATCACCGCGCTGTTGGATTTTGCCCTCAAGGAACAGATCGATCTCACCATCGTCGGCCCGGAGGAACCGTTAACCAAGGGCATCGTTGACCTCTTTCAAAAAAATGGCTTGCGCATCTTCGGACCGGACAGCAAGGGCGCCATCCTGGAGGGCAGCAAGGTCTTCACCAAGGATTTTCTCAAGAAATATCAGATTGCCAGCGCCCGATATGACACCTTCACCAAGCGGGGAGCCGCCAAGAAATTTATCAAATCCATAGGGTTGCCCTGTGTGATCAAGGCCGATGGTCTCGCTGCCGGCAAAGGGGTCCTCATTGCTCAGACCCTTGAGGAGGCCGAACAGGCCGTTGACCTGATCATGAAAGATAAGGCCTTCGGCGCTGCCGGCAACCAGGTGGTGATCGAAGAGTTTCTCAAGGGTGAGGAGGCCTCGTTTATCGCCTTCACCGACGGCACAACCGTGTTGCCGTTGCCGTCGTCGCAAGACCACAAGGCCATTTTCGACGGGGACAAGGGGCCGAATACCGGCGGCATGGGCGCGTATTCGCCGGCGCCGGTGATGACCGAAGAATTGACCAAGCGGGTGATGGAAGAGGTGATGCTGCCGACCGTGCGCGGTATGGCTGCGGAGGGCCGGCCCTACAAGGGCATGCTCTATGCGGGATTGATGATTGACGGCGACCGAATCAACGTCCTTGAATTCAATTGCCGTTTCGGCGATCCGGAATGTCAACCCTTGCTGATGCGCTTACAGAGCGATCTGGTCGACATCCTCGAGGCCTGCATCGACGGCACGCTGGCTCAGGTCCAGATTGAGATCGATCCCCGGCCCACGGTCTGCGTGGTCATGGCTTCCGGGGGGTATCCCGGCAAATATACCACCGGCAAGGCGATCACCGGCTTGCCGGCGGCGGCCAAGGTGGCGGACGTGGAAGTCTTTCATGCCGGCACCGCGGTCAAAGGCCGGCAGATCGTGACCAATGGTGGCCGGGTTCTGGGGGTGACCGCCATTGGCGACACCATTCAGGCGGCCATTGACCGGGCGTATCTGGCAGCCAAGGAAATCCAATGGCAGGGGTGTTACTATCGCCGCGATATTGGCCACCGCGCCTTGGCCCGGCTGGCGGATATCCATAAACCGGTGGTGGGGATTGTCATGGGCAGTGATTCCGACCTGCCGGTGATGCGCGCCGCCGCCGATTTTCTCCAATCGGTCGGCGTCGGTTTCGAACTGAGCATCACTTCGGCCCATCGCACCCCCGAACAGGCCTGCGCCTATGCCAAGACCGCACGGGAACGCGGACTGAAAGTGATCATTGCCGGCGCGGGCATGGCGGCCCATTTGGCCGGGGTCTTGGCGGCCCACACCACCTTGCCGGTGATCGGTGTTCCCCTGGACGCCTCGTCCCTCAACGGGCTCGACGCCCTCCTTGCCACGGTGCAGATGCCTCCTGGCATCCCGGTCGCCACCATGGGGATCGGGAAAGCCGGGGCGAAAAATGCGGCGGTGTTGGCGGTGCGCATCCTGGCCATCGGCGATGCCGCCCTGCAGGAGAAGCTGGTGCAGTATGCCCGGATGATGGCTGAGGAAGTCGCAGCGAAAAACAAGGCGTTGGCAATGTGAACTGGCCTGTTGCCGCCGATAAGGAAGGCCTTGAGCATGCCGCGAACCTTCTCCGGTCCGGCGGCGTCGTCGCTTTTCCCACCGAGACCTACTACGGCCTGGCAGTTGATCCGTTCAACCGCCAGGCCCTGGAGCGGCTGTTTCGGATCAAACGACGGCCTCGCCAACTGCCAATTCTTGTGCTGGTGGCCGGAGCGGATCAGTTGCCGCTGTTGATTTGTGCGATGCCGGAACTCTACCCGCACCTGATTGAATGCTTCTGGCCCGGCCCCCTGACTTTGGTCTTTCCGGCGTTACCTTCGGTGCCGCCACAGTTGACCGGCAACACTGGAACCATCGGGGTTCGCCAGTCTCCCCATCCAACGGCAGCCGCCTTGATCAGCGCTTTTGGCGGTCCGGTTACCGCCACCAGTGCCAATATAACAGGGTTTCCGGCAGCGGTCTCGGCTGCGGAGGTAGCCCGGATGTTTGACGCCGAAATCGATCTGATCCTTGACGGCGGCACCACGCCCGGTGGTGAGGGCTCAACGCTTGTCGGGATCGATCGAGGCGCCCTCGTATGTATCCGTGCAGGTAAAATCGAATTTGCCGCAGTGCAGGAGTGTGCTGCGGCTCTTACCCAGAATGAATGAACAGAAGCTGGAGGCAGGTATGGCCGATTTGCAGTGGAATAGAGCATTTGCCTTGGAACAGACCGCTGGGGACGAAGAACTTCTGGAAGAGTTGCTGACGCTCTTTCGAGATTCCTCGGTTGCCGATTATGCCCAATTACAGCAGGCGGTGGCGGCAAACGACGCCGCTGGCGTGGTACGGGCTGCCCACAGCCTGAAAGGAGCAGCGGCCAGTCTGGGCGTCGAAGGAATTCGACGGTTGGCGCTCGACATGGAGTCAGATGGGCGCAACAATTCCGTGGAGGTTGCCCGAGAGAAACTGGCGATCATGGGTGACCTGCTGGAGCAGCTCAAGAATATTTAATCGCTGGTTACTGAACAGCGTGTAGCCGGGATCGCTTCTTACGAAGCGGTCCCGGTTTTTGTTTTTTGCCGGATGTTGTGGAGATGTTTTGCGGCGCTGGGTAGGATCAGAGCCCGATGATCCCGCAATCGCATCTGTGCCGGTATTTCGTCCACACGCCAGCGGTTCAGTCTTTTGAACTACCTCCTTGGCGGCCGGGGCCTCGGCAATTTAAACTTCTTTCTGGTAAAGACAGGGCGAGGGAGTGTTTGGCCGAGACGATAGTCGCTGGGCCTGAGCGCTTCTCATCAAAGCAAGGGGCAAGGCGCTGGCTCCGCCAGCCTTCATGTCTCCTTTTCACCCTCCGTACCGGTTTTTCCGGAATCCGGCCTCGGGAGCCGGCCAAACAGGCGGGTGAGATCGAGCAACCAGGCGGCAACGTCATCGTTGAGAAATCGGCCGGCACAACGCCACTGCCAGTTGTTGGCAAGGACCCCGGGGGTATTCAAACGGCAGTCGTTCCCGAAACCAAGCACATCCTGCATCGGCAGAATCGCCAGATGGGCTGGAGAAGACAGGGCCAGATGGATCAGGTCCCGGTGGAAGGAACCGGCATGGTCATCCAGCCGATTGGCAAACCGTTTGGCCTGCTGTTTGCTCTCCAGGGCCACCTCAGGATTGAGAAACCAGCCGACAGCGGTGTCGTTGTCGTGGGTTCCCGTATAGATGACACTGTTTTTTTCGATATTGTACGGGAGGTAGCTGTTGTTCGCGTCGCCATCGAAAGCAAAGAGTAAAATCTTCATTCCCGGATAGCCAAGGTTTTGTCGGAGCGTCTCGACATCGGGGGTTATCTGGCCAAGATCCTCGGCAATGATCGACATCCCGTCCAGCCGCCGGTCCATTTCCTCGAAAAACGGTTGCCCCGGTCCTGGCTGCCAACAACCGTTCAAGGCTGTCTCCTCTTCTGCGGGTATAGCCCAATAGGAGGCGAAACCGCGGAAATGATCGATTCTGAGGGTGTCGACCCATAAAAAATTGCGCCGCAACCGTTGTTCCCACCAATCCCACAGGCGTTGTTCGATTCGGGCATCTTCCGAGTGCCAGCGGTACAGCGGGTTGCCCCAGCGCTGACCGGTCGCACTGAAGTAATCCGGCGGTACTCCGGCGACATGGGTGGGTTTGCCGCTTTTGCCGTCAAGCTGAAACAGCTCCTGGTTGGCCCAGACATCGGCGCTGTCCAAGGCTATGTAGATTGGCAGATCGCCGATAATCCTGATCCCCTGCTTGTGGGCATATGTACGGAGTTGCCGCCATTGACTAAAGAAGAGGTACTGTTCGAACAGGACATACTCGATTTGCCGCCGTTGTTCTCGACTTGCCCGGACAAGCGCCTCGGGTTGTCGATGCCGCAAGGAATCGGGCCAAGCATACCATGGTGCATCCTGGTACAGATTCTTGAGGGCGAGAAACAGGCCGTAATCGATGCACCAGGGGTGGGCAGCGGCAAAATCTTTCAGGATGGCCGCGCTGTCGGCACGGGTTTGGAATCGTTGCCACGCCAGGGCGAGGATCTTGTTTTTGTGACGGGCAACCTGTTGATAGTCGACGGTATATTCCGAGAAATCCGGCGGAACAATCTCTTCTTCCCGCACCAGGTCCTGTTCGGCCAGCAGATCAAGGCTGATGAGCAGGGGCGAACCGGCAAAGGCGGAAGGGCTCATGTACGGAGAATTGCCGAAAAGCGAACTGGTGGGGCCCAGCGGTAAAATCTGCCAGCAGCTCTGGCCGCTTTTCTTGAGAAAATCGACGAACCGGAAGGAGGGAAAACCGATATCACCGATTCCCGAGGCGCCGGGAAGAGAGAAAACCGGCAGCAAAATTCCGCTTGACCTTTGCAGGAGAATGTTTACCAATGTAAAATTATTCACGTCCGTTCTCCCATCCGAGGTAACATGGTTGACCTTGTTTCCCGAGTCCGTTTAACGAATACGGCATTGTTCTATGCATTTTCCGCATAAAGAACACTCTGCGATTGCTTTTTTACTCTGAAAGATTATCCTATAAAATTCTTTTTGTCTCTTAAATCACTTTTGTGCGTATGCACAGTTTAAAGGAGAAGGCAGGTGCTTGCTGGTATAAAAAATGACCTTCTTGAGGCCGGAAAGGATGAAGGCTGCATTACATTTCAACATCTCAACGAACTGCTCCCCGAACAGGTAAAAGATCCGGGGGCCATCGAAGAACTTTTTGATTTTCTTGGGGAAAACAATATTGAGATTGTCACCCAGGAAGAATCGGGAAAAAGAAAGACCCTTTCCGGCGAAGAATGGACCGGAAAGAAAAGCGGCGAGGAAGACGCTGTTTCCGACAGTCTACCCGACAGCGAAGAGCACGAGTCCGAGGAAACCACCACCACCTACCTGCGGGAGATGGGGCAGTTCGACCTGCTCACCCCCGAGGAGGAGGCCAAGTATTCCAAGACGATCCGGGAAGGATTCGATGCCATCATCGAGGCGATCCGTCAGGACGCCTCCGGCGTCGCCGAGATCAAGATGCTGGTCGACCGGATCGATCTCTGGCAACGCCGCGACCCGACCCTCAAGCCCAAAAAACAGCAGCTCAACTACATGCGGCACTGTGTCAGCATTGCCAACCGGAACTACCCGGACAAGCGCGAGCTGTTCGAGCTGAATACCAGGATCGAAGCCTACAACCGTTCGATCGAGTTTGCCAAGGATTCGATGATCCGGGCCAACCTCCGTCTGGTGGTGTCCATTGCCAAGCGGTACATGCACCAGGGCTTGACCCTGGCCGACCTGATCCAGGAAGGCAATCTGGGCCTGATGCGGGCGGTGTTCCGGTTCGACTACAAAAAAGGCAACAAGTTTTCCACCTACGCCTCGTGGTGGATCAGGCAGGCGATCACCAGGGCCATTCTCGACAAGACCCGGACGATCCGTTTGCCCGTCCATTTTCTCGAGCTGCGCAGCCAGTTCTTCAAGGCCTTCTACTCCCTTTTGAAGGAACTGGGCCGCGAACCGACCCCGGTGGAAATCTCCAAGATGACCGATCTGCCGATGGACAAGATCCTGGCCATCCTCGAAGCCTCCCGCGAACCCATCTCCCTGGAAACCCCGGTGGGCGACGATGATTCGACCCTGGGCGATTTTCTCGAGAACCAGGAGTCGGAATCGCCCTACGATGCGGTCCAGAATCGGGAGCTGGCCCATCGGGTCACCGAGGTGCTGTCCACCCTAACCGACCGCGAGGAGAAGATCATCCGCCTGCGGTTCGGTATCGGCGAGAAGGCGGAATACACCCTGGAGGAGATCGGCAAGCGCTTCAATGTCTCCCGGGAACGCATCCGCCAGATCGAGAAAAAGGCCCTGAATCGACTGCGGCACTCCAGCCGCCGGGAAAAACTCCGCTTTTTCCTCGATTAATTCCTCGGTCCCACCCATGAACACGAGCCCCTTGCTCCAAGGGGCTTCTTTTTTTGCTCCGAGAACAGCGCACTTATGGATGCATACATTGAACAAGCCGGTTTGGGCCAGATCCTGGCCAAGGTCAGGAATGGCGAGCGTCTGACGTTGGCGGACGGACGAGCCCTCTATCACCACCCCAATATTCTGGCGCTCGGTTACCTGGCCAACATCGTCCGGGAACGCACGAACGGCAACCAGGCCTTCTTCATCTACAACCAGCACATCAACTATTCCAATATCTGCACCAACCTCTGTAAGTTCTGCGCCTTTGGCAAGGAAAAGGGGCATGCGCTCGCCTACGAGATGACGGTCGAGGAGGTCAAGGACAAGGTCCGGCTGCGGCTGGACGAGCCGATCAGCGAGATCCACATGGTCGGCGGCATCCATCCCGACCTCCCCTTTTCCTATTACCTCGACCTGCTGCGCGGCATCAAGGAGGTGCGGCCCGAGGTCCACATCCAGGCCTTCACCTGCGTCGAGATCCACCACCTGGCCCAGTTGGCCGGCAAACCGGTAGACCACACCCTGCGCGATCTGGTCGATGCCGGTCTCGGCTCGCTGCCCGGCGGCGGTGCCGAGGTGTTCAGCCCCCGAATCCGGCAGATGACCTGCGAGAAGAAACTGTCCGGCGAGGGCTGGCTGGAGGTGGCGAAAACCGCCCATCGCCAAGGCCTGCACACCAACGCCACCATGCTTTACGGCCATATCGAGACCGTGGACGAGCGCCTGGAGCATCTCGACGCCCTCCGCTGCGCCCAGGACGAGACCAACGGCTTTTTGGCCTTCATCCCCCTGGCCTTTCATCCCAAGAACACCGAGATGGCGGAGCACGCCACCACCACCGGCATCAGCGATCTGAAGAATATCGCCATCAGCCGGTTGATGCTCGACAACTTTCCCCATATCAAGGCCTACTGGGTAATGATCGGCCCCAAACTGGCGCAGGTCGCCCTGGCCTTCGGCGCCGACGACATGGACGGCACGGTCAAGGAAGAGGTGATCACCCACATGGCCGGGGCGGAAACCGCGCAAGCCATGGGCCACAAGACCCTGATCCGGCTGATCCGGGAGGCCGGGAGGCAGCCGGTGCAACGCGACACCCTCTACAAGGTGTTGGCCACCTACTGATCGTCATGCAAAAGATCATCAGAAAAATCGAGGCGGCTCAGCGGATCGACGGCGAGGACTTCCTTCGCCTGGAGCAGGAGGCGGATCTGCACCAGTTGGGGTTTCTGGCCAACGCGGTGCGCCTGCGGTTGCATCCCGAGCCGGTGGTGACCTATGTCATCGACCGCAACATCAACTATACTGATATCTGCATCTCGGCCTGTAAATTCTGCGCCTTTTTCAAGGCCCCGGAGGAGGGCGGCGGTCAGGTCTTGACCCGGGCCGAGCTGGCGCAAAAAATCGCCGAGACCCAGGAACTGGGGGGCACCCAGATCCTGTTGCAGGGCGGCCTCCACCCTGACAAACCGCTGGAATTCTACGAGGAGATGCTCCGGTTCATGAAGGCGACCGGCATCCATATCCACGGCTTTTCGCCGCCGGAGATCGTCCATTTTTCCCGATTGGCCGATCTGCCGATTCCAAAGGTGATCGAGCGGTTGATGGCCGCCGGCCTCGATTCCATTCCCGGCGGCGGGGCCGAGATCCTCAATAACCGGGTGCGGCGGGAATTGGCGCCGAACAAGTGCGATGCCGATCAATGGATCGAGGTGATGGCGGTCGCCCACGACCTGGGGCTGCGCACCACCGCCACCATGATGTTCGGCCATATCGAGACCATGGCGGAACGGCTGGAGCACTTGCAGCGGGTGCGCGACCTCCAGGACCGGACCGGCGGCTTCACCGCCTTTATTCCCTGGCCGTTTCAGCCCGACCACACCCCACTGGCCGCCGCACGCACGATCGAGAAGACCACGGCAATCAGCTATCTGCGCATGCTGGCCTTGAGCCGGATCTTCCTCGACAATGTCCGCAATATCCAGGCCTCCTGGGTGACCCAGGGACCGAAAATCGCGCAACTGTCGCTCTTCTTCGGTGCCAACGACTTCGGCTCGACCATGATCGAGGAGAACGTGGTGGCCGCCGCCGGAGTGCGATTTCGGCTGTCGGAAGAAGAGATCAGACGGTTGGTGACGGATGCCGGTTTCCGGCCGCAACAGCGGCTGATGGACTACACCCCGGTCTGATGAACACCGATTCGATCCGTATCCACAGCGCGGACTGGGTGGTCCCGGTCAGCGGCCCCGCCATCAGAGGGGGCGGCGTTGTCCTCTCCGGCGTCACCATCCTGGCGGTCGGCGAATTGCCCCGGTTGCGGCAGCAGTATCCGCACGCCCCGGTGATCGCCCATCCTCATGCGGCGCTGACACCTCCACTGGTCAATGCCCATATCCATCTCGAACTCTCCCATCTGGCTGCCTTGGCCGCCACGCCGCTCGACACCACCTTTACCGGCTGGATCAGCCGGTTGCTCCAGTTGCGCGACACCCTGGGCGCGGTCGGTGAACAGGCGGAACAGGCCGCCCGACGCATTGCCGAGCAACAGTACCGCTCCGGCGTGAGCGTGCTGGCCGACATCGGCAACACCACCATCGGTCGGTCGCTGTCGGCCTCGTTTGCCGGCACGCTGTTGCCGTACCGAGAATACCTCGGTCTGGCTGAACATACCCTGGAGAAAAACCTGTCCCGCCTGGCCAAAGAGGCGGAGACCGGCCTCTGCTCCGGGCACGCCCCGTATTCTACCCATCCCCGGTTGTTGCGCCGGCTTAAGGCCAGGGCAACCGCGTTGGGCCAGGTCTTGCCCATCCACACCGCCGAACCGGCGGCCGAGGGCGAGATGATCCGCCAGGGCAGGGGGGAGCTGGTGGAGTTTGTCCGCCGGCGCGGATTCTGGGACGACTCCTTCGTCCCCCGGGGCAGCGGCGGCTCGATCCACTATCTCCGCGATCTCGGCCTGCTCGACAGCCATACCCTGTGCATCCATGCCATCCATGTGGCCGATGAGGAGATCAGGATCATGGCCGGCGAAGGGGTCAAGGTCTGCCTCTGTCCCGGCAGCAACCACTTTCTGGGCACCGGCAAGGCGCCGGCGCGGGCCTATCTCGATCACGGCATCCTGCCCGGGCTGGGCACGGACAGTCTGGCCAGCAATCCCGCCCTCTCCCTCTGGCGGGAGATGCGGCTTATGGCCGAGGCGCATCCAACGGTCGAACCGGCCGAGATCTTCCGCATGGCCACTCTGGGCGGGGCCGAGGCCCTGGGCCTGGGGCATCGCCTGGGCACCTTGACAGCGGGCAAGGAGGCGGACTTGCTCGTGGTGCCGCTTGTCGCTAGCCTCGACAACGAAGACCAGGTTTGCCGGTTTCTGGTGACCAACGACGGCCATCCGGAACCGGACCGCATTCGGCAATGAGGGAGACGCAAAAAAACATGGCACGCATCGGCATGGTCAATTACATCAACGTCGCCCCTATCTACGAGATCTGGAAGGAGCGCCTCCTCCCGGCCGACTGGCAAGTGATCGAGGGGCAGCCAAGCCGGTTGAACATCCTGCTGGCAGAAGACCGGATCGACATGGGCTTTGTCTCCTCCTATGCCTACGCCGCCCGGCCCGAGCGTTATCAGATCCTGGCCGACCTGTCGATCAGCGCCACCGGGCCGGTGGGCTCGGTGTTCCTGTTCTCCCGGCTTGCGCCCGAGGCCCTTGATGACCACCTGGTGCTCCTGACCGGTCAGTCCGACACCTCGGTGCGCCTGATCAAGATCATCCTTGAGGAATTTTACCAGGTCCGGCCGCGCTATGACGTCGGCGACGTCTGTGGCGCCAATGCCCGGCTCGGCGGGGTGAGCGGGGTGCTGGCGATCGGCGACGACGCCCTGCGGCTGCGGGCAGAGGGATGCTACCCGGTGCAGTTGGATCTCGGCGAGGTCTGGCACCGGACCACCGGCCTGCCCTTTGTGTTTTCGGTGTGCGCGGTGCGCGAGGCCTTCCTGGCCGAACAGCCCGAGACCGCCCGGGCCATCCGTCAGACCCTGGTCGACTGCCGGGAGCAGGGCGCCCTGCGCATGGCCGAGATCTGCGACCGGGTCGCCCGGCGCATCCCCATGGACTGCGAGGCCTGCTCGCACTATCTCATGGGCATCGAGCACGATCTCTCGCCGGTGAAGATCCTGGCCCTGGAGCGTTTTTTTCAGTATCTGGTCGCTCGGGGCGAGGCCCCGGCCACCACCTTGCCACTGAAAATTTTCCACTAACCGATTGTTTCGACCTGCCCAACAGGTCGCAAGAGCTTGCTCATGAACGACATCCAAGCCCCTGAGGCCAAGAAAAAATTTGTTCGCGAAAAATTTTCTTCGATCAGTGGCAGGTACGATCTCCTCAATTCGCTCCTTTCTCTCCAGATCGACCGCTACTGGCGCTGGCGGACCACCCGGCTGCTCCGTAGCTTTCCCGACGGCTGGGTGCTCGATCTCTGCGCCGGCACCCTGCCGCTGGCCCTGGAGCTGACCAGGCAGGCGACGGCGAGAAGGGTGCTGGCTGTCGATTTTTGCGAGGATATGCTGCGGGCCGGGGCCAAGGCCTTGCCCAGGGACGACCGCAGGGACCGCATCTTTCCGGTCTGCGGCGACGGCGAAATCATCCCGGCACCCTCCAACACCTTCTGGGGCTGCACTGTAGCCTTCGGCGTGCGCAACCTGTCGCGGACCCTGCAAGGTCTGGGCGAGATGCACCGCATCCTGCGGCCATCGGGCAAACTGCTCATCCTGGAGTTCTCCCGGCCAACCAATCCGATCGTCAAACCGGTCTACACCTTCTACCTCAATCGGGTGCTGCCGACCGTCGCCGGGCTCATTTCCGGCGACAAGGAGGCCTATCAGTATCTGGCCTCCTCGATCGCCGCCTTCTACGAGCCGGAAGAACTGCTGGCCATGATGCGCGAGGCCGGATTTGGCACCGTCACCCGCCTGCCGCTGACCTTCGGCATTGTCTCCATCTACATCGGGATCAAGGATTGAGTATGGCCTGTCAACGCATCATCCTGGGGATCACCGGCGCCACCGGCATGCTCTACGTACCGGCCCTGCTCGATCTGCTGGCGGCGCAGGCAATCGAGGTCCATGGCATCGTTTCCGCAGCGGGCCGCAAGGTTTTTGAGTTCGAGCTGGGGATGACTCCGGAGCAGTTGCCGCAGGTGGCCCGCTGGTTTGCCGTTGACGATTTTTTCGCCCCGCCGGCCTCGGGCTCGGCCCGCTATGACGCCATGGTGATCCTGCCGTGCAGCATGGGCAGTCTGGCGGCCATTGCCGGCGGCTATTGCGGCAACCTGTTGCACCGCAGCGCCGATGTCTGCCTCAAGGAACGCCGCCCCCTGTTACTGGCCGTCCGGGAAACACCGCTCAACCGGACCCACTTGACCAACATGCTGGCCGCCCACGAGGCCGGCGCCATCATCTGTCCGCCCATGCCTTCGTTCTACCACCATCCGCAAAATCTGAACGATCTGGCCCGCCACTTTGCCGCCCGCCTCTGCGACCTGCTGGGCGTGCCCGTGGCCGCCGATGCCATCAATCGCTGGCAGGAGGGATGACAATGTGGAACAAGTTGAAAATTTTGCTGGAGATGATCAAGTTCGAGCACACGGTCTTTGCCATGCCCTTTGCCCTGATGGGGGCCTTTCTCGCCCAGGGGGGACTGCCGGGATTTCGGGTGTTTTTCTGGGTGGTGCTGGCCATGGTTGGCGCCCGCACCTGTGCCATGGGATTCAACCGGATCGCGGACCGGCGCTTTGACGCCGCCAATCCGCGGACCGCGGACCGCGCCCTGCCCGCAGGCCAGATCAGCCTCCTTGCATCCTGGCTGATGGTGGTGCTGGCCGGGCTGTTGTTCTTTTTCGCCTGTTTCATGCTCAACCCCCTGGCCCTGCAGATAGCGCCGGTGGCCCTCGGCCTGACCCTGTTTTACTCGTTGACCAAGCGGTTCACCTGGCTTTGCCACGTGGTCCTCGGGCTGGCGCTCGCCTTTTCGCCGCTGGGCGGTTGGGTGGCGGTGGCGGCCAGCTTTCAGGGGTATCCCTGGGTGCTGTCGCTGGGGGTGCTGTTCTGGGTGGCCGGCTTTGACTGCGTCTATGCCTGCCTGGACGCCGACTTCGACCGCGAGGCCGGCCTGTTTTCCATGCCCGCGATCTTCGGCCGCCGCAACGGCTTTCGCGTTGCCGTCGCCTTTCATGTGCTCGCCTTCCTCCTCTTCACCCTGACCGGCATGCAGATGGGACTCAATTTTTGGTATTTTGGCGGCATCCTGGTCACCGGCGGGGCCCTGTTTTATCAGCACCTGATCGTCAACCCCAGGGATCTCTCCCGCATTCAACAGTCCTTCTTTTCCATGAACGGTTTGATTGCCCTGACCCTTTTCGGTGCCACCTGGATTGCCCTGGCGACCGGTGCCTGAGATGCCTGTGCAGCTCGTTTGCTTCCTGTTGTGTCTCCTGCTGGGATGGAACTGCCAGGTCGCTGCCGCGGCCGACGCCGAAATTGTCGAAACCCGGCCTTCCCAGGTCGATCCGGCCGTTCTCGGCGTCATCTTTTCCGGTACCGAGACCCTGCACTACGCGGTCAGTTGGAGTGGCGGCGTGAAAATCGGCGACATTTACCTCAAAATACAAAAAGAAAAGACCAAGGACGATGCCTTCAGCATCTCGGCCAAGGTCAAGGATTACGGGCCGCTGGAGTTGCTGTATCCGGTGGACGACAGCTTCACCTGTTGGGTCTCCGGGCCGATGAAGCTGCCGTACCGGTATGAGGTGCACCAAAAGGAGGGTTTCGGCAGGGAGATCACCCGCCTCACCCGGTATGACCAGGAAAATCGGGTAGTGCGCTATCAAAAAAACAAGGAAGTCGAAGAACAATTCGAGATCGCCGGCACGGTGTACAACGAATTCGCTTCGTTCATCATTACCAGGGCACTGGCTTGGCAGGAAGGGGAGGCGGTTGTGGTACCGACCTTTGCCGATAAAAAGCGGCACGAGGTCAAGGTCACGCTGGTCCGGCGGGAGCAACGGCACACCGTGTTCGGTGACAAGGCAACCCTGATGGTCCAGCCCAAGATGCAGTTCAAGGGATTGTACGAGAAGAGCGGCGACACCGTGCTCTGGCTCACTGATGACCGCTGCCGGGTGCCGGTGGAGATCCACTCCAAGATCGTGATCGGCTCTCTGGTGGCGGAATTGGTCGAGTACGCCAATTCCGCCTGCCCTGAGCTACTGAAGGTAAAGGAACACTGACAACGAGGAAGGCAGTTGGCGATTGAGGCGGATCACCCGATCTTGACCTCGATCTTTCTCGGTTGGGTTGGGACCGCCTTTGGCAAGTGCACGGTGAGCACGCCGTCGGCGAGCGAGGCCTCGATCTTCTCCTGGTCGATCGTCTCTGCGACCGTGAAGCGTCGGAGGTAGTGGCCGCTTTCGTACTCCTCGAGGAGGATGCGGCCGGATTGTTTCTGCAGGGTTCGATGCCCCTGGATGGTGAGGATGTTGTCTTCCAGGGAGAGATCGACGTCTTCGACGGTGACCCCCGGCATGTCGGCGATCACCGCCACCTCCCGGTCAGTCTCGTAGATGTCGACATGCGGGGCGAAATAGGCCTCGTTTTTGGTGTTTTCATCGCCCGGTTGAGCCGCTTTTTTCTCTTGAATCTTCAGTTCCCGTTCAGTCATGATTGGCCTCCTATTCGGCGGTAACTTTGATCTGGCGCGGCGTAACGGCGGACGCCTTCGACAGGGTGATGGTCAGGATGCCGTCGCTGAGCCGTGCCACGACATGTTCCGCATTCACCTTGACCGGCAGGGCGATAGCCCGGCTGAAGCCGCCCGATTCGATTTCGCGGCGGTGATAGGACGCCCCGGCCTCGTTTTGCCGGCGATCGCGCTTGCCCTGGATGGTGAGGGTTTCCCCCTCGATGGAGAGATCCAGGTCCGCCGCCTTGACTCCGGGGAGTTCCGCGGTGATCAGCAGCCGGTCGGCCTCTTCGTAGATATTGAGCGCCGGATAGACGTTGGCCCGACTCCCCTTGCTCTTCTCGGCATACGACCGGGAGAGTTCGTCGAGCCCCTGACGGATGCGCTCGAATTCGGCCCAAGGGTTGCGAAAGCCGGGCCGGTCGGTAAATCGTACAAAAGCCATGGTGTACCTCCTCGTTGGGGTTGGAATTGGCGATATGAAGGAACAGTAAGGTGCCGGAAGAACTTGTCAAGGAGACCGGCCCGTTGGAAAGACGGTTGCTTTATTGTCTCGCAATGACCACTATAGCGACAATGACCGTTGTGTGTTTTCTCAATCAAAAAGGAGTGAAGAGATGAGTGAGGCTGTGATTGCCACCAACTGTCCGGATTTGCAGTTAGTGCATCGCGGAAAGGTCCGCGACATGTACGAGATTCCCGGCCATGCCGATAAACTGCTGATGGTGGCCACCGACCGGATTTCCGCCTACGATGTGATCATGGCCGATCCCATCCCCGGCAAGGGCAGGATGTTGACCGAGATTTCCCTGTTCTGGTTCAGGCTGCTTAGCGATATCGTGCCCAACCACCTGATCAGCGCCGACATCGAGCAGTTTCCCGCGGTCTGCCGCCAGTATCGCAGCCAACTGGCTGGGCGCTCGATGCTGGTCAAGCGGACCCGGGTGGTGCCGATTGAATGTATTGTCCGCGGCTACCTCAGCGGCTCCTTCTGGAGCGCCTACAGCAAAAATACCACTGTCTGCGGCTTCAAGCTGCCGGCGGGGATGCGCGAATCCGACCCGTTTCCCGAACCCCTCTTCACCCCCTCCACCAAGGCCGAGCAAGGGCTGCACGACGAAAACATCTCGATCGAGCGGATGCGGGAGCTGGTCGGGGCTGAACTGACCGACAACATGGCGGCCATCAGCATCAAGCTCTACCGGCGCGCCGCCGACTATGCCCGCACCAAGGGGATCATCATCGCTGACACCAAGTTCGAGATGGGCCTTGCCGGTGAGACCCTGACCCTGGTGGACGAGGTCTTGACCCCGGATTCCTCCCGTTTCTGGCCACTTGATCAATACACCCCCGGCAAGGGACAGCCCAGTTTCGACAAACAGTTTCTGCGCGATTACCTCTCCTCGCTCGACTGGAACAAGCAACCACCTCCGCCCCCAGTGCCGGCGGACATCCTGGAAAAAACGCGCCGCCGCTACCAGGAGGCCCAGGAGCGACTGACTCGCTGATTTCTTTGTATTTTTTTCTCGGTTTCAATCCCCCGGTGCCGTGCCGCTGTCCGGAGCGGTACCGGGATTTCTGACCACCACCCGCAACTCGACCCCACCGCAACTGACGAGATCGCCCGGATAGAGCTTGCGCCGTTTCCTCGTCTCCACCTCGCCGTTGACCCAGGCCAGTCCCTGGCTGATCAGATGCCTGGCCTCGCCACCACTGGCGGCCAGATCCTCCCGCTTGAGCAGTTTATCCAGTTCGATGTATTCGGTATCGATGGGTGTCGGCCTGACACGGTCTGAGGGGCGTCCTTGTTGCATGGGATATTGTTTCCAAAGAACAACTGGTTGACAGATGATGGGCCTGTGACCCGGCCTGCTTGCCGATGCGGGGACGTGGCTCGCGGGGTTACAACGCCCGCAGGAATTCGGGCTTCAAGGAGAGGTTGCCGGCAAGGGCCCGGTCGATCAGGGCCAGGGTCGCCGTCTTTTCCTCGGGGAGCTTGGCCCTGATCGGCAGGTAATTGGAGGCATGGTTGGCATGGAACAGGCCGCCAGTGAGTTCGGTGGCGGCGATCATGGCTCGCAGCTCGCGCAAGACGGCCAGGGGTTCGGGCACGGCAAAACGGCCCGCCTGCATCTCGGCATGGAGAACGGTTCCCGGCTCGATCATCAGACTCAAGGCCCCCACGTATTCCGGGTCGATGGCGCTCAGCACCCGGCCGGTCTCGACGGCATGGACCGCGGAGCGCTCCGCGCCGGCGATGCCGAGCAGCACGGTCACCGACAGGTGAATGCCGGCGGCCTTTGCCTTGCCGGCCAGGGCGATCATTTGGGCTGCGGTCGCGCCCTTGTTGATGGCGGCCAGGGTCGGGTCGTCGCCGCTTTCCAGGCCCATGTAGGCGATGCCCAGGCCGAGTTGCCGCAGTTCCGCCAGTTCCGCCACTGTTTTCGATTGGAGACTCTTGCTGTTGGCATAGATGCCCACCCTGGCAATCTGCGGCATTCTCGATCGAATCCGTTCGAGGAGGGCGCGCAGCCGCGGCTGCGGCAGGATCAAGGCGTCGCCGTCGCAGAGGAAGAGGCGCCGGACAGAGGGAAAATGGCGGGCCGCATAATCGATATCGGCCCAGACAATCTCCTCGGGGGTGACAGTGAAGCGCTGCCCCTTGTACATGCCGCAAAAGGTGCACTTGTTGTGGGAGCAACCGGTGGTTACCTGCAACAGGATGCTGTTGGCCTCGCTGGGCGGACGGTAGATGGTTCCCTGGTAGTGCATATTGTTGACAACGGCTCGATCAGGTGACCGGGCGGTCTAGGCGAGCGGTTTCAGCCGCTTGACCAAGGCCGCCATGTCGCGCCGGATGGCCAGATACCGCTCTCGGCTCAGGCCGGCGCCCAAGCCCACTTTTTCCGCCATCTCCGCAGTGAGAAAATCGCCGGGCCCATGGGCATCGGCATTGATCGCCAGCAGCGCGCCGGTGCGTTCCGCCATTTTTGCCACATGGCCGTTGGTCAGGCTGTGGCCCTTGCGGCCCGACAGTTCCAGCAGGATGTTTTTTTTCGCCGCCAGGGCCGCCTCCTCCTCGGTGATGAAACCGGGATGGGCTAGGATGTCAACATCCGCCTCCAGGGCGGCCCGATTGGTTCCGGGCAGGACCGGTTCCACCGGGGTTTCGCCGTGCACCACAATCACCTGGGCGCCCAGCGCCCGCGACTGGGTCGCCAATGGTCCGATGAGGGCAGGGGGAACATGGGTCAGTTCCACGCCGACGATCAGTCGGGTGGAGGTGACCGGATTTAAATCCCGGGCCGCCTTAATCAGGTTGGGGATCAGGATATGGATGTTGGAGGAATCGGCATGATCGGTGATGGCGATGGCCTCGTACCCGAGGACCTCGACCCGGCGGACATGCTCGGCAGGGACCAGGGCGCCGTCACTGAAAAAGGTGTGCGAGTGAAGATCAATCATAAAAATAAAAAGATAAGAAGAGTTGTTAATGTTGAGCTTTAAGCTGACCCCGCAGGGAATGCTTGCCGGCCTGATTAATATACACTGTGGCGAGATCGCCGGGCGTCAAGGTTATATCCGCACCCATGCAGTGAACGATGTGGTTGGTCGGGGTGCGCCCCTTGAGCTCGGCACCGTCCACAAATTCAGCCATAATCTCAACTTCGCTCCCGATATACTCGCTGTTGCGTTCAAAACAGATCTGATCCTGCCGCTCTTGGAAGGTCGCAAGCCGCTTGCTTTTCACCTCTTCCTGAATTTTGTCGGTAAAATCAAGTGAACGGGTGTGGGGCCGGTCCGAATATTTAAAGGAAAAAGAACTGTGGAACCGCACCCGATTCAGCAGGTCCAGGGTGGCCTGGAAGTCGGCCTCGGTTTCACCGGGAAAACCGACGATAATGTCGGTCGCCAGGGCGATATCAGGTCGATATTCTTTGAGTTTCGCCACTTTTTCGAGATACGACTCCACCGTGTACTTGCGATTCATCCGTTTGAGCACCGCATTGGAGCCCGACTGGACCGGCAGGTGAAAATGGGGGCAGAGGTTTTCGATCTCGGCAAAACAGCGCATCAGTTCCTCCGAGAGGTCCTTGGGGTGGGAGGTGGTGAAACGCAGCCGGCGCAATCCCGTGATGGCGGCAACCCGCCGCAACAGGTGCGGAAAATTCACCTGTTGCTTCGCTACCTGGTTGGTCGTGCCATAGGAATTGACATTTTGCCCGAGCAGGGTGATCTCCCGCACCCCTTGATGAACCAGAATCTCCACCTCTTCGAGGATGTCGGCCATCGGCCGGCTGATCTCCCGCCCCCTGGTCCCCGGAACCACGCAGTAACTGCAAAAATTGTCACACCCTTGCATAATGGTGACAAACCGTTTGAACCCATGGGGGGTAGGGGAGGGGGGGGCATCGGCCAGAAGCTTCTGAAAAGGCGGGATAGTAAAGGAGGTTTCCATGTTGGTGGCGATCTCCTTGCTGGTCGCCCGCTGCTGTAAACGAGCCAGCATCTCCGGCAAGCGGTAGATCTGCTGGGTGCCGACGATCAGGTCGACATGGGGCATCCGCTCGCGAATTTGTTCCCCCTCTTGCTGGGCAACGCAACCGGTCACCCCGAGGAGCAGGGAGGGATTCCTGGCTTTTTCCGTTCGTAACGATCCAAGCAGGCTGAACACCTTCTGTTCGGCCTTTTCCCGAATGCTGCAGGTATTGATCAGAATGACATCGGCCCCCTCGGGTTCGGCAATGGCGACATACCCCTCCTGGGCCAAAAGCTGCTCGATGATCTCGGAGTCCCGCTCATTCATCTGACAGCCAAAGGTTTTGATATACAGACTCTTGCTCATGGATATGCAACAGGCAGATTAACGATCATCGCGACGAAAAGGGGGTCAGGTCTTCAGCCAAGGCCTCAAGCAATCGCATGGTTTCCTGGAAACGGCAATCCACGGTTTGAATCCGCACCAGTCCTGTCTCCGGGCAGAGGGTGGAGAGGGTGGCCAGGCCATCGTAGCCTTCAAAGATGAACCTGAGCCAACTGATCTTTTCCGGCCGGATCAGGAGGAACCATTCAACAACACCAGGTATGCGAGCGGATGAAGGCAAAGCTGAAAGAGTGCTTGTTAAACAATTAAAGAAGCGTCGATATCTTCGATCATATTCTTATATTTTTCGAGCACCGGCGCAACCTGTTCCTGGAGAAATTCCGTGGTCTGCATGGCAGCGCGTCCGGTGAACTGCTGATAATCACCGAGGAGACCGTTGAGTTCGGTGCGATCAAAGGGGATGCGCTCATCCTGGGCCAAGAGCTCCAGCAGATTGTTGGCCACCCCCTGGTTTTTGACCGCCAGACCAGCGGCAACGGAATGCTCCCGGATTACCTCGTGCATTTCCTGCCGGCTTTTGCCCCGTTCCACGCAGGCCATCAGGATTTTTTCCGTGGCCATGAAGGGGAGCTCCTCGCGCAAGTGTTTTTCAATTTGCTTCGGATAAACAACCATATCGTTTGTAATGTTTATATAAAGCTTCAAGATGGCGTCGGTCAACAGAAAGGTTTGAGCCAGATCCATGCGTCGGATAGCGGAATCGTCCAAGGTGCGCTCAAACCACTGGTTGGCCGCAGTGGCGGCAAAATTCGCCGGCAAGCCCATGAGTTTGCGCGCCAATCCGGTCATGCGCTCGGACCGCATCGGATTACGTTTGTAAGCCATGGCCGAACTGCCAACCTGCTTGCTTTCAAAGGGTTCTTCCTGGGTTTTCAGGTTGGACAACAGGCGCAGGTCCACGGCAAATTTGTGGGCAGAGGCACCGATGCCGGCCAGGGTTTCCGCGGTTTTCATGTCCAGTTTGCGGGGATAGGTCTGGCCGGTAACCGCAAAGGCTTGATCGAAACCGATTTTTTGGGAAACGCGACGATCGAGTTCGCGTACCTTCTCGTGGTCCCCGTTGAACAGCTCGATGAAGGTGGCTTGGGTGCCGACCGTCCCCTTGGCGCCGCGAGCCTTGATTTGCCCCTCAAGCTGTTCGATGTAGTCGAGATCCAGCAATAAATCTTGCAAATAAAGGGTGTTGCGCTTGCCGACCGTGGTGGGCTGCGCCGGCTGGTAGTGAGTGAAGCCCAGGGTGGCCACATCCTTGTGGGCGGCGCAAAAACCAGCAAGGTTGGCGATCACCTTGAGCAGCGATTTCTTGACCAGGCGCAGGGCTCGTTTCTGGATCAGCAGATCGGTGTTACAGACCACAAATTGCGAGGTGGCGCCGAGATGGATAATCGGTTCGGCCAGCGGACACTGTTGGCCGTAGGCATAGACATGGGCCATGACGTCATGGCGGATCTCTCGCTCCTTGGCAGCTGCCACCTCGTAATTGATATTGTCGATGTTGGCCTTGAGTTCGGCGACCATCTCCGTGGTCACGGCGGCCAGACCCAGTTCGTGTTGTGCCTCGGCCAGGGCGACCCAGCATTTGCGCCAATGGGTAAACTTGTACCGCTCGGAAAACAGTTCCTGCATTTCGCGGCTGGTGTAACGGGAAACCAGGGGCTCCTGGTAAATGTCACGGTTCATAAGAGCTCACTTGTTTGGTTGTGAATGGAATAAAAGGCCATTAGCCTGTTTCGAGGATTTATTCAATCCTTTGCACGGAAAATGTTGGGTGGTGCCGGTTCGATCGAAACGCGGATTAATCGATTCTTGGTACTATTTAAAACGTCGCATAATATATATTATGTTAAATTTTATAATACCAACAATATCAACATGGTACAATCCGAAGGGCATGAACCTGGCTGCGTTCGATCCCCCGGAACCAGGACCGCTTCAATTGAAAGACCAAATCCGCAGGCTTGGCAATGTCCACTCCGGGCCGGGCCAGGTGAAAACCAATCCCGGGAAAAAACTGCCCTCCCCCGCCCTGGACCTGGAAAACCAGGTGGCCGTTGTGTGTTTTCGGGGCGATCAGTTTTTGCCCCGGCAACAGAAAGACCGGCTCCAGGTTCCCCTCGCCAAACGGTTGCATCCACTGCAAGGCGCGGGCGAAACCCGCCGAAAGGTGCGAGGCGTCCGGCAACCAATAGTCAACCATCAGGTGATCATTGTTCTGCAACTCGCCGAGAAGCTGTTTGATTTGATAGTTGAATGCCAGGGAAAACCGTTCCAGATTCTCTTTTTTTACGGTCAGCCCTACGGCCATGGCGTGGCCGCCGAATTGTTCAACAACCTCTGAGCACCGTTCCAGGACCTGGAAGAGATTCACCCCCTTGGTCGAGCGGCCTGATCCCCTGACAACGCCCCCTGCTCCGCTTTTCTGGTCGTCGGCAAACACGATCACCGGCCGCTGACAGCGGTCAATCAATCGTGAGGCGAGAATCCCCAGCACCCCCGGATGACAATCCGGCTGATACACCGTCAACCCGCTTAACCCTGCCTGTACCTGTTCAACACAAGAGGCTTCGACCAAGGTGAGGGCCTTGGCTTCCAGTTGCTTCCTGGTTGCATTCATCCGGTCCAGCTCATGGGCCACCTGTCCGGCCTGGTGCATATTTTCCGCGAGAAGCAGCGCCAGACCGGTGTGCGGACAACCCAACCGCCCCGAAGCATTGATTCGGGGGGCCAGTTTATAGGAAATATCCTCGGAAAGGATTTCCCGGCCCTCTAATCCACTGTGCTCGCAGAGCGAAAAAACGCCAAAACGATTTCTTGCCGTCAAAACTTCAAGTCCTGCCCGAACAAGAATGCGATTGACCCCGATCAGCGGCACGACATCGGCAACCGTGCCAAGCGCCACCAGATCGAGATACTTCTTTAGATTAAGGTTGACACCCATGGCCTTGCGGAGCGCCATGATCAGGAAAAAGGCGACCCCGACGCCGGAAAGTGAAGCGCAAGGAAACGTGCAGCCTGATTGCTTGGGATTGAGGATGGCATCGGCTCCAGGGAGTGTCTCTTGGGGCTCATGATGATCAGTCACCACAATGCGAAGACCGAGTTGCCGGGCATATCCAACCTCTTGGATCGCCGAAATGCCGCAATCCGCCGAAATCAGCACCCCTCCCCTGCCCGAACATTGCGCTACCAGGCGGTCAATTGAGCTGATCGACAGGCCATAACTTTCTTCCAGCCGGTTGGGGATATAGAAGAACGCCTCCTTGCCAACCTCCCGGAAAAAGGACACCAAGAGGGCCGTGGCGCTGATGCCGTCGACATCATAGTCGCCATGGATAAAAATCGGCTCATTTTTCCGGCAGGTTTCCATGATGCAGCCAACGGCCTCTGTCATGCCTTTCATCCTGTCAGGAGTCGGTAGCATGGATAATTGAGGAAAAAAATATTCCTGGGCCTGGTCAAGGGTGGTGAAGCCGCGGCTGTACAAAATTTCGCCCAGTTGCCACGGGATGCCAAATGTCTTGGCCGCCATGGCGCCGAACTCCTTTTCCTGGGGGGTGCCGGAACAGAGCACGCTGTAGCCTGATATAAAGGAATTCACAAAACTGAGCCGATTGTTTTTTGCTGTAAGAAAAGATTGATGGCCGTAAAAACACCCTCGACCTGGTCGATCTGGTGCCAGTGCACCTGTTGCTGATTTCTGAACCAGGTCATCTGTCTTTTGGCGTATCGCCTGGTGTCGCGGATCAGAGCGGCAGTGGCGGTCTCCCGGTCCCAGGTCCCGGTGAGACAGGTCAGCATGTGCCGATAGCCGATCGCCTGCATGGCAGGCAGATCGGGCGCGTACCCCTTGTCCAGGAGACCTTGAACTTCTTGGGCAAATTCATCTCGCATCATGTCGATAGATCGTTTTTTTATGCGATCGTATAACAGCTCGCGCTCGCAGGTCAGTCCCAGAAGCAGTATTTGGGAGAAGCGGGGAACGTCCCTGATCTCCTTTTGATGGCACAGGTGTTCTGACCAGGGAACGCCGGTGGCGTAATAGATCTCCAGGCCACGGAGCAGACGTTGGGTGTCGTTCGGGTGAATTCGCTGACTGCTTTCCCGGTCCACTGCGGTCAACTCCCGGTGCAGTGCCTCCCTCCCCTCGTGAAGCAAGCGGTGGCGCAGGCGGTCACGAGTTTCATCCGACACTTCAACGGTATCGAATAAACCATTGATTAAAGATGAAAGATAGAGGCCGGTTCCCCCGGTGAGCAAAGGGATCTTGCCACGTGATTGGATAGAGGTAATGGCATCCAGGGCGTCACGGACAAAACGGGCGGCATCGTACCGTTCGTCGGGATCGACAATATCGATCAAATGATGCGCAACCCGCTGACGCTCTTCCCTGCTCGCCTTGGCGGTACCGATATCCATGGAGCGGTAGACCTGCATCGAGTCCATGGAGACGATCTCGCAGTGAAACGCTTCGGCTATCCGCAGCGACAGGGCGGTCTTGCCAATGGCGGTCGGCCCGATCAGGACAAGCACCGGTGCGGTGACGGGTACAGAGGGGGGTCTCATTCGAAACTGACCAGAGGCAGAATGCGTTGGAGGTTGGCCGGCCCGATCCCGGGAACATCGAGCAGGTCCCCAGGACCGGTGAACCTTCCCTTTTTCTGCCGTTCTGTCAGCATCACCGTCGCCAAACGGGGACCAACTCCGGGTAACATTTCCAGATCACTCTGCTGGCTTCTGTTCAGGGGCAAGGGGCGATTGAAAAACAAGGCGAGCTCAGGCGGGAGATTGCTTCCTTCATAATTTTCAAAAAAATGACGAGATGTGCCTCTTTGTTGAGAAAAGAGATTAAATTTCTCCGGGAACGATTCCTTGCCGTCAAATTCGCCGGCCAGGCTGACGACCTGCCATCGGTCAGTCCCGGCTTGCCGGGCGACGACGTATCTCGGGAATGGCGGCTCCTGCGCTCGGGCAAGAAACGACAGCGCGAGTATACCGCAGCCCAAAAGAAAAAGGACAAGCGTCTGCTTGTCCTTGCTGTCGGCGCCAATCCGGTTCCGCCCCGGGTCAGGCCCTATTTTTTTCATCCTTCATCAGCTTGTAGTTAATACTGTCCACCAGGGCCTGCCAGCTCGCCTTGATGATGTTCACCGAAACGCCGACCGTGCCCCAACTGTCCTCCAGGTCCCTGCTTTCGACCAGGACCCGGACCTTGGCGCCGGTGCCGTGTTCGCCGGTCAGGACCCGCACCTTATAGTCGGTGAGTTCCATGTCCTCAAGGCTGGGGTAAAACCGGGTGAGGGCCTTGCGCAAGGCCCGGTCCAGGGCATTGACCGGACCATCGCCCATGGAGGCGGTATGAACCTCGTTGCCGTCGACATAGAGCCGGATGGTCGCCTCGGTGATCGGATTCTGGGCCATGTCATGGTTATGATGCAGCACCCGGAAGGCCTCGAGTTGAAAGAAATCCCGCTGCAAGCCCATGGCCTTGCGCATCAGGAGCTCAAAGCTGGCCTCGGCCGCCTCGTATTGATACCCCTGATTTTCCAGGTTTTTCAGTTCGCTGACAATCGCGGCCATCGTCGGGTCGTCCTGGTCGATATCAAGGCCGTATTTCTGCGCCTTCATTAGCACATTGGCCTTACCCGACTGATCGGAGATCAGCACTCGGCGGGCATTGCCCACCTTTTCCGGGGCAATGTGCTCGTAGGTCATCGGGTTGCGCTGGACGGCGCTAACATGGACCCCGCCCTTGTGGGCAAAGGCCGATTCGCCGATATAGGGTTGATAACGGTTGTGCGGCAGGTTGGCCAGTTCGTTGACCATGCGCGCAGTGGTGTACAACTGGTCGATACGCTTGCCCACCTTGCATTCCAGTCCCATCTTGAAGATCAGGGCCGGGATGATCGAGGTCAGGTTGGCGTTGCCGCAGCGCTCGCCAAAGCCGTTGATCGTGCCCTGTACCTGGTTGGCGCCGCAATGGACGCTCATCAGGGCATTGGCCACCCCGGTTTCCGAGTCGTTATGGGCATGGATGCCGATGCGGACCTCGCTGCCCAACTCAATGCAATACTGCTGCACCCGCTGCATGATCTCCGGGATCTCGTGCGGCAGGGTGCCGCCATTGGTATCGCAGAGGACGATGGTCTCGGCACCGCCGCTGATGGCCTTGCCGATGGTGGCCAGGCAGTAGTCCCGGTTGTTCTTGAACCCGTCGAAAAAATGCTCGGCATCGTAGAGCAGGTGCTGGACCCGGGGCCGCAGGTAGGCCAGCGAGTCCTCGATAATCTGCAAATTATCTTCAAGTTCGATCCGTAAGGCATCGATAACATGGATGTCCCAGCTCTTGCCGAAAATGGTCACCGCCGGTGTTTTGGCGGCCAGCAGGGCCTGGATATTGGCATCCCTGTCCGGGCTTTTCTGGAAATGACGGGTCGAACCAAAGGCGGCCAGCTTGGCCTGCTTCAACTCGACCTCCTGCATCCGCTGGAAGAAATCGACCGCCAGCGGATTGGAGCCCGGCCAACCGCCCTCGATGAAATCAATGCCGATCCGGTCCAGTTGCCGGCAGACCTTGATTTTATCGTCGACCGAGAGGTTGAAATTCTCGGCCTGGGTGCCATCCCGCAGGGTGGTATCGTACAGCTCGATGACTCTAGCCATGGTTTTATCAACAGGTCTGCGGGACAGAATTCATTCTGTCCCCAGCTAACTAACAATTATTCGGCTTCTTCCAAGGGCAGATTGTCCTTGTCCAGGGCAAAGGCGTCGTGCAGGGCCCGGACCGCCAACTCGGTGTATTTCTCGGCAATGATGCACGAAACCTTGATCTCGGAGGTCGAGACCATCATCATGTTGACCCCCTCCTTGGCCAGGATCTGGAACATGGTCGAGGCAATGCCGGGATGGTTGCGCATGCCGACACCGACAATCGACACCTTGGCGATGCCTTTGTCGCCGGTGACTGCCTGGGCGCCGATTGCCGCGGCCACCGTTTTCAGGATCTCCATGGCCCGGTCGTAATCGCGGCGCAGGACGGTGAAGGTCATGTCGGTCAGGCGGCCATCGGTGGTATTCTGGATGATCATGTCGACCAGGATACCGGCATCGGAGATGGGAAGGAATATTTTAGCCGCAATTCCAGGCTGATCAGGAACTTGTTTAATCGTGATTCGAGCTTCGTTCTTGCTATAGGTGATGCCGGATACCAGCATGGACTCCATGATTTTGTCCTCCTCGACGACCCAGGTGCCAATGTTTTCAGAAAAAGTGGAACGGACATGCACCGGTACCCGAAACCGTTTCGCCAGCCCCACCGACCGGATATCCAGAACCTTTGCCCCCAGGCTGGCCAGTTCCAACATCTCGTCGTAACTGATGTAATCGATTTTCCGTGCCTGGGGACAGATATTGGGATCGGTGGTGTACACCCCCTCGACATCGGTGAAGATCTCGCAGGCATCGGCCTGCATCGCCGCGGCCAGGGCCACGGCGGTGGTGTCGGAACCGCCCCGGCCGAGGGTGGTGATATCGCCCTCGGCGGTCACGCCCTGAAATCCGGCGATGACCACGATCTTGCCCTGATCGAGATGGCTGTTGATCAGGGTCGCATCGACCGAGCGAATCCGGGCCTTGGTATGCATGCTGTCGGTATGGATGGCCACCTGATCGCCGAGCAGGGAAACAGCCTCGAATCCCAGGTCCTTGATCGCCATGGCAAAGAGGGCCACGGTCACCTGTTCGCCGGTAGCCAGCAGCATATCCATCTCCCGCTGGTCGGGGATGCGCTGCATGGCCAGGGCCAGTCCGGTCAAGCGGTCGGTCTCGCCGGACATGGCCGACAGTACCACCACCATCCGGTTACCCTGTTGGTGGCTTTTCAGTACCCGCTGGGCCACTGCCTTGATTTTATCCGTGGAACCCACAGAGGTTCCACCATACTTTTGAACAATGAGCGCCATGATCGTGTCCGCAAAAATGAAGAGAAATAAAGGCGAAAACATAGGAGTGACAAGCACACCCCTTCCGGCCGGAAACCGGAACGGCGCGTGTTGGGAATCGTTTTCTGCCGGCGTCACTGCCGTAGCGTATCGATTCATCACCACCAATAAAAGCGGAGCAAAGAGTTTAAGACGTATTTTTAAATTTGCAACCTCTATCCATATTCAGTACATACGGGAACACTTTTCTTCATTTCCGATCATGGTTCGTCATGCCCGCATCTGATTTACATATTGTCCTGGTGGAACCGGAGATCCCCCCCAACACCGGATCGGTCGCCCGTTTGTGCGGGGCCACGGACACCACCCTGGACCTGGTGCACCCCCTGGGGTTCGCGGTCGACGACAAGCATCTCCGGCGGGCCGGGCTCGATTACTGGCCCCATGTTCGTATCAACCACTGGGAGAGTTTCGATACCTTTCTCCAGAGTCAGGATGAACGGTTTCTCTATTTTTTCACCACCAAAACAAGCCGATCCTACACCGAGGCCCGGTTCAAGCCGGGCGATAAGTTGATCTTCGGCAAGGAGACAAAAGGCTTGCCGGAAGACATTCTCGCGCTGTATAGTGACCGCTGCCTGACAATCCCCATGAGTAACCCCCATATCCGCAGCCTCAATCTGGCCATGGCTGCGGGTATCGTTCTCTATGAAGCCTTGCGGCAACTCCGCCGCTAACCAGCATGGCTGGACCAAATTGGCCAACCACAACGAACGAACAAAAAAAGGTCTGCGCGCAGGCCGAGCATCGTTCCCGGAACCAACATCGTTCATATACTTCTATTTTTCTTTCCCATCATCCCACCTGTTCCAAGGAGAATAAAAAAAAATGCCCGAGAGAATTTTCAATTTCAGCCCCGGTCCCGGCACCCTGCCCTATTCAGTCCTCCAGGAGGCGGCGGTCGATATCGTCAATTTCAAGAATAGCGGCATCGGCCTAATCGAGCTCAGCCACCGTTCCAAGGCCTTCATGGCCGTGGCCGAGGAAACCGAGGCCCTGATCCGGGAACTGATGGGCATTCCGAACAACTACAAGGTGCTTTTTCTCCAGGGCGGCGCCTCGTCGCAGTTTTTCATGGTGCCGATGAACCTGCTCAAAAGCGACCAGAAGGCCACCTACCTCAACACCGGCGTGTGGGCGAAGAAGGCGATCAAGGAGGCCAAGCTCTTCGGCCAGGTCGAGGTGGCCTATTCCAGCGAGGAGATTATCTACAAACGAGTGCCGCGGGACGACGAATACACCGTGGCCGCCGACAGCCAATACCTCTATTTCGTCACCAACAACACCATCTACGGCACCCAGTTCCCGGCCATGCCCGACAAGGATGCCATGCTGATCGCCGACATGTCCTCGGACATCCTTTCCCGGCCGGTGGATGTCAGCAAGTTCGGCCTGATCTTCGCCGGGGCGCAAAAGAACATGGGCCCCGCCGGGGTCACGGTGGTGATCATCCGCGACGATCTCCTCGACCGGGTCGGCGACCAGGTGCCGACCATGCTGAAATACAAGACCCATGCCGAGAAGGATTCGATGTTCAATACCCCGCCCTGCTTCGCCATCTACTGCGTCGGTCGGGTGATGAATTGGCTCAAACAGATGGGCGGCGCCGCGGCCATCGAGAAGATCAACCGCGAAAAGGCGGCCCTGCTCTACGAGGCCATCGACTCGATCGACCTGTATCGCGGTCACGCGGAGAAAGAATCCCGCTCCCTGATGAACGTCACCTTCAACCTGCCCACACCGGAGTTGGAGGCCCAGTTCATCCGCGAGGCCACGGCCGTGGGGCTCGACGGCCTCAAAGGGCACCGTTCGGTGGGTGGCTGCCGCGCCTCGATCTACAACGCCTTCCCCAGGGAAGGGGTGGAGAAGCTGGTCGCGTTCATGGCCGATTTCGCCAAGAAAAACGGCTGATTTTTTTATTTCCATTCACCCTGTCCATGGCCCATTGACCATGGACAGGGTTTTTTCATTTGCCCGTGGATTATCAAGGAGATATCATCCGGCCGCCCAGCGAGGCCTTTGCCCTCATCCTCCAGGTGACCACCGGCTGCTCTCATAATAGCTGCACCTTCTGCGGCGCCTATCGCGACAAACCCTTTCGGATCAAGCCCTGGGAACGGATCGAGGCGGACCTCGACTTTGCCGCCGCCTGGTGCCGGCGGCACACCACCCTGTTCCTCGCCGATGGCGATGCCCTGGCCCTGCCCCACGCCCTGCTGATCGCTCTGCTCCGACGCATCCGGGAAAAACTGCCCTGGATCCGGCGGGTGAGCGCCTACGCCACCTGTCAGAACATCAAGGCAAAAAGCGACGAACAGCTTCGCCAATACAAACAGTTAGGCTTTGGTCGTCTCTACATGGGGCTGGAAAGCGGCCACGACCCCACCCTTGCGGCCGTCGCCAAGGGCGTCGACAGCGAGCAGATGATCGCGGCCGGACAAAGGGTGCGGGCCGCCGGCATCTTCCTGTCGGTGACCTGCCTGCTCGGCATTGCGGGGGCAGTGCATTCCCTCGACCATGCGCGGGCCACCGCCGAGGTGCTCAGCCGGATGCAACCGCATCAGATCGCTGTCCTTACCCTGATGCTGCTCGCCAACACCCCCTTGTATCGGCAAATGCGGGCCGGCCGCTTCGCCCTGCCGGACCCGGTATCGCTTTTTGGTGAATTGCGCTGTCTACTGGCAAACCTGGAACCGTTCCGCACCCAGTTCCACGCCAACCACGCCTCGAATTATTTTTCCTTGAGCGGTCGGTTGCCCAAGGACCGGGACGCGATGCTGAACACCATCGATCAGGCCCTGGCCGGTGTTCTTCACCTGAAGCCGGAACCGTACCGGGCGCTCTAGCTCAGAGCAGAAATATCAATGTATCATACAGATACACTTCGCTCGTCACTTGTTGCATGAATAACGATCAGTCAAAAACCGACCTCAAGAATCTCACCCAGGAACAACTGGTGCGTTTTGTCGAATCCCTGGGCCAGCCCTCGTTTCGCGGCCGCCAGATCCTGGCCTGGATCTACAAGCCGGGCGTTATCGATTTCGCTCAGATGACCGATCTGGCCAAGGAGTTCCGGGCAGCGCTGGCGCAATCGGCCACGATGAGCCGGTTTGACGACGCCATGGTGGAATGCTCCCGCGACGGCGCGGTCAAGTTCGCCTTTCGTCTGGCGGACGGCCGTCTCATCGAATCGGTGCTCATCCCGGAAGAGGACCGCAACACCCTCTGCGTCTCCTCCCAGGTGGGGTGCGCCATGGGATGCAGTTTCTGCCTGACCGGCACCATGGGCTTCACCCGCAACCTGACCACGGCCGAGATCGTCAACCAGGTGTGCGCGGTTCGGGATTGGGCCCTGGCCCATGACCAGGGGCCGCTGACCAATATCGTCTTCATGGGCATGGGCGAGCCGCTGGCCAACTTCGATCATCTCCTCGATGCCATCTCCATCCTCACCGAACAGCGCGGCCTCGACTTTTCCAACCGGCGGATCACCGTGTCCACCTGCGGCCTGGTCCCGCAGATGCGGCTTCTGGGCGACCTGACCGACGTCAACCTGGCGGTGTCTCTCCATGCCGCCGACGATGCGGTCCGTAGCCGTCTGATGCCGATCAACAAGCGCTACCCGATCGCCGAATTGATCGAGGCCTGCCGCACCTACCGCCAGAAACGGCGCAAGCGGATCATGTTCGAGTACACCCTGCTCGAAGGCATCAACGATGCCGATGTCGATGCGGAAAAGCTGGCCATGCTCCTGCGGGAAGTCCCCTGCAAAATCAATCTGCTCGCAGTCAATCCGGCCGGTGACACCAGATTCAAGAGCCCGAAACCGGAGCGGGTCCTCCGCTTTCAAAAAATTCTGCGCGATCATGGGTATACGGTCTTTATCCGCCAGAGCCGGGGCGAGGATATCTCAGCGGCCTGCGGTCAACTGGCCGGGAAAGGCTGGCCGGGAAAAAAGGGGGGAGAGGTCAAAGAGGAGACCGCCACGCCAGAGGAAACAGGGCAGGAACGGGGATAATCGTGAGGTGAGGCCGGGTTATTCTTTGATGAAACTGCCGAAGGTAAACACCCCTTCATTCAACTGCACCCGGCTGAGCAGAGAATTATAGTCTTCGTCGGAGGTGCTCATGCCGCCCCTGCCCCAGGAGTAGGAGCCGCCGACCCGGTCACCCTCGTTGAAAAACAGGGTGCCGCCATCGTTTTTTTTCACCAGTTGCACGTCGATGAATCCGGAGAACTGTTTCTGCCGGAGACGAAAAATGAGATCGGGCAGCGGTATTTCCGTTGATTTCAACGATGCCTTGGCCCGTTGAAATGACGGCATCTGCGCCCAGAAAAAAATGGCATGCGCATCAAGCTGATAGACCTTGACGGCATAGGCGGAGCTGTAAAAAGCGCTCCTGGCTATTTCATGGGAAGGGACAAAAGACGCCGGGCTTCCCTTTTCCTGCATGAGATCGCTGATCACCTCGTGTTCGTTGAAATAGATCATCATCTCCAGACCGGATGACAGGCAGTGCATGCCGCCGGCCCCGATTTCGCCCTGCATGTGTTCGATGAACCTCTCAAGATGCAGATAATAGCTGTTGAGGCCTTCCAGGTATGGCTTTTCTCGGGGAATGAGCATGGGTATTCGAGTTAGGCCAGGGACGGCAACGAAGCGTCTTGAAAGATGAGCTGAGGAGGAAGAAAAGGTTCGGGATTCACGTCTTTTGAGCGGCTGTCTTCTCGCCAACCGGAGCGGGCGCTTCCTTCTTCTTGACCACCACAATGATATGGCCGCACTCCTGACAGGAAAATCGGGCCCTCTCTCCTTTCATCTTGGATTCGTCGATATTGTATTTCTTGGAACACTCTTCGCAAATTGCCAGCATTGCCCCCTCCCCCTATGCTTGAGTTTCCTGACCATGGCAACCATGAGACCGGCGCACCGCTCATTAATTTCACCTTGTTTTGTTATATGGTGTCCCGGATCGTCGGTCAAATTAAATTTTAACAAATCAAGAAGTTGTCAATCGTGGTCGGGTCTTGCCTCCCGTAACCGGAATCATCCCGGCCAAAGGAGAACGAGCGACCGGCACTGTCCTCATCCGGACTTACCGGTGGATCTTGTTCAGCAGCCAGGCCATATTTTTCCCCAGCTCGTACATGGTGGCGATCCCTTCCTTGTCCTCGGCCACCTCGCCTTTTTCCCGGCCAAAACCGATGTTCCAGTAAGAGGAACCAACAATGATCATCTGGCCGATGGTAAAAAAATGATTGATCGAATCGAAGGCATGGATAGCGCCGCCGCGTCGCTGGGTGACGATGGCCGCTCCCAGTTTGCGTTTGAACATGTCGCCGTTGGCCCGGGAGGTCATGCCGGCCCGATCGATCAGGGCCTTGGTCTCGGTGGAAATATCGGCGAAATAGGTGGGAGAGGCGATGACAATGGCATCGGCGGCCTCCATCTTTGCGATGCAACTGTTGATACAGTCGTGTTCAACGACACAGCGGCCGTCCTTTTTTTTGAAACATTGATAACAGGCGATGCAACCGTGGGGATGTTCCCCGGCCAACTGTACCATTTCGGTGGTGATCCCTGCTTTCTCAAGCTCCTCGAACAGATAGCCGATCATCATCGCGGTATTGCCGTTCTTGCGGGCACTGCCATTGAAGGCGACAATATGCATCTCACACCTCGTCATCATGAGTATGGAACGCGGCAACGCGTCCCTTTTGTCTAGCGCCTCAGCGCACCTCGGCGGGAGGAGACCCTTGCGGGCAATGTCTCGGTTTCCGGGACAACCCATCCTCCCCTCTTTGACCTGCTTTTTTTGGTTACCGGGTCTCCCGGTAAAAAGCAAGCAAATTACCCGGACCCCGCCCCTGCTTGGCGCACCTTACCGGCGAGCAGCAGCCACCTCACAGGTATTACTACGATTTACTAATTTTTTATTGACAGAGAGGAAGCGGTATATTTCCATCAGCGAGCAATATGATACACCACCCCTGGCACAGAGGTGGCGGCCCATGCCGATGGCGGCCATTTAAGGAAACAGAACGGACGTCTGACGGCAACAAACCCAATCTTTAGGGGAAACCATGGTTGACAGAGATAATGATGACGAAGATGTCCAGATTGAAGAATGTTCAATCTGTGGCGGCGATATCATCGTTGATAGCTTTTGTGAAGAAGAGGATATTGTTTACTGTAACGACTGCGAGGCCGAATTCTTGATTCGCTCGCTCGACCCTCTCCGCCTCAAGCTGCTTGACGACGATATCGATGCCGATGTCGATGAATCGGATGACAGGTACGGCGAGGAATACGAGTGATTGACCCGAGCCGGATCATGGTTGCCCTGATCCCCGGCTGTTCACATGAATCTTTGCTTTTGAGGTGTTGAAGAATGAATTTTCTCAATCTGCCGGCAAAAAAGCCCCCGTACAATCAAGCCAAAGCGGTCATTCTGCCCGTTCCTCACGGGGGAACGGGCCGCACTCCGGGTATGGACAAAGGACCTGAGGCCATTCTCCAGGCCTCCCAGATGCTTTCCGACTATGACGTGGAAACCAATACCGATCTCAACGAACTGAGTCTGCATACCCTGGACCCGTTCGTCTGCCCGGAAAATCCGCAGGAAATAATAGATGAGCTGGCCAATCAGTCCAGTCCGCATTTCAAGAAGAATAAGCTGGTTGCCGCCATCGGCGGCAGTCATCTGATCAGCGAGGGGCTGGTGCGGGCGGCGTTGGCCCAGGATAACAATCTCAGCGTCCTCCATCTCGGCGCCCACCCCCACCTCATCGATTCCGCGGCGGCCGATGAGCCCGATGTCATGGCCCGGGTCAAGGAAAAATGCATGGTGTCCCATGTCGGCATCCGCAGCATGGCCAAGGCCGAGAAGAGCAAAATCCATATCGACAACCTGGTCTTTGCCCGCGACATCTACAACAACGGCCTCAATGCGGCGGCCGACGCCATCGACGTGCTCAGCGAGACGGTCTACCTGGCCATCAACCTCGATGTTCTTGATCCGGCCTGCATGCCCGCGGTGGCCAAACCCGAACCAGGGGGGCTCGACTGGTATGCCCTCAACAACCTGATCCGCATGGTGGCCCGGGAGAAATCGATCATCGGTTTCGACGTCACCGGCCTTGTCCCCCAGAAAAACGGCCTCCACGCCCATTTGCTGGCGGCGAAACTGGTCTATAAAACCCTCATCTGCTGCCTGCGCAACAGCCGCTGAAGCGTGCTCACCCGGGCACTCCAGGGGCTCAACAGCTTGAGCAATCTCCAGACCAAACCGGCACCCGGCCAACCTGAAAAGCCGTTTGATCTCCAGCAGATCAAACGGCTTTTTGTCTTCAACGATGCGGGCAAGAACGCCCAGCCCCTTTACCGGGAAAAGACCGTTGCCGGTTCTGCTAGGACCGAACCCCCTCGCCGTTCTCCGCCACCAGGGCACCGGCTGCGGCGCGCTGTAACCGGTGCAGGCAGCCAATCGCCCCACAGACCACCAGCATCAGACTGACTAAAAAGACCTTCCAGCCGAAATGCTCGTAGAGCACGCCCGGGGCAAAGGAACCAATGGTGCCACCGAGGTAATAAAAGGAGATGTAGACGCCGTTGGCAATGCCTTTCTTGCTCCTGGCCAGGGTGTTGATATAGCCTGAGAGCAGGGAATGGGCCATGAACATGCCGGTGCAGAAGACGAACATGGCGAGAAACATGGCCCGGTGATCCGGAATCATGAATCCGGAGATACCGATGATGTAGAGAAAGAGACCGGCCATGGCCACCCTGGTTTCCGAACCGAACAGGCTGATCATTCGCCGCACGTTGAGCGACACCAGAATCCCCATGACATAGCCGAAATACATGAAGCCGATACCGGTCTCGCGAAACGAAGGGTTGATCGCCTTCAGTTGAAAGGGCAGGAAATTGAGCAGGCCGGCGAACACAAAAAAGACCGAGAAAATAGTGCAGTAGAGCCAGAAAAACTGCGGTTGCCTGACCAGTTCCGCCACCTCGGCGAATTTGGGCCGGCTGTATGCCAGATTGGCGTCCCGCTCCAGGGTCCGCAGGAGAAAGAAGCCCCAGATCAGGAGCAGGCCGAGGAGAAAGAAGAAGAAGCGCCAGCCGAAGAGGTCGGTGAACAGACCGGAGAGGAAACGGCCGAGAAAGCCGCCGAGGATGGTGGCGGCGATGTAGCGGGCCACCGCGGCCTGGACATCTTCCCGGGGCGCGGTGAACGAGATGTAGCTGACCAGCGAGGTGAGGATGGCCGGGATGACCATGCCCTGGATGCCACGCAGGGTGAGCAGCAGCAGATAGTTGTTGGTCAGACTGAACACCAGTTCGAGTACGCCGAGCAGGAGGATAGCGGTGCGCACGATCAGCCGGGCGGAAAGCGACTCCAGCAGCACGCCATAGAACATCGGCGCAAAGCCGAGCGGCAGCATCATCAGGGTGGTGAACAGGATGGCCTGGAGCGAGGTCAGCGCGAACTCGTGCTGAAAGACCGGCTGGATCGGCTGGGCCGCGTACAGGGAACAGAAGGTGATGACGGTGCAGAAATAGATCTTGGTCAGGGTGGTGTTGAGGCGAAGGGAAGCGAGGACAGACAAGATATGGTCTCCTTGGTCGGGGAAGTCCCGGTGATCGGGCAGACAGGATCGGCGAACGACGGCTTCGGGCTGCTCCCGATTCAGGGACGGATCACCCGGTCAAGGGAAATAATCCGAAAAACCCGCAGGAGCGTGCAACTGATCAGCAGTGCCGCCGTCAAACGGACGCCTATTATAATCCAATAGCTCGCCCCGAAAAGGACAAAAAGCAGCACATCCTCGACAATCGAATGGCAGATCATGAGAAAGGTGCCGATGAAAAAAATGTCCTCGCGGCGGAGCGTGCCCCGCGTGGCCTCCCGGATGAGGATGCCGGCGCCATAGGTGATGCCGAGCAGTTGACCGGCAATGATGGAAAAAGAGGTGTTGACCCTGGCCAGATGGTTCTGCAGGAAGGAAGTTGATTTGAGCAGGTCCATGACGACGATGATCGCACTGATCAGGAGGATGATTTCCGCCGACAACACCAGGGCGTTCGCCAGCGAATGGAGCAGCATCTGCCAGCAATCGCTGTAGTGCGGCAGGGTAATCCCCTGAGCCTGCGCGGTCGTGCCGAAAAAGGAGGCGGGCAACAGCAACACCGGGATGACGGCGAGGCAGGCCCCCACCCCCCGCAGGAGGATGGAGTAGCCGTAGGAGATACCCAGCTTGGCCATGATGGTGCACTCCACGATCATCGAATGACAGACCCCGAGGAAGACCGCCAGGATCGTCCATTGATAGGGCGACAAGCCCAGGGGGGCGGCAAAGGCGAGCGCGGCATAGATGTTGATCAACACCCCGCCCGCCAGGGCCACCGCCGCTTCGGGCGGCAGGTCGAGCAACGAGGTCATGGGGGCAAAGAGCACCCCCAGAGGGCGGAGCAGATCGAAATAGAGCAGGATATCCGCCACGATATGGAGCGGAACCACGTACTTGAGGATCAGCAGCCCGCTGGCGACCGAAGACCTGAGGCTGTCGCGAAGGAGGTTTTTCATCGAGGTGCTCTCCGAGATGTTCTGAAAACGGCTGTCCGCGGCTTCGGGAGCCCCGGTTGCAGCGTCACTGTTGCCCCTCTGCCCGGCCATCGGACGGACCACAAGGGATATACCGCAGATGCCGGCGAGGAACCAGGGAGATTGTGGTTTTTTCCGGTTCCGTGTTCAGGCTTGGAGGACAGCGCTTTCGGACCATAGGCGGGCGCAAACAAATGCCCATGCCCTTTCGCCGTCGGCAGGGTATAGTGGGGGCAGGCAACCTATCGTTCACACCAACCAACCCTCTGCCGGTCATGAATACCTTCGCCGTTCCCTCCTTCCCGCCTTCTGCCCTCCATGCCTGCCGACTCTGCCCCCGGCAGTGCGGCATTGATCGGACTGTTGGCTCAACCGGCTACTGCCGCACCGGCGCCGGCTTGGCCATTGCCGCCATCACCCTGCACCGGGGCGAGGAACCGGCGATCAGCGGAGTTAGAGGAATTTGTAATGTCTTTTTCGGCCATTGCAATCTGCGCTGCCGTTTTTGCCAAAATCATCAAATCTCTCGCAACGAGCAGGCCATCCGAGGAGCGGATTGGCCGCTTAGCCAGGTGGTCCGGGCCATTGCCGCCATTCTGGCCACCGGTGTCGACCGGCTCGGTTTTGTGTCCCCCTCGCACATGGCGCCCCAGATGGTGGCCATCATCGAGGAGGTGCGACGACACGGCTTTCGCCCGGTGATCGTTTACAACACCAATGGCTATGATCGGGTGGAAACCCTGCGCGCCCTGGAAGATTGGGTGGATGTCTATCTGCCCGATTACAAATACGGCGATCCGGTCCTGGCCGGAAAATTGTCCGCTGCGGCCGACTATCCGGAGGTGGCCGCGGCCGCGCTCAAGGAGATGTACCGGCAGAAAGGCAACGTCCTCCATCTCGACGACGAAGGCATGGCCGAACGGGGCTTGATTGTCCGCCATCTGGTGTTGCCCGGCGCGGTGGAGAACAGCCTGCGGGTGCTGCGCACGTTGGCCGCCACCCTTTCCCCTCGCATCACCCTGTCCTTGATGTCCCAGTATCAGCCGACTGAAGTCGTGGCCGCTCTCCCCCCTTTCAACCGGCAACTCCTCCCCCAAGAATACGGCCTCGTGGTTGCCGAGATGGAACGGCTCGGCTTTACCAACGGCTGGCTCCAGGAATGTGCCAGCGCCGATTACTACAACCCGGATTTTGATCGCGACTCTCCCTTTGTTGATTGATTTCAATCTATTATTCGATAGCGCTCTCCCTTTTCATCGGCCTGCCCCTGGGCGCCATTGCAATCCCGTCGACAAATCTTTACAGTATCAGCAATCGGCAGGTTCTCGCCGGGTTCGATCACGCATCAACCGCTATTCAAGGAGTGAGCAATGTATACCTACTGGCGATATTTTTTCATCATACTGCTCGGTGTCCTCGGGGCGCTGACCATCAGTGCGCCGGCAAGGGCCTACGACGATCAGGAGGGAATTCTTGTCGGCCGAATCGCCCATGTCGAGGGCAAGCTCCTGCGGTACGTCGAAGATGGTAAGGATTGGGTCGTCACGGTCAAGGATGCGCCCTTTGGCCTTGAAGACGCCCTCTATGCGGGGGACAACACCAGGGCCGAGTTGATCATGCCGAACAAGACCTGGCTCCGGGTGGGCGAGAACACCCAGATTCAACTCATCGCCCTCAATCCGGAGGCAACCACCGTGGATGTGGCCTCCGGTCTCGCCCGTTTATACAACAAAAGCCGGGATACGGTCATCAAGGCAACCACGCCGTTCGGCTATGTGGTGGCGCCGGCCGGCACGATCTTTGACCTCTATGTCGGCGACGATTCCCTGGAGGTGATCGCCGTTCACGGCAACGTCGATTTCGTCCACGACAGCACCCACACCCGTTACGAGGTCCGGGAGGGCGACGCCTCGCTCATTGCCGACAGGAGAGGGACCGGCCGGGGAAACGGCATGGTCGATTCGGCCTGGGACGATTGGAACGGGCAGCGCGACCATATCTGGGCCCAACGCCTCCGCAACCGGGGCTCTTCCGCCGAATTCCTGCCCGATCCCATTCGTGACGAATCCTATGTCCTTGAAGAGAACGGTCAGTGGGAACGGGTCTATTACGAGGGGGATTACCGCGACATGTGGCGGCCAACCAGGATCGATCCGGGCTGGCGCCCGTTCACCGCCGGCCGCTGGAGCGTGTACTACGGCGACAACTGCTGGATTCCCGACGAACCATTCGGATACGTCACCCATCACTACGGGTCATGGGTCTTTGTCGAGTCGTACCGTACGTGGTTCTGGCTGCCGCCGGTGGCCCGCGTCGTTGCCGACACCCCCCGCTTCTTCATCGGTTTTGGCTGGTATCCCGGCCGGGTAGGCTGGATTCACAGCGGTCCTACCATCGGCTGGGTTCCGCTGGCGCCGTACGAAGATTATTACTGTTATCGACCGTGGGGACGTCGCGCCGTGGTGGTCCATCGCACCACCGTCATCCATATCAACCTGACTCGATATCGGTATCTCGACGAAGCCGTTATCATCCCCCGTGACCATATGTACCGGGGAAGCCGTTACACGCCCTATGTCCAGCGGAACGTCGGCCGGGCAACGATCATCAACAATTACAAACCGACAACGGTTATCAACAATACCGTCATCAACAACTTCAACTCCGATAACCGCCGCTTCGCCTTCAGTGACGCCAAGGCGGAGCGTAAACCGCACAACACCGTTGTCAACCGGATCGTTGACAATCAAAAATTGACACAGGAGGCCGGGCGCATCAACCGGGAACGGATCAAACAGGATTTGACCCGGGTCAACGCCGCAACGCAACCGCTCCCCGTGACGGAAGTGCGGTCGCCTGTCTTGACCAACAAGCTGGTGGATGCCGACAAGACCGCCAGGCCCTTGAAAACCGGCACCTTGCAGAAAAAAGAAATTAAGCCCCAGGAGCGCCTGCGGCAACTTGGTTCTGACAGCGAACAGCGGCGCGGCCCGCGCGATCAGAGGGAAACCGGTCAAATCCGAGATACAACCAACCAGGACGACAGCCGGCGGATACGGGCAGCCAGAGAGGCGCGCAATCAGGTGATGGAGCAAATCGAATCAACAACACCCCCCACCCCGGAAGAGCGGCAGCGGGGACCGCGTGAGCGGGGAACCATCGGCCAACCCGGTGGCGAGCCGGTTGATCAGGACAACCAACAGCGTATTAGATTGCCCCGAGAGATGCAGACCCAGGGCACGGAGCAGCGGACCGCGACCGAACCGGGTGTTCCGCCGGAAGAACGGCAGCGGGGACCGCGCGAGCGGGGAACCATCGGCCAACCCGGTGGCGAGCCGGTTGATCAGGGCAGCCAACAACGCCTCAGATCGCCCCGAGAGATGCAGACCCGGGAAACAGAACCGGCCGTTCGCCAGCAGGAAGAGGGCCAGCGTCAACAGCAGCAGGAGTTGCAACGGCGCCAGCAGGAAGAGGGCCAGCGTCAACAGCAGCAGGAGATGCAGCGGCGCCAGCAGGAAGAGGTCCAGCGTCAACAACAGCAGGAGTTGCAACGGCGCCAGCAGGAAGAGGGCCAGCGTCAACAGCAGCAGGAGATGCAGCGGCGCCAGCAGGAAGAGGGCCAGCGTCAACAACAGCAGGAGATGCAGCGGCGTCAGCAGGAAGGGTTCCAGCGTCAACAGCAGCAGGAGATGCAACGGCGTCAGCAGGAAGGGTTCCAGCGTCAACAGCAGCAGGAGATGCAACGGCGTCAGCAGGAAGAGGTCCAGCGTCAACAGCAGGAAATGCAGCGGCGCCAACAACAACAACAGCAACAGCAACAACAGCAACAGCAGTCGCAACAAATCAGGAAAAAGAAAGGTCAGCAGGAAGAGGAGACGCAACCAGGGCAACCCACCCAGACGCAATAGAATCGAACCCTGGCAAGGTTGTTTTGGCCGTGAAAATCGGAGGCCATTGTGCCCTGTTCGCCTAGAGGGCCTCTCCTCTCTCCCGGGCAACGGGATCGCTCAACGACGCCAGACGAAGGGGGGATTTTATTGAAAATGTCTTTGGGTTCAATCGGTTGCGCAACCTGAGCGCCGCATCCCCTGGACCTGCGCCTGCGAAGTCAGGTTGAACAGGTGGCCGCCCACAGGTCAGCGCCGGTTGACGTTGCAGGATTGGACCTGGGCCATGATTACGGCCAGGTTTTGAAAAAAGGCGGCAACGGCCGGATCGTCGGGGCTGTGCTCCCGGCGTTGCTCGTAGCGGGCAAACAGTTGGGTCAGCACCTGCATGGCCTGCTCGTCTTCGAGCGAGCCCAGGGCCTCCCAGAGATCGTTGCTGTTCATCTCAGTTTCCTTCTCCCTGCTTGTTCGTTGCCGGATTGGGGGGAACGTCATCCGGTTTCTCCTCCAGAACATAGCCCAGCCCGAAGCAGGCCGGGCACTCTTCCCGGGTGATGAAAAAACGGCTCTCTCCTTGAAAATAGCCGATCTCGCCGCTGCCGCCGCAGGTGTTGCACACTTTTTTGGGTTCGCTCATGGCCCGCCGGAAAATCTCAATCGATCCCCGCCGCCTGCTTGGCGGCCTGGAGGGTGTTTTTCATCAGCATGGTGATGGTCATGGGGCCGACCCCGCCGGGAACCGGGGTAATGGCCCCGGCCTTGTCGACCACGTCGTCGAAATCGACGTCGCCGGCCAGGATGGCCTTGCCGCTTGGGGTCTGGCCGATGCGGTTGACGCCGACATCGATGATCACCACTCCTGCCTTGATCTGATCGGCCGTGATCATCTTGGCCACCCCGGCGGCCACAATCAGGATGTCGGCCCGACGGGTGTGGGCGGCCATGTCCCGGGTGCGGGTGTGGCAGACGGTGACCGTGGCGTTGCCGCCCGGCCGTTTTTGCAGCATCAGGTTGGCGATCGGCTTGCCGACGATGTTGGACCGCCCGACCACCACCACCTCGGCTCCCGAGGTCTCGACGCCCGCGCGTTGCAGCAGCTCCAGGATACCGTGCGGGGTGCAGGGCAAAAAGCAGCGTTCGCCCAGCATCATCTTGCCGGCGTTGACCGGGTGGAAGCCATCGACATCCTTGGCCGGATCGATGGCGAACAGCACCTTGCCCTCGTCAATGTGGCGCGGCAGGGGCAGTTGCACCAAAATGCCGTGGACCGCCGGATTGCGGTTGTAGGCAGCGACGATCCCCAGCAACTCGGTCTCGCTGGTTTCCGCCGGCAAAGTAATCTGCTCGGAGTGGATGCCCAGGGCGTGGGCGGTCTTGTTTTTCGCCGCCACGTAGGATTGGGAGGCTGGGTCCTCGCCGACCAGGATGGTGACCAGGCCGGGAACGAGGCCGTGTTGTTGTTTAAGATCAGCCACTTCGGCGGCGATCTCCTCACGGATGGCCTTGGCGGTGGCAACGCCGCTGATGATGGTTGCTGGCATGGTGTGTCGTCCGGAGAGAAAGGAAAAGGGGGGCCGCAAGAGGACCACGGGGTTCAAGGATGCTCCAACCTAGCATACCGGTTGTTTTTTTCAAGTTGAGACTGTTCGCGTTGCCGGCAATCGTGGTGCTCCGCCCTGTTGCCGGGACCCGCCGTCTCCGGCGCCCTGATAGTCGCGGATCAGCACCGCCAGCGCGGTCTGGCGCCGGGAGGTGTCCTGGTTGCGCACCGCCATGGCCAGGGCCTGGCGGGAACCGACCAGGACCACTAATCGTTTGCCCCGGGTCAGGCCGGTGTAGATGAGGTTGCGGAAGAGCATGCGGAAGTGCTGGCTGAGCACCGGGATGATGACCGCATCGAACTCCGACCCCTGCGATTTGTGGATGGTGATGGCATAGGCGAGATCGAGCTCGGCGATCTGGTCGCGGTTATACTCCACCCGCCGCTGGTCGGGCAGGAAGGTGACCTCGCAGGTGAGATCGGTGTTGTCGATGCCGGTGATCCGGCCGATGTCGCCGTTGAACACGTTCAGCTCGTAATTGTTGCGGCGATGGATGACCCGGTCGCCGGTGCGGAAGACCCGCTCACCGATGGTCAGCTCGGGCTTGGCCGGATCGGGCGGGTTGGCGTGCTGTTGCAGCAGGGTGTTGAGGCTGGCCGCGCCCAGCGATCCCCGGATCATCGGGCTCAGCACCTGGATCTCGGCGCCCGGGAAGTATTTGGGGATCCATTCGCCATGGAGCTTGCGCACCACATCGAGCGCGGTCAGGCCATAGTAGAGCGAGGACCAGGGATGGGTCTTCCTGGCCAGGACCAGCAGTTCCGAGGCGGCCGAATCGGCGGTGGCCAGGACATCGAGCGCGACGTGGCGAAACTGTTCCGGCACGGTGAAGTGGTAGCCCGTGCCCTCCTCCGGGAGAGGGGGATCGTAGGGCGTCTGGGCAAAGAGGGTCTCGCGCGCCTCGACCCCGCCATAGCGCAGCTTGACCCGGTTGACGAACTGGACCTGCCGCTGGGTGGCCTCGGCGGAATCGATGAAAAAACAGTCTGATTGCTTCCATATCTCAGGCGATTTGAACGGCGATTCCAGCTTGGGCATCTCGCCGCGGTTGATCTGGTGCGCCGCAGTGATGATGGTCGATTGCCGCGCCTGGCGGAAGATGGTGGTCAGGCGGAAACAGGGCAGGCAGCCGCACCCGATCAGGTCGCGCAGGACATTGCCCGCCCCCACCGAGGGCAGTTGGTCGGCATCGCCGATAAAGAGCAGCGAGGTGTCCGGGGCCACCGCCTTGAGCAGGGCCGCGGTGAGCGAGATGTCGAGCATCGAACTCTCATCGACGATGAGAAAGTCGGTGCGGAGCGGATTATCCTCGCAACGCTTGAACCCCGAGCCCTGGAATTCGAGCAACCGGTGGATGGTCTTGGCCTCCATGCCGATCACCTCGCCCATGCGCTGGGCCGCCCGGCCGGTGGGCGCGGTCAGGGTCACGTGCTGTCCCATGGCTTGAAGCAGGGTCACGATCACCTTGGTGGTGGTGGTCTTGCCGCAGCCCGGCCCGCCGGTGAGGATCGAGCAGCGCTGATCGACCACCGCGCCCACCGCCTCTGCCTGCTCGCCACTAAGCGCCATGCCCTGACCTTCGGTGTGGCGATGCACCCAGTCCGCCACCCTGGCAACGTCAATCCCCCGGCTGCCGGTTGCCCCGGCCAGACGCCGGGCCACATACTCCTCTTCAAAGTAGAGCGATTTGGCGTAGTAACAGGGCATCGGTTCCCCGGTTTTCGGCGCCGGCAGCACCCGGACCCGCACCTGATCCTCCTGGTGCAGGGCGGCCAGATGGGCCGGGATGGCCTCAGTCAGTTGCAGGGCGAGCAATTCCTCCACTTGGCTGGCGATCTGTTCGCGGCTGAGATAGCAGTGCCCCAGTTCGCGGGCCGCGGACAACACATGGCGGATGGCGGCCCGCACCCGCACCTCCGAGTCCGGGAGAAGCCCGAGAGACAGCGCCACCCGGTCGGCGGTGAAAAAACCGATACCGTAGAAGTCCTGGGCCAGTCGATAGGGGTTTTCCTGGACCAAGGCAATGGAGCGGTCGCCGTACTGCTTGAAAATACGCACCGCAAACAGGGTGGAGACACCATGCGACTGGAGAAAGATCATGACGTCGCGGATGGCCCGATGCTCCACCCAGGCCGCCTTGATCATGGCCAGTTTTTTGGCGGCAATGCCCGGCACCGCGGTCAGTTGCTCGATATCCTCCTCAAAGACCGCCAGCGTCCGGGCGCCGAAATGGCGGACAATGCGGCGGGCGATTTTCGGCCCCACCCCCTTGATCAGGCCGGAGCCGAGATATTTTTCCAAAGCCCCGGCCGACGCCGGTTTCAACTCGGCGGCAAACCGGGCCTTGAACTGGCGGCCGAATTTCGGATGCACGGTCCAGGTGCCGGTGAACTCCATGGTCGCCCCGGCAAAGACCCTGGTCTGGTGAACAGTGACCGTCTCCACCTGGCCATAACCACGGAACGGTGCGACCTTAAGCACCGACCAGCCGCTGGCATCGTCATGATAGGTGACCCGCTCAACAATACCGCATATTTTTTCTTGAATTTCCGGATGTTGCACCACTGATGACCCGATATTGAAATTGTTTTCTTGTCTGATCGATGCATTGATGCTATATTCACCGCATTCTTACTACGAAATTGCAGTGCGGTAAAGGAGTCATTTATGGAACAATTGCAGGAAACCGTTATAAAAGTGCTGGGGCAGATTCGGCCCACGCTTCAACGGGATGGCGGCGACGTCGAATTCGTCGAACTCGGACCGGATCAGGTGCTGAAAGTGAGGCTCACCGGGGCTTGCCAGGGGTGCCCGATGTCTCGTCTTACCTTGAAGGAGGGAATCGAGAAGTTCGTCAAGAGCGAACTCCCGACCATCCGGGCCGTAGAGGCGGTTGAATAGCGTTATGCCCATCGGTTTTGTCGAAAGCCTGCTCTGGCTGAGTCTCAATGTCTATCACGAATCACGCGGCGAACCGGAAATCGGTCAACTCGCCGTAGCCCATGTCACCCTCAATCGCGCCCTCGAAGACAACAAAAGCATCGCCGACGTTATCCTGGCCCCCAATCAGTTCAGTTGGACCTTCCAGAAAAAAGCCTATGCCCCGCTGGAGATCAATCCGCTCCAGGAGAGCCTGCGCGTCGCCCTCAAGGCCATGGCCACCCCGGATTTCACCAAAGGCTCCACCTTTTATCACCATGTGGATGTCGCCCCGGGATGGACGGTGGGCAAGTCCTATATCGGCCAGTACGGATCGCATAAATTTTATCGCCATAACGCCGCCCCCTTCTCGGCCGCCGTTTTTTAACCCCCGGATTTCGCCCCTGCTTCCCGGGCATTGCCCCTGTTCTCCCCGGAGTTGACAAACGCCCCCATCTCTTTTATAAACAGACCATCGCTAGGGGTGCAATCTCGCTGAGAGGAAACCATCCAACCCTATGAACCTGATCCGGGTAATACCGGCGAAGGGAAGCGGACAAGATAACGACTCTCCGGACGCGCTCCGGTGTTTTGGCCCTCAAGCCGCTTGCCCCTTCCCATCGAGGACAAGCGGCTTTTTTAATTAGCTGAGGACAGAATGAATTCTGTCCCGCAGATGATTGTAGTTAGCTGAGGACAGAATGAATTCTGTCCCACAGGTGGCTAGTTGGGGAACATGACGTGGAGATCATTGTCAACGGAGTAACCGAGACCGTCCCGCCCTGCACCATCGCCGAACTGGCGGTGGCCAAGGGGCTGGCGACAGGGGCGCTGGTGGTGGAATTGAACCAGCAGATCATCAAACAGGAGCAGTGGCCGTCCACCCGGCTCGAGGCAGGCGACCGCCTGGAACTGCTCAGTTTTGTCGGCGGAGGCTGAACCATGATGGACGATGCGCTGCACCTGGGAAACGTGCGCTTTACCAATCGATTGTTTACCGGCACCGGCAAATTCGCGGCCAATGCCCAGATCCCGAAGATGCTGGCGGCCAGCGGCTCGCAGATGATCACCGTGGCCCTGCGGCGGATCGACACCTCGGCCCGCCAGGAAAACATTCTTGCGTTCATCCCCAAGGAGGTGACGCTCCTGCCCAACACCTCGGGGGCGCGGACCGCGGAACAGGCGGTGCGCATCGCCCGCATCGCCCGCGAGGCCGGCTGCGGCGATTTCATCAAGATCGAGGTGATCACCGACATGAAATACCTGATGCCCGACAACTGGGAGACCCTCAAGGCCACCGAGATCCTGGCCAAGGAAGGTTTTTTTGTGTTGCCCTATGTCCTGCCCGATCTGCCGCTGGCCAAACGGCTGGAAAACGCGGGCGCCGCGGCGGTGATGCCTCTGGGCGCGCCCATCGGCACCAACCGGGGTCTGGAGACCAAACCGCTGCTCGAACTGTTGATTGAGAACTGCACCGTGCCGATCGTGGTCGATGCCGGTATCGGCCGGCCGTCGCAGGCCGCCGCCGCCATGGAGATGGGGGCCGACGCCGTGCTGGTCAACACCGCCATCGCCACCGCCGCCGACCCCGAGGCCATGGGCCGGGCCTTTGATCTGGCGGTCAAGGCCGGACGGGCCGCCTATCTGGCCGAGATGGCCGAGGAATCGGCCCTGGCCCGGGCCTCGTCGCCGCTCACCGGCTTTCTCGACGCCTGAGTCAGCCGCCATTTTTCGAGGAGCAGCCCATGTCCATTTTTTCGACCATCGAGCAGTACCAGGGGTTTGATTTCGACCGCTTCTTCGCCGGGGTGACCGATGCGGCCATCGAGCGTGCCCTGACCAAGGAAAAGCCGGGGCCCATGGACTTTCTCACCCTGCTCAGCCCCAGGGCCGCCAGCCACTTGGAAGCCATGGCCCACAAGGCCCACCAGTTGACCGTGCAGTATTTCGGCCGCACCATCCAGATGTTCATCCCGCTCTACATCTCCAACCACTGCACCAACCACTGCGCCTACTGCGGCTTCAACCACAACAACCCGATCCTGCGCCGTAAGCTCGACCTGGCCGAGATCGAGGCCGAGGCCCGGGCCATCGCCCGCACCGGCATGCAGCATGTGCTCTTTCTCACCGGTGAGGCCCATCACCTCACCCCCATGGACTACCTGGTGGATGCGGCCCGGCTGTTGAAACGGTATTTCGCCTCGGTGGCCATCGAGGTCTATCCGCTGGCGGTCGAGGAGTACCGGCAGTTGCAGGAGGTCGGGGTCGACGGCATGACGCTCTTTCAGGAGACCTACAACCAGGAGGTCTACAAGCGGGTGCATCCGGCCGGCAAGAAGCGGGACTACCACTGGCGGTTGGGCGCCCCGGAGCGGGCGGCCCAGGGCGGCATGCGGGTGGTCAATATCGGGCCCTTGCTCGGTCTGGCCGAACCGCGCAGCGAAATCTTCTTCACCGGTCTCCATGCCCTCTATCTCGAAAACAGCTTTATGGAAACCGAGGTGGCCGTCTCCCTGCCGCGCTTCAACGAGGCCGAGGGCGATTTCCAGCCTGACTATCTGGTCGACGACAAGACCTTTGTCCAGTTCATGACCGCCCTGCGCATCTTTTTGCCCCGGGCCGGCCTGACCATCTCCACCCGGGAGAGCGCCGCCTTCCGCGACCGCATCCTCCCCCTGGGCGCGACCCGCTATTCCGCCGGGTCCAGCACCGGGGTCGGCGGCTACAGCGACCTCAAGGTGGAGCAGACGCCGCAGTTCGAGATCACCGACGACCGCAGCGTCGAGGAGGTGGCCGCGGCCATCGTCGCCCACGGTTATCAGCCGGTGTACAAGGATTGGGACCGGATCGAATGAAAACAAAGAGGATCGGGATTGCCGGCGTCGGCGGCATCGGTTCCAACGTGGCGGTCAACCTGGTGCGCAGCGGCATCGACCACTTGAAAATCGTCGACTTTGACCGGGTGGATGCCTCCAACCTCAATCGCCAATTTTATTTTTTCGATCAGATCGGCCACCTCAAGGTGGAGGCCCTGCGCGAAAACCTGCGGCGCATCCGGCCGGACCTGCGTCTCGAAGCCGTGGCCACCCGGATCGATGCCGGCAACTGCCAATCGATCTTTGCCGACTGCGACCTGATCGTCGAGGGATTCGATCGCCAGGCAGACAAAAAGATGCTGCTCGAATCGTTCGGCGCGGAGCGGATCGTGGTCTCGGCCTGCGGCATTGCCGGCAGCGACCTGGCCACCATCCGCACGCGACGGCTCGGCACCTGCACCATCGTCGGCGATTTCACCACCGACTGTGCCGAAGCCCCGCTTTTTGCCCACAAGGTGACCACGGTCGCCAATCACATGAGCGCAGTGATTCTGCAATTACGAGGTTGCTCCCATGGAACGACAATCCGGTAAACCCGTCTTCCCCGCCGGCGTCTACGGCATCACCGCCGAGAAGTTCTCCGCCGGCCGCTCCAATATCGAGGTCGTCCGACAGATGATCGCAGGCGGCATCCGCCTGATCCAGTACCGGGAGAAACGGCCGCACAAGAGTTTCGGCGAGATGCTGACCGAGTGCCGGACCATCCGCCAACTGACCCGGGAGGCCGGGGTGCTGTTCATCGTCAACGACTACCCGGATATCGCCCAACTGGTCGATGCCGACGGCGTCCATGTTGGCCAGGACGACTTCCCGGTGGCCGAAGTGCGGCGGCTGATCGGCCCGGACAAACTGATCGGCCTCTCCACCCACGAGCCCGAGCAGGCGGCCGCCGCCGTCCTTGCCGGGGCCGATTACCTCGGGGTCGGTCCGATCTTCAGCACCCAGACCAAGGACGATGTCTGCGCCCCGGTGGGGCTCGGCTATCTCGACCATGTGGCCCGGACCTGCCCCCTGCCCTTTGTTGCCATCGGCGGCATCAAGGAGCACAACCTCGACGAGGTCCTGGCCCGCGGCGCCGCCACCGTCTGCCTGGTCACCGAAATCGTCGGCAGCGCCGACATCGCCGCTACCGTGCGCCGGCTGCAAGCGGCCTGCATCCAATCCACCAACGCTTAAACCGGCATGGCTGGACCAAATCGGCCGGCCGTAGCGAACATGAAAATCGGGTAATCCGACGAAACGATTTTCATCTAAAAAAATCCACCAAGGAGAACCGACATGACCCACGCAACCCAAATGGCCGCTGCCCGCCGGGGTATCCTCACCCCGCAGATGCAACAGGTGCTCGCCGACGAGAAGATCCACGAAGCCGATCTCCTGGCCCGAATAGCCGAAGGAAAGATCGTCATCCCGGCCAACCACAACCACAAAAACCTGATCGCCAAGGGCATCGGCACCGGCCTCAGCACCAAGATCAACGTCAACCTCGGCGTTTCCGAGGACTGCTGCCATGTCGAGGCCGAACTGAACAAGGTGCGGCGCTCGATCGAGCTCAAGGCGGACGCGATCATGGATCTCAGCACCTTCGGCGACACCCGCGCCTTCCGGAGGCGGACGGTGGAAATCAGCCCGGTGATGATCGGCACGGTGCCGGTCTACGATGCCGTGGCCCGTTACGGCAAGGAGGTGGCCTCCATTTCGGTGGACGATTTCTTCGATGTGGTCCGCATCCACGCCGAGGACGGGGTCGATTTCATGACCATCCACGCCGGCCTGACCCGAACCGCGGTGCAGCGGCTGCGCACCAACCCCCGCCTCACCCATGTGGTCAGCCGGGGCGGTTCGCTGCTCCTGGACTGGATGGTCACCAATGACCGGGAAAACCCCTTTTACGAGCATTTCGACCGCTTGCTCGAACTGTGCCGGCAATACGACGTCACCCTGAGCCTGGGCGACGGCCTGCGGCCCGGCTGTCTGCGCGACGCCACCGACGCGGCCCAGATCCAGGAACTGATCATCCTGGGTGAACTGACCAAGCGCTGCTGGCAGGCCGATGTCCAGGTGATGATCGAGGGACCGGGCCATGTGCCGCTCAACGAGGTGGTGGCCAACATGCAACTGGAGAAAAAACTCTGCCACGGCGCGCCCTTCTATGTGCTCGGGCCGCTGGTCACCGACGTGGCGCCGGGCTACGACCATATCACCTCGGCCATCGGCGGGGCGCTCGCCGCCACCTACGGCGCCGACTTCCTCTGCTATGTCACCCCGGCCGAACACCTGCGCCTGCCGGATATGGACGACATGAAGGAGGGGATCATCGCCTCGCGCATCGCCGCCCATGCCGCCGACGTGGCCAAGGGCATCCCCGGGGCCATCGACTGGGACAACGCCATGAGTCAGGCGCGCAAGGACCTGGACTGGACCAAGATGTTCGACCTGGCCCTGGACCCGGAAAAGGCCAAGGCCTACCGCGCCTCGTCCAAACCCCTCGACCAGGAGGTCTGCACCATGTGCGGCGATCTCTGCGCGGTCAAACGCAGCCGGAAAATCCTTGAAGGGAAATAGAGATCTCTTATCCATCTTGCCAAAAACAGGCGATTGTGCATGGTCACAATCGCCTGTTTTTTTTGAGGGCATACCCATGGGCGCAGGGGCGTTGTTCTGAAGCCGGAGAGAAAAATTGTTCCATATCCTGGTACGGTTATTCGGTTGGATGTACAATTGTGTTCAAAGTCAGCAGAGATGAAACCGCTCGCAGCGAGGAGAACAGACCGTGGAACTTATGCAGTGGCACGATTCGTTCAGTGTCGGAGTCCGGATTGTCGATGATCAGCACCGGCAACTGTTCACCCTGATCAACGAACTGATCGTCGCTGTCAACAACCGACAGCAGGACGATGTGCTCGAAAGGACTTTGACTTCGGTGCTTGCCTATGCGGAACTGCACTTCAGGACAGAAGAGGAACTCTTCAAAATTCATCCTCAATTCAGGGCGCACTGCGCCATCCATCGGCAGTTTGTGAAAGACGTTACCTTATTGGCGACTGACTTCACGGTCGACGAAGCCGTTGTCGCCACCCGACTCCTCAACAAACTGACCGATTGGCTGCAAAACCATATTCTCAAAACAGATATCGCCTTTTTCAGCGAGCTGGGCTATCGCCCCAGAGAAACAACCGAGGACATCCAGGAACGGCTCCACCTCCTGACCCACAAGGTCAAGGTGCTCATTGTCGACGACTCGCCCAGCCAACGCCTTCTGCTGCGCAAGGCCCTTGAAAACTCCGGGTTTGAAACCCTGGAAGCCGGCAATGGCCTCGAAGCCCTGCGGGTCTTTGAAACCAACTATGACCTGCATCTGGTGATCACCGATCTTTCCATGCCGAAAATGGACGGCTTTGAGCTGATCAAGTCCCTGCGCGACAAACAACCGGCGTCGATCTACATCATCGTCGTTACCGACTCCGTGGACCGGGAGGCGCTGATCAAGTCCTTTTATCTCGGCGCCAACGATTTCCTCACCAAACCGATCTTTCATCAGGAGTTGTTTCTGCGGCTCCGCAACGGCATCAACCTCCTCCGGCTGGAAAGTCAGGATGAGCTGATTTTTTCCATGGCCAAGCTGGCCGATTATCGAAGTCCCGAGACCGGAAAGCACCTCGACAGGGTCCGAATCTTCACCCGTCTGCTCGGCCGGCAATTGATTCAAAGCAACCCGGAACTGGGGATGACGGAGAGCATTGCCGCGGAGATAGCCAGGGTCAGCCCGCTGCATGATATCGGCAAGGTGGCCATCGCCGACAAGATCCTCAACAAACCCGGCAGGCTGACGCCGGAAGAATTCGCCCTCATGAAGGGGCATGCCCGGATCGGTGGCGATCTGATCGGCACCATCCTGCGCAAGACCAGTTCAAGAAGTCTGCGCCTCGCCTTCGAACTGACCATGTACCACCACGAAAAATGGGATGGATCGGGCTATCCCCTCGGCCTCGCCGGCAAAGATATCCCCATCGCGGCCCGAATCATGGCTGTTGCCGATGTCTATGACGCCCTGACCAGCGACAGGGTCTACAAGAAGGCCTTTCCCCGCGAGGAGGCCAAAGCCATCATCGTTCAGTCCGCCGGCAATCACTTTGATCCTGTCCTGGTTGCCGCTTTCGAGGTCCTGGAAGACAAGTTCCATCGCCTGCGGGAAGAATTGCGTGATTAAAAGCTCCCCGCTGCCGACACCGATGCGCCCTGCCGCCGGATCGGCCCTGCCTGCCCCTGCCAGCAGAGCAGGCAGGCACCTCCAAGCATATCCATCGACTCGGTTCTCGGCTCACTTCTTGAACAGTTCGCTGAATCGTCCCAGTCCTTCCGCCTCCAGTTGTTCCTTGGGCACGAACCTGAGGGCCGCCGAGTTGAGGCAGTAGCGCCGGCCGGTGGGCGGTGGCCCGTCGTCAAAGACATGGCCGAGATGGGAATTGCCTCCCTTACTGCGCACCTCGGTGCGGCGTGAAAACAGGCTCCAATCCGATTTTTCGACGATGTTGTCGGCTACCAGCGGTTTGGTGAAACTGGGCCAGCCGGTGCCGGAATCGTATTTATCGGTGGAAGAGAACAACGGTTCCCCGGAAACGATATCGACGTACACCCCCTCTTTTTTATTGTCCCAATAGGCATTGTTGAAGGGCGGTTCGGTGGCTTCGTGCTGGGTAACCTCGTATTGCAGCGGGGTCAACCGTTGCTTCAGGTTCTCGAGCTGCCCTGTTTTTCCGGTTTTCACATCCTTCCAGGTCTTCTGCAGGAAGTCATCGCGGCCGGAACCGTTGCGATAGTAGGCATAGCGCAACGGGTTTTTTTTGTAATAATCCTGATGGTATTCCTCGGCCCGGTAAAATGGGGCCGCAGGCAGGACCTGCGTGACCAGCGGTTTTTTGAAGACGCCGCTGGCCGCCAGGGCCTTTTTCGACTCTTCCGCCTGGAGGCGCTGTTCCTCGGTGCGATAGAAGATGGCGGAGATATAGGCGTGGCCGCGGTCAACGAACTGGCCGCCGTCGTCGGTGGGGTCGATCTGGCGCCAGAAGGTATCGAGCAGTTGTTTATAGGTGACCCGGTGGGGGTCGTACACCACCTCGACCACCTCGATGTGACCGCCGGCAGCGTAGTTCTCGTAGGTCGGGTTGACCGTGGTCCCGCCCGCATATCCGGACTCGACCGAGAGAACACCATCGAGTTTTTCAAACGGTGATTCCATGCACCAGAAACAGCCCCCGGCAAAGAAGGCGACCTCCCGCCTCGCGCCCTCCTGGCCGACGTCTTGTGTCTGGGTGGCGCCGCCGGCTTGATAATCCACGGCAAAAACCATTCCTGCCGCCATGCACAGAATCAATCGGGAAACATTTCGTAAGGGAAACATGGACACTCCCCCTTCTGAATAGATTTGTTATTGGGAACAATTCTCCTTTTTTCTTATAATAAGATCAATCCCGACAAGGGCCAGGCAAACAATCCCTTCTTTTTTACCGATCCTGCTGTCGCCGAAAAAGAAAGCCCCCTGTTTCTCCGAAGAGCAACAAGGGGCTTTGGTGCCTGTGGCCTGGAAAAGAGGGCTAATCGCGGCTCTTGTACCGGGAGCGAACGCTGCCGGTCCGTCGTTTCATCAGGACAACAGCAGCCCCGAATATCCCGAGGAACAGAAGAAATCCGATACCCAGGCCAATGAAAAATTTTCCCCAGCCGCTGTCGCCGGCCTTGTCCGCTGGCACTGCGGCTCCCCCCTGTTGTCCGCCTGCCCCAACAGGAGCAGTGGTATCAGGAGTCGTGGCCCCAGAAGTGGCAAAGGTCACGGCGCCCGCTGCCGGCTTGGCTTGCACCGGAGCCGGTTTGGCCACTGTCCCCGCCAACTCCGGTTTGGGCGGGACAATGGTAAACCCCTTGTTGATCAGCTCGACGGCCTTGGCATCACGAACCTTGCGATCCTTGCTGCCCATGACTACGGCAATCATCCGCACCCCGCCCTTTTTGGCGGTGGCGGCGATCGAGAACCCGGCGGCCTGATAATAGCCGGTCTTGAACCCGTCGCATCCCGCCACCTGGCCGAGAAGCTTGTTGTGGTTGTGCATCATGAACTTTTCCTCCCGAAATCCCCTGCTCTGGGTGCCGGTATACTTCAAGGCCTCGGGCCGTTTGGCCAGGGCGCGGCAGAGGAGAACCAGATCGCGGGCCGTGGTCACATCCGGCTCCTGCCCCTCCGAGGGCGGCAGACCGTGCACCGAATGGAACTTCGAATTTTTCATCCCCAGTTCCTGGGCCTTCTGGTTCATCAGGGCGACAAACCCCTCCTTGGAGCCGGCGATATGGGTGGCCAGGGCCACGGCGGCGTCGTTGGCCGACTGCACCATCAGGGCATACAACAGATCCTCGACCGGAAACTGTTCCTTGGGATCGAGATAGACCTGGGACCCGCCGGTCTTCGAGGCCTCGGGCGTCACCTGCACCATCTCGTCCAGTTTCAAGGCCCCCTGCTCGATCCGTTCCAGGATGACATAGAGATCCATCAGCTTGAGCACGCTGGCCGGATAGACCCTGGCGTCGGCATTGGCCTCGAACAGGACCTTGCCGCTGTCGGCCTCGACCAGCAGGGCAGAGGCATAGGGGTCCTGGGCAAGGGTGCTCACCGGCGCGCGCGCGGCCCAGACAGCGGGGACCAGCAGCACCAGCAAGAGGACAGACAAGACACAACGTTTCATATTTTTTCTCAGCTCCCGATCAAACGACCTTTACAGGGTCCGGTGAACGATGCGGCTCCGGCAGGATGGGCGGGAAAAAAACGGCATGACAATCAGGCGGCACCGCCGGTCATCATTCCGACCTGTTCGCATCATCGGACCGGAACATGTTTTTTCTTGCAATTCCTTTGAATATCCTCTCCTTCGCCATGGCAAAGAGGCGGATACAGCAGAGGTATTACTGTTGCAGCGGTTGCCTGTCAAACCTTTTCCCCTGATGGCAGAACCGTCCAGACCTGCCAGGAAGGAAGAGGATAGATCAGCCCGGTGGGTCGCCGCCCATGAGATAGCGGTGCATGGCCAGGGCCGCCATCTTGCCCTGCCCCATGGCGCTGATCACCGTGGCCGCCCCGGAGACGATGTCGCCGCCGGCAAAGACGCCAGGCTTGGAGGTCATCATCGTGGCCGGGTCGGTGGTGATGGTGCCCCATCTCGAAGTCTCGATCTCGGGCGCGGTCTGCGGCACCAGGGGATTGGGCTGGTTACCGATGGCCACGATCACCGTGTCCGCCGGGACCACGAACTCGCTGCCCTTGACCGCCACCGGCCGCCGCCGTCCCGAGGCATCGGGCTCGCCCAGCTCCATGCGCAGACATTCGACGCCAGTAACCCGTTTCTGGGTGTCGGTGATGATCCGCACCGGGTTGGTCAGGAGGTGAAAGACCACCCCCTCCTCCTCGGCATGATGCACTTCCTCGGCTCTGGCCGGCATCTCCGCCTTGCTGCGACGATAAACGATGGTCGACTCCGCGCCCAGGCGCAGGGCGGTGCGGGCCGCGTCCATGGCCACGTTGCCGCCGCCGACAGTGACCGCCCGGTGGGGCCGGATGGGCGAGGTGGCAAAGCGGGGAAAATCGATGGCCCGCATCAGGTTGGCGCGGGTGAGGAACTCGTTGGCGGAAAAGACGCCGATGGCGTTCTCGCCCGGAATGCCGAGGAAGACCGGCAGGCCGGCGCCGGTGGCGATGAACACCGCATCGAAGGTTTCCATCAACTGATCGACGGTCTCACTCTTGCCGATGACATAATCGGTATGAATGGTGACGCCCAAGCGTTTGAGTCCGTTGATCTCGAACTGGACGATCTCCTTGGGCAGTCGGAACTGGGGGATGCCGTACATCAGCACCCCGCCCGCCAGGTGCAGGGCCTCGAACATCACCACCTCATGGCCCCAGCGGGCCAGCTCGCCGGCCACGGTGATCCCCGCCGGTCCGGCCCCGACCACGGCCACCCGTTTGCCGGTCGAGGCGGCCTTGCGAGGGTCGGGCACGCCGCCATGCTTGCGGGCATAATCGGCGGCAAAGCGCTCCAACCGGCCGATGGCCACCGGCTCGCCCTTCTTGCCCAGGATGCAGCGCGCCTCGCACTGGGACTCCTGCGGACAGACCCGGCCGCAGACCGCGGGCAGGGCGGTTTGCTCCTTGAGCTTGAGCAGGGCGTCGATGAAGCGGCCCTCGGCAATCAGCTTGACAAAGGCCGGGATGTTGATGTTGACCGGGCAGCCCTCGACACAGCCGGGCTTCTTGCACTGGATACAGCGCGAGGCCTCCAACCTGGCGGTCTCCTCACTGTAGCCCCGGGGCACCTCCTCGAAATTATAGCGCCGGCGGCGCGGGTCCTGTTCCGGCATGGGCTGGCGCGGGATCTTCACGCGGGGCTTTTTCTCGGGTGCGCCGGTCTCGGGCATGGATTCGCTTGGTGTTTTCATCGTCGTCTCTGGCCTCCTTCCCTTATTTTCCGCCGCAACCGCAGCCATTGCCCTGGGGCTTGAGGACCAGCGCATTCAGATCCACGGTTTGCGACAGGGCCTGGACCTCCTGGCGGGCATAGGCGCTGCGCCGCGAGGCCAGTTCGTCCCAGTCGACGGCGAGGCCGTCGAAAATCGGGCCGTCGATGCAGGCAAACCGGGTGGCGTCGCCCACGGAGACGCGGCAGGCGCCGCACATGCCGGTGCCGTCGACCATGATCGGGTTCAGCGCCACCAGGGTGGGAATATTCAAGGATCGGCTGACCGCGGTGACCATGCGCATCATGAAGGTGCAGCCGATGGCGATGAACTGGTCGATCGGCTCCCGTGCGGCCACCTGGGCCAGCATCTCCTGAACGCCGCCGTAAACCCCTTCGCTGCCGTCCTTGGTGGCCACCAGCAGCTCATCGCAGACCGCCCGCAGCTCCTCTTTCCGGTACAGCAGGTAGGAGGACGAGGCCTCGATGGCGCAGATCACCCGATTGCCGGCCTGCCGCAGGGCCCGGGCCAGGGGATAGATGGCGCCGATGCCGTAGCAGCCGCCGCCCAGGAGCACGGTGCCCTTCTTCTCGATGGCCAGGGGCAGGCCCAGGGGGCCGCTGACATGGGCGATGCGATCGCCGGTCTTGAGCGAGGCCAGCTCGCGGCTGGAACGGCCGACCTCCTCGATCACCAGCGAGATGGAGCCTTCCGCCGCATCCCAATCCACCAGGGTGAAGGGCGAACGCTCCGAGGTTTCCCGGGCCATGAGGATGACGAACTGGCCGGGCCGGGCGAACTTGGCCACTTGGGGGGCGTTGATCCGGAAAAAATGCATGTTGGGGACGATTTCCCGCTTCTCCAGGAGGGCAAAGCCCTCGCCCCCGGTTGTCTCGGCAGGCGGGGCCGGGCTGGCCGGCAGGCCGAAGGCGGCCAGGGCCGGGACGATGTCGGCCAAAAGATGACCGCGGAAGCGGGGCACCAGATCACGGACGTTGTCGCGGGAGGCGCCGTGGACCGGTGCCGGTGCCGGGTCGGCGGCGATCCGGGCGGTGACGGCGGCAATGGTGGCGCAGGCAAAGCCGGGCAATCCCAGGGCCTGGCCGAGATCGCAGAGGATCCGCCACTCCGGCCGGGCATGGCCTGGGGCCCGGCTGCTGACCGCCAGGGGCTTGACCGCGCCTGTTGCGGCGCGGAAGGTGCCTTCGGTTTCGCTGAGCACGGCGGCGGGCAGGACCACGGTAGCCCGCTCGGTCACCGGCGAGGGCAGGCAATCAATCACCAGGACAAAAGGAACCGCCTTGAGGATGTCTTCCCTCAGCAGGTTGCCGTTGGCGACCAGGGCGCGAAGCGTTCCGCTCCCGGCCGCATCGGCCAGGGTCCGCAACTGCTGGTCGTCGTTACCGGCAGCGGCGGGAAGGACGATGAACGTCCCTTGCAACTGCTCGGCCAATTGCCGGTAGAGAAAACGATCTTCCCGCGAACCGGCCTCACTGACCACAATGGCCACTGCCCCCTTGCCTTCGCCTAGTCCGTCGGCCGCCGCCTGGATGGCCGCCTCCCAGTCGGTGGGGATCAGGTCTTCCCCTTCCCGCACCAGGGGCCGGATCAGGCGCTGGCTGGAATTGACGATCTGGGCCGCGCCGAACCGGCCCAGGGCGCAGAGCCCGGCCTCCCGGTCGAACCCGGTCATGGTGTAGGCCAGCAGTTGCCCTTCCTTGCTTTGGGCAATAACCGAGCAGCCCTCGGCGCAGAGCACGCAGGCCGAGGGGATCTCCTGTTCCGGCTTGCCGTGCCAGCGGGCGAAGCGGTCGGTGAGGGTGCCGGTGGGGCAGATGTCGATGCAGGCGCCGCAGAAGGTGCAGCCGGAATGGACATGGGGCTTGTCGAAGGCGGTGCCGATCCGGGCCCATTTGCCGCGGTTGATGATCGAAATTGCCGGCTGGCCGTGGATCTTCTCGCAGATCCGCCAGCAGCGGCCGCAGAGCACGCAGAGGTTGTAGTCGCGATCCATGAAGGGATCGTCGCGCTCCAGATTGTAGGAGGCATAGAGGGTGGGCAGATGCAGTTCCCGGCTACCGGCCGCCAGCGCCATGGCCCGCAGGTTGCATTCGTCGCGGTTGGCGCAGAAGCCGCAGCGGGTGGAGCGGGCCGCCTTGGTGGCCTTGGGCCGGTACTGTTCGCAGGCCTCGCGGTGCGGGCACACCAAACAACTGTTGGGGTGGCCGGAGAACATCAGCTCCAGGGTGCGGTTGCGGAGTTCGGTCAGACGTTCCGACTCGGTGGTCACCCGCATGCCGGCCGTGGCCGGGGTGGTGCAGGAGGTGGGAAACCCGCGCACGCCCTCGATCTCGACGATGCACATCCGGCAGGACCCATAGGGATTGAGGTCCTTGTGGTCGCAGATGGTAGGGATGGTGATGCCGGCCTGGCGGGCGGCCGCAAGGACCGTGGCCCCCTCTTCGACCTCGACCGCGCGGCCGTTGATGGTCAAACTGATACTACCCATTGCGTCTCCTTGATAAACCAGCATGGCTGGACCAAATTGGCCGGCCACAACGAACAATGACAGGTCTGCGTTCCGGCATGGCACCGCCACCGGAACCAACACCTTCATATAAAAAAACCGATGGCGCCATGTCGTCCATCCTCAGTCGACCAGCACCGCCTCGAATTTACAGGCCTGGCGGCAGGCGCCGCAGCGGATGCACACCTCCTGGTCGATGGCGTGCGGCTCTTTCTTCTCGCCGTTGATCGCTGCCACCGGGCAGGCCCGCAGACAGGCACCGCAACCGGTGCAGCGCGCCGGATCGATGTCGAAACGGATCAGGGCCCGGCAGGCCCCGGCCGGACATTTTTTCGATTCGATATGGGCCCGGTACTCGTCCTCGAAATAGCGCAGCGTGGTCAGGACCGGGTTGGCCGCGGTCTGGCCCAGGCCGCAGAGCGAGGCGCTCTTCATGGTGTCGCCGATCTTGCGCAGGATCTCCAGTTGATCGAGCGTCCCTCGACCCTCGGTGATCCCGGTGAGGATCTTGAGCAGGTGCTGGGTGCCCATGCGGCAGGGCACGCATTTGCCGCAGGACTCGTTCTCGGTGAAGGTGAGGAAGTAGCGGGCCATGTCGACCATGCACGATTCGGCGTCGATGACGATCATGCCGCCCGAGCCCATGATCGAGCCGACCTCGGCCAGATGTTCGTAATCCACCTCCAGGTCGATGAACTGGGCCGGGATGCAGCCGCCGGAGGGGCCGCCGGTCTGGACCGCCTTGAACGGCTTGCCGCCGAGGACGCCGCCGCCGATCTCGTCGATGATGGTGCGCAGGGCAATGCCCATGGGTACCTCGATCAGACCGGTGCGGGTAATCTTACCGGCCAGGGCAAAGGTCTTGGTGCCCCGGCTCTTGTCGGTGCCGAAGCCCGCGTACCAGGCCGCGCCTTTTTCCATGATCGCCGACACCGCTGCCAGGGTCTCGACATTGTTGATGTTGGTCGGTTTGCCGAACAGGCCGGAAACCGCCGGAAAGGGGGGCTTGGAGAGCGGCATGCCGCGCTTGCCCTCGATGGACTGCATCAGCGAGGTCTCCTCGCCGCAGACAAAGGCGCCGGCCCCCTTCTTGATCTTGATCTCGAAATCGAAACCCGAGCCGAGGATGTTTTGTCCCAGAAAACCCTGGGCGCGCATCTGGCCGATGGCCCCCTGCAACCGCTCGATAGCCAGGGGATACTCGGCCCGGCAGTAGACATAGCCAACGCTCGCACCGATGGCATAGCCGGCGATGAGGAGTCCTTCGAGCACCGCATGGGGATCGCCCTCCAGGACCGAGCGGTCCATGAAGGCGCCGGGATCGCCCTCGTCGGCGTTGCAGATCACGTATTTCTGATCGGCTGCCGTGCCGCGGGCAAAGCCCCACTTGACCCCGGTGGGGAAACCAGCGCCGCCGCGACCACGCAGGCCGGAAGCCTTCATCTCCGCGATCACCTGCTCCGGGCCCAGGGCAAAGGCGCGGGCCATGCCGCTGTAGCCGCCCCGGGCCAGGTAATGGTCGATGTTGGTCGGGTCGATGATGCCGCAGTTACGGAGCACGATCCGCACCTGGGGCTGGATCATCGGCAGCGCGGCAAAGGCCGGGATATCGTCCCCGGTCCCGGTCATCATCGCCAGGGCCAGCGGCAGGTAGACCTCGCCGCGCCCCAGATGCGCCTCGACCAGGGCCTCGACATGCCGGGGCTCCACGCCCTGGTACAGAATCCGCTTGCCGTCGCGGCCCCGAATCTCCACCAGCACCTCGGCATAGCACATGCCCAGACAGCCAACCTCGAAGATGTCGGTGGCCTCGGTCAACCCCTGTTTGGCCAATTCGGTCCGAAAGGCCTGCAGCACCTCCAGCGATCCGGCAGCGCGGCCGCAGGTGGCCGAACCGATGAGGATGCGCAGCCGTTCAGGCTGGTCGAAGCTCTGCCAAACGGCCTCAGCCTGTTGTTGTCGCGCGGCGAAACTCATTTCTTGTCCTCAATGAGCTTGTTGGTTTTGGCGGCGGTCATCCGGCCGTAGACCTTGTCGTCCACCACCACCACCGGGGCCAGGGCGCAGGAGCCGAAGCAGGCCACCCGCTCCAGGCTGAACTGGCCGTCGCTGCTGGTCTGACCGGGCGCGATCCCGGTGGAACGGCTGATCGCCTCCAGGATGCGGTCGCTGCCGCGGACATGGCAGGCCGTGCCCTCGCAGACCTTGACATGGTGCAGGCCGGGCGGCACGAACCGGAACTGGGCGTAGAAGGTGGCCACGCCATAGACATCGTTTTCGGAGAGGTCGAGATGGTCGGCGACCGCCTGGACCGCCTCGGGGGCAAGATACTGGAACCGCTCCTGCATTTCCTGCAGCAGGGGGATGAGATTGTCTCGCTCCCGACCGTATTCGGCGAGGATGGCGTCCATATTCTGTTGTTCAGGCATGCTGCGGGACTCCTGGGCGGTATCTGATGGAATGCGTTGGAGCGTGAGGGAGAATCGAATCGACGGACCTTTCAATATCCTTGTGACGGTGACTTGTCAAGAACGATGAAAAGGCAGGGAGAGCAGGAGCAAGAAAAAGGCCGGACACCGCAGGAAAATGCGGCATCCGGCCCGTACTGCCGGCCCAGGGGGATCAGGCCTTCTTCACCTTGGGGATGAAGATCTGGTCGGGATCGAGGACATCGTGGATGAAGTAGAGTTCCTCCTTGGTCGGCGGGGCGGTTTCACCGGCAACGCGGGAGATGTCGAGATTGAACTGGCACAGTTCCTTGATCTCTGCCGGGGTCTTGCCGGGATGGCAGGTGTCGAGGTACATGTGACCATCCTTTTCGTCGAAACGGAAGACGCCGGCCGTGGAAATCACCGCTGTGGGCCCGCCGCGAAAGGCCGCGCCGTACAGCTCGCGGCGATGAACCCATTCGCCGCCCGGCCACTTCTTCACCCGCCAGCCGGGGCTGGTGATGTAGCTGACGTTTTCGACAAAGCGCCGCTTCTCGTGCACCATGATGAACACCGTCCGCTTGGCGAACGAGTTGATGTCCGGGTTGCCGCCGCTGCCGGTAAGGCGCAGTTCCGGATTCAGGTAGTTACCGATGCAGGTGGTGTTGACGTTGCCGTACTGATCGATCTCGGCCCCGCCGAGGTAGCCGAGGTCGACATAGCCGCGCTGGGCGATGGAAAAGGCGTCGAACAGGCCGGAGGAGCGGGAGGCCCCGGATTCGCAGCGGGCGTCACCCACCGAGGTCGGCAGTTCCGGCGGCCGGCCGTCGAGGGTGCCGGCCTCGAAGATCAATTTCAGGTTGGGGGCGTGGGTCTTCTGGGCCAGCATGATGGCCACCATGGGCAGGCCGGTGCCGGCAAAGACGATCTCGTTATCCTGCACTTCTCGCGAGGCGGCGCAACAGAGAAGATCCGCCAGGCCGTATTCTTCGGGCGATGCATAGTTGCTCATAGTTCTCTCCCTCCTAGTTGCGGGGTCGGTAGTTGAGGGCGGTGTTGGCCCGGAGGTTCAGCATGCGCTCCCAGCCGAGTTTCTCCAGATAGCCGATGTGGTCGAGCCCGTAAATCCACTCCTCGGCAAAGGCGTCGAACCCCTCCTGGGTGCGGGTGGCGCCATAAAAATTCTTGAGGAAGGCGCCGTCGACGTCGTACTTGCCGAACATGCCGGTGGGGTGCGCGCCAAAAGGGCATTCGAGGATGTAGTCGACCTCGAAGCTGGGGATGGTGTTGTGATCGGCATCGCGGCGGAGATACGATTCCGGCACGATCTCCTCGGCCATGACGATGGTGATGTCGGCGGCCCGGGCCACCTCGGGATCGGAGTACAACTGGCCGCCCACCCGCACCGTGCCCTCCTCGCCCACCTGCTGAACGCAGAGGATGGCAACATCGACCTTGGCCGCCGGAACCAGCACCTGGGGACCGGCGCCGAAAAAGGGATCGTCGGCGAAGATGTATTTCTGCTTGGCGATGCGCTTGCCGTCGCGTTTGCCGGCCCGGCCCAGGACGTCGAACTCGGGATTGTGGATGTCGGTACCGAGCGAGGTCTGGGTGATTGCGTAGGGCGCGCCCTGGGCGGCGGCGGCGAAGCGGAACAGCATCTCGGCGTGGCTGTAGTCCTCGACCAGGATCTCTTTCTTGCCGACCTTGCGCGACAGGTTGGCCCCGTACTTGCCGTAGAGTTCATGACCGACCCAGCACGATTCCCAGATGTCGACGCAGCCGGCGCCGACCAGGAACTCGGTCTGGGGGCCGCCGTTGACCTCGATCAGGTGGAGGCCGCGTTTGCGCTGGCGGATCAGCTCGAAGATGACCGCAAAGGGCCGCCGCCAGATGGTGAAACCGGAAAAGGTCAGGCTGGAGCCGTTCTTGACGATCTCGGCCGCCTGTTGCAGGGTGATGCGTTTGTCACTGCTCATGTGCTCCTCCTTGGTAATTAGGCCGCCAACCCCCGGAGAATCTCGCGGGAGATGATCAGGCGTTGGATTTCACTGGTGCCTTCGTAGATGGTGGTGATGCGGACGTCGCGGGTGTAGCGCTCGATGGGAAAATCCTGGGTGTAGCCGTAGCCGCCCAGCATCTGCATGGCGTGATAGCAGGCCCGGTTGGCACTTTCGGTGGCATACACCTTGGCCATGGAGGCCTCCTTGGCAAAGGGCCGGCCCTGCTCCTTGCGGAAGGCGGCATTCATCAACAGCAGCCGGGCCGCCTCCAGCTCGGTGTAGGAATCGGCGATCATCCACTGGATCGCCTGGAAATTGCTGATCTTCTGATTGAATTGCACCCGCTCGTTGGCATAGCGGGTGGCGTAATCCATGGCCGCGAGGCCAATGCCCAGACCGAGCGAGCCGATACCGATGCGGCCGCCGGCCAGTTCGGCCACGGCGATGCGGAAGCCGTCGTTGGGCTTGCCCATCATCGCCGAGGCCGGCACCCGGCAGTTGTCGAAGATCAGCTCGTTGGTGGCCGAGGCGTGCTGGCCCATCTTGTGCTCTTCCTTGCCGATGGTCAGGCCGGGGGTGCCGGCCTCGATCAGGAAGCAACTGATGCCCTTGCCCTTGGGCGCCTCCTTGTCGGTCACCGCCCAGACCACGAACACCCCGGCATAGGGGGCGCTGGTGATGAAGATCTTGGAGCCGTTGAGCACATACGAATCGCCATCCTTGCTCGCGGTGGTGCCCATGCCCGACGGGTCGGAGCCGGCGCAGTTCTCGGTGAGGCCGAAGGCGCCGGCGGCATACTCGCCCGAGCAGATCCTGGGGATGTATTGTTGTTTCTGCTCTTCGGTGCCGATCGCCTGGATGACCTCGCAGACCATGTTGTTCACCGACACGGTCACCGCGGTCGAGGCGCAGGCCCGGGCGATTTCGGTCATGGCCACGCTGAAGGCGACCACCCCCGCCTCGGAACCGCCATACTCCTCCTTGACGTTGAGGCCCATGAACCCCAGTTCGGCCAGTTTTTTCAGGTTGGCCAACAGGGTCGGCCGGTCCTTTTCCAGGTCAAGTTTGGCGGCAACCGGCTCCAGCTCGGCCTTGGCGAAGTCGCGGGCCGTGTCCTGGATCAGCTTCTGTTCCTCGGTTAAGTCTAAGTTCATTCGTCTTGCTCCTTTTCTATCTGTTCATTTGCTGATCATTTGTACTACGAACGGGACTTTTCAGCGGGATAGCCTGTAGGTGTTGAGCCGGATAGCAGTCCATCCAGCTCAACACCTGCGGCCGTGGTTCATCGCTCACGCGTGTTGGTGGCAATCTTTGTTTGCCTAGCAGACTCCAGTCTAAACGACCTGGATGATTTCCTCATCAAAACCTCTCAATGCTCATGGACGTAAAACGGCCATTTATGGAAGAACCACTCGTTCCACAACAGGGGGATGATCCACCAGAAGTTCCAGATCAGCGACTCGCCGTGGGAGAACCGTTCCGCCAGCTCGGTCATGTGATGGTTACCCAGCCCCCAGTGACCGAAGTTACCGTAATAGAAGATCCAGTAACTGATCGCGGCCAAGACAAAGACGCCGATGGTGCGGAAGAAAAAGCCGTTCCAACTATCCGGATTGGCGCCCGGTGCCAGGTCATCGAAGTAATGGTGCCAGATGAGGAAGGGGATCAGGGTGAAACCGGCGATCTCCGCCGAATGCAGCCAGAGGAAGCGTTGCACCTCGGCGGCCCCTTTGGCGGCCTCCAGGTGCTGAAAGGTCTCGGCCGGAACCCACAGGGGCACGATCTGGCGACAGAGCAGCGCCAAGGCATAGCCGCCGGCAAAGGAAAGGGCGAGCGAGACGATCCCCTTCCAGGGCTGCGGCAGGGTAATCAGGCTCCAGGGCTTCATCCGCCAGACATTGGGCGTCATGAACAAAATGACGATGGCCCACTCCCACCAGCCGAAGACCCAATGCACGTGCGGGGTGCCGGCCAGGCTGGTCCACCAGGACGGATTGAGCACCGCGCCGGGAAAGAGGACGCCGAAAAAGGGCGCGATCAGGACCGCATAACAGAACAGGGTGATCAGCGAGGCCCAGCCGATTTCCGCCAGCCCCTTGGCCGGCTGTTTGAGGTCGGACGGCATTACCGGCCACTTGCCGAAAAAGATGGTGCCCACCGGATAGGAATAGAAACCGATGAGGACGAAACAGACCACCGCGATCTGGGCGAGTTTACCCGTGGCTCCGGCCGCCGCCACCTTGGGCAGCTTGCTGGCGGCATTGGCCGCTTCCAGGCCGTAATAGCTGAGGAAGTTAAAGCCGATGCCGAGCACGCGATAGAAGAGCACATCGATCACGAACCAGACAATCACCAGGTTGGCAATGGTCAGGATCACGCCGCGCAGGGGCTGGCTGATATTCTGAAAGGGCCAGTCGCCCAGAAACATGTGCTGCCAGAGACCGACGAGGATCATCATGGCGAGATACATGACGAACGGATACGGGAACCATCCGATCGGGCCACGGGGATCACTGAAAACGAACCAGGTGATCATGGCCATGATGAAAAAAAAGCAAAACGAGATGATGCCGGTGAGGGGCTGCCCCCAACGTGGTTTTAATGCGCCCACTGCCATACGCTCCTCCTTTTTGGGATGATAATGAAAAATCTTCTTCTCTTCGCACAACGGGCGGGCAGGCTACCTTGTCCCCCGAGCCTGCCACCGCTGAAATCCCTCCTTTGGTTGGTGTTGTTTGATTGATGCGCCTGTTTCCCTCTCGCAGGAATTTCTCCCGTTGGCCGGAATGACAGCAGAGAAATCTCTCTTGCGGAGAGACACCCCTTGTGTTCTCCCTACTGTCATCCCGGCCGGAGGAGATTCCGATCCCTCCCCTGACCATCCCGACTCCGGGCACCGCACGCCGTTTACTGTCTCGATGCGGGAAAGGCTGCGTTTCCTCTGGTTTTAAGCGAAGACCGCTTGTCCGCTTACCGCTTGACGATCATGGCCACCGCCTCGCCGCCGCCCAGGCAGAGCGAGACCAGGCCACGCTTTTTGTCCTGGCGGACCATCTCGTGCAACAGAGTCACCAGCAGACGGCAGCCGCTGGCGCCGATGGGATGCCCCAGGGCGACGCTGCCGCCGTTGACGTTGACCTTGGCCGGATCGAGTTCGAGCGTCTTGAGCGCGGCCACGGTGGAGCCGCTGAAGGCCTCGTTGATCTCGTAGAGATCGATGTCCGCCCTGGAAAGACCTTCCTTCTCCAAACACTTGGGCACGGCCCAGATCGGGGCCACCAGCACGTATTTCATGTCGATGCCGTAGGAGGCCTGGGCGCCGATGGTGGCCATGATGGTGCAGCCCAGGGCCTCGGCCTTGTCCCGGCTCATCACCACCACGGCGGCGGCGCCGTCGCTGATGATCGAGGCGTTGCCGGCGGTGGTGACGCCGCCCGGCTTGAAGGCCGGTTTCATCTTGGCAAGCATCTCATACGTGGTTTCCTGGGGGCACTCGTCCTGCCAGAAGATCTTGGGATCGCCCTTGCGCTGGGGGATCTCCACGGCCACGATCTCCTCCTCGAATTTGCCCGCGGCCTGGGCGGCCAGGGTCCGCCGGTAGGATTCGGCGGCATAGCGGTCCTGATCCTCGCGGCTGACCTGGTAGCGCTCGGAACAGAGTTCGTTGGAGATGCCCATGTGGAAGTCGTTGACGATGTCCCAGAGACCGTCATGGACCATGTGATCGTGCATGGTGGCATCGCCCATGCGGTAGCCGAAGCGCGCTTTGTTGAGAAAATAGGGGGCCATGCTCATGCACTCCATGCCGCCGGCCACCACCACCTCGGCATCGCCGGTCTGCACGGCCTGGGCCGCCAGCATCACCGCCTTCAGCCCGGAACCGCAGACCTTGTTGACAGTCACCGCCTCCACCTCCCAGGGCATGCCGGCCTGGACCGCCGCCTGTTTGGCCGGATTCTGGCCGTAGCCGCAGGGCAGCACCATGCCCATGATCGTCTCGTTGACCTCTTCCTTGGCGATGCCGGCCCGGCGCACCGCCTCTGCTATGACCAGCGCTCCCAGCTTGGTGGCCCCGATGGTGGCCAGCGTCCCGTTAAAACTGCCCAACGGGGTCCGGACCGCACTGACTATGACTGCCTCTCGCATACCCTTCTCCTTCTCTGCGACGAAATCGTCGTTAATCTTTTAGTGAGCTGAGGACAGAATAAATTCTGTCCCGCAGATTCTTCATGGCTAGCTGAGGACAGAATAAATTCTGCCCCGCAGATCTTTAAAAAACGGATGGAAACGCCGGTTGAAGCTATGAGGGGGGGTGCTTGCCGGCGCTCCATCCTAACCAGCATGGCTGGACCCGATTGGCCAGCCACAACAAACCATGAAAGGTCTGCACTCCGGCATGGCACTGCCACCGGAATCAACACTTTCATATACAACGGACGGTCTATCTGTTTTTGAAGACCGGTTTTCTCTTTTCCATATAGGCCGTCACCCCTTCCTTCTGCTCGTCTGTCGAAAAAATGTGCTCAAAACAGCGGGCCTCATAGGCGATGGCCGATTTTATGTCCATGTTAAGCCCGCCATTGACCGCGAGCTTGGTGGCCTTGACGGCGCCGTGCGGATGCCGGGCAATCTTCAGGGCCATGGTCCTGGCCTCGGCAAGCAGGGTGGCCCCGGCGACCACCTTGTTGAGCAGGCCGATTCGATGGGCCTCCCGGGCGTTGATATAGTCACCGGTCAGCAGCAGTTCCTTGGCCTTGGTCATGCCGATCAGTCGGGGCAGCCGCTGGGTGCCGCCACCGCCGGGGATCATGCCGATCTTGATCTCCGGTTGACCGAAGGTGGCGTTCTCGGCCGCCAGCCTGAGATCGCAGGCCAGGGCCAGTTCGCAGCCGCCCCCCAAGGCGAGGCCGCCGATGGCGGCGATGACCGGCTTTTCGAGCTCTTCCAGGCAATCGAAGACCCCGTGCGCCTCCCGGAAAAACCTGCGGACATCGGCAGCGGTCTCGAAGCCGTTGATCTCACTGATGTCGAATCCGGCGGAAAAGCACTGCTCGCCCCCGGTGAGGATCACCACCCGGACCTCCTCATCCCGTTCGATCGCCGCCAGCGCCCCCCCGAGTTCGCCGAACATCTGACTGTTGAGCGCATGGAGATTGTCAGGCCGTTGCAGCGTTATCGTGGCCAGGCCGCTCTCTTTTTGCAGGCAAATCGTCTTGTATTTCATTTCCTTTCTTCTCGTGCAAACGGGTTGGATCAAAGGCCGATCCCCCTTGCGGGTAGAGAGAAACAATGAAAAATAGCAGTGCAAGCACGGGCATCAGGCAACCATGGGACCAACAGCCCGTTTTGACTCTTCGGCAATGCATGTGCCGTACCAGTCAGGCTGTCATCTGCTATTCCATTGAGATTCCATGAAAAAAAATCGAAGAGAAAAAGGCCGCCCGGACCGGGTGCATCATTTGCTGCATCCAGTCCGGGCCGATCTGGGGAGAGAGGCGGATAAACCGGCCAATACCGCCACAGCGACGGGGCGTTAACCGAGTTGAAGGAAATGCTTCACTGGCTCCGACGCGGGTACGGAGTTGGGGATCGATCTGTAGCGATAAGGGCACCAGGGTTTTCAGGTCGAGAACGATTTTGCTTCTTCCTCCCGAAAAATCATGCTGTAATGGAAAAAATAGAAAATAAATTCCGCAATATTGTTCCCTCCTGTATCCAGCAAAAGGATGGGCAGACAAACACCATGTTGCGGCGAATAGTGGTCGGTACCACTTACAAAGGAGGAGCAAGTGGAACAGTTACGCAGGCAGATCTCCGTTGTGACATCCCTTGGTAAAAAATATGTCGGCAATATCGATATCCCGGCGACCTCAATGCGCACCACCGATTTATTGAACAGCTCATCCGTGTTCTGGCGAAATCCCAACGACAAGTGTTTTGAAAACGCTATCTTGATGCATGACGTGCAACTGGTGCTCGACCAGACCGCCTTGTATAAAAAATTCAGCAAGATCCAGCTTAAAACGTCTGAGATCATCTTTTTTTACGACGAGTATGAAACCATCGGCGACATGCAAGAGAAGACACGGGCAGGTTCGATGCGGGAAAAAACTCAAGAGGAAATGAAAACCGTCAATATCATCACGCCGGTCATCGCGAATTCCTTTTACGATTTAACCGGCAATTTTTACGGCCTGTTCAAGAAAAAATCGCAAGATAAATTCATCCCGCTCTTCGCTGCCAATGTTTTTGAAATTCAGAAAAATCAAGAAAAGTGGTCCAAAAGAACAGTGAGTCTCGCCTACAGTTTTCTCGCTATCAACACCAGATATATTGAGGCATTGACATTCAATTCCTGATGCGGACCACTGGGCAGCGGATCATTAACCCAAGTCCATCGAGCCCCAAACCCTACTCGATGCCGGTGAACGGCCGCATTTCGGTGTCGCAGACACCGCCCACCTTGGTGGTCTTCAGGAGTGCTTCCCCTTGGCACTGTTCGCCCCGATCGGCGATGCGACACGTCAGTTCCAGGGGCTTGCCGGTGTTGACCCAGGAAGGGGTTTTGCGATATCGCCCGATTTCGTCGAATCGGCAGCCGTTCGGAATGCCGTAAGGGGCGCATCTGGCGGTCGTCTCCTTGAGGGTCACTCGGCGCCCGTCGACGACGAATCCGGGATAGGTGTCCACGATCCTGACGACATCCCTGCCCCGCTCCTCCCGGACGACGAAATTGCGGAAGAAGTAGCCGCCGTTTGCCGGTTGATCCACCTGGATCCGCGTGTTGGCGATCAGGGCGAAGTCGTTCCCTTTCCTGGCCACCGCTCCGGAAATGTACTCGACGCGGTCATGGCCGGGAAAGCATTTGCCCATCGCCGGGGCATGGTAATAGTGTTTGAGTCCCTTCAGATCCGCCAGGGTGTTGTTGGGGAAAATGGCCGCGAGGTCCTGGTCGCCGCCAAACAGGATCCGCTGCGCATCGGCCAGATTCTGGGCGTACATGTGTTGCAGCTTCCGGTAATTGTGCGCCCCGGCGCCGCTGCTTTCGTCCAGGTCGTTGCGGAGGAAGCAGGAGGTCAGTCCGGAAATCTGGGTCAGATACTCATCCCAGATATTGTACTGGGAGACCTTGGTCACCACCCCCTGGAAATCCCCCGGAGCCCCGCACCCCTGCCCCCTGGTGCAGGATTCCCGGCCCCGATTGCGAATCGACAGCGCGATGATATTGCGTTCACAGGTGCCATAGGCGTTGCACCCGCGTTCCAGATGGCCCTCGAAGATCGCGGTCCGCATGGCGTAATCCAGATGTTTGGCGCGTTGCAGCGAGTCGGCCGACCATCGTCCCTGCTGGTCGGCGATGAACCGGTTCCAGGCCGCCTGCAAAGCGCTGCGACGCTCGATCAGCCGTCGATTGGCGCTGTCGCAGGAGGACGAGTTGTGGAAGGCGCGGATGATCTGGTCCAATTCACCGTGCGGCGGGCTGGCGGCGGTGCCGACTTTGGCCGGCAGGGGCGGATCGAAGAACGGGGCCTTTTCCATGGGGTAGAGGTTGCGGACATCCAGCACCTGTTGCACGCCCGCGTCGCAATGGTGGTTGGCAACCAGGAGCGTTCTCCGTTCCCTGAGGGCGTTTTGGTATCGTTCCGTCGCCGCGGGGGTGGCGGTCCGGGAATCCACAACCACCTGAAAGCCGACATAGGGGATCCCCTGGCTGTCGGTGAGCGGTTGCCCGTTGCTCACCACCACGCAGGGCACGACCGACGTCCCCTGCGCCAGGGTGCCGGCCGGCGCGGTCGGGCCGGAACGGCGAAAGGTCCCGATGTCGTAATAGGGGATCTCGAGGGCGCTGTTGAAGCGATACAGGGTCATGACGGGCGTGGCCGGGATATCCGCCCAAGCGGTCGATGCCAGAACGAACAGGGACAGGAGTAACGCTTTTTTCATACCTGGGTTCCTTCTTTGTTGTTTCCGCTCGATTCGACCGATCCCCGTTCGGGAGGCCAAAGGCAGCATACTCTCAGGCCGAGATACCGCTGGCGCCATGGGCACCAGCAGCCTTTGCCCCGGCTACACCTCGATGCCGTGTTTTTCGATGCGGTAGATCAGGGTCGGCCGGGAAATGCCGAGCAGTTTGGCGGCGCGAGACTTGTTGGCGCCGCTCATCGCCAGGGCCTGGACGATCAGCCGCCTGATCAGGTCATCGAGCTGGATGCCCTCGGGCGGGATGCGCAGGCCCGGCTCTTCCTGCTGCGGGGAGGCATGGTAGGGAAAGGCGAGAAAGGCGAGGTGGGCGGCTTCGATCAGCTCGCCGTCTTCCATCAAAACCACCCGCTCCACCGCGTTTTTCAGTTCCCGGATATTGCCCCGCCAGGGGTAGTGAACCAGCATCTTCCTGGCCTCCGGCGCGATGCCGCGAAAGTTCTTGCTGAATTTCGCATTGAATCTGTTCATGAACAATTCGGTCAGCGGGATAATGTCGGCCTTGCGTTCCAGCAGCGGCGGCACGACCACCCGGGCGACATTCAACCGGTAATAGAGATCTTCCCGGAAGGTGCCGGCCTCAACCTGGGTGGCCAGGCTCTTGTTGGTGGCGGCAATCACCCGCACATCCACCTTCTTCTTGCGGGTGCCGCCCACCGGATAGAACTCGCGCTCCTCCAAAAAACGCAGCAGATTCACCTGGGCCGCCGGGTGCAGTTCGCTGACCTCGTCGAGCAGCAGGGTGCCGCTGTCCGCCATTTCGATCTTGCCCTTCTTGCCCTCGTGCAGGCCGCCGGTGAAGGCCCCCTTTTCATAGCCGAACAGCTCGCTCTCCAGCAACTCCTTGCTGATGGCCCCGCAGTTGATGCCGACAAAGGGCTTGTCGTAGCGGCTGCTGCGCTGATGGATCATCCGGGCGACCACCTCTTTGCCCACCCCGCTCTCCCCCTCGATCAGCACCGTGGTGTCGTAGCCCCGGGCCACCTTGTCGGCGAACTCGAATACCCTCTTGATCCCCTCGCTCTCGCCGACAATGTTCTCCAGGCTGAACTTCTTGAGCGTGGCTTGGCGGAGCTCCTGCACCTCCTTTTTCAGGCGCAGGTTTTCCAGGGCCTTTTCGATCACCAGCTCGAACATCTCGATTTCCAGGGGTTTGACCAGGTAGTCGTAGGCCCCCCTTTGCATCGAATGGACCACGGTCTTGACATCCTCGTAGGCGGTCATCATCACGATCAGCAGTTCCCGGTCCAGCAGCTTGATCTGCTCCAGGGTCTCGATGCCGTCGATGCCGGGCAGGCGGATGTCGAGCAGCACCAGATCGACCGGATGCTTCTTGAGCAGCCGCAGGGCCTCTTCGCCGCTGCCAGCGATCAGGGGATCGTATTTCTCGGAGAGGATGGCGCGCAGGGAGTTCTGCAGCAACCGGTCGTCGTCGACAATCAGGATCTTGTATCGGTCCATCGTGGGTCCTCGGCGGGATGAACGGGAAATCGCAAGGTAAAGGTGGTGCCCCGGTTTTTGTCGCTGACCACGTCCACCGAGGCATGATGCTGCTCCAGGATCTTATGGACGATGGACAGGCCCAGACCGGTTCCTTCCGGCTTGGTGGTGAAAAAGGGGTTGAAGATCCGGGAAAGGTTGTCGCGGGCGATGCCGGTGCCCTGGTCGATCACCTGCAACACCACCTGGTCGCCCCGTTTCCTGGGTCCCTTCTCCACCCGGCCGGCAATGCGGATCAGGCCCCCCGCGGGCATGGCCTCCATGCCGTTGAGCAGCAGGTTGACCAGGACCTGCTGGATCTGATGGGCGTCGAGGATCACCTCGGGCAGATCCTGGGGCAGCTCGCAGCGGACCTCGACCTGTTTTTCCTTGAGCTGCGAATCCATCAGCCCGATCGACCCCAGGACCACCCGGAGCAGGGAGCCGCTTTTCAGGCTGGGCAGCGACGGCTTGGCGAAGTCGAGCATCCCCTTGACCAGGGTCCTGATCCGGTCGATGCCCTCCTGGGTGTCGGCGATCAGGTTGCCGGCGGCCTGGCTCACCGCCGCCTTCTTGGCCAGGAGTTGGACGTTGAAATTGATGCTGGTGAGCGGGTTGCGGATCTCGTGGGCAATGCCGGCGGACAACTGGCCCAGCGAGGTCAGCCGGTCGATGCGCCGGATCAGCTCCTCGGTTTTCTTCTCCTCGGTCAGATCGCGGATGATGACCATGGCCCCGATGAGGTTGCCCTGGTGGTTGCGCAAGAGGGAGGAGGTGATCCCCAGCGGGGTGGTGCCACCGTCCTTGCGCGCCTGCCGGATTTCCCTGTTGTCGACGACCGCATGCTGGTCGATGGCCAGATCGACCACTTGGGCGATATCAACGGCAAAGACCGCATCCGCCCTCTCCCCCACCACATATTTCCGCCTGAGGCGGAACATCTCCTCGGTCTTTTTGTTGATCGAGGAGATCTCCTTTTTCAGGTCGATGGTGACCACACTGTTGGGCGAGCTTTCTAAAATGTTCTCGCGGAAGTTGCGCTCGGTCATCACCTGGCCGTAGAGGCGGACATTCCTGATCAGGCTGGCGGTGTGGCCGGCGAAGATCAGCAGCAGTTTGAGGTCGTCCTCGGAAAAGGCGGCCCGGTCATGGCTGCCGGCGGACAATACCCCCACCACCCGCTTGTCGTTGATCAGGGGCACCGTGAGCTGGGACACCACCCCGGGGACCAGTTCCCGGTAGCGCACATCCTGAGCCACATCGTCGACCAGCACCGGGGTGCCGGTCTGCGCCACCCAGCCGACAAGACCCGCGCCGACCTTGAGCCGCAGGGATTCCTTGGCCGCGCCGTCAAAACCTCGGGTCGAGGCGACGGTGAGGTATTTGCCGTCGTCATCGAGCAAAAAGAGGGCGCTGCTGGAGGCCCGGGTGATTTTCAGGGCACTGGCACTGATGACAGTGAACAGTTTTTCCAGGTGAAAGGTGGAGCTGGTCTTCTTGCTGATCTCCTGGAGGGTGAGGAGCTGCTTGATCTTTTTCTGGTTCTGCTCCTGCAGGCGGGCATTTTCGATGATGATGCTGGCCTGATTGGCAAAGGTGGAAAAGGCGGCAATGTCCTTTTTGGTCATCGACAGCCGGCTGTCGCCTTTATCGGCCGTGATCAGGCCGATGATGTCCTTCTTGATCTTCAGCGGCACCGCGATGGTGGAGACGCGCCGCATGATCCGGCTGACCTTGCGATCCACCGGCGTCATTCGGGGATCGTCCTGAAAATCCTTCACCAAGATGGTTGTCCCCCATTTGGCCACCCGGGTCTCGACACAGTCGTGGTTGTCCAGCCGGTAGGGAAAGCGCAGGGCCCGTTCCGAGTCGTGAGGGTTGAACCCGTGGATATACCGGCATTCGAGCAGGTTGCGGTCCTTGTCGGCCAGAAAAATAGCCAGCCGGGTGAAGCCGAAGACCAGGGAGATCTCCTTGACGATCGAGGTCAGAATCTTGTCGAGGGAAATCGGCCGGGTAAGGAGGCTGGAGATTTTATGAATCGAAGACAGGAGTTGGTCCTTGGTCTTCAGTTCGTCGACGCATCCGGCCACCTGGCGGCGGGTCTGCTGTTTGGTCATGCTGTTCACCTTCCTCTCGCATACGATGCCCTCGGAGCGACCCGAGGGCGCTGCCACCCGTAGGGCCGCTGCCTCATTTCCCACAGACCGCACCGAAAAATCAAACAAAAAATGCGTCTTGCCCTTGAGCCGTTAAATTCTCTCTCCCCTTCCCGGTTGTTGTCGACGCTGCCGCGCAACAGTGCTATACAATCTGGGGATTCTTCGATATTTTTACCCAGCGTTCCAGCCTGTTGCGGTGCAGGGCGCTCCGATAGCCGGGGGAATAGTGCGAATTTCGTTGTCCTGCAACCGAATTGCGCTTCCGCCCCCTACCGGATTGGACCGCTTCCGCGCGATCAAGGCCCGACACCAAGGGGAGATCTCTTGTGACCAACCGACAAATCTATCACCTGCTGGCCGATGCGGTGCTCGTTCTCCATGTCGCCATCGCTTTATTTGTCGTCGGCGGCCTGGTGGCGATCGTTGTCGGTAACCGGCGCGGCTGGCGTGGGGTCAATGGGATATGGTTCCGGCTCGCCCATCTGGCGGCTATCGCGATCATCGTTGCCCAAGCGTGGCTCGGCGCGGTCTGCCCGCTCACCTCGGCCGAGATGTGGCTGCGCGCGCACGCCGGCACCGCCACCTACAGCGGCAGCTTCATCGGCCACTGGCTGCAACGGCTCCTCTATTACGAGGCCCCGGCCTGGGTGTTCATCCTGGTCTACTCTCTGTTCGGGCTGGTGGTCGCGGCGACCTGGTGGCTGTTTCCGCCGGGGAGCGGACGGCGTTGACAGCATAACAAGCGGCCGGATGGCGCGCGACCGTCCCTCGGGACCACGATCTTTTCAGTTTTTTAGAACCGGACTCTCTGTCCTGCACCCACATCCATTTTCAAAGAAAGGAGACAAAAAATGACCACCAACGTCGTCATCACCATTGCCTGCGGCACCGACAATCCCAATCGCGCCACCCGGGCGATTCATCTGGCCACGGTGGCCCATCGCGAGGGCAAGAACGTCACCCTGTTTCTGCTCGACGAGGCCGTCTACCTGGCCAAGAAGGGTTTGCTCGACAATCTCCGGGCCGCCACCGGCGATGTGGCCGACGATCTCATGACCTATCTCCAGGCGAACGGGGTGCCGGTGCTGGCCTGCACCCCCTGCGCCAAGGCCCGCGGCATCGGCGAGAGCGATCTGATTGAAGGCGCCCGGATGGGGACGGCCATCGAGTTGATCCATCTGGCCTGCGACGCCACCGTGATCAGCCTGTAGCCGGTGGCAGGGGCGAGCTCCTGTCGGCTCGCTTCTTGTCGTTGCCGGCGGGTCACCGCGCCACCGCTGTCCCGTCGCGCCGAACCGGCGGCGGCATGCTCAACGTACCGTGGCAATCCCTCATCCTTTCAGCCCTCGGTGTGCCATGAAGACCTCCTTGCTTCTCGCCCCCTTTGCCGTGCTGGTTCGCGGTTTGCGCGCAGTGCTCGTCGCCCTTTTCGGCCGCATCGGCTGGCAGCCGCCCCCCTGGCTTACCTGGATGCGCCACCGGCCGCTGACCGCCGGCATCGTCCTGCTTGCCCTGGTGGCCTCGGCCGGCGGCGGCTGGTACGGCTGGCAGTGGTATCGCCACCTCCCCCAACCCCACACCGTCGACTTTCGGGTGGAGCCGCCGACGCTCACCGACTACGAAAAGACGCCGATGGTGGTCGCGCCCCTGCGCATCCGTTTTGCCGAATCGGCCGCCCCCCTGGCCCTGGTGGGCAAGCCGGTGACGACCGGCCTGCGGCTGGACCCGGCGCAGCCCGGCGCTTGGCGCTGGCTCGATGATCGCACCCTGGAGTTCACCCCCGAGGGCGACTGGCCGGTCGGCGCGCCCTTCACCCTGGCCTTTGCCCAACACGACCTCTTCGCCCCGGGCGTGCTCCTGCGCGACTATGCGACCACCGTGGCCACCGCGCCCTTCACCGCCACCATTGCCCGCGCCGAACTCTACCAGGATCCGCAGGACAGCAGGCTGAAAAAAATGGTGGCCACCGTCGACTTTTCCCATCCGGTGGACGCGGCCCGTCTCAACCAGGCGATCAGTCTCAAACTGGGCGAAGGCCTTGCCTTTCGCGACAAGGATAAGGAACCCTGGGCCCTGACCCTCGATGCCACCGGGCTCCACGCCCACATCCATTCCGCGCCCCTGGCCGTGCCCCTGGAATCGACGCCCCTCACCCTCACCCTGGCCAAGGGAGTCGGCGCGGCCAAAGGCGGCAACCCGACCGCCCAGCCCGTCGAACAGCGGGTCATGGTGCCCGGCCGTTTCCAGTTGACCTTCACCCACCTGGAAACGCGCTATGTCACCAATCCGCAGGGCGAGCCGGAACAGGTGCTGATGTTCGACAGCTCCTTTCCGGTGACTGATGAGATCATCGCCAAGCATGTCCGGGCCTGGCTGTTGCCGGAAAAAAAAGAAGGCTGGATCTCTTCGCGGCTGAGCGAGGCGGACCTCAAACAGGGGCAGCCCCTGTCGTTGCACCAGATCCCTAGCGCCGAACCCCTCAACAGCCACCACAGTTTCACCTTCCGCGCCCCGATCAAGCGGCAGATGTTCGTCCGCATCGATGAACAGATCGAGGCTGTCGGCGGCTACCTCGCGAAAAAGGAGACCACCGGCCTCCTTAATACCGGCGAATACCCCAAGGTGCTCAAGTTGCTCGGCGACGGCGCCCTGCTCAGCCTGAACGGCGAGCAGCGGATCGGGTTCATGGCTCAGGGGCTGCCGGGGATGAAGGTGGAGATCGCCCGGCTGCTCCCCGGCCAGTTGCACCAGATCATCGATCAGAATTACAGCCAGTTCGCCCAACCCTCGGTCTACGGCGACAGCTTCGATCGGCTGGTCGAGCGGGTGGAATCTATCCGCGAGTTCCCTGATCTCGACCCGGCCAAACCGCTCTACGATGCCATCGACCTCCATCCCTACCTCAGCGCCGAGGGCGGCCGGCGCGGGGTCTTCGTCCTCCGCCTGACCCCCTATGACCCCAAGCAACCCCAGCGCCAGTACAGCGACTACGCCCGTGGTCCGGAGAACGGCGACCGCCGCTTCATCCTGGTGACCGATCTGGGCTTGATCAGCAAACAAACCCTGGACGGCGGCCAGGAGGTCTTTGTCCAGTCGATCGCCACCGGCGCGCCGGTGGCCGGGGCCACGGTGGCGGTCATCGGCCGCAACGGCCTGGCGGTGGCCGAGGCCCGCACCGATACCCACGGCCACGTCCGCTTCCCGCAGATGCACGAGCTCAAGCGCGAGAAGAAACCGATCATGCTTACCGCCGGCCTGGCCAACGATCTCTCTTTCCTCCCCCTGGGACGCGGCGAACACCAAGTGGATTTCAGCCGCTTTGATATCGGCGGCGCGGCCAACGAGCGCGGACCGGACCAGGTCACGGCCAGCCTGTTCACCGACCGCGGCCTCTACCGGCCGGGCGAGACCGTGCATGTCGGCTTTATCCTGCGGCCGGCGGCCTGGAATACCCGCATCGAGGGCATGCCGGTGGAGATCGAGATCACCGATCCGCGCGGCCTGGTGGCCTGGAACCAGCGCCGCGCCACGCCGGCGGCCGGCTTCGACGCCGTCGATTTCACCGCCGGCCCGACTGCCCCGACCGGCGAGTACACCGCCTCGATCTATCTGGTGAAAAACAACCGCCGCAACGCCCTGATCGGCAGCGTTGATTTTAAGGTGCGCGAATTCGAGCCGGACCGGATGAAGGTCGACCTGCGCCTGACCGACGCCCCGGTCAGCGGCTGGGTGCGGCCGGAAAACGTCAAGCCCCTGGTCAAGGCCCGGCACCTTTTCGGCGCCGACGCCTCCGACCGGCGGGTGACCGGCCGGATGCAGCTTGCCCCTGCCCTGCCCGCCTTCAAGCAGCACCCGCAGCTCCGTTTCCACGTCGACGACGTGCTCAAGGAGGGCATGGCCGAGGACCTGGCCGAGACCACGACCTCAACCACCGGTGAGGCCGAACTGCAACCGAACCTCGGCCGTTTCAGCCGGGCCACCTATCGCCTCCGCCTGACCGCGCGGGTCTACGAGGCCGAGGGCGGCCGCAATGTGGCCGCCGAGCAGGAACTGCTGGTGTCGGCCGCGCCCTACCTGATCGGGGTGGGCAGCGAGGATGCGCTCGACTTTGTCGCCAAGGGCGCGGTCCGCAAAAGCCGCTGGCTGGCGGTGGGACCGGACCTCCAGCCAACGGCCATCGACGGCCTCCACCTTGCCCTGATCGAACACCGCCAGGTGTCGGTGCTGGTCAAGCAGCCCAGCGGGGTCTACAAGTACGAATCCCGGCGCAAGGACCTGGTGCGCGACGAACAGCCGCTTACCCTGGCCAAGGAGGGGGCGGAGATCACCCTGCCCACCGGCGAGCCCGGCGATTTCTCCTATGAACTCCGGGATGGCGAGGGCACGGTCCTCAACCGCCTCGCCTGGAGCGTGGCCGGGGCCGGCAACCTCAACCGCTCGCTGGATCGCAACGCCCTGTTGCAGATCAAGCTCGACAAGGCCAGTTATGCCCCCGGCGACACCATCCAGATCAGCCTGCGCGCCCCCTACACCGGCTCGGGCCTGATCACCATCGAACGCGACCGGGTCTACGCCCACGCCTGGTTCACCACCACGACCGCCAGCTCCGTCCAGACCATCACCGTGCCCAAGGAGCTGGAGGGCAACGGCTATGTCAACGTCCAGTTCGTGCGCGACCCCAACTCGCCCGAAATCTTCACGAGTCCGCTCTCCTCCGGGGTGGCGCCCTTCAGCGTCGACCTCGATGCCCGCCGGCTGCCGTTGACCCTGAACTCCCCGGCCCTGGTCGAGCCGGGCCAGGAGTTACGGATGGAGTGCCGGGCGGGCGAGGCGGCCAAGGCGGTGATTTTTGCCGTGGACGAGGGCATCCTCCAGGTGGCCCGCTATCGGACACCAGACCCGCTCGGCCACTTTTTCCAGAAGCGGGCCCTTGAGGTCCAGACCAAGCAGATCCTCAGCCTGATCCTGCCCGAATTCAGCCACCTGCTGGCAGCCGCTGCCCCAGGCGGCGACGGCGAGGACGAGATCGGCGCCCATCTCAACCCCTTCAAGCGCAAACGGCAGGGACCGGTGGTCTACTGGTCCGGGGTGGTGGACGTGCCGGCCACGGGTCGCACCTTCAGCTATACCGTGCCCGAAGGGTTCAACGGCCGTCTGCGGCTCATGGCCGTGGCAGTGACGCCGGGGCGGATCGGCGTCTTCACCGGGGCCACCGAGGTCCGCGGCCCCTGGGTCCTGACCCCCAATGTCCCGGCCTTTGTCGCGCCGGGCGACGAGTTCACGGTCAGCACCGGTGCCTTCAGCAACCTGAAGACGGCGAGTCAGGTCAACCTGCGGCTGGAAACCGGTCCCGGCCTGACCCTCATCGGCGCCGACCGTCAGCAGATGGAAGTGGCTCCCGGCCGCGAAGGCATTGGCCAATTCCGCCTGCGGGCCAACGACCGTCTCGGCTCCATTGACCTCACCTTTTTCGCCGACAGCCCGGCGGCCAAGGCCCGCATCAACGAGACCCTCTCGGTCCGGCCGGCCACCCCCTACCGGGTGGCGCTCCGGGCCGGGGTCTTCCGGGAACAGGCCTTCAGCCTGGCGCGGCAGCGCGAGCTCCACGACGAGCACCGCCGGGTCGAACTGGGCTACGACCATTCCCCCCTGGTCTGGTCGCAGGGATTGACCGCCTATCTCGACCAATACCCCTACGCCTGCACCGAGCAGTTGCTGTCCAAGGCCATGCCCGCCCTGATCGCGGCCACGCCCGAGGAGGTGGCCCGGCCCGGTTTTGCCCCCCTGCAGACCGCCTTTACCCTGCTCCGCCAGCGGCAGAACGAGGCCGGCGGCTTTGGCCAGTGGGCGAGCAATCTGTCGGTGCAGCCGGAGATCTCGGTCTATGCCGTCGACTTCCTGATCGAGGCCAAAGAGCGCGGCGCGGCCCTGCCCGCCGACCTGGAGCGCCAAAGCCATGCCTACCTGGAACGGATTGTCCGTGGTCCGGCGGAAGGGTTGGCTGAACTGCGCACCAGGGCCCGGGCCGTCTATCTGCTCACCCGCCTGGGCGTGGTGGCCAGCGCGCCGCTGGCGGCCATTGTCGAGCAACTGGAGCGGTATCATCGCCAGACCTGGCGTTCCGATCTGGCCGCCGCCTACCTGGCCGCCAGCCAGACCCTGCTCAAGCAACGCAATGAGGCGGAGCGGCTGATCGGGGCGGTGGGCTGGCGCAGCATTGGTGCAGCCGGTCAGGACATGCCGCGCCCGCGTTTCTTCAGCCTCTATGACGACGAGCTCAGCCATGACGCCGAGCTGCTGGCCCTGCTGGCACGCCACTTCCCCGAACGGCTGCCCGCCCTGCCGGAAGGGTTGCTGCCCGCCCTGGGCGAACGGCTGTCCCGGGATCAGTATCATTCCCTCTCCGCGGCCCTGCTGATCCGGGCCTTTGACCTCTACGGCCGCGCTCTCGCCGCCCGGAGCGGACCGTTGACCGTGGAGGCCGGACTCGCCGACGGCACGGTCACGCCGCTGAAGCTGACGGGCCGCCCGCAGCACACCAGCCTGCCGCAGGGCTGGGACAAGGTGATTCTGCGCAAGGAGCAGGCGGGATTGCCCTCCTTCTACCAGGTGACCGAAGCCGGATTCGACCGGCAGCCGCCCCTCGGCCCCTTGCGTCAGGGGATCGAGATCGTCCGCGAGTACCTGGGTGCGGACAACGCCCCGCTCACCCGGGTCCGGGTGGGTGACGAGTTCACGGTACGGCTCAAGCTGCGGGCCTTTGAGCGCGACAGCGCAAGCGAGGTGGCCATCGTCGATCTCCTGCCCGGCGGGGTCGAGCCGGTGATCGAACCGCCGCAAATGACGGAAGAGGAGATCAAGGGGGAAGCGAACGGCGAGGGGGCAAACCTGAAGAAGCGGGAACCGATGCCGCGAATCTGGGAGCCGGCCTTTGTCGACATCCGCGACGACCGGGTGGTGCTCTATGCCGGGCTGACACGCGACGTCGCCACCTACGATTACCGGGTGCGGGCCACCAATGCCGGCACCTTCCGGACACCGCCGCCCTATGCCGAGGGCATGTACGAGCGCGGCCTGCAAGGAAGGGGCGAGGGCGGCAGCCTCACCATTGTCGAGCCGTGAGCATCGGCAAGGCCGCGACCGGAAAACACCTCCGCCGGATCGGCGGATCGACCTGTGCGCTGGTGCTCGTGCTCCTGGCCCTCCGTCTGCTCCCGGCCGAACCCCTCGGGGTCGGTGTGCCTCTGTCGCGCCTGGTCCGGGCTGCTGACGGGACCGTCCTGCGGCTGACTCTGGCCCGGGACGGGCAGTTCCGGTTATGGACCCCGCTGGAGGGGATGGCGGCCACCACCGTGGCCGCCATCCTGCTCAAGGAGGACCGCTTCTTTGCCTGGCATCCGGGGGTCAACCCCCTGGCCCTGGCGCGTGCCGCCTGGACCACCTACGGCCGGGGCGAACGCCAGGGTGGCTCCACCCTGACCATGCAACTGGCCCGGCGGCTTTTCCACCTCCATACCCGCACCCTTTCCGGCAAGATCCGCCAGATAGCGCTGGCCCTCTGGCTGGAGGCCCGTTACTCCAAGCGAGCGCTGCTCGAGGCCTACTGCAACCTGGCCCCCATGGGCGGCAACATCGAAGGGGTGGGGGCGGCGGCCCGGCTCTATTTTGGCAAGGAGGCCGGCCACCTGACCCTGGCCGAAGGCCTGGCCTTGGCGGTGATGCCGCAGAAGCCGGCCCAACGGGGGGATTTCAATGCCGAGCAGCAGCAGGCGCGAAGGCGGCTGGCCCTGGCCTGGCCCGAACGCCATCCATACGAGACCGCGCTCACTGTCCTGGCCGACCAGGAGGTCGCCGGACTCGGCCGCGGCCGTCCGCCCTTTCTCGCCCCCCATCTCACCGATCACCTCCTGCGCGACCCGTCCGGGAAACCGGTGATCGACACCACTCTCGATCCCCGCCTGCAAGGCCTGATCGAGCGCCTCCTCGGCCAATACCTCGACGAACACCGCAAGCAGGGGCTGGGTAACGGGGCGGTGCTCCTGGTCGATCGCCGCGACATGAGCGTCAAGGCCCTGGCCGGGTCAGCCGATTATTTCGATGCCGCCATCCACGGACAGGTTAACGGCGTGCTGGCCAAGCGTTCGCCCGGCTCCACCCTCAAGCCCTTTCTCTACGGCCTGGCCCTTGACCAGGGGCTGATCCATCCCCTGTCCATGCTCAATGACGCCCCCACCGCCTTCGGCCCCTTTCAGCCGGAAAATTTCGACGGCCGCTTCATGGGCCCGCTTCCAGCCCGCGAGGCCCTGATCCGCAGCCGCAACGTCCCGGCGGTGTGGTTGGCCAACCAACTGCATCACCCCTCCCTGTACGAGTTCCTTCGCATCGCCGGCATTGCCCGCCTGCAATCGGAAGAACACTACGGCCTGGCCCTGGTTTTGGGCGGCGGCGAACTCACCATGGCGGAACTGGCCGGACTCTACGCCATGCTGGCCAATGACGGCCTGCTCCGACCGCTGCGCTCTCGCCGCGACGATCCCCGGTCCGAAGGGGTCCGCCTGCTCTCCCCGGAAGCCGCCTTTCTGGTGCGCGACATGCTGACCGCCAACCCCCGCCCGGATCAGCGGCCAACCAGCCGCCGCTCCTGGCGGACCGCCTGGAAGACCGGCACCTCCTGGGGATTCCGCGACGCCTGGACCGTCGGTCTGGCAGGCGACTATGTGGTGGCGGTCTGGCTCGGCAATTTCGATGGCCGTCCCAACCCGGCCCTGGTGGGGATCAAGGCCGCGGCCCCGCTCTTTTTTCGCCTGGTCGATGCCCTGGAACTGACCCTCGGTGACGAACAACCGGTCCCTGAGCAACCGCCGCCGGGACTCACCCGGGTCGAGGTCTGCGCCGCTTCCGGCGATCTGCCCAACCGCTGGTGCCCGCAGACCGCCTCCACCTGGTTCATCCCCGGCGTCTCCCCGATCCGGGTCTCCACCCTCCATCGGCAGGTAGTGGTCGAGCAACACAGCGGTCTGGCCGCCTGCCCGCCCTTTGATCCGAGCCGGACCCGGCAAGAGGTGTTCGAGTTCTGGCCTTCGGACGTGCAGCGGCTCTTCCGCGAGGCCGGTCTGCCCCGCCGCCTGCCACCGGGCCCTGCCCCCGGCTGCGGCGACACCATGGCCGCCTCGCCCACAGAGGATCGGCCCCGGTTGCATTCGCCCCTGGCCGGCGTGGTCTACACCCTGCGGCTGTCGCGGCCGGAGGAAACCATCGGCTTGGCCGCCGCGCTGGCGGCCGGTTCCGAACGGCTGTACTGGTTCATCGATAACCGTTACCTGGGCAGCAGTGCCGGTGACGAACCCCTGCCCTGGCGGCCAGCCCGTTCCGGCCGCTACGCGTTGAGTGTGGTCGACGATCAGGGCCGAGGCATCGGCCGCACCCTGGAGGTGGAATTCGTGCCGTAGGGCTGTTCACCCTGGTTGTACCGGGACGGTTGACAACCCGACCCGGGGTGGTATTGTGCATATGCTCAATCATGAACCGCGACCCTCCATTGCCGACCAACGCCATGACCACTCCCCCAATGCCAGTGCAGCCCCCCAGGGGCCTCACCCTGTTCACCAAATTTCTTCGGCTGGGGCTGACCGCCTTTGGCGGTCCGGCCATGGTGGCCTACATCCGCGAGCTGACGGTGTATAAGGAAAGATGGCTCGATCAGGAAAGTTTTAAACAGGGGGTGGCGATCTGCCAGACCATCCCCGGCGCCACCGCCATGCAGGTGGCGGCCTACGTGGGGTTGCGGTCGGGCGGCGCCTGGGGGGCCATCGCGGCCTATGTGGGATTCGGTCTGCCGGCCTTTGTTTTGATGGTGGGGTTGTCCGCTCTCTACCGGCAAGGCCGCGACCTGGCGACCGTGATCTCTATCTTCAACGGCTTGCAGGTGGTGGTGGTCGCCCTGGTGGCCAACGCAACCGTGCATTTCGGCCGCTCCACCCTGCACAACCGGCGGGATCTGACGCTGGGCCTGGCGGTGGCCGGTGTTCTGCTGGCGGGCGGCCATCCGCTGCTGGCCATCCTCGCCGCCGCCCTCCTGGGGTTGGCGCTCTTTGACAACGCCATCCCGCCGAGCCAACAGCAGTCTCACCTCCGGCCGCCGTTAGCCCGGCACGAACTCGTCCCCTGTCTGCTGCTCTGCCTGGCCTTAATCTTTTGTTTCGCCGTGCTTTTCGGTATCGACCGGCAACTCTTTGACCTGGCCCTGATGATGACCAGGATCGATCTCTTTGCCTTTGGCGGCGGCTATGCCTCGGTGCCGCTGATGTTCAACGAGGTGGTAGCCGGCAAACAGTGGATGACCGGCCAGACCTTCATGGACGGTATTGCCCTCGGCCAGGTGACGCCGGGACCGATCGTGATCACCGCCACCTTTGTCGGTTTTCTCCAGGCCGGTCTGCCCGGCGCCCTGACCGCCACCATTGCCATCTTCGCGCCCTCGCTGATCCTGCTCTTCGCCGCAGTCCCCACCTTCGACCGTTTCCGCCACAACCTGTTGTTTCAACGGGCCATGCACGGCATCCTGGTCTCTTTCTGCGGCCTGCTGCTTTCGGTCACCCTGCGCTTTGGCCTGGCCATCCCCTGGGAGTCCTACCGGGTCGTTTTGTTCGCCTTGGCGTTGCTGGCCCTCTGGCGCAAGGTCGACATTCTCTGGGTAGTGCTGGCCGGCACGGCGATCTCGGCAATCCTGTTATGAAGGGGATCCGGAGAGCAGGCGGGCATTAAAAGAAAGATCGGATGCGCAATTCCAGTTTGTTGCTGTTTTGCTTCTCGCCAAACTCAGTCGAGGGGTCACCGTTTAATAGAGAAAAGCGCAGTTGCAGTTCCCAGTTGGTGATGCCGGTGTAGGTGAGTTCCGGCGTTGCTGAAAAACTTTGGTCGTCAAGATTGACGATGAAGGTCGCCGCCGGGGTGAAGTAGAGGAGATCAAACGGTTCTTTCAAGGAAAACCGGGCATAGAGGTAATCCCGCCCCGGATTGGGGCGGGAATATCCTTGGCTGGCCAGTTGTTGCATCTGTTGGAGCAGGGCATCGTTGCCGGTGAGCGTCCATTGCTCTCCCCCGACAGCGATCCGCCGATAGAATCGATCCATCTCCTCATCGGTATAGCCGAGGCCGTTGTGATAATATTCAATGATCGAGGTCAGATCAAACTCGGTCAGATAGCGGATACCGATAAGAGAGGACGTGGCGCTGCCGGATTGGCACATCCGTCGCCCCTGCTCGTCCAAGGCTACCCTGTCTACCGTGGGGATATAGGCAAGCTCCCCATGGATTTCAAAATTGGTCGTCAGGTTGCGGGAGAAATCCCCGCCAAAACGCGTGGTTCGGCTGTTGCCGCTGTAGACGATAAAATCGATATCGGTATTCAGGTAGAGCAGGTACAGTTTGGCCGCCAGATTGAGGTTGTCCGCCGCGCCAAAATCCTCGTTTACCCCCTGCCAGACCGGGAGCAGCGCCGTGGTCAGGGCGATATTCTGGAGATCGCCGGAAAAACTCCTGATTATCTCCAAATCCGAGGTGATGAACCCTTCCAAGGCCTCTTCCGGATTGTTCGGGTCTTTGGTCCGATTGATAAATCCGACCGGATTCCAGGCATATCCCTTACCCCATTTATACGATTTCTTGCCCACCGAGGCGGTCGTTCCCGAGGCTGGAGCCAGATTGAGGTAGGTTTCATAGACCTCGGCCCTATCCCTCCAGCCGAAGGTATCCTCCTGCCCGGTCGCGTTGAGCAACCAGTGCAGTTGCGCGATTCCTTTTGCGTACGCGCCATTGAGTTGCAGGCTACCGCTCAATTGGTCCCAATCGGCTTGAGGATCGTCATACATATTCAGCAGCGCCAACGCCGACCCTTGCCGGACATCCATGTGTTCCCATTTGATCTCGGCGAATCCGCCATTACTCCAGGTCTTCTTTTCAAATTCCGCCGCGTCCAAAGAGAATGCCGCTTCAGCCCGTGCCGTTCTCGAAGTGGGCACAACCAAGAGAGACAGCGACAAGAGGAGTGCCGCCGCCCGGTGACGGAGCACCCGATCAGCGAAGCTCATCGACCTTGGAGAGATAGTTCAGGGTGAAGACCTCGTCGGCGAAGTCCCTCTTCTGGATTTTGGCCGTGATCATGACCGATTTATACCCCTTATAAAGGGGGCTGTCGGTCTCCAAAACCGAGGGGCTGACAATGCCGCCGCCGAAATCCTTGATCTTGTCATAGCGCAGGGTCTTGATCAGCATGCCGCTGGCGGCATAGCATTCGATGGTTTTGGGGAGCAAGGTCGCCTTGTCCACCACCATCTTCAGCCCATCGTAGGCGACGGTCGCGTTCTTCGCCTTCAGGACCAGGAGGTAGTGATCGCCTTCCTCGCTGGCCTGCTGGACCGAATATTCGACGCTGAAGTCGAGGCGGAGAATATCGGCGTTATTGAAGACCCCGCCGACCACGGACTGGAGGCTGGTAATCCGGATCGGTTTGCCGACATTGGGAATATAGAGCCACATATTTTCATTCAACCGCAAGGTGGCCCGTCCTTTTTCGCTGGCCGGAGACAAAAACAGGGCGACCATCTTGTCTTGTCCCTTTTTGACGGTATAGAGGACGAACTCCTTGGATTTGCCGTCCGGCTCGACATTGATCAGTTTCCGGTACATCTCATAGGACTCCGGCTGCATCTTGCGGTCAACCTGCTGGAGAATGGCGGCACCATCGACAGCCAGAGCGGAACTTAAGTTGAAAAACAGCAGGAACAGGCTGGCGGTACCAGCAAACAGGGTGGTTTTCATGAGCCCTCCTCAGACGTGGCGCAAAGCGGTGATCGGGTCCATCCGGGCCGCCTTCCAAGCGGGCTGCAAGCTGCCGAGCACCGCAATGGCAATGACGATCAACGCGATGGACACAATATCGGTCAAGGTGACGGATGGATTGAGAATGATCCCCTGTTGCTGGCCAAAATCAAAGCTGATCCGGGCCGCCTTGAGGGCTGCAATCGTGACCAGACTGAGCATGATGCCGAGCAGGGTGCCGAAAATGCCCAGCAAAAGACCTTCGGCAAGGAAGAGGGAGAGGATTTTCCCCGGACTGGTGCCGATGGCGGCAATGGTGCCGATTTCGTTAATCCGCTCGTACACGGCCATCACCATGACGTTCATGATGCTGACCAACACAATGGCGACCAGCATGATTTTGATAAACAGGGTCATGAGGTCGATCATCTTGGCAATATTGGCAAAAGGCGTCAGTTTCTCCCAGGTATGGACCTCGAAAACCGGCTTGTCCATCTTGGTGCGGATGGGCTCCAAGGTTGCACTCATCGCTGTGAACACCTTGTCGAGCTGGCGCATGTCCTTGAGCCGTATGGCGATCTCGCTGACCTCCTTGCCCTCCAGGCGCAGCAGGGTTTGGGCATCATCAATATGAATATAGCCGTCCCGGCCGCCGGGACCGGTCACCCCTTCGACAATGCCGCGAACGATAAAGGACTGGCCGTTGACCGAGCCGTCCTTGTTGGTGGCCACCAGGACGATATCATGGCCGACCTCCACCTTCATCCCTTTGGCGAGCAGCTCCGGCACCAGGATTTCCCCTTTCTTGAGCAGTCCCTTCTTTTCTCCCTTGACGATGCGGTGCACGAGCTCGGGCATGGTCCGCATCTCCTGCTCGGGATCGATTGCATTCAACCGGATATTGGTGGTCTCGGTATAGTTGCTGAACATGGCCCCCAGCTTGATGCGCGGCGAAAAGGCTGCGACCGCCTCGTTGCCGTTGAGCATTTCTTCGATTTTAGCGACCTGTTTTTCCTGCAGATTCCGGTTCAGGGGCAAAGTATCGATGGAGGCGAGGTACCCTTTCTGGTGAATCTGGAGATGGCCGAGCATGGAATCGGTGATCTGGCCGATCATCATATTCTTGAACGACCCCGAAACGGAGATAAAGAGCAGCACCGCCACCACCCCGAGGGTGATCAACGACGAAGTGAGGAGGGTGCGGCGCTGGTAGCGGCGCAGATTGCGCACGGCGATCTTGACGATATTAACCATGGAAACCTCCCTC
>Ga0074193_1000097_pt1 | contig 161985 bp, 151 predicted proteins | sample EPASupsiteHSE605_FD_64523 | JGI IMG/M metagenome (GOLD analysis project Ga0074193, IMG submission 64523) | Bioremediated contaminated groundwater from EPA Superfund site, New Mexico - Sample HSE6-05 | ecosystem: Environmental > Aquatic > Deep subsurface > Groundwater > Contaminated ... | reverse complement strand
CCTCTGAACTTCCTGTATCTTACTGGATAAATTGCTATCTACATCAACTGCCATAAATGCTCGCACAAACAATCACCTTTCAATTCTAATTCACCATTTTTTTCTAATTAATTATTTACTTGATACTATCTTTATCAAACAATAAGGTTTTTAATCCTATCTAAACTTTCACGGGGAGTTTCAATGGTGTTTAAAAGGTAAACATCAACTTTCTGGAATAGTTCCTGGAAGAAATTTCTCCTTATATCCATTTTTCTCTGGTCCCTCACCAGCTGGTGTGGATTACAGAAATCATTCTCCACCATGAAATTTAGAGCTTCAACCGGATCCATTTTCTGAAAGGGAGCATTAGAATTATTTCTTTCCAGGAGAACTACACATTTAAGGGTGCTTGTTTCTCGAACTCTACCCTGAAAGAGGCTGTTAACATCGGCAATTCCCCTTCCCTTGTTATCCAGTTTCACACGGTTAACTTCCCCTGAAAACTCCTCCCAGACCTGGGCCAGATCATCACGGATGTATGAATTCTTTTCTGAAGAATATATGGCCGCACCATTATTGAATAAACGGGTGAAGAACCAGTCATCAGATATGTAATTAAAGTCATCATACTGGAGGAGTCCGTAGGTCAATGTGGTTTTACCAGTTCCAGGAGGGCCAATGATAGTCAGGGCATGACCACCACAGTCAACTGCCGATCCGTGGGTGGAATAACGCCGGTGTTCAGAATGGTAATCTTCAAAAAAGTCGGAAATAGCAGCCAGGGCTATGCTTTTAATCCAACCGTAATAATCACAGTTGTTAACAATACAGGTCTTGGAAATGGGTTCGTATAACACCTGTAGTTGGCCACCATCCTCTACTGAGAAGATCTTGGCATGGGGACGGATATCCTCGTTCATGAACTTGAAATTATCTTCCCATTCCTCCTTAAAATCTTCATTATCAGTAAGGAGTTTAACACAAGCACCATGGATATTAGCCTTTCTTTCAAACTTAACTTTGTTTTTAAGTTTACTGAACATCTCATCCTTAAGGTAAGGTGTTATCAATTCCACGTTGTATGTTGACATCCTGTTTAACCCCGTTATTATCAATGCCCCTTTAATCTCCAGTAACCCTTTAATCTCCAGTTATTATATTATGGGTGTTAATGGCTCTTTTAACTTTCTTTGATTTTCTTTAAATTCATGTTTTTGCAGAATTTATGGAAGAATTCTTTGTTATTGATAGGACAGGGGTTATTTATTGTTCTAACTGGTTGATCATGTCTTGGAGTTGGGTTTTCAATCTCTCCATGGCAATGTTATACTGTCTTAGATTATGGGCCACTCTTCGCAAGTCTTCGGCATATGCTTTGGTATCTCCCTTTTCAAAATCATTGTACAATTTTTGATTTATAGCCTCGGTTTCATTATTTAACCTGGAAATTTCCTCATGGGTACTGGAGATATTCTTCATCTGGCTGGAGATATCTCCACGTAAGACCAGATCATAGGCCCAAATCCTATTACTGTAAGATTTATCATATTCAACCATATTCTGATTTAAAAATACCATAGGTATCGTATTACCCATCCTCATTGAGTTCGCCACTTCAGTTCTCTCTTTCTGGGAGACATAACTCAATGCAGATGTTTTTTCCATATCAGCCGCAGCACTTTCCAGTTCCGCAATGCTGGAAGCATTGTTCACCGGGACTTCTAAGGTGTTCAATTCCGCTTTAAATGCACCGGCATCCATGGGCATTAAAACAGTTGTAACCGCAGCATAAAACAGGCCATAAATTCCAACAACCGCTATTAAAAAAATTAACAGTCCTAAAAACTTTTTATTAATCTTTTCGCCCCCAAATTATTGATTATTATTTTTATATTTATGGCAACAAATATGTAAGAAAGTATTATTTAAAATTTTAGGTAATGGGGGCTTATTGGCCATTTTTGAGAAAATATTTTATCATTAAAATATTAAAAGAGGTTATTTTTCATTATTAGTGATTCAATAAGTTTATTTAATACTATATTCAAAAAAGACTCTTAAAAACTAATTTTATATTCAAAAAAGACTCTTAAAAACTAATATTACGGTATTTAATATTAAAACTAAGTATTTCAAAAATATGTTCTTCATAAAGTTATTATATAACAATCAGGGTCTTATTGTGCAAAATAAGAATGGGGTATCTTATAAATGAAAATTTAAGAGATAAAATTTTATTTCATCTCTTTTCGAGGGTTAATGTATTATTTTTCGATAATACTCTCTTCAATGGCCATTCCAAAGTGTCGGGCATTGGGGTCCAGGTAGATCATAATTTTATCCCCGACCTTTAAATCGGCCACAGAAATGGGTTTACCATCCTCACTAACCAGTCGAATGGTTTCCGCGTTTTGGAGGAGGGTTCGAAGTACCACTCCTTCATATTCTGCTTCCACCAGCATCAATGGACGTTTCTCGATTTTAACCCGTCCCACTATGGCTACTTTGCTGTTACCTTCCTGGTCCACAGTTAAAACTTCGTCCCCGGTTTCCAGTTCCGAGAGGTACTTGGTCTTGTTACCAGGGGTCATAACGTAGGCGTGGACTGGGCCAGCGTTAACCCGGAAGGGTCGTGAAGCAACGTATTCACTTTCCATGGACTCACTGTGCACCAGGAACAGTCCCTGGGAGTAGGATCCCACCAGCATACCTTCACCCAGTTGCATCATGGAACAGGTGTCCACACACACCCGGTCCCCAATACCCACTGGTTCTACCTTGGTGATGGTGGCTGGTTTCAGCTGGTAGCTTTCACTCTTAATTTTCTCCATTAACTCGGCTACCTTTTTTATCTGACTAATCTCATGGGGACAGAGTAGAACACCATCTGTTCCGTGTTCCATGGTTTCCAGGGCCAGTTTAGCCTCATTATAGTCAGCCACCGCGGCAATGATCTTAACCTTTTCACCCTGTAATCCGGCGATAATATTTTCCAGGGGGATGACTTTCCAGTCGCGTCCCATTAGGATCAGGTAATCGGCATCTTTTCCCAGCAGTGCCGCCAGTTCTTCGTGTTTTTTGGTTAGGATCTCCACGTAGGCTGCTACCTTTTTATCCCTTCTTTTCAACCTTTTCACAGCTGCCAGGTCCTTGGATTCTTTGAGATCATCAGGTATGATGAGGGTTCCATCTCCTTCACTGTTACGACCCACCAGCACCACATCGGAGCCTTCAATGTCAGAGATGAGTTTTAGGTTACCCAGTTTGCGAATGTTTTCCACATCGGTAAAATCAACAATGTGATCTATTCCCGATTCCAGTGCAGTGGTAATGAACTGCTTTTTTTTATCCCATACATTACCTTCGGCCATTATCCATGCAAATTTCATAGCTTTAACCTTCTAAATGGATGCTAATCCTGTTAATTACTAATGTAGTAGTTAGGGTTCTATTTGCCATTGAGGATTTTCAGAGCTTCGTCAATATCCAGGTCATTGTGAACAATCTCGGCAATGGCCCTGGTTGTTTTTTGGGGTGACCGAGCCTGGAAGATATTCCTACCTATGGCCACACCGGCTCCACCCATATCAACCGAGTTTTTCACCATTTCCAATAGTTCCCGGTCAGTTTCCACCCGGGGTCCTCCGGCAATCACCAGGGGTACTGGGCACCCATCGATAACTTCTTTGAAGGTGTCCGGGTCTCCGGTGTAGTTAGTCTTAATGATGTCTGCCCCCAGTTCGGCACCGGCACGGGCTGCCAGTTTAACTACCTCGGCATCGTGTTCGTTGTCGATTTTTTTACCCCTAGGGTACATCATGGCAATGAGTGGCATTCCCCAATCATCACAGATCTCGGAAATACTTCCCAGGTGCATTAACATCTCGGGTTCCATCTCGGATCCAACGTTTACATGGACGGATACTGCGTCTGCTCCCAGCTGGATGGCTTTCTCCACGGAGGTTACCAGTACCTTATGATCTGGGTCTGGTCCCAGAGCAGTACTGGCCGATAAATGAATAATCAGTCCGATATCTCGCCCATATCCACGGTGTCCTGTGCCGACCATTCCCTTATGCATAATTACCGCGTTGGCTCCACCACTAGCTACTTCATCAATGGTTTCTGCCATTTTTATTATTCCCTCCACGGGTCCAATGGAAACACCGTGATCCATGGGTACAATAACACATCTCCCTGTTTTTCGGTTGATTATTCTTTCAATCCTGATTTTCTTTCCTATCATAAATACCCTCCATTTTATAGTTTAGGAGACCAGAGTTTAAGTTCTTTTAATCGCGGTGGGATGCCATCATCCCCACAGGACTCCAGCCACCCATGTTTTGATCTGATGATCTCAGAACTGGTCGATGAGTGAATGAAATCTAAAAGACCTCTATTTCTAAGTAAGGATATGAAAAACAAAACTTATATCGATTTTCATAAACCCTCCCTAATAAAGTGACTCTTATGAATAAAGAAGATGAAACTCTAATAAAAACTTTTTTCAGTAGCAACAGTTATGCAAAGAACACAAGAATTTTATACGAACTATCCCTACGAAGATGAGCTGATTCCACTTACTAAGCTTTGGAAAACTCATCGAAAAAGCCCAAATAGAAGAATACTATGGCATAATGAAACTGATAAGAAGAATTAAATCCAGAATCACCTTATTCAAAGTACAATTCAAAGAAGAAGAACATAAATCAATAATTCAAGAAAAAACTACATCAGCGCATAAAGAATCTTCTACGATGTCACCCCACTAAAAAAATTCATCAAAGGAATGTCATGCCTAGACAAAAATTAATGTTATACGTTTGGGGACCAAAGTTTTAATTCCTTTAAACTTGGTGGCACTCCGTCATCCCTACCTGACTCCAACCAACCCTCACTGGAACTGATTTTTTCAGAACCTTTTGCAGAGTGAATGAAATCTAAAAGTCCCCTATTCCTTATAATAGTTTCCCGAGGCTTCAGAGTAGATGACCAGATATAGAATACTTTAAAGGTAGTGTCAGGATGGTAACCCCCTCCCAGATCCACAGATAAAACATCGCATCCTTCCATATTTCTCACCATTTTAACAACTTTTTCCAGGGTTTCATGAAGACGCACATCACTCTGGATAAATTCAATAGGAGTTTCAACTTCTTCATTCAATTGTTCTAATTTTTCCTTAGACTCCGTGCCTTTATCTAGTGCAATTATTTTACCTTTAGGTGCCAGTTCTGAAATGATACGGGTGGAATTACCCACATGGCAGCCAAGTTCCACCACCACATCATCTTCTCTGATGATTTCTTTCAGAATTTGCCTATACACTTTGATATCGAATGCAATATTGATCATGTTATCTTCCTTGGGAATGTTAATTATTTGATGGGGTCTTAAGTGCAATTTTGTGTTATCATACGAAAATATTTTAAATATTTTGTTGTATAGTTACAACAGAAGCCTTTTTTAGGTTTTATTTTTGGAAAAAATTTACTTAAATACCTTCCTTAACTCAGATATTACTTTTCACCATCTCCTACTTGTTGTTGATATACCTTCTCCACGTGATAACCAACTACCAGAAAAATCTATTAAAAATGGGGACGTTACCATGGAGAGCCTCCACATAACCGACAAAGAAATACATTATCTCTCCATGGCTTCTTCACACACCCCGTTACCGTAGGTGGTGCATTGAAAAGTATAATTAAACCCAGTAATATAAGTTATGAGAATAACCCCTGGGGGTACTCCAAAACATTGGAAACATTGAACAGGACAGCAGATGTTTTTTAATAGGGGGATTCACCATTGCAGCAAAATCATTTCATTAATATCCTTAATTAATACGAGCAGGATCTAATCAACTGAATCATCATTTCATGTTAATTCCCATCTAAAAATTAATATATGCCCTGTTACTATAATATAAGTAGATTAAATTGGGTCTAACAATACCTACAACCATTCAATATGTAAGGGATTTATATGGCTGTGGAAGATGAAAAAGAATTGGAAAAAAGTGTTGATGAATTAAATCAACAACGGATTGACCTGGAAAAAGAGATCAACAATTTAAATCTCCTGAAAATTGAAAAATTAAAATCCATCAATGATGAGCTTAAAACTAAGATTGAATGGATGGATAAAGAGAGAATAAAGGCCACTAAAGAACGTGACAACCTCCTACGTAAGGTCAGGCATTCCAATGAAAAGAGCTGGAAGAATGCTCTGAAAATGATATCAATTCTGGGTTTACTGGATCTGGTAGTGTTGCCTGCTATTATCACTGTTTTGGCTATACCTTTACAGTGGATTTTTGTTTCTATGGGACTAGTAACCTTCCTGGGAGTGATGCTCATTACCAATTACATGTCTGGAACATCACCCTTTAACACTGGTGAAATCCGGAAGGCCATAACTGTATCCCTCATAACTGTTTACCTGGCATTCGTCCCTTTAATGGCCTTTGGATTGGTGGTATTCCCCATGGGAAATTCAGCACAAACCATTGTCACCAACTTCACCTGGCTCATTGGTGCGGTAATTGTACTCTATTTCAGCACCAGGCCAGTGGAAGAGTACATCAAGGCTAGATATAAGAATTAATTTTTTTTATGAGATATTATGTTTAGTTCCTTTTTTAAATAAATTGGATATTTTTAACTGAAATTGGGTTTAGACTTTTATTTTTGGAATTGATTTAGTTTTAGTTTTCTATTTTAAGGCTGGCTTTGGTTTAACTTTCTATTTTCAGACTTTATAGATTAATTCTATTTAAGTTTTTGATGCACAGTTACCAGCAACGTATCCGGTTGAAAACGCCTGTTGCAGATTATAACCACCCCTACCACCGCAACCAGCTATTATTTCCCCTGCAAAATATAATCCATCAACCAGTTTTGATTCCATGGTCTGGGGATTTATTTCTTTTATCATGACACCACCACAGGTGACCAGGGCTTTATTCAGGGGAAGATGTCCATTAATGGTTAATGGAAGGGCTTTCAATGTTTCCTGCAGGTGTGCTCTCTCTTTTTTAGTGATCTGGTTCAACTTTTTATGAGGATCAATTGAAATGGTTTTTAAGATGGGTTCAATGGTACTGTTGGGGAGGTGATTTTTTAAATAATTTTTTAAACTCTTTTTACTATTATCACGGAAATCCGCCATCAACTGCCCTCCCAATACATCCGGTTTGATTTCAGGTTTAAAATCAATGTAGAGCTTTAGATCCCCATGTGTATCCATGAGTTCCACAATCATCTGGCTCATGTCCAGGATCACTGGTCCAGAAACACCGAAGTGGGTTAAAAGAAGGTTTCCGCGAGGTAAGGCTATTTTTTTACCCCCGTACCCTACACTTAATCCCACATTTTCCAGAGTAATTCCCTTTAACTTGTGCACCCATTTCTCACGCACCCTTAGTGGAACACCCCCTGGTTTTAGTTCGGTGATCTGGTGGCCTAATAATTCTGCAATGCCCAACCCATCCCCGGTGGAACCTGTGAATTTGTAGGTAACCCCTCCAGTGGCAATTATAACTTTATGGGCAGTAATTAACTCATCCTTTGCTGAAGATAGTTTGAAAATCTTGGATCTCTTCTGTAATTGTTTCAAACGATAATTATAAAGAATTTTAACTCTGTTTTCATTCAAAACTTTTTCTAATACATCCACCACTGATTTGGCTTTTTCAGTAATTGGGAATACACGTCCTTCTTCTTCTACTTTCAATTTAAGTCCCTGGTTTTTAAAAAAATCCATCAGATCTTGGTTGGAAAAATCAACGAAGGCATCACGGTAAAATGCACCTTTTTTACCAAATTTTTCCAGGAAAACTTTCAGACTGGCAGTATTGGTGAGGTTGCATCTGCCATTACCGGTTAAAAGTAGTTTATGCCCTATTTCTTTATTCCTTTCCAGTAAAATTACTTTATTTCCCAGTTGTGCACTGCGAATAGCTGCCATACATCCTGCAGGTCCTGCTCCGATGACCGCAATATCGTAGATTTTCATTATTATCATTTCCAGATGTTTCTGAATTTAATTTGAGTATTCCAGTTATAATTACCCGTAATGAACCTTAAGTCACATATTTTAAGTAAATTACTTTTTTAAAGATAATCTTTTATTATAGGAATTCAAATCAAACAAATTTCATTTTAAAAATTTCAATTTAAAAAAGATATTAAGAATATGGGGAAATAAAAAAAATTTAAATTGGGATTAAATCCTGTTATTAGGATTGAACCCATTTCAACCTTTCTGAAAGGTTGATTTTATGGGGCCAACCTTCTTCTATCCCTGGGGAAGAGCACAGTTTCCCGGATGTTTTTCATTCCGGTGATACACATGGTGAACCTTTCTGCTCCCAGACCCCATCCAGCGTGTGGTGGCATTCCGTACTCGAATGCAGCCAGATAATGCTGGAATGAATCAGGGTTAAGACCCTGATTTTTGATCCGTTCTACCAGGAGGTCATGCTGGTGTACCCTGGTTGCCCCGGAAGATATCTCCAAGTCCCGGTACATCAGGTCAAAGGCGTAACTTTTTTCCAGTGCATCTTCGTGGGGTTGGACATAGAATGGTTTTATGTCACTGGGCCAGTTGGTTATGAAGTAGTAACCTTCCATTACTTCTCCCAGTGCCTTTTCCGCAGCCCTTGAAAGATCTTCCCCGTGACTGAGGGGCACTCCCTTGGAATTTACAATATCAATAACTTCATCGTATTCCAAACGGGGGAATGGTAGTTCAGGTACTTCCAGTTCCACACCAAGGTCTTCCAGTTCTGCCTGGCAGTTTTCCTTCACTTCTTTAATGGCATTGTGTACCAGTTTTTCCAGGATGTTCATGGCATCTTCCTGATTGGCGAAGGCCAGTTCCGCGTCAATGGAGATAACCTCGTTTAGGTGTCGGAGGGTGTCGTGTTCTTCCGCCCGGAAGATGGGCGCAATCTCGTAAACTTTGTCCAGTCCAGTGCCCATCATCATCTGCTTGTAGAGCTGGGGGCTTTGGCCCAGGAATGCTTCCCTCTCAAAGTAGGTTATGGGGAAGAGTTCAGTACCACCCTCGGTGGCGGATCCCACCAGTTTAGGGGTGTTAACTTCCATGAAACCGTTTTCTTCAAGGTAAACTCGAACTGAGTGTAACATTACACTTTTTATTTTGAATATAGCGCTGATGCTGTGTTTTCTCAGGTCCAGGTAACGGGAGTCCAGTCTGGTGTCAATTTCTGCCCGCACTTTCTCGGTAGGATCCATTGGTAAGGGCTGTTTGGACTCGTTTAAAACCTTCACCTCGGTGGGTATAATTTCCACACCGCCAGGTGCTTTTGGTGATCCTTGCACAGTTCCTTTAACTGCAATCACCGATTCTTTTTTGAATTTTCTGATCTCCTCCAGTAATTCAGGGGTTATCTTTTTACTGGGGGCGGTGATCTGGGTGATGCCGTTCCGGTCACGCAGAAGTACGAATATGATACCACCCAGGTCACGGATCTCATGAACCCAGCCCATGAGAGTGACTGATTCAGTGTCCATATCTTCGTCAAGTTCCTGTGAGTAATGTGTTCTTTTCCAGTTTCCTAATGAATCTGTCAATCTAATTCACCTCGATTATTATAAATTTAAATGAGTTAATCCTTTAAATGATAACTCCATTTTTTGAAATCTAATTAATATTTTAATATCAGGCAGATATTAGTCATAAAATCTTTTAAAAAGTTTTTAAGCTTAATTCAGATTTTAGATATTTAAAATTGTAGAATGCCTAGATTATATTGTACAGAATGATCTTATATCTTAAGAAATCTCGCTACAAGTCTTTTGCACCATTAAAGATGATATCTTTTATTATATGATCTACAATTATTATTAGATTTATCTTCTTTAACTACTATTCTTGAAGCCATATATTATATTTAACCGTTGATTTGGTATTATTTTTAAGGTGTATCAAAATTTTATGGAGGCTTTTATTACTGCATTTAATCTTGGTCAAGACGTCTCTGGAATGATTCGGCATGGGCATATAAACCTTCATATTCAGCTAAAGGAATAACCACATCTTTCAAGCTATTCAGACCATCCTGGGAGAGTCTCTGAACTGTTGGTTTTTTAAGGAAGGACTCGGTGGAAAGTCCAGAGTACATCCGGGCACAGAAAGAGGTGGGTAGAACGTGGTTGGTACCGGAACCATAATCTCCCGCAGCCACCGGGGTTAAATCTCCCAGGAAAATACTACCCGCATTTTTAATACCTTTAACCAGCTCCTCAGGTTCATTGGTCATGATGATCAGGTGTTCTGGTGCGTATTCATTGGAAAACCTAACTGCTTCTTTCAGGGTATTCACAACAATTATTGCCCCGTTTTCCTCAAGTGAATCGGCAATGATTTCTTTTCGCTTCATCTTGGGCAAATCTTCAGTAATTTTTGTTTCTACTGCTCTGGCTAGTTCTGGGGATGTGGTAACCAGTACTGATGCTGCGTGTGGGTCGTGTTCGGCCTGGGCCATGAGATCAAGGGATATGTAATCTGGATGGCCGGTTTCATCAGCGATGATCAGTACCTCAGAGGGGCCTGCTGGGAAATCAATATCAACCTGGCCGTAGACCATCTTTTTAGCAGCAGTAACGAAGATATTGCCTGGTCCAACTATTTTATCCACAGCAGGTATGGTTTCTGTCCCGTAGGCCATTGCAGCAATGGCCTGTGCTCCCCCCACCCTGTAGACTTTATGAGCCCCAGCGATATAGGCCGCAGCCATTACAATATCCTCCACCTTCCCATCAGGGCCTGGTGGTGTGCAGCAGATGATCTCCTCTACTCCAGCTACTTTAGCCGGAATAACCGTCATCAGAATACTGGAGGGATAAACTGCCCTTCCCCCGGGTATGTAACATCCCACCCTTTCCAGGGGACGGACTATTTGGCCGGCAGTTATACCATTATCCACTTCCATGGACCAATCTTGGGGTAATTGGGCCTGGTGAAAGCTAAGAATGTTAGTTGAGGCCTTTTTAAGACTGTTGATTAAGTCCTTGTCAATTCTTTTTACACTCTCTTCCAGGTCTTCTTGGGGGATAAGAAAATCTTTCAAATAAACTCCATCAAACTTTTCAGTGTATTGGCGGATTTTTTCATCCCCATGGTTCTTAACATCATTAACAATGCCAGTTACAATGCCTATAACTGAATCAGAATCTATTTGTGACCGTTGCAAGAGCTTCTCTTTATTACCATCTTCAAGTTTCACGGTTTTCATTTTATTTACCAAAAGTTTTGAATTAATACCCATTTTTTGAATTAATATAACTAAGTGCAAGTGGGAATAGTTTAAACTGATTAAGTATTGTTTAATAGATCAGTCAAAACCTTTATTTGTAACCATAGGTAAACATTAATTTACCCACTATGCCCAGCACTGTTTAATACTTTATACCTTATGCTTATGGTTTTTCTGGGTATAGCTTTTGGTAAAAAGTTATATATGCCTGTTGGTCGAATCTTAATTACTTAATTGTAGGTGTCTGGTAGATATGTACAAAGATGAGCTTATACAGTTGCACCAATTTTTGGTATACGTTTTAAAGCATCTGGACCATGAGTATGAGGTGAAGGATGAATGTAAGGAGTATTTGTGCCTTAACATTAGCCCTCATCACATACACCGCACTAAAGCCGAACATAAATATGCTATTTTTGTTTTGTCAAATTCTATTTCTGAGATCATTGCTGCAAATAACGGAGGAACTTCTTCTAACATTTCCAATGGACTCTCAGAACTAGTTAAACGGTCGCGGAAAGAACTCATAAGGTTCCAGAATGAAGATACTTTAGCTGTGCAAAAAATTAAGATGTAATAAAAAAAGGAACCCCTGGCTGGTGATACTAGATGAGTGCTTTATTGAAGATGGTATGCTTGATTGATGGTGAGCATTACCTCCCGGTTACCAAATCAGCATTAAACACCCTTGATAACCTTGAACACATTGAGGTTGTGGCCGCAGTATTCATTGGAGGCACTGAAAAACTGAGAGATGCCACACCAGAGTCAATTGGTGAAAAACTGGGAGTTAAAGTTTACTTTGGTCCTGACCATCATAAAATTCCCTATGATCTAATTGTTGAAGTTTCAGTGAAACACCAGGCAGATGTGGTCATGGATCTTTCGGATGAACCTGTTGTTGATTATTCTAAACGTTTTAAAATAGCATCACTGGTCCTGGAGAAGGGAATACTCTATGAGGGGCCTGATTTTTCATTCCAGCCATTGGATGAATACAACGTTCTTACAAAACCCTCCCTCAAAATATTAGGAACTGGTAAAAGAATAGGTAAAACTGCTGTTTCTGCTTATGCGGCCCGTTTAATACACAAGGAGGAATATAATCCCTGTGTGGTGGCAATGGGTCGTGGTGGTCCTGAAGAACCAGAGATTGTTCGTGGAGATGAGATCAAAATCACACCTCAGTACCTAATGGAACAGTCTGATAAAGGAATTCACGCTGCCAGTGACCACTGGGAAGATGCCCTCATGAGCCGTATACTCACCATTGGTTGTCGTCGTTGCGGTGGGGGAATGGTGGGGCAGGTGTTCATCACCAACATGAAACAGGGAGCCCAGATGGCCAATGAAGTTGAATCCGAGTTTGTGATAATGGAAGGTAGTGGAGCAGCCATACCACCCATTAAAACCGACCGTCACATTGTGCTGGTGGGAGCCAATCAACCCATGATCAACATTGAACGATTCTTCGGACCTTTCCGGATTAAACTCGCCGATCTGGTGGTCATCACCATGTGTGAAGAGCCAATGGCCAGCCCGCAGAAAGTTAAACGCATTGAAAAAGTCATAAAAGAGATCAACCCTGAAGCCATGGTTATACCCACGGTATTCCGTCCCAAACCTCTGGAATCAGTGGAGGGTAAAAGGGTCCTCTTCGCCACCACCGCTCCAGACTCGGTTAAGGATGTTTTAATAAAACATTTGGAAGAAGAACACGGTTGCAAAGTAGTGGGAACCACACCACATCTATCTAACCGACCATTACTCCAGAGGGACATTGAAAAATATATTGACGACGTGGATGTCATGCTCACTGAACTCAAAGCCGCAGCAGTTGATGTAGCCACCAAGGATGCCCTCAAAGCAGGTCTGGAAGTAGTATACTGTGACAACATACCCCTGGTAATAAGGGAAGGTGATGATCTGGATCCAGCCATACTCACTGTGGTTGATAATGCCATCCAGGACCATAAGGGTAAATAAAGCACCATTTCTATTTAAAATCATGAACTAGTTTTTAGATCACTTGGAAACACTTATTTTTAGTGTTTTTAAGAACATCTTTTTTTTAATCATTTTTTTATCACTAAAAATCATTGGAATGGGTGAATTTTGTGGAATCTCCAGCATACGACACGCTCAATTACGATAAACTTAAAAAACAGCTTTCTTTCAATTTCACAGAGAATAAGGCAATAAAAGAACTTAACATAAAACCAGATGCATTCATACCGGTATTATTCTCCCTTAAATTTGGTGGTGACTGGAGTTTTAAAACACGAGATTTGGAAGCCATGGCTGTGAAAGAGAAAATAACCCGCTACAATGACAAATCGGGTGAAGGATACACCCTGGAGAGAGTTACCCTCTTTGTGAATCCCAGTTTAATCTCCAGTGAGGGTAAAGTGTTGCGATTGGAGAAATGTGGTACTAAAAATGAACGTGAACTGGTGGAAAGGCCTTTCAGGGTTAAACTTGATGCTGAGGATATAATACTGGCAGAGCTCAACCCCGAGATTATGGAAATAAGTCTTAAAAGGATTAAAGGGCCATTGAGTTTTTCTGGATCTGCGGCATACGGTGTTTTCCATGAAATAGAGCACCTGGCAGGTTGTGAACACACTGGGAAGTTCCTATGGGAGTTTCAGTATCGGGTGCAAGGTTAGGGTTCTTTAAGAGGTTAGGGTTCTTTAAAAGGTTAGGTCTCTTAAATTTGTTTTTCTTGGTTAAAACTACATTAAATTTGCTTAAATCTTCATTAAAAATTAGATTATAATTGAATTAGCTACTTAAAATTTATATAAATAAATCAAAGGATATCAGGCATCATTATGGTTAAAAAAAAGTTATAATATAAGTATAGAAAATTAAGCGATAGGAATAGGGAGTTGTAAAAAACCTTTATTCTTTAAATTTATCCCGGGTATAAATTTTTACCGAAGCTTTCCCTCTTCTCTATCCTTCCGTCTTCACCATGGATAAATACTTCCACGTTGTATCTTTTCCCCTCTTCCTCGGCAAATTCAATTGCTTTTTCTTTGGTGTCAAAATTTCCAGATGCCTTTACAGCCCCATCTCTTTTAACATCCCAACCCCCTCTTCTACCGGTCATTACATGGATATTGGCAGCCATTTTCCATCACCTCTGATATTATCAGCTATACAATCAATTAAATAATACCGCTAATTTAATATAAATCCTACTTTGGCTTCGATATATATTAATATTGTCCTTTTTTTAAATGAATTGTATGGGATATGAATACAATTTGATATTATATCCTCTAATATTACTTATTTTATATTAAAGAAATATACACATCCACAACATATTTATATAACCTCTAACCCACTGATAAATTACCAATTGAGAAGAAAAGGAGATGATAATGTGGCACAATTAGGTGGACAAGGACAACCTATTATTATAATGCCTGAAGGCTCTTCAAGAGTTTTAGGAAGAGACGCTCAGAGAATGAACATTATGGCTGGAAAAGTTCTGGCTGAGACTGTGAGAACTACTCTAGGTCCCAGAGGAATGGATAAAATGCTAGTTGATGGTATGGGCGATATTGTAGTAACCAACGATGGTGTAACCATCCTACGGGAAATGGACATCGAACACCCAGCCGCCAAGATGCTGGTTGAAGTAGCCAAAACCCAGGAAGATGAAGTGGGAGACGGAACCACCACTGCAGTGATCATTGCTGGAGAACTACTCAAAAAAGCAGAAGAACTCCTGGAACAGGAAATACACCCTACCACTCTGGTAATCGGGTACCGTAATGCAGCAGCCAAAGCACAGGAATTACTAAACCAGATAGCAATTGATGCCAGTGACCGTGAAACCCTTCAAATGGTGGCCATGACTGCCATGACCGGTAAAGGAACAGAAAAAGCACGAGAACCACTGGCAAAACTGGTAGTAGATGCTGTACTCCAGGTGGAAGAAAATGGTGAAGTTGATTCAGACCACATTAACATCCACAGAATACAGGGAGCAACTGTCCATGACTCACAGATCGTTAACGGAGTGGTTATTGACAAAAGCAGGGCTGTTAATTCCATGCCTAAAGATCTAAAAGACGCCAGTATCGCTCTTTTGAAATACCCATTAGAAGTCAAAGACCTGGAAACCGATGCCAAGATCAAACTCACTGACCCTGCTCAGATGCAGGCCTTCATTGAACAGGAAGAACAAATGGTCAAGGACATGGTGGACAAAGTAATCGAAAGTGGTGCCGATGTTATCTTCTGTCAGAAAGGAATAGACGACCTGGCCCAGCACTTGCTGGCCAAAGCAGGAATCCTGGCAGTTAAACGTGTAAGAAAATCCGACATGGAACGCATAGGAAAAGCAACCGGAGCTCAAGTGGTAACCAACGTCGAAGAACTCACTGCAGAAGACCTGGGACATGCCGGACACGTCTATGAGAAGAAGATCTTTGATGAAATACTGATCTTTGTGGAAGAATGTGACGAACCTAAAGCAGTATCTATCATCCTTCGTGGAAGTACCCGACACGTGGCCGAAGAAGTGGAAAGAGCAGTAGAAGATGCCATAGGTGTGGTATCAGCTACAGTGGAAGATGGGCAGGTAGTTGCTGGTGGAGGTGCACCAGAAGTAGCCCTGGCCAAAGGACTCAGAGACTACGCTGATACTATCAGTGGTCGTGAACAGTTAGCAATCGCTGCTTTCGCCGATGCTCTGGAAGTTGTTCCCAAAACCCTGGCTGAAAATGCTGGACTCGACCAGATCGATGCAATAGTGGACCTACGGGCAGCCCAGGAAAACAGTTTCTACATGGGGCTGGACGTCTTCAATGGTGATGTTACCGACATGAAAGAAGCCAAAGTAATCGAACCTAAACGGGTCAAAAAACAGGCCATCCAATCTGCAGCTGAAGCAGCAGAAATGATCCTGCGAATTGACGACATGATCGCCTCCACTGGTCCAAGTGAACCAGACATGGGTGACATGGGCGGCATGCCTGGTGGAATGCCACCAATGATGTAAGTCACCGACTTACACCTTTTTTTTTATTTTTATATTCGGCATTTTGAAATTCACGGTCATTTAAATTATTCATTCAGTTTTTTAGATGTTCTCCATATATCCATTAATCTAATCAATATATCCTTATTTTCAATTTGAACAATTTACAGAGTTCTAAATATGATAATATAATTATTTATGGCCATCATTACAAAATCAGCAAACCTTTAAAGCATGTGTGATCATTAAAATAAATGTTCTTAGGTTATCCTAACTTTTATATAGTATTAAACCCACATTAGTTTAGGTGGTCCTAAATGTCTTCTGAAAAACCATTAAGCGAAAATGCTGAAGAATACCTTGAAGTATTATACAAGCTCTCATTGAAAGAGCGTCCGGTGAAGACTACCAATATTTCAAACATGCTTAATATTTCTCCGGCTAGTGTCACCCAGATGGTGAAAAAACTTGAAAAAGAGGGCTATGTGCATTATTCTCCCTATAAGGGTGTCACTCTCACTGAAGAAGGATATAAGATTGCTTCGAGTATAACCCGAAAGCACAGGCTCCTGGAGAGATTCCTCCATGACGTGCTGAAAATAAAAAAAGAAAAGGTTCATGATCAGGCCTGTGAAATGGAACATGTACTTTCCGATGATGCTGAACGAGCATTATGTCACCTTTTAGAAAATCCTGATGAGTGCCCAGATGATGAGGAACTCATACCCGTATGTGATTTTCAGTTTAAAACCTGTGAAGAATGCCGCATGCGTAGACAGGAAGAAGTCAACGAAGTGGGAAAACGTGACAAAAACCTGGTTTCCATTACAGATATGGAAAAAAATGAAAAAGGGAAAGTCTCATTCATCAGAGGCGATTATAAAGTTATCCGAAGATTAATGGATATGGGAATAACCATGGGGGCTGAGATAGGCGTTCTTGAAGTTGCTCCCTTTAAGGGTCCCGTGGAATTACTGGTCCGTGGTTCTAATCTTGCCCTGGGAAGAGATATTGCTAAAAACGTTTTCGTGGAGATCATCAAAGAGAACACACCCGAATCCAAAGGAGCATTGGCACATGGTTAAACTTCCTGAGTGTATTGAAAAATCCGAATATGAAAATAAAATTTCAACTCTTGATAAAAATGAATTATCCTCCATTGGTGATGTTACCATAGCCCTGGCCGGGAATGCCAATGTTGGTAAAAGTGTTATTTTTAATTATTTAACCGGTTCTGACCAGGTTGTGGGTAATTGGCCTGGAAAGACTGTGGATCGTGCTGAAGGAAATTTCCAGTACAATGGTCAGAAGATCCATGTAATCGATCTACCCGGAATATATTCATTTTCAACTTTTTCCATGGAAGAAATTGTTTCCAGGGAATACATAGCCAATGAAAAGCCCGACGTGGTAATAAATGTGGTAGATGGTTCAGTGCTGGAACGAAACCTCTTTTTCACATTACAGCTTATGGAAATGGAGGTCCCCATGGTGGTTTGTGTTAACCAGATGGATGTTGCAATGGCCAAGGGCTTTCAGATTGATACTGGCAAATTAGAAAAGGCATTGGGAGTTCCAGTAGTTCCCACAGTTGCTATTCGTGGTGAAGGTTTACAACAACTCATAAAAAAGGCCGTTAATACTGTTAAGGAAAAAAGGATATCTAAAAAACCCATTGAATATGGTGGTGAAGTTGAAGAAGCTGCTGGAAAACTTCAAAACTTCCTGGAAGCTGAAGATGTTGATGTTGGATATTCCAACCGATGGGTGGCCATTAAACTTTTAGAAAATGATCCTGAAATCAATGAAAAGGTTGAACTTTTATCTGATCGCGCAATTCAGTTTGCCAATCACCTGGCCCTTGAGCTAGAGCGTATTCATGATGAACCTTCTTTTTCCATTATTGCATCGGAAAGATACACGCTGGCTAACAGAATAGCTGCAGGTGCTCAAAAACAATCTGAATATAAAGTTACATTGTCGGAAAGATTAGATAAAATTCTTATACACCCTGTTTATGGTTATTTCACCTCAGCACTGGTAATATTGGGACTTTTAATCTGGACCTTTGTCCTGGGAAACTTCATCTCAGAAGTTATAACCAATGCAATGAGCTTTTTCCAACCAGTAGACCCTTCTGTATCCGGCCCAATACCGGCCATATTATGGAATGGTGCATTTGGAGGTTTGGTTGCAGGATTAACTCTAATAGTGCCCTTTGTAATTCCATTTTATATCATGTTATCCTACATTGAAAACTCAGGCCTATTAACCCGTGTGGCCTTCATGATGGATAGTTTTATGCAGAAAATAGGATTACATGGTAAGGCACTGATACCCCTCATACTAGGTTATGGGTGTAGTGTCCCGGCTATTGACAGTACTAAAATTCTTGAAACAAGAAGAGAAAGATTACTAGCAGCATTTGCCATAACCTTTGCGCCCTGTTCTGCCAGGACCATAATCATCCTCAGCCTAGTGGCAATTTTTGTCAGTATTTGGTGGGCTCTTGCCCTTTACGTCCTGGATTTGTTGATAATATTTATCATGGGAAAATTAGCCCTTAAAGCTATGCCTGGAGAATCTACCAGTCTAATTATGGAAATACATTCTTTGAGGATGCCATCAGTATCGGTAATCCTTAAACAGACATGGAACCGTACAAAGTCATTAACTTATCTCGTTTTCCCAATATTCATTGCTGGAAGTGCTTTAATTCAGTTATTTTATGTTTTAGGTGTACTGGAACCTATAAGTAACTTTATGGCCCCTTTAACTGTGGGTTGGTTGAAACTACCCGCATTTGCAGGGATATTACTAATTGTTGGTGCTGTCCGTAAGGAATTTGTGTTGCTAACCCTGGTTTCATTTGTGGGCACTGATCTTTCCCTGGCATTAACACCGGTCCAGTTCATTGTCCTGGCCTTAATAGGTATGTTGTATATTCCCTGTCTTTCCACCCTCAGTATACTCATCAGAGAATTCGGAGTGAAAGCGGCCAGTGTTATTTCCGCCGCAAATTTGATCACAGCCATACTGGTTGGTGGGATTGTAGCCCATGTTTTATCTTTATTTATGTAAATTTTAAAGGAATATTTAATCTTGTTTATATCTATTATTTGAAAAATAAGTCTATAAAATGAAATAAAGAATTGAGAAAGAGATTTATCTATTTATGACAAGATAAAATCTTTGATATAATAAATTAATAGGTGATACTAAGATGAAATGGTCGTTAGTTGCAATTGCCATTGTAGTGGTGATTGTGGGTTATTCTGTGGTCGCTGTTGCCAGCGGTCCATTTGCTCCTTTAGGAAGAATTGCCTTTGTTAAAGTGGGTAATCCTGACTTTTATCCAGGACACCCCCACTCCGAGCTCTTATCCCAATATGCCGAGGATAGGGGTTCCGAATGTGCATTGATATGTCACTTTGCTGGGAGTTCTAATTACCGTAGCTATCAGGATGGTGATGTTTTCATAATTGAATTGGCCCTTATTGATACCCAGGGTACCGGGGCTGCTGATCCTACCAACTACTGGGATTCTCTAAAACTGGCCTTATTCGGGGCTCCTGATGGTAGATATAAATATAAGTCCGATGGAATCGTTTTTGATACTTATGAAGAAGCAATGGATCACGTTTTTACCCTTGCTGAAGAGCACGGGCAGGAAGGCCCTCTTCCTATTGCTTGGCATGGGAATGCTCGGCAGGGTAATGCTGTGTTCATACAGGGATGTGGGTTTCCTTTATACTTCCATATAATGCAAAAAACATATGGGATGGTTCCTGCATACATTTACACCTTTGCCGGAATGATCTTCCCCTACATGAACAACCCATACCGGAATTTTGAGCTGGGTCATGCTACCGAGCTTCAGGAACTCTATAATGAGGGTGAATTGGATTATACTTGAATGGGTAAGATGGAAGGTGGTATTACAACCATCTTCCTCTTTTTTAACCACCAAATTTATCATGATTAATCATAATTTATAATGATTAATAATAGTAATATATATATAGTAAGAGCAACTTAGTAATATACAGTCTTAAAAACAAATTTAAATGCTAAAAAAAGGGCGGATGAAAAATGGTACGGGATACAGCAGTCCTTCTTGACGAAAGAAGGGTTTTCGAACCAAAAAAAGAAATTTTGGAAAAAGCCCATGTTAAAAATTGGGAAAAAGAGATTGAAAAAGGGAAAGACCTGGAAAAATACTGGTCAGAAAAAGCTGAACAGTTTGAATGGTTCCAAAAATGGGATAAAGTTCTGGATGAAGATAATAAACCATTTTACAAATGGTTCACCGGGGGCAAGATTAACCTGGCCTATAATGCTGTGGATCGGTGGATCGAGACCGAAAAAAGAAACCAGGTTGCAATACTCTACATAAACGAACGTGGTGAAGAGAAAAAAATCACTTACTACGAGCTTTACATCCAGGTTAACAAACTGGCCAATGCCTTGAAAAACCTGGGAGTTAAAAAGGGAGACACAGTTTCCACCTACATGCCCATGTGTCCTGAACTTTTAATTGCCCTCTTGGCCTGTACTAAAATCGGGGCCATTCACAGTGTGGTCTACTCCGGATTGAGCGTGGGTGCCTTTGTGGATCGTATCAACGATGCCAAGGCCAAAGTACTATTCACTGCCGATGGAACCTACCGAAGAGGTAAAGTTATCGACCTCAAAGCAATTGCTGATGAAGCAATCCTACAATGCCCCACCATTGAAACCATCGTGGTAGTTAACCACACCGGAACACCCATCCAAATATCCGAATTATCCGGAAGGGAAATATTCTACGAAAGACTGGTTGATGGTGAACCTGCCTACTGCGAACCAGAATGGATGGATGCAGAAGACCCACTTTTCATACTTTACACGTCGGGAAGCACTGGAAAACCTAAAGGAGTCTTACACACCACTGCCGGCTACATGGTGGGAGTAGCCACCACCCTCCGTAACATTTTCGATATCCATGATAACGACCTCTGGTGGTGTACCGGGGACATTGGATGGATCACTGGACATAGTTATGTTATCTATGGACCACTGCTACTGGGAACCACTACCGTGGTTTATGAAGGGGCACCAGACTATCCTGATCCGGGGGTATGGTGGAAAATCGTGGAAAAATACGGTGTTACCAAATTTTACACTGCACCAACAGCAATCAGACACCTAATGCGATTCGGAACCAGATACACCAATCTCTACAATCTGGAATCACTCAAGATCCTGGGAACAGTGGGAGAACCCATAAACCCCGAAGCATGGATGTGGTACTACCAAAATGTGGGTAAAGAAAAATGTCCCATAATGGACACCTGGTGGCAAACAGAAACAGGAATGCATCTTATATCACCATTACCAGTAGCACCACTTAAACCAGGATCAGCTACCAGGGCATTACCAGGAATTGATGCTGATGTGGTTGATGAAGAAGGTAACCCTGTGCCCATGGGTAAAGGGGGGTACCTGGTTATTAAAAAACCCTGGCCAGCCATGTTCCGCACATTATACCAGGATAAGGAAAGATTCCTGGATGTTTATTGGAAAGAATATCCTGGATGTATTTACAAGGCCGGAGACATGGTCCGCAAAGATGAAGATGGATACTTCTGGATACAGGGACGGAGTGATGATGTTCTCAAGATTGCCGGGCACCGTATAGGTTCAGCTGAGGTTGAATCTGCCTTTGTAGGACACCCCGCAGTAGCAGAAGCTGCGGTAATTGGAAAATCAGACCCAATTAAGGGTGAAGTAATTAAAGCCTTCATCATCCTCCGTGAAGGATACGAACTGAAGACACAGCTCATTGAAGACCTGAAAAAACACGTCCGATACGAACTGGGGCCAGTGGCAGTACTGGGTGAGATAGTGCAGGTGGATAAACTTCCTAAAACCAGGAGTGGCAAGATAATGCGCAGGATCCTGAGAGCTCAGGAAATAGGAGAAGATTTGGGAGACACCTCCACCTTAGAAGAATAAAAAAAATGAAAATCCCAAAATTTTACGGCAAATTTTTGGGGGGTAATTTCATGAATGAAACAGCAAATCAAAGGATAATGGGAATGGATGCTCAGAATGGAAGATGGATACTCATTGTCTTGGGTATGGTCATCAACCTCTGTCTGGGTACCATCTATTCCTGGAGTGTATTTGTTGCACCCCTCACTAACTACTTCACCACCCAACTGGGACAGACAGTGACTGCCAACGAAATACTCCTGCCATTTTCAGTTTTTTTGGCATTTTTTTCCATTGCTATGCCTTTCACAGGGAAATACATTGAAAAATACGGGCCAAGAAACATGGTCATAATGGGTGGTATTCTAACCGGCCTGGGATGGCTTCTATCATCATTCTCCACATCAGTAATGATGCTGTACCTCTTCTATGGTGTTATAGCCGGGGTCGGGGTGGGCATTGCCTACGGAGTTCCTGTAGCCGTTGCTTCCCGCTGGTTTCCCAATAAGCGCGGGCTTGCTGTAGGACTCACCCTATTAGGGTTTGGTTTCTCTGCTCTCATCACCGCCAACATCGCAGGCTACCTAATTGCTGTCTCCGGGGTTATGAACACCTTCCGGGTTTTCGGCGTAGTTTTTATTATCCTCACCGTGCTACTTGCCTTACCCCTCCGCTTTCCATCGGTAGACTGGACTCCTGCAGAATGGGTTCCTAATCCGCCAGAACCAGGACAGAATACCCTTTGCGAAATTATGAGGGAAGATATGGTCCGGACCAGGTCCTTCTATGCTCTCTGGATATGCTATTTCATAGGCTGTCTGGCCGGGCTCATGGCCATCGGGATTTCTAAACCCCTGGGGGTAGAAATAGGGGTAGAAACCACCCTAGCCACAACTCTGGTAGGAGTTTTTGCAGTTTTCAATGGTTTCGGACGCCCAATCTTTGGATTTTTAACCGATCGACTAACACCTCGCAACACTGCGGTAATGTCATTTTTCCTCATAGCTTTGGCATCATTAATGGTGATGGTGATGCCCAGTGTATTTGTCTATATCCTGGCCTTTGCTATCCTATGGGGATGTCTGGGAGGTTGGTTGGCCATCGCTCCTACTACGTGCGGTAGTTATTTCGGCAACCTGGATTATCCTCGTAATTATGGCCTATTATTCCTGGCTTATGGTGCTGGGGGTATTGTAGGACCCCAACTGGCTGGCTTCATAAAAACCTCTACCGGTTCCTACTTGGGGATATTTCCCTACGTACTAGCCCTTGCTCTTATAGGTCTTATATTGGCCTTCACACTGCTTGGACCACCACAGGTAACAGAGAAAACTCATTAGGAAAAAATAATTTTTACACCGCTTCCCATCCCGGGATTCGCTATCCCGGGGTGCCTTTTTTTTAAGAATATCTATAAAACCAAATTTAGACTTTTAAATTGAAGCCCAGGTCAACTTCATTGGCTGGCTGCCCACCTCTGATTCCCCAGTTTGCCATGGGTGGCTCCAGGAGGATGATCATGATATCATTACCATTTATACCTGGATTTTGACCTAGATTTTCAACTATATTTTTGTACAGTTTCTTTTTAGCCTCAAAGGAGCGGCCTGGGAGTAATGTAATCTGGACTAGGGTCACGGCACCAGTTCGATCGGGAGGGCATTCAAAATTTTCTTTATCAAGTTCATAGATCCGTTGAAAACGATCACTATCTGGTATGCCCAATGCATCTACCAGTGCCTGGTGAACACCATCTAGAATTCCCTTTTTATATTCTGATGAATATCCTTTACGAATTTCAATTTTAACTAATGGGCACATATTATTAACCTCTGGGATTTTTTTACTCGAGAATTTTTACTATATCAACTTTTTAATATACTTTATAATTAATCATTAATTTTAACATTTAATTCATGTTCTGATCTCTTTACTAAAAGTTAAATATACACCTAAATTGTTCAAAATTCTATCAACGCCATAGAATCATTGATTATTATGAATATTTTTCTTTAAATTATATTAAAGATTTTATTTTAAACCGAAATCTTTTTATAGTCTTCTTGACCACTAGTTATATAACTGACTGATGAGTCATAAACTTGAAGGCTCAGTCATGTAGTGGTTATCAATCATGGTGTAACAGGTGAAAGCATGTCACTGACAGAGTGGAAGGAAAGAGAAAAGGAACAACGTCGAAATGATATTATCAACGTTTCTAGGAAACTATTCGCTGATAAAGACTTTGATAAAGTTTCAATGGAAGATATCGCCAAAAAGGCAGGTATTGGCAAAGGTACTCTTTATCTTTATTTTAAAAATAAGGAATCATTGTACTTTGCTGTGGTCTTAAAGGGTATTCGAATTTGGGCTGAAATAGTCAGTGAAGGGGTTAAAAAAGATGATAGTGGTTTAAAAAGGTTAATATCATATGGGAATGCAAATAGGGGATTTTCTAGTGAATATCCTGACTACTTCCGGCTGCTGTATTCTCCCACTTCAATCAAAAAACAATTTGATATGGATAAGATGACGAGTAGTGAAGAATTCCAGGAAGTAAGGGAATTATTCAAAGAAATAATGTCCATAGGAATAGATTCAATAGAAAAAGGTATAGATGAAGGTGAAATAAGGTCCGATGTGGATCCAACAGAAGCAGCTGTTCTCCTATCGGTAATATACAATGGTAAGGCTAACATGGGCGACTGGGCTAAAGAGCTACTGCAAAACAAGGGAATTGATGAGGAGAAATTTAGCAAGGATATAGGAGATCTATTTCTGCACATGTTAAAGAAATAGAAATATTTTGGTCACAATTCATGGAGAATTACTAGATTACCTTATTGAAAGTTATTTATTGTTGTAAAGAGGCGTTAAATATGAATTATAATGAATTAGGAGAAAAATTAAATGGACTTTTAAAATTGGAAAATGAACCAGTAGCCATAAAATGGTCGGTAAAAGAACCCAAAAATATTGGAAAAGAAGAAGGTAAATCAAGATTCTGCAGTAAACTTGAAAAAGCCATGAAAGGTGAAATATTCTACTCCACCTTAGAAGAAGAGGAATGTATGGGTGGTGCAAGATATTCAGGGCTTAAGGACATGGGTGAATACCCTGCAAATGTGCAAAGTGGGGCGTTCATGGTTCCAAGGGGGCTGTATAAGAACATACCTGCAGTGCAGCGTTCAAGGGAAAATGAGGCCTACATAAACCCCGGAATTTTTAATGCAATCATTTTTGCACCTCTCAATAAGGCAGAATTTGAACCCGACGTGATATTCATGGTCTCCAATGCAAAACAGGGGATGGAAATACTTCACGCCAATGCTTATGATTCAGGAATACATGGAATAGGTGCAGATGCAGCCCCAATATGCAGTTCAATGGCTGCAACTCCCTACATGGCTGGAAGAGTCACTTATGGGTTTGGGGATGTTGCTTCACGGCAAAACATGGATATCAACCCAGAAGACATCATGGTTAGTATTCCTGGAAGTGAATTGTCCCGCATAGTTTCTAATTTAGAAGAAATGCGAAATAAAGTGTTATTTAAGGAGGAATGATTTTTAACTAATTATTATTCTTTTTTTAGTATTATTCCTTTTTTTGGAGAATATCAAAATTAAACCATAATCTAAAGATAACCTTGAACTTTAACCCCCCTATGGACCGTTAAACCCCCTATGGATCGTTAAAAAAAAAACCGGTTATAATTGTAATCATTATAAAGCGGATACAATATGCCCAGTGATAACCATGAATTATGAAAACCACCATAAGCTAGCAAAAAATCAAATAAAAATGATAATGGCAGGGTTAATGGTCGGCCTCCTGGTTGCTGCCTTTGATTATTCAATCATAGGAACTGCTATGCCTAAAGTTATTCAAAGCCTGCAGGGAATGGAATATTACACCTGGCCCTTCACGATTTACATGTTAACATCAACCATTGCCGTAATCCTGTTTGGAAAATTATCAGATATTTACGGTCGAAAACATGTTTTAATTGTAGGGATCATCACATTTGTTATATCTTCCGTTATGTGTGGTCTGGCAACTACCATGGTTCAACTGATAATATTCAGAGGAATTCAGGGAATCGGGGGTGGAATCCTACTTTCTCTCCCATTCATTGTGGTTGGGCAAATCTTCACCCCCAGGGATCGGGCCAAGTACATGGGAATACTTGGATCAGTATTTGGGATTGCCGATGTATTGGGACCAATTCTGGGTGGGGTGATCACCGATACTTTAGGCTGGAGATGGGTGTTTTTTATAAATGTTCCAGTGGGTATTGCTGCGGTAACCATAATTTACTACTCTCTCCCCAACTTCAAACTGCCCGATGTTAAAAAAATCATTGATATATCAGGGACCATCACCTTCACCTTATCTTTAAGTGCCCTGTTCCTGGCAATAACACTTGCCGGAAATCTTAACACCCACCCCCAAATGGAAATAATTGGACTCCTTGTATTTTCAGGAGTGATGATGGTATTATTCATCTTCGCCGAGAAAGGAGCTGTAGAACCTGTTCTACCCTTACGTCTTTTTAAAAATTCAATATTCAACATATCTTCACTAGAAAGCTTTTTAGCTGCAGCATTAATGTTCAGTGGAATAATTTACATTCCGTTATTTGCCCAGGGAGTTTTAGGTATGAGTTCTACTAATTCTGGGTTTATTATGGTTCCCATGTTGTTCAGTCTGACATTGGCTTCAATAATCACTGGAGAAATCATATCCCGGACTGGTAAATATAAAAAGCTGGTTATCGCAGAATTTATTATAACTGGGGTAGGAGTTTTGCTTCTGGCCACCATGAATAAATATACCCCATACTATATGCTGATATTATATTCAACAGTACTGGGTATTGGTTCCGGAATGGCTTATAATATATTCAACGTAGCAGTGCAGAATGCATTTCCAATGGGGGATATAGGTATTGTAACTGCTTCAATGCGGTTCTTTAGAAACGTAGGCACTATTGTATTTGTTCCAATATTTGGATACATAATGAACTTCACCCTGGAAGGTTCAACTGCAGTTACTACCAGTTACACTCACGAATTGGTACTTTCGATCCAGAATATTTTCCTAACGGCTATAGTACTGGCATTTGCAGGGCTGGTTGTGGCGTTTTTCCTTAAAGAAATACCATTAGGTGGAGATGAACCTGCAAGCTCATGATCTAATCAAATAAAAGGAGTTATGTTAAAATGATTAAAGTTGCGGTAACCGGTGCAAATGGAAGAATAGGTACTAAAATTATTAAAACTATGCTCAGTGAGGAAGATATGGAAGTGGTGGCTGCCATAGGGGCACCAAATACTCCACTGGAAGGGAAGGATATAGGTGAAGTCATAGGGGTCGGGAGTATCGGTGTTCCTGTAAATGGTGCACAACATTTAGCTGAGGCTTTAAAGGAAAGGAAACCTGATGTCCTGGTTGATTTCACAATTGCCAATGCAGCAGTGGATACCATCAGAACTTCAGCAGATTGTAGTGTTAATGTTGTTGTCGGTACAACGGGATTAAAAGATGAGCAATTGATGGAAATAAGAAATTACATCCAGGAACATAATATAAGGGCAGTTATTTCTCCAAATATGGCAGTAGGTGTGAATGTGTTCTTTAAAATCATTAAAGACCTTGCAAGGATCCTTCATGATTATGATATTGAAATAATTGAAGCCCATCATAAACATAAAGTGGATGCACCTTCCGGCACTGCAGTTAAAGCTTACCAAATCATAACAGAAGAGCTGGGAATAAATCAAGAAGAAACATATGTTCATGGTAGAAATGGAATGGTAGGGCCACGTAATCCTGGAGAAATCGGAATGCATGCAGTGCGTGGTGGGGATATTGTTGGAGACCATACTGTTCTATTTGCTGGTGAGGGGGAGCGGATCGAAATTGTCCATCGGGCTCACAGTCGACAGTCATTTGTAACTGGGGTTATCCGTGCTGTAAGGTATGTTGTTGAAGCTCCTGAAGGAAAAATAAGTGATATGGGATATGTACTTGGCATAAAATGAATGATTTAACCTGAACATTAGCCAGATTCTTTAAAATCTAAATATTTACTTTTTATATCTTTTCGTAATTTTTTTTATTACTAATATTTTAAAAAAATTAAAAGGGATACTTATTCTATTGCAACACCTTTGTGCTGTTAAAAACCATATCTGCAACTTTCTAAGCAGATGATTCTGTTTCATCGTATCCAATCACTTGTATAAAATATATATTATTTCCTTGGAAAAAATATGCATCATAATATAGATAACTTTGATTTATATCGTGGGCTTTATGGACAATTAACCATATATCTACACCGTTAGGGTTTGTAAATTCTGATGTAGATACAAAATCATCCCCTTTACCTCTAAAATATTGTTCAAAAGATTTCCCTAATGTTTTGATATCCGAACTATTCTTTGGATTTTTATTTACAATTATAGCAACATTGGTGGAATTACTATTTAGATTATCCACATTTTCCCACCAGAATTGATTACCGTATAATTCCGGCATTTGAGACGTGTTTTGAAAGTTTGCAGTGTATTGAAAGCTAATATTTCCATTGTTGTAAGTCTTTGGTGTGTGTATATAATTGTCAAAACCGAAAATTATTACAATACATAAAGATACCAAAAATATTCCAAAATAAAGACTTTTCCGTTCCATATTAAAATCATCTTTAATATATAATTTTTCATGTTATTTAAACATTTTAATATCTTAATACAAATTTCCGGAGTTAATATCTTCAATTAAGCCTTTAAATTAATCTAAGCGGTTTTCTTAACTTTTTCATGGTTATTTAGCAACTATTATTAACCTCTTCCAAATAACCATAAATATCTAGATTGGTTTTAAAATGATTTGAAATAATAATCAAACATTTCACCTTATTCAAAAAATTTGGTTGTAGATATTCAACTTCATAACTACTCTAATCGTATAATTGGAAAATAGGAGTTTAAGGGGATAATTATGGGATATAAAGAATCAACTCTGAGAAAACGTTGTCCTAAATGCGAAACTATGAACAGTTATAATGCACGTTTCTGCCATAAGTGTGGTGAAGATTTAGATAAATATCCTGAGAGTAAAACAAAAGTTACTTTACTAGATAGTGGGGGATGGATATTTTAGGGTAGTTCACCTCTAACAATTAAAGGCACTGAATTCCATTTCTATTTGTTATATTATTAAAATAATCTATTTTAAACCAGTATTCGTGCAGATGATTTATATTCCATCATTGTATTGTATTGATACAACAGAAAGATTTATTATTATACTAATCTCAATTTAGCACGTTAAAAACTTTTAAAAATATGAAAAATATAATTTTTTCTATTGTATTAAATCCATTTTTGCCTTTAGATTTTAAAATATATTATTTGAATTATTCTTTGCTTATGTGTTTGGCCAGTCTCTTGGCCAGGGCCAGGATAGTGAGAACTGGAGGGGCACCAGGTGCGCGTGGGAAAACACTGGCATCACACACATAAAGGCCTTCAAGTTCTGTTTGCAAATCCTTATCCACCACTTCACCAATAGCGGCAGTTCCTCCAGGGTGGGCGCCCCTGGCAGGAGTGGAAACAAGTGTCTCCGGGTCAACACCGGCCTCAGTGAGAATGGCACCAGCAAGAGCAGACCCTTCCGCCAGTAATCCCATATCATTGGAGGTGTTATTTTTAACCACTCCTTCACTATCCACCCTACCAGATGATTCATCCCTGATTTTGACCATGATCCCCAGGATATCCTTTTCCTGGAATCCGAGGTGTTTGAGTTGTGATAGGAGTATACTGGAATAATGAGGAGCTAGTATGATCCCATCCTCCTTCTTTAGCAATCCATTCATGGACACTTCCTTATTAAAATGGATATCTGCTAATACCCCACCCACCGTGACAAAGGTGTCCACAAAAAGATGTTCACCAGCCACTAAACCGGCTGATCTAAGTAATAATGGTGTTTCCACAGCCCCAGAACACACGATAATCCTGTCAGCATTATATTCTTCTTTAACGCCTTTTGCATGGTTTAAGACCTCCACCCCTTTTAACTGATTATTACTGACTATAATACGGGTTACCTGGGTGTTGTCTATGATTTGAAGACCTTTCTTTTCTGCTTCAAGGAGAAACTCAAGGGAACTCCACTTTGCATTACGGGGACACCCCAGCGCGCATTTACCGCAGGGGATACATTCTTCTGGATTGATGAATTTAGGCATTTTCTCCATACTCAAACCAAGGGAAGAAGATGCCTCCATAATTTTCAAAGTTCCTTCACCAAAATGGGTGTCTGGAAGTTCTCCAACATTTAATTCCCTTTCAACCTCTACAAACTCATGAGAAAGGTCAATCCCCATTTCTTTGAACTCTTTCTGACATGTTCTGACTGCGTTTCCAGCAGTAACCATGGTGGTGCCTCCTAGGCAGGAGGTTTTCAGAAGTTCCACTCCAATATCCAAGTTATCATAACATTGGAACGCTTTATCTGGGTGAACATATTTTCCCTTTTCAATCAGGGTAACTGATACTCCTTTTGAAGCAAGTTCTCGAGCAACAGTTGCCCCACCAGCTCCAGATCCAACCACAATAACATTTTTCATTATACCAACTTCAAAGAATAATTTTATTTAGAATTTTAAATACTTCCTTAACTTTCAAATACTAATTTCCTTAGAAATACTTATTATATTAACTAAAATACATCAATAAATATTTATAAATGATTAAATGTTGAAATACGCCTTAGTTTGATAATATATGCAATAAACTACTCAAATTTAATCCAATAATTCTTATTAAGGGTGTTATTACTCTACTTACGATAAAGTGTTCTTCTTTGGGGTTTTGTTTTTCTTTTAATGATTCTTTTAGGAGTTTTGCTGATTTTTGGGTTTTTAGGTTTATCCTGAGATTTAAAGAGTTTATCAGCAAAATATCCCCCAATAGCCCCCATCAAACTGTAAATTATCAAGCTAACAACCAATCCCAAAATAAGAGTGAAAAGGCCATCAAATGCATATCCTACCCCAATCACCACTGCATTGGGGAGTTGGTAGGGTAAAACAGGTGGGGTGAACAAGCACACCATAAAATAGAGAAGGCATAGTAAAGCAGCTGCCAGTGCACCAACTTTATAACTGGCTTCTTCGTTAGGGGTGAGGTAAACCGCCACAAATCCAACTAAAACCAGGGCAAATATTCCTCCGATATTGAAAAAAGCCAGAATAAGGCCCAGTACAATACTGGTTAAAATAGCCATTTCCATACTAATTTTTGGCATGTTAAATGTTCCTCTCAAAATTATAAACCGGCAATTGGCATAGACTTAAACTTCACTCACTTGAATCTTTCATTTTAAATCAATCTATTCTATAATAGATTTTATAAGTATATTAGAGTTTATAAGGGTTTTCATTAGACTTTACCACCATTAAGTGTTAATGGAAACAACCTACCAAAGTTCACCATAGGTTCCAGATAATCATACAATAAGATAAAGTTAAAAGAATTAAAAAACAAAATTAGATCAATGTCTGTTAATCCCAAGAAGATAACCCGTAGTGTGGAAGATTACCTGGAGGCCATGTATTCCCTGGAGCAGCAACAGGGAACAATCCGGGTGAAAGATGTGGCAGAAACCCTGGGAGTTAAACCACCCAGCGTGGTTGAAGCTGTTAAAAAGCTTTCAAAAATGAACATGGTTTCCTACGAACGTTATGGTACAATCAAGTTAAAAGACGATGGGGTAAAAATCGCCGAGGAAGTAAGCTGTCGCCATCAACTTCTCAAGGACTTTTTGATAATGATGGGTGTGGACAATGAGATAGCTGAAAGCGATGCCTGTTCCATGGAACATGTGATGGATGTTTCCACCATTAGTAAATTACGTAAATTCGTGGAATTCAACGATATTTTCCCCAATGCCTGTGAATACATGGAAAAATTCAGAGAATACGCGGAAAAAGGCACTATTACTAAGTGATGAGTCAAGATGATTGGCTAATTTACACCTTATCCATAAGATATCCATATTAAATTAATTCAAAGAATTAATCTCATTCCGTAATAAATAAATTCTAGATGGGAATAAATAAGGGGGTATTTAGAAAATGAGTATCTTTAATGGAAGTTTCAACCCTGATGTTGATAAACTGGAAAGTGAAGGGGATGTTAATGGCCTTATTAAAACAATGCAAAAAGGCGATAACCGTCATCAGGCTGAGGCTGCTCGAGCACTCAGTAGATTCAAGGATGATAAAGTAGTTCAAGTTCTTATAGATGCATTAAATAGTGAGGATAGTGATGTTCGGTGGAATGCTGCCAGTTCCCTGGGAAAAATTGGTAGTAGTGAGGTAACACCATTCCTTTTGAAAACACTTCGCGATGAAAAATGGTATGTACGCCTGCAAACTGCCGAGGCACTGGGAGAGATTGGAGATGAACGGGCATTATTACCACTTTTAGAATCACTGAAGGATCTTAAGATCCGGAACAATGTTGCCATTGCCCTGGGACACTTAGGGGATACAAGGGCAGTTGATCATTTAATTGATGCCCTTAAAGATGATGATTTTGGTTTTCGCAGTGCAGCCGAAGAAGCACTGGGTATGATTGGGGATGAAAAAGCGGTTCCTGTTTTAATTGAAGCCTTAAATGATAAAAATGTGAGTGTTCGCCGACATGCCGCTGGAGCACTGGGTAAAATTGGTGATGAGCGAGCAATAAAACCACTTTTAAGTGCACTGGATGATGATAAATGGTACGTGCGTCTGCAGGTTGAAGAAGCAATACAGGAACTTAACGCTCGTTTAAAGGAAAATGAAAAGTAAATAGATTATAATCTATGGTGAAAGTATTACTAAGCTATGAATGGGAGTAATGAGTATTTGTAAATGGTGTATTAATATAATCTCATAAATGTGGATTATAAGCTCGGAATGTTAGTATATTGGTTAAATTTTTTTATAGATACTCTCTTATTTTTTCAGCAATTCTCTGCCGGACATTAGATGATATGTTTTTTGGTGGTCGGGGTCGCATGTAACCGAAATGGGGGTCTTCAAAGGTGTGACCCGCAAAATTTACAGGATGATTGTAGCGGGGAATGAAATGCCAGTGTAAATGTGGTTCGGGAGAGCCTTCCAGGTAAAAGGTGTTCATTAAACATCCCCAGTTAAACAGGGTGGCATCAAATGCATTTCGAACTGCATTTTCCATGCTTTCCAGGAGTTCAATAAAATCATCCCACTCTTCCTTGGAAAGTCCAGTTAAGGTTTGCTGGTCACGTTTCAATGCCACCACACAGGTGGCTAGATTACTCTGATTGGGAGCCAGAAACACGATCCAGTGATCAGTCTGGATTAGAGGATCTCCAAAGTCATAATCAACCAGTTTTTCACAGTAAGGACACTCAATACTCATAAACTTATTCTCCCCTAGTTTTCCAGTTTAACCCTTCTCTATCACTTTTAGTTTTTAACATTCAATCAGTTTTTGTTTAAAATTCATTAGTTATTCTGGCGTTGAATCAGTTTTTATTTAAACATTCAATTCAGTTTATTATAAACGTTATCAGATGCCTGATTTTGGTATGAATGGTACATCTTACAATTTGGATAGTATGAATGAGATGGAAAACCCAATAACCGTAACCATGCCTGCTAGGTTATGGGTCTCGGAAAATGCTTCTGGAATCATTGTATCAACTAGCATGGCTAGAATACCTCCAGCAGCCACTGCCAGGGTAACTGCAGTGATCTGAACTGGTAAATGGCTGAAAACCGAGTAACCGACCAGTGAAGATAGGGAGGTGATTAGGGCAATGGCCAGCCATAATGTGAAAACCTTCCGGGCATTCCATCCTTCCTTTTTCATCCCTGCAGAACTGGAAAGACCTTCGGGTATGTTGGATAAAAAGATGGCCACAACCGTGGCGGTGCTCACCATTCCACCACTAATCATGGTTAAACCAATAGCGATTGATTCTGGAACACCATCAATAACTGAACCAGCAGCTATGGCCATGGCACCATTGTCACTATCATTATCTTCTGGTTTAACTGATCTTTTCCGGTGTTTGGCCCCTTTACGGGCCAGGTAAATGTTACTGAGGGTGAAAATGGTTGCACCAATAAGAAATCCGGCTACTAAGTGAGCTGGCCCTCCCAGGGCATAAGCTTCATCCAAAAGTTCAAAAGACACAGCAGACATGAGAACACCCGCTCCAAAGGCCATGATGGTGGCAACGTAGCGCTGGGGTATATTTATGTAATAACCAAAGAATGCCCCTAGAAGAAGGGCAGATCCAGCAACAAAACCCCATATTGCTGACATCACCATACTTGAAAACATAGGACCACCACTTAGATCTTCATATAATTACCGGGAAGAAATATAAACACCTATTAAATCATCTAAACCATATATTCTATAACATATATACTTATATTTAAGTATCTAACAATTCTTCACGTAATATGGTGCCCATAGGTGTTTTGGGAAGGGATACCAATGACTTCAATTCCAAAGGAAAATTTACTGTCTGGTAAATATGGGTCTGTTAAAAGATGCGCACTGGTATTGGTGGTTATTGGATCATTTTTAATACCATTTATGGGATCCTCCCTCAGTCTGGCACTACCCCTAATCCAGAATGAACTCTCAGTCAGCATACTCATCCTGGGATGGATCCCCACAGCATTCACCCTGGCCAATGCGGCTCTGGTAATTCCCTTCGGAAGACTGGCTGATATATATGGTCGTAAGAAAGTTTTCACCCTTGGTTTTTTAGTTTATACCCTGGCATCATTTCTGGCTATTTTCTCCAGCTCTGGAATTATTCTAGTCTTTTTCAGTTTCCTGCAGGGAGTGGGTTGTGCAATGATATTTGCCACTGGAATTGCCCTTTTGATCTCCATCTTCCCCCTGGAAAAAAGGGGTCAGGTTCTAGGGATCAATCTCGCTGCAGTTTATCTAGGTTTATTCATGGGCCCCCTACTGGGTGGTTTCCTAGCCCAAACATTTGGATGGAAAAGTATATTCTTCATAAACGTCCCTATAGGATTATTTTCTCTGGCTCTCCTGATAATCAGATTCAGGGGGGAGTGGAAGGGATCTTCAGGGGAAAAATTCGACATACCTGGATCAATTATCTATGTTCTATCACTATCTGCTTTGATGTACGGTGTTTCAACATTCAATGATTTATTGGGGAAAATTATACTTTTAACGGGTTCATTGGGGATATTCGTATTTTTCAAAGTAATTAAACACTCCAATAATCCCATCATTCCCCTGGGAATTTTCGAGAATAGATTGACCAGTTTTTCTGGCTTAGCGCTACTTCTGGTTACAGTGGCCACCTCGGCGATGTGGACTCTTCTAAGTTTATATCTTCAGGATCTGCGAGGACTGGATACATTAACCACTGCACTTATCCTGGCAGTGCAACCCCTGGCAGTTGCAATTTTATCTCCCTTAATTGGGCGCTGGACTGATAAAGAGAGTAATCAAGGTGTTATTATTGTAGGATCACTGGTGTGTGCCATTGGCCTTTCCATACTAGCCTTATTGGGTGGGAATACTCCTTTACTTCTGATTGTCACTGGATTATTTTTGGTGGGAGTTGGATTGGGATTGTTTTCAGTGCCTACCAATCAGAATTTTTTAAGGTCCTTAACCAGCAAGTACTATGGTGTTGGCTCAGCTACCCTTTCCACCATGGTGTTCATCGGTCAAACCATGAGTCTGGGAATTCTACTGTTGATACTAACTGGATTCATGGGTAACGTAGAGATTGGACCTTCAAATTACACCCTATTCCTGGAAGGAATGCGAGTTTCATTTGTTTTATTTGCAATTTTCAGTGTAGTGGGGGCCGTGGTCTCTTACCTTGTTGGAGATAAATTATCTGCTTGAGCTGAATAGAGAAAATATTATCCGGTTAATAGTTATAATGATAATAATTAGTTAAATATTAATAATTGATTAAAATGATAATATCATTTAAATTTTCATATAAATTCCCAAGAACTAATTAACTTCATCCAACATATAAATTGAGTATCCTAGTGTGGGAGTGATATTTTGAAAGAAACATCCACTGAAGAGAATGGGAATAATTTCCTGAAAAATCTTTTAAAAGAAAAGGAACCAAAAACATCGGAGTTTGTAGTTGCCATTATTGCCAACATAATCCTCTTATATATTGTCAATAATCTACTTTCCTGGAATTTAGGTTTCATTGCTTCATCATTCCAGGATGTTCTGTGGATCTTTAACATATCTATTGCTGCTACCATAATTGGTCACATATTATTCTTAATTTATCACCCAGGTTGGTTTAGAAGTATAATCCAGATAATTCTGAACATTTTAGGATTTATAGTGGTTTACTACTTATACACAGTATTTCCCTTCATATTAAATAATGGTTGGGTTGTATTTGCTGTTAAATTTGCTCTAATAGTTGCCATGGTGGTATTGGTTATTGTGAGCATTTTTGAAGTTGTTAGGTTGATCTTAAGGACTTTAAACTCCTAATATTTAATCGATTTTTTTTTTAGTTTTTCATTTTTATGGATTAATCTCATTTTTTTAGATTAATCTCATTTTTTTAAATCTACACTGATTCTATGGGGGATTTTTGTTCAATAAACCCTTCACCCGGTATTCAACTTCAAGTTTAATGGCTTTAATAAGTTCTTCCAGAGGTTCATCTTCCCATGGTTCGGCAATGCTCAAAAAGGAATTAAAATAAATCGTTGAACCATCCAGTTCTATCTTGAAATCTTCAATATCCTGAATTGAGATCTTATTAAGTTGAGAAAGTTCTTCAGTGCTGAGAACTGCCTTAACTCGCACATTCCACCCCTTACTGGATTCTTCAAGATAGTCAACATCAACCTGCATGGTCATACATCCTTAAAAACAATTTTATCCATATTTGGGAGTTCATTGGTTTATTAATTTGGGTAATTTGGATTTATGTAAATTAATATTGATCAATAAAATTAATACTGATCAGTTAAACAATACGTTAATTAATAATTTTCAATCATTTAACATTTATCAATCCCATTTTAGACATATTTATCTTCGAAATGTATTCATAATCCTAGAGTGCGTTTAAAACCATTAACCACGTCTTGCGCTGATTTGAATAGTGGATTTTTAACCTTCACAGGAGTTTTCATCCCCTCCAGACGGTCAATACGGAAGTATATGGGGGGATGGGGGTCGAAATTGATCCAGGAGGGTAGTCTGGTTGGTGATATCCTCTCGGCATGCAAACGCTGGTAACCAATCTTACGCAGTGCACTGGCCAAGACTTGGGGTTGGCCAATTTTCATGGCGGATAAAAGATCAGCCCTGGTTTCAAAGAACTTAGCCACGAAGAAAATAAACCCTAAAGCTACAATCAAGTAGACCAGGGGAGATATTACAACTAACGGGAATAAAATAGTGAATCTAAGTAAAAACTCTGCAGAAATTAAGCTGAAAAGAATTATAGGATCTCGACCTGATAAATGGCCCATTTCATGGCCTATCACCGATAATATTTCATCTTCCTCCAGTTGCACCAGTAATCCTGTGGTGACGAGTACCAATCCCCGGTTAGGGCTGGGGCCAGTTGCAGCAGCATTGGGAATCATGGTATTACTCAATGCCACCTTGGGCATGCTGATCTTGAATCTATGGGCCGCTTCTTCCACAATGCTGTAAACATCAATTACCCTGGAAACCTTCAAATCAGACTGGCAGTGAAAACCGTATTCCTGGAATACTTCCTCTCCCAATTCACAGGTCGGTTCCAAACCCAGTGCCAGGCTTTTTTGGTATATCTCATCCTTCATTTTGATTATAATATCCTTATCGAATTTTTCCTGGAACTTCTGGAACTCCGCCAGTGGTAACTGGTACTCCAGGATATGTACACGGGGATTTTCTGGAGTGATGATCCAGTCACTGGTCCTGAGCAATATACGGTCAGATAAGAGGACAATAACCAATTGGAATGCCAATATGGCCACAATGGCCAGGGCTAATTCCAGTAAGATAAAAAAAACAATGTTTATTCCAAAGAATAGGAGGTAAACCATTATCATGTTACTTCCAAAAATACGAAAAGAAACCTTTTTTCGTCGGGTAGGGGGTGCCTCTGGCAAAATCTCCTCTCCCTCCACCCAGGCAAAGTAAAGAGTGGCCTGGCGGATGGCATCCTCAAAGGCCTGAATCGCGATGAAAAGCTCCTCTTCCAGAAGGTCAACTTGGTGGGAGATATCAAAATCAGGCGGAGCTGTCAAAGAGATAACCTTCACCGGGAATGGATTTCCAGCCTGGATTTCAATTCTAACCTCCCATCCTTCCTCTGGGTTAGTGGCGGTGTAACTTAAAACTTTCATACCATTTTTTGAAGTTCTGGAAACATCTTTGAATAGTTTTGGTTGTGGTAAAAGATAATAATCTCGCAAAAAGTCTAGAGCTTCTTCCAGGTGCCCTGAAGAAAGTTCAGTTTCGATATTGAAATTTTTTCCCACCATTGGTCTCCCGTAGAATTTAAAAAAATCTGGATAACTTTTAGTAAAGCTAACTTTTCATTGTAATATATTGATGACTTCCATTAAGTCTCCAACATAATAATGGAATTTAATCTTATTATATAGCTCAATTTTAATAAATTCAATGGTAATCTCCAAGGGATATAAACAATTTTTCGGCATGGTGTAAATGGTCATTCTAATTGTATCTGGTCATTCTAATTGTCTCTGATGGTATATTCCTCTTATTTTTATCTAAAAAATATCTAAAATATGCTAATTATTAATTATAGCGCTTATATTATGATAACAGTGAAATATTTTTAATATAAGCTCTGAAATTCATATCATGAAACTGGTGGAAGAAAAAAACCCCGATACTCAGCGAGTACTAGCGATCATTAATGAAGGATTATCAAAAAGGGCATTAATCACCATCATGGCCTCTTGCCGTGTTTATTATGATGGAAGAGCTGTGAGCCGCTTGGAATTAGGTGACAGGATCATCATGATCAAATCAGATGGTTCATTCATAATCCACCAGGACCGTAACCTGGAACCAGTGAACTGGCAACCACCTAAAACCAAGGTTGCAGCTGATATTCACCAGGGAATGGTGAAGATAAAAGGGGTAAGGAGAAATCCCCATGAAACACTGGAGGTGGAAATATTAAACACCCACCTGGCATCATACTTCATCGGCGAGGACTCAGAAAGCCTTGAACTAGCAGGATACGAGGCGGATATGGGTGACCTTATATTTAAGGATCCCGAAGTTATAGAAAAAGGTTTCAGGCCCACTTCACGGGAATATCATACTCCCCAGGGTTTTATAGACATAATGGGCAAGGATCAGCAGGGTAATATAACCATATTGGAATTGAAAAGTCGAAAGGCAGGTACTAACGCTGTTAAACAGTTAAGACGTTATGTGGATTGTTTCAGTGACCATAAAGAAAAAGTGAGGGGAGTGTTGGTAGCCCCATCCATTACTGATGATGCCCGGGAATTACTGGAAGAACAGAATATGGAATTTAAGGCATTGAAACCTCCAAGGGAACTGGGAAAGGATAAAGTGGTTACACTGGAAAGTTTCTTTGGACGTAGTAGTTCATAGGCAAATCCGATAATCTTTTTTATCTCTCTTTTTCCAATCCCGATATTATATTTTAAATTTTTAATTTTATTATTGTAAGTATTCTGGTTTATTTAAGATATTTAATTACATTAAACCAATAAAATATTATCATGTTGGATCATGGGGTGGATGTGATAAAATTACCACGTCAGGGCATTGCATTAATTGCAGGAGATCTTCATGGAAACATGGAAGATTTCAATAAACTAATGGAAATATGGGAGGAACAATCAACTAAAGATAACCATCTCATTTTAACCGGTGATTTCATCCACGCCATGGGGTCTGTCAACGACAAATCCCTGGAAATACTGGATAAAGTTCGTGCTGATTGTGAAAAATTTGAAAACTTCCACCTACTCCTGGGAAATCATGAATGGGCAACTATAACCAAACTCACCCTTTACAAGGGAGGCGTCAATCAAAGCCTGATTTTTGAGGAACTCTTAAAGGGAAAATTCGGCGGGCAATGGAAGGAAAAACTAGTAGAATACACAAATTTTTTTAAAGAACTCCCCGTAGCTGTAAAAACTACTAACAAAGTATTCATCAGTCATGCGGGCCCACCAAAAAAGGTAAACTCACTAACTGAAGTGATGAACATTACCCGGAAGGGGTACTCCAACAACTTACCCCTTTACGAACTTCTCTGGCGCCGATACGGGGATTACAGCAAAAAAGATGTGGACCAATTCCTGGAAAATATTGGATGTAGAGCCATGATCGTGGGACACACACCTGTTGATGGATATAAACTCATTGGAAACCAGTTAATCATATCTTCGAGTTACACCAAGGGTAAAAAAGCATATGTGGAGTTAGACCTTAATAAAGAAATCCACAACGGCCGGGATCTTAAGAAAATGGTAAAATACTTCCATTAATTTAAACAGTAATGCTATCTAATCATAAAATTCTAATCATTATAATCTAATCATAAAATCTTTGATCATTTTCTAAATCTTTGATCATTTCTTGAAGGTTGTTAACATGGGAAATGCTAAGAATATTAAGAAGTGGTGTGTGGTTTGCAGAAACACCAAATGCAAACATCGCTACCCTATCCCTCCTGAAACACCATTAAAATGGAAGATTAGAAAATTCAGGGGGGTCTGTGGTCATGGGGAAGATACGGACTACCCTGAACTTATTAAACCAGTTGAATGCCCGCTATGCGGTGGAAAAAGTTTCAGGGTTATTCCTAAACATTTCAAGAGTAAAATATGTTCAATTTAATCTATTTTTAACCAGGGAATACCGCCCTTAAATTGAATAATAATCTATGGCTATATGTTTTAATTGGTTAATAATCAAGCTATATATCTCAATTTTCCACTTTAATTGCTTTGAATTTTTTTGGAGCTAAATATCCCTTACCAGAAGGGCTAGTTGATTGAGATTGCGAACCTCATGGATGGTGGCACCTGCATCCCGGTAATGGGAAACACAGCTATCCACCACATCCCATTTTTTACGATCCTCGGGATTGAATACCAAAACTTTACGGCACTTACGACTCATTTCCTCCACCAGCCGTGCGCTTTCCGGCACTCCATCAACCTTGGGACCAGCCCAATCCCGGCAATCAGTTAGAATCATCAATGTGGAACGTCGATTGAGTTGAACTTTCTCCATGAAAGATTCAAAGGCCTGGAACATGTTACTGGTACCGTGGATCATAAGATTTTTCTGCCGGATATCGCGTACTTTGATAAAGGCATCCATCATACTGGTCTCAGTCATGGCGCTGGTGGTTTCAGCAACTCGGTGATCAAAGTCAAATACCCTCACTCTCCTGAAGGAGTTCTGAGCAGCGTAAACCAGACAGAAAAACCAGTTACTGATCCAGTCACAGGAACCACTCACATCATTAAGGAAGAAATGATGATTCTTTTTTATGCGGGGTTTGCTTTTAACCAGATCAATGAGTGCCCCACCATTTTGAAGGTTTTTACGTATGGTACGGCGGACATCAGGGCGCATGAAACGGGCCTGCTGCTGTCGCCTGCTTCTAACCATGGCAATCTTTTTACCTATCTTCTGACATAACAGGAAAAGTTCAGGATCAAAGGAATTTAGGGTGTTGATATCCCGGCTAAGCAGTTCTGATTCAGTGGGTGTCTGATCATAGTCATCCAGGGGTGGGTGATAATTAAATTCCCTGCTATTTATCTCCTTCGCCTTAAAATCACAATTATCTTCTTCTTGATGAGTTATGGTCCATTTCTGGGTGCTTTTGGTGGACCAGACATTCTTTTTGGAAGACACCGTTGTACCATCATCTCCCTCATCTGAATCTGCAGTAACTCCTCCAAAAAACTCATCAAATGCCTGGTTAAAAGATTCCCTTTGTTTCTGTTCTTTGACATATACAGCAGCCAGGGCCTTTTTAAAAAGAGGATCATCTTCGGTAAAGAGTTTTGAAACTTCTTTGCCACTGTAAGTACTTCTAATACTGACTGGGATACCCATTTCCCGCAATAAACCAGAGAATGCAACAATTTTATCCATTACTAATCACTCAACATATATTAAAGTCAAATGGATCCTGAAATAAAAAACCCATGTAACCGAATAATCCGTATAACCGGAATTAATTCCTATGAACTGGAAATAAATTTTAAATGAATTGGATAATCCTAATGAACTGGAATTATTTTATGTAACTGTAATAAATCCTTTGAACGGGAATTATACTCCTAAATGTGCTGGATGAGTCGGGATTACTTACAATTTACAATGAATCATCAAATATATCGGGTATTATTTGAATATCCGGGTTTCCACTTTTTTACGGTCTTCTTCTGTCTTTAAAACCACTTGCACGGTTCTCTCCAGGGACTCATCACCTACATCATGCCCATTCCCAGTGACCATTAGTGTTCTAACCCAGTCAACGGTAGCTCTTATGGATGGTATTTTAATGAGATCCAGTTTTCTAATTCTCTGGATAAGTCCCACTACCCTCTCCACCAGTTCATGGGGAGCATCTGGTACCATTGACTTAACAATCTCAAATTCCCTTTCAGCAGTGGGATAATCAATGTACAAAAAAAGACACCGATCACGGGTTTCATCCAGCAAGATCCTCTGTGAATTGGAAGTTAAAACCACCAGAAGATCATTTTTTAGGGTGAAGGTTCCCAGATCATTAACCGTAATCTCTTTTTCTCCTAAAGCTTGGAGTAGGAAACTTTCAACTTCTTCATCAGCCTTATCAATTTCATCAATAAGCATTACCGATGGTTTCTGGTTAATAAATGATTGGAGTAATGGTCTTTTAATGAAAAACTCCTCACCAAATACATCTTGATCAGTTTCTGCAAGACGGGACATCTCTAGATGTAGTAACTGTTTCTGGTAATTCCACTCCCCTACCATCTGCTCGAAAGTTATTCCCTCATAACACTGCACTCTGTAAAAATCTCGATCCATAGCACGGGAAATTGCCTTGGCCAGTTCTGTTTTCCCAGTCCCAGGTGGCCCCTCCACCAGGATTGGTTTTCCCAGTTCAAGGGATAAGTATAGGATGGTTATAATATTATCATCAGGGATGTAACTGGCATCAGAAAGGGCATTTTTTATATATTCTGGGCTAAAAACAGTATCTTTCTTTGAATCAGATTTATCAGGTTTAATGAAGATAACCTCCCATAAATTATGGGTAAATTATTTGTATCCCTCTTGTATTTGGGAATTTATACACCTTTATCTGCCATTAATATATAAACTAGGTTACATAAAAAATGAACCTACAAATTTGTAACTATTTAATTGGGTTCATGGTTTATTGAATATAAAAGGTCATTAATTAATAGAAATATCTGTAATAACATACACTTTCATGGAAAAAGCTTAAATGGCTTATTATTTAAAATAATTAATTGATTTATATGCCTTACTTAATCTGCCAGAATTGCGGTGGCTATTACCAGCTAGGTGATGATGAATCACCAGCAGATTTTGATAGTTGCCAGTGTGGAGGTAAACTGATCTACTCAGAAAACTTAGATTCCAAACCCCAAATGAGTAGAAAAAAGTTTTACGGTGCTTTATCACTCATAGCTATTTTAACCATCCTGGCAGCAGGATATATTGTTTTTTTACCACATTTCAATGAAGTCTCAGCCTCAAATCCATCGGTGATTGCCATGGATTACAGGGGATCTGTGAGCAAAGAGACCATCACTGCTGCCAATGCCACATCCAATGTCACTGCCAATAAAAAAACCATTGCAGTCATTACTGGTATGCACCCCCGTGAGAAACTTTCAATTAAAACAGTTTCAGACATGGTGAATCAGTACAGCTTATCATCAAACCAGGCAATTATCCATTACACGGTTAATGTTACCAATAATCCTGAAAACTATGTCACTGGGCGTGCTAATGGTGAAGAACTGGTTGCTAACTATGTAATTCCAGATATCAAAAAATCCAATGTAGATGTGGTTATTATATGCCATGATCATGCCCCGGGTTATGGTAGGGGATACTATGTGGCCACACCTAAAATGGACTCTCCTTCAGTGGCTATCGGTGAAACGGTAGAGAAAAATCTTCCAGAATTCACCTATTACCGTGCTACCGCTCATTCAGAGCATGGTTCATCTACTTACACAGTTTCTAATCCTTTGGCCACGGCAGGTATCCGTACTGTGGTCTATGAAATGCCAGAATGGGCCACCTATAACCAGGCTTCCCAGGAAAGCAAAAAACTAATTGGAACCTGTTTTCAAGTTATAAATTAAAACCGAGTCCCATGCATAAAATTTGGAATGTAAATAGCTGATTTCCAGTGGTGTAATAATTTTTTCATGATCATACCCCTATTTCAATAAAATAAAAACAGTTCAATAAACCTTTAAAAAAATGAAAAAATGAATTAAATTTTTTTTAAATAAATAATTTTTAAGATACTTTATATGCTTTAAAAAACAATAGTTAATTGCCCATGAGGCAAAAATTGGAAGTGATAAGTTTGTTTGGAAGTAATAACAGTAATGATAGAGGAAATTCGTCTCCTATAAATGAAGGTGGAGAATACGATGTACACATAGAAGATACCGGTAGGGACGGAGACGGAATTGCCCGTATTGAAGGTTTTGTGGTTTTTGTTTCAGGAGCAAAAGAAGGTGAAGAAGTAAAAATAAGAGTTAATTCTGTTCGCAGAAACTTCGCCTTTGCTGAAGTAGTAGACTAATACTGTAAAAAAAGATAGTAAAAATAACCCCGGATGAAAATCCGGTTTATCTTTCATTAAAAATTTTTTTTCTCCATATTACATAAGATATTTACATAATCACCATAATTTAGTTCTATTTTATAATTATCCCCTTTTCGTATCTTTATTCAACTAGAAAATTCCATTCCTAATTTTAATTCTTTGTCCTCGCAGTGGGTTTACCTATTATCCCAACTGGAGAATCAACAATTGAACTAACAGTGATATTATCTCATATTACTGAAATTCATAGCTGTGAAAGGTTAATATCCGTTTTTAATTTTATAACGTTAACTTCTTTAAATTAAAAGAGATTTATCCCCATAAAAACAAATATAATTATTAACATAAATATGATGGGTTTATTAAATAAAAAAAAACGGGTGAATCATGACTGTATTTGAAGAGGAATCTGGGCCTTTCTTTGAGCTTGCAAAAAATTACATGGATGCCCTGTTAAATGTTCAGCGGGATAAAGCAAGCAAGATGATACTTAAAGCCGTGGAGGACGGTACTGATATTAAAGATATTTATCTCCATGTTTTTGGACCATCACAGCATGAAATTGGCCGCCTGTGGCAGACCAATGAAATAACTGTGGCTCAGGAGCACTTCTGTACTGCAGCAACCCAGATGATTATGTCCCAGCTTTATCCTTACATTTTCAGAACTAATAAGATTGGTCGTCGTCTGGTGGCGTCGTGTGTTGCTGGAGAAATGCATGAAATTGGGGTGCGAATGGTGGCGGATATCTTCGAGATGGAGGGATGGGATACCTATTATCTGGGGGCTAACACTCCTAATGAAAGCATAATACAAACTATTACTGATCTAAAACCAGATATAATAGCTATATCTTCATCTATCCATTATAACATACCGGCGGTAATGGATTTAATAAAATTAATTAGAAATACACAGGATATATCTAATATTAAGATAATGGTAGGGGGCAGACCATTCTTACTGGCACCAGAACTATGGATGAAGGTGGGGGCTGACGGATGCCCATCTAATGCAATAAAAGCTCTTTCCCTTGCGGATGAATGGATATCATCCCAAAAACAGGTGGAGGAATCTCATGTCAGGTGATAAATCCAATTCAGCTATAAACGGATTACCACCAATCTCTCCAGAAGCACTGGAATCATTCCAGGAGAACCGGAATATCATAATTAAGGAAACAGTCTCCCGCTCCCTTAAACGCGACCATGAGGTGGAGCATCATGGTGAAAAGGCACCAGAATTATTAACCACCGGTTTAGAATTCACCACTAAAATGCTGGAAGCAGCCATGTCCATGGGTGAGGTTGTACTATTGGCGGATGAATTGAAATGGGCACAGGACCGCTTACCCCATGATGGAGTGCAAATGGATCATGTTCTCAATCGCTTTAAGATCTACCGTGAAGTAATTAATGAAACTTTACCCTCAGGATATGCTAATGAAATCACTACCTTCATTGACTGGATGATCAGCTACCAGCAAGCCTTGATGGAACAAGATTAAAGAAATAATATTTTATAGGAGGAATTTTATAGGAGGAATTAGTCCTTTTTATAGGGGAATTAGTCCTATTTTGTAGGGGGAATAGTAATGAATCTGAGTGCATCAGAATCCTTTGGATTAGCCTGTGATTATGATGGAAAAATCATTGAAATTTTATATGATAATTTGGGGATAGCAGATCCTGCTGAAATAGGAAAATCATTTCCAAAAATTCTAGATGTGGAAAGCATTGAAAAAGGCTCTGATTTTATTAAAAAAATCAAAGATGAAGATGCTGTTTACGACTGGGAACTGAATTTAGGATTTAATGGGGAATTAATAATTATACATGTCTCTGGATTTTTGGTAAATCACAATATACTGATTTTTGGAGCAAAATCCGTTGATGAAACATTTCATTTTATGGAAGACATGGCCAGAATTAATAATGAACAAACCAACGCCCTCAGGGGTGTTATAAAATATTTCACAGCCCATCTTCGTGAAAAGGAAGCTAAAGAAGGTAAGATATACGAAGAGCTGGGTCGTCTTAATAATGATCTCACCAATACCCAACGGGAGTTAACTAAAAAGAATATTCAACTTACCCTGTTAAACCAGCAGAAAGAAATGCTGATAAAGGAAGTACACCACCGGGTCAAAAACAATTTAATGATCATCAGCAGCCTGTTAAATCTCCAGTCAAATTACTTAAAAGATGAAGAATCCAAAGAAATCTTCAAAGAAAGCCAAAATCGTGCTAAATCCATGGCACTAATCCATGAACGCCTTTACCGCTCCACAGATCTTAAAAATATTGATTTCAAGGAATATATAACCACACTGGCCAATGACCTGTACCGGACCTATGTTAAGGATCCAAGCAGAGTCCGTTTACAGATGATCATTGAAGACGTGAATATTGATATTAACGCAGCAATCCCCCTTGGCTTAATCTTAAATGAGTTGATCACCAATTCCATGAAACACGCATTTCCCGATGGCAGGGAAGGTACCATTTCCATATCCTTTGGAAAAAACAATGATGGATTCATTTTAAAGGTAAGTGATGATGGGGTGGGATTCCCCCCGGATCTGGATTATACTAAAACCGACTCACTGGGCATGCAACTCGTAACCAGTTTAACCCGCCAAATAAATGGAAAAATAGAACTGGACCGGGCTCATGGAACTAAATTCACAATAACATTTAAAGAAATTGGCATATAAAAAAAATAAGTCATCCCGGTAGATTTAAACTTGAATATCATTCTTATAAAAGGTGGCCCCATGACCGGAAGAAACCAGTACAAAACCTTGGATCAGTGGTGGAAAATTGATGATGAACAATTAAAAACACCAAAACATGATGAATTGCTTATCTGGTTACTTAAAAAAGAGAATCTTAAAAAGATAATCACTACAAAAGACCCTGAAGCTGTTAATTGGGATTGGGAAAACGTTAAAATTCATGCCGAGGAATATATCATTGCTGAAAATGGTTATAGGGTTGGTGCACCAGATATCATCTTTTCCATCCCCCGCCATCCATCGAAAGAATGCGGTACCAATCATTTAAACCAGAATATCTCTACCAGTTGTGATAGTGACTCAGAGTATAATCCCCATGAGCATTATCAACATTATTCCCGATATTTCATTGAAATAAAACCGGAAATAAAAAACTTCGGAACCACCTTAAGACAACTGAAACTATACATATCCTATGGATACGAGGGTAAGGCCTATCTCTTAACCGAAGACCAACGTTACAAGGAAGAGTTTGAAAACCAGGGAATAAAAGTAATATATCCACCAAAAATACAATCACATCTTTAATACTAAAATTAGATAAAATTCTCCAATATATGGGGATATTCATCCCTTCCATAGATAGAAGTAATTAATAAAGCTATTAACATTAATATTATGGGTTAATAAACTTTAATATTAAAAGATTGTATCGAATTTTATTGGAGGATGAAAAAGATGAAAAAACGCAAATTAGTTCATTGTAACGGTAAATATCATGTAATTCTCCCATCAGGGTGGGTTAAGGCTGTAGGTATACAAGAAGGAGATGAAGTCACTTTAGAAATAGACGATGAAGATTTCCATAGGCTCATAATAAAACTTGTTAAAAAAAGTCAGGAATGACCATTCAAATGCTAATTTTAATAAAATACCGATTTAAAAATTTTGATCATTTGAATAACAATCTTTAGCCCATTGTACTTTTATTTTTGAAAAATATTTTTGCACACTTAAGCGTCATTAACCCTCTATTAATCATTTTCATTTGAAAGAATACATTTTATTTATTGAATAATTAGTATTGGGCTTCATTTTCATATATTTATGGTTTTATAGTTGAATTGTAATTTAATCTGGTAAAATAAAAGGGGGAAAGGGAAATAAAAATTCCCTATCGATCTTTTTTAGTGCTTACAAATCCTCCAAGCAACATCAAGATGGTTAAAACTATTCCTGCCAGTGGAATTCCAGTGTTCTGCATTCCGATGGTTTGTGCATTTGCCCCGGCGGTGGATGTTCCTGATGCACCCAGGATAGTTACCATGGTCTGAACTGTTTGAAAATCTGCTGCTGTCACCGTGGCGATACCAAAACCTTCATCTCCCCTTAAAATCGCAGTAGCAAGACCATTAATCCATTGGACGGTTACAGATTTACTCCCCACATTTCCCAGGTTGGTGGTAAATGTGACTTGAGGGCCACTGAAGAACATAGCTGCATTTGTACGGTGGTCGCCTCCAGCTGCATCATGGTATACATCAGCAGTAATGGTAGAAGTTTGACCGGTATTTATTGTGGAGGGGTTGGCGTTAATAGTTAAAACCAGCCATGGATAATAGGTTAAAGTTCCATTTCCCACAAAGAATTTCGCATCATCTGGTGTATTGGTACCGTACCAGTTGTAAGTGGCAGTGGTGTTGCTGTTTTCCAGTTCATGGAACAGCTTATCCAGGTCATCTCTTATTGGCTTTAGAATAGGTTCCAGCTCAGGATGGTTCTTGATGGCATCATCAATGGGCTTAAGCATTTCATCGATACTAGGTCCGAAGTTGGAGAATAAGAAGTTCTGGACGTAAGAATCGAAGTTTACAATCCGATTGTAATTTATTGTTCCATTGGGTGAACATATTACAATACCATTCCCGGAACCATCCCCTTCCAAGTTGTTTCCAATTACCTTGGTACTGTTAAAACCAGCAGCTACCATGGAAACATCATTAGCTCCATTTACTCCATTTACTGTATTATGTAAAATGTTAAGATGTGCTAGGGCAGTGCCAACAATTCCCGCGGCTATACTGGGAGAGGTAATATTAGAAACAATGTTATTGGTTAAGGTTGCATTTTTGAATAACCCCAGGCCCAGCATTCCAACTGCTGCCTTGGCATTACTGATACCGGTAATCTGGTTATTGTCCATTAACAGTTCCCCTAAAGCCACAGTAACAATTCCCACGGCTTGTTCATCTGCAGTTATTTGGGATATTATATTTCCAGATACCAACACAGTCCCGTTTCCTATAATGGCTGCTTCAAGGGCATAAACTGAACTACCAACACCTGCATTAAGTTCAGATAAAATATTCCCAGATATCAGAGCATTGATGCTGCTGGTTATTAATTCCAATCCCATAATAGCGCCGGTGGCACTGATATTAGTAATTATATTTTTTGAGACCACTAAACTGGTGACATTGGCCATTTCTGGATTTCCATCAGCACCTTTACTCTTGCCCACTTGAATTCCAAAAACAGTACCCCCAGCACCAATCGCACGAATGTTGGATATGGTGTTTCTAGCAACATTAAAATCAGTTAAACTCCCGTTAACTGAAACAGTAATACCGTTTGCTAACTCCCCACCAATTATGTTGGATATGATGTTTCCAGAAACTGTGAAGAAACCTCTGGAAAGGTTTCCCAGAATACCAGTTTCTGATTGGCCGGAGATAATATTACCCATAACTGTAGTGTTCCCACCAGAAACTGCAATTCCTGTTTTGCCCCCAGTAATTTCATTATTTTTCACAGTACAGTTCTCAGCGCTAATGTTAACACCAGTTCCTGTAGGAGAATTAGTTATTTTAAACCCATCTATGGTACTTCCACTCCCATCACCTGTGCTACCATTAACTACTGTAAATCCACTATTTACTGGTTTTAATTCTACATCATCACCAATGTTGGCCTGTATAGTTAGTTTTTTATTTACAATAACGTTTTCAGCATAGGTTCCACTGTGAACATTGATAACATCATCATCAAAGGTGTTTGCATTATCAATTGCTGATTGGATAGTGGTGTAAGTCTGTCCAGTTCCAACTTCCCATTGAACCGCCGAAACAGGAGTAAAACTTAAAAATAAAATACTAATAAGAAATAAAACCTTGATAGACGTCCTTTTTTTAATCATTTTAAAATCCACACCCTCTAAAATAATACTAAGCTATTTGATATCAATAATCTGAAAACAATATTATTTACTATTTCTGGTTTTTAGTTATGTTTGTTATTAATTAATTATAGGAGATGTCAAATTGATAAAAAATATGGAATAAAAATCTTGTTATGGTTATTTAAACTAGAATTTTTAGTTCATACTTAAAATTAAGAGATTAATTAATTTTCTAAATAAAAAAAGGTGGGGAAAGGGATAATAAAATCCCTACTGGTATTTTCGTGTGCGGATAAATCCACCGAGTACCATCAGAACAGCCAAAAATATTCCTGCCATTGGTACTCCGGTTTTTTGCATTCCGACTGTGTTGGTTGTAGTTGCTGCATTTACTGTAGCTGGTGTTATGGGCACTGTTAAATACATGGTCTCCAAGTCCAATGATACTGATGTTAGTGCACTGCCTGCTGCTTCATCTCCACGTAGTACGATGGTGGCAACACCATCTATAGTTAAAGCAGTGGCTATTTTACTGCCCACATTTCCGAGGTTGGTGGTGAAAGTCACCACATTCCCGTCAGGAAGATGTCCTAAAATAGGGTCATGGAATGTTCCATCTGAATTATAGCGGAAGTCAGCAGTTAAAGTAGAAATACTACCCTGGGTTATGTTGGCGGGGTTGGTGGTGTATCTCATAACCAGCCAGGGATCGTAATCTGCTGATGTTCCGGTGATAATATCATCAAATTCAGGAGAGTTGGAGCCCCACCAGTTATATTGTAAATCTGGAACAGATTGTGCATCATTATGCACTGCACCAGGGGAATTATTTACAATACGGTTGAAATTGGCTACCATTTCACCAAAATTGCATACTCCACCACCAATAGGTGCATATTCACCCCCATTTGTAGCAGTGACAGTATTAAATGCTATGGTGCTGTTGGTGATAAGTAAAACATTCTCGTTGTAGATCCCACCACCAGCAGCGAATTCATCCCCATCTATGGCGGCCACAGTGTTGTATTGGATGGTGCTCTTGTCAATAAAAGTATTCCCCGCGAAGGAGTTGGATATTGCTCCACCCCCAATACGGTTTATGCCGGGAGTGGTGGCGGTGATTGTGTTATGCTGGAGAGTGCTGTCTGTGATATACAGATTTCCACCATTTTGTATTCCCCCACCATAGGCACCCACCCCGGCATTGGTGGTAACAATGATGGAGTTGTATTGAATTTCACTTCTATTTATGGCCATATCTCCGTTGCTGAAAATTCCTGCACCATTGGCAATCACATCCTTATCAGCATTGGCAGTGACTGTGTTGTTCTGGATGATGCTGTTGTTGATGAGGAGGACTTTATCATTGTAGATTCCTCCACCGTCGGCAGACACAATATTTAGTTGTGATGTTGCTGTAGCAGTGGCACAGTTATTCTGGATGAGGGAGTTGTTAATAATCAGATTTCCCACATTGCATATTCCCCCACCAGCAGCAGAAATGTTAACACCTTCGCCAGAAGCGGTGGCAGAGTTATTTTGGATGATGCAGTTATCAAGGGTCATGGTACTTGAATCATCATTGTAGATTCCAGCACCAGCTGCAACCACGTCTACAGTTGTACTCATGGCGTTAGCATTGTTAAATTCAAGGGTGCTATTATCTAAGGTCAAAATACCTTCCTTGTTGTAGATAGCCCCTCCCTTACTGGCGGTGTTACCCTGGGAGTTGCTGTTGCTGATGGTACAGTTACCAAGGTAATTGAATACTGCTCCTCCTTCATAGGCCGTGTTACTGTTAAAGGCTGAATCAATGATGGTAGAAGTACCGGTATTGGCTATAGCACCTCCATAGGCATGATTAGGTATGTGTGCGGTGTTACAGGTGAAGGTACATCCTGTAACCTGTAAAGTTCCGTACCAGTTCATGATAGCACCTCCAGCATTAGATGCCCGGTTACCGGTGAAAGTGCAATCCTCCACTGTTAAATTACCCCGATTTAGAATACTACCTCCATAACTTCCAGAACCGTTTCTAAGTGTAATTTGCAGTATGTTAACTGTTGACCAATTCTGAATCACGAAGATATGGTTGTGGTTTCCAGCGTCGATTATGGTGTTGTCCTGTCCAGACCCAATAATATTCAAGGATTTGTTGACTGTTAATCCATAGTCACCGGTGGTATTATAAGTCCCTGATAAGAGGTATATGGTTCCTGTATTATTATTAGCTGTTTCTAATCCTTTATGGATGGTTTGGTAAGGTTTTATGTTACTACCATCACCATCGGTATCGTTACCATCGGGTGAAATGAACACGTTATCTGGATCTATAGGATCCGCAGCTGTAACTACTCCAACAGTCAGTGAAACTAAAATAACAAGTGATAAGAGTATTATTATTTTTTTAATATTTTCACCTCCTTTTGTCCACTTTCATTAATAATCTCATCAAAATATTGTTTAATTTCAAGTATAAATAAAGATGTACACTTTAATCCAATGGGAAAATTTAAATGTTAAACCATGATCACTTAAAGAAAGATTGATCAATACTTCTGGATTATCAGTTCATTAAGGGAAAATAGAAAGATATAGAGTATTATTTCTTCTTTACATGCTTTATGAATCATCTTCTTTACAAATAGATATTGATTAAAATTCAATGCTAAGATTGATTTGAAATTAAAATAAAAAAAGGTTGGGAAAGGGATTCTGCCATCCCTAATTGTTTTTCTGGGTGCTGATAAATCCACCGAGTACCATCAGGATAGTTAAAATCATTCCTGCGAGTGGTATTCCTATGTTTTGCATCCCTATGCTGCTGCTGATTCTAGTCGCGTTTGCCTGTGGTTGGATGTTTATTGTGAGGGGGCTTAAACCGCTGTTTACACTGAAGGTTTATGATGTGATTATGGGTCAAACACGTAAATCCAATTCAACAGAATTTTTTTACAAGCGCATGATAATTTAATTCAATATTTATACCATGAAAAAATAAACATATTTTTGATGACCTCTTCTAAATCCATCTTTAACCGTATAAAAACTAACATAACCGATGAAAAAAATCGTTATATAGATTATTTGGGAGTTTTATTTGCTTTAATGGCCAGCATATTTGGTTTTTTGGCTTTAGAATATGGGGAAAATTTTGTACCTATTTTCCAAGAGGCAAGTATAGTACTTCTTGAGAAAACCTTTGTAATAGTAGGTATAGCTTATTTAATTACCAAAGCAAGTTTCTTTGGTGAAATACTTGACAAAAAATTCACCAAAAAAAATATATTTTTATTAATTATCATCTTTGGATCTCTTTCCGTTTTCGCTAATCATACTGGTGCGGATTATTTAGGGGCTAATGCTAATGTACGAGACCTGGCACCTATGGTGGGTGGTTTAATAGCCGGGCCTTTTGTCGGAGTTAGTGTTGGAATTATTGGGGCAATAGATCGTTTTTTATTAGGAGGACCCACATACATACCCTGCACCATTGCAACCTTTTTAGCCGGTATTTTTAGTGGTATAATCTACATACTTAACAAGGGTAAATTTGTGGGAGTATTATACGCAGTCATATTTTCAGCTTTCTATGAAATATTCCACATGATTTTAGTCATGATCACCCCCTACGACCTTGCTTTTACCATAGTTAAAGAATTAAGCATACCTGTAATACTTGCAAACTCTATAGGGATGCTGATATTTGCAGTATTCATTTCTAATGAGATTAAAGAACGAGAACAGGCAAAAGAAATGGCATTATACCATGAAGAAGCTGAATTATATGAACATGAATTAGAGGTAGCCCGCCAAATCCAGGATAATTTCTGGAAGCTTCAGACAACCCAAATCAAAGGTATGGAAATGGAAATCATTGATATGTCAATAGACATTCCCCAAAGCCATTTTTACGATGTAATATCTGATAAAATGAATAAAACAAGTTTTATTGTGGGTTATGTGGATGATAAAACATTATTATCCTCCTTTATTGGTACACACATTCTGACTGAAGCCAGGAAAAGGATAAAAAATGATATTTCCTTGATTAAAATGACAAAATTCCTTAATTGGTACCTATCAATATATAAACCCTTTAACATCAGGATAAGCTTGTTTAATGCTGAATTTGATCCAAAAACAAAGACTTTAAAATATTTAAACTTAGGGGATACGATCTCCATGGTTTTAAAGAGTAATAGTGGAGAAATTGAGTTCTTAGATAAATTTTCATATTATTTAGGTTCTAAAACCCTTAATAATATTAATGAGTTTGAAATTATACTTGAAAAAGATGATTTAATCTTCATACTGTTATTGAAACAGGCAACGAATCTATCCCAGCAGACAATTATAAAAGATTCAATAGGGGACCTAATAAAGGAAAACAAGGATATGTCCCTTAAAGAATTGAAAATAAAATTCGAAGAGTTTTTAAAAGAGGGATATGACTCTCAATTATGCATTTTACTTTTGAAAGTGGATTGAAATTGGTATTAACTAATTTTAATACCATAATCATATTTTAGTACCATAATTAAAAAGAAAAAAGAAAAAAAGGTTGGAAAAGGATTTAATATCCCTTCTATTGTTTTTTCCGAGTACCAATAAATCCACCGAGTACCATCAGGATGGTTAAAACAATTCCTGCGAGTGGTGTTCCTGTGTTTTGCATTCCAACTGTGTTAGTTATGGTTGCTGCGTTTACTTGTGGCATTGCATTTAAACTAAGGGAACTAACGCCTCTACTGTTTATGCTAAAGGTTTCTGAAGCTATTGATGCGCTGAATAGGTAGATTCCTGGTTCTGTGGTCCATCCTGTGATGTATAGATATGGGTCGCCTACTGTTACGTTGTTGAAGGTCCAGGTTATGGTGTTTCCATTTTGTGTCCAGTTTCCATCACCACTTATACTTGATATTACAAAGCCTTCTGGTATCGGTATAGTTATGGTCACATTGGTTGCATCGTCCGGTCCATTATTTCCCAGTTTGTAGGTTAATGTGAACATTTCACCTACTGTGGGGTTGTTTTTGTTGCTGGTTATCTGGATGTAGAGATCGGCTTGGGGTACATATAATTCACCTGTAGCTTCACTTCCCTGATACTTGGTGTCTCCATTGAATACAGCTTTTAATGTGTGACTTCCTGGTGTTTGGCTGATTTTGTAGTTGAATGTGGCTGTTCCCGTATTGTCAGTTGTGTTTTCTCCGACTTTGAAATTGTCAATCCAGAATTCTAATGTTTGTCCGTTTAAAGGATTAGCTAAGTAATCTGTTAAAACCGCTGTTAAATTAACAGACTCACCTTTATTACCTCGGACATTGTCCACTGTGATATTAGTGGGAGTGCTAGTAGCTGTTAAATATGAGGTGTAGTGATCATATCCCTGGTAAGGGTATGAACTTTGTTCTACTGTCTCTGCATAGTTAGATACCGTGTCGGTCTGGCTGATAATACCTTCAATGGCTAACCATTTTACACTGCCTATAAAGGTGGGTAAATTGTTTATGTTCCAGTGTGTGCCGTTGAATGGACATGTAGGATCGTTTAATATCCACGAACTTGGAGTAGGGATGTATGAACCTACTGCATGAAGAACATAATAGTTCCCAGTCCAGCTTAATCCATTTAATGAATCTCTGACACTAACTGAGGTACTATCCGGTCCTTGATTGTGTACTTTTACAATAGCATAGATTTTGTCATTGTAATAGGCAGTTGTTATAACATTACCCCATGGAAGATCTCTGAATTCTTTGTTTATTGATAGGTAACTCGCTGCAGCGACTGTTACAGATGCACTATCCTTGGACCATGCTTGAAGGTCATTGGTGGTTTGTGCTGTTACATTAGCCCAGTTAGTGAAAGTACCGGTACTGGTGGCATTCACCAGAAGGGTTAAAATAGCAGTCGTGCCATTAGTAAGTGTTCCTATGTCCCATAGACCTGCAAAATAGGTTCCAAAACCATGTGTATCTGCAGAAACCAGTGTCAAACCCGTTGGTAAGAGATCCGTGACCTGTAAACCTTCAACATCATTGGGCCCATCATTATGTGCCCTTATGGTAAAGGTTACCAAGCTCCAGTAGTTAGGTGTGCTGTCTGCTGCGATTTTAGAGATTTGTACATGTCCACTGGGGTCAATGTTTATAGCTGCGGTGACGTTCTCATCATCAATGGTGGCATTTACATGTTGAATTCCCACTGTAGTTGCAGTGAAGATGATGCTGGCTGCACCGTTTACAAATGGTGTTTGTGATCCGAGAGTTCCCAGGGGGCCGTCGATTAAACTGAAGGTTACTGGAATTCCATCAGGCACATGACCATACTGGGGGTCATGATAATAGTTTTCCGGATGGTTTGGATCAGTTAAAATTCTACTGTCATGCAATAGATTGGCTGTTACTGTTGATGTTTGGCCATTGTAGATTGAGGTTGGATTTGCATTGATTCCCAGTACCAACCATGGGTTAGATTCCACAATTCCTACAATAAGGTTGTTGATAGTTGCTGGATCGGTGTTGGATCCCCACCAGTTTAGTGTGGCATTTACAGTTCCAGCATAGTTGTAAATGGCACTACCTTCAGGGGCTAAATTTTTGTAGAATCTGTTATAATTTGCTGTCAGATCAGAAGATAACCCACTTGCACTTTTCCAATTTTCGATAGCGCCACCCCACATTAATGCACTGTTTCCTATGAAAGTACAATCAGTTACTGTACTCGTAATGGTACCTGAAGACATAAGACTATTAGAAAGCGCACCACCAGTATTCGCACTATTATTTTTGAATGTACAGCCAGTTATGGTAGAAGAACCTTCACGATTACAAATAGCGCCACCCCAGCCATAGCTTCCCCAGTTTGTATTAGATGCAGTGTTATCAGTGAAAGTGCAATCTTTCGCATTTAAATTGCCACGATTTAGGATAGCACCACCATAATCTGATGTGAATCCATTAGTTAATGTCAGGTTACAGAGGGTGACATTCGTCCCACTTGTGATATTGAATATCCAGTTGGTTCCTGTCCCGTTAATTATGGTTCCTGTCTGGTTTTCACCTGTGATGGTCATGTTTTTGTTGATTGTTATGTTGGTGTTGTTTACGCCACTGTACTGGCCATTTGCAATGTGAATAATCCCATTGGGGTCTAAATTGTTTACTCCTGTTTGTATGGTAAGGTATGGATCGTATGCAGTACCTGTTCCTGAAGTATCGTTTCCTGTAGTGTTTACATAGATTTCGTTAGATGCAGAAACAGCACTCATGCAGAAGAATATTGACAAGCTTAAAAGCAGTAAAGGAATGAAAGTTTTAATAGTAATTGTTTGTTTTTGTATCTTTTCACCTCCTTTATGCTTGATCATATAAATTAATACTTTTACTTGAAATATAGTTTACATATATGTATATATATAAGTGTACATTCATAACAAAAGAATAAACAATTAAATTTTGTGGGGTTTAAATTAGATAAATCTAAAAATATAATTGTAATCATGTCTTTTTAGAGCAATAAAAAATAGATATCATTTTATTACTCATCTAAAGACTCCTGGATCGATTCTACAATACACACCCTATTCCATCCCACCACTCCATCAGCGATCTCCTCCAAGTCACCGGGCACCTCTTCCATACCATAGGGGCGAATAAGGATTACGGGTTTTTTTAACTCTTGGGCAATTTTTACCTGTGCCTGAATTAGATCATAGTGGCGGGAGTAAAGCCCGGTGAGTATAACCACAATCTCCACGGGTTCTATTTGATCCCTTAACTCCTGGGGGCTGTTTTCACCAGGCGTTCCATGGTCTTCCCATTCAAAGTCCGGGGCTTCAATTAGCCTCTGGATAAAGGTAAGGTACTCTTCATCCCCTTCCCCATTATGACTGATGAATAAATGATAAACCTTTAAGTCCTCGCCAAACACCTGATCAACCTCCTTAACATTTTGGAACAAGTTTCAATCTATTAACTTTTCTTAAATAATATTCTTAATAAATTTGGATGATAAGTATCTATCTATTTATAATATCTGACATAAATATAATAAATAATCCAGTAATGATAATTTCTAAAAACTAATCGGGGGGTTTAATGAAAAAGAGACCATCATTACGTCCTAAGAAAAAGTCCAGGTCCAATATTCCGAAAACTTTGATGGTCAACCGGAAAATACTGATAATAGCCCTACTGCTCTTTTTATTCTTAACCTGTTTTATTATAATAAATAATGGAACAACAGCACCTAACACATCTATTAATGGATATTCAGTGCAGGGGTCTTCTAATTATAAAATAATACTCATTGACAATTCTACTGGTGGGGATGTATCCAATAACGCGGTGCTGATGGAAAACATTAACAAAACCCCGGTAATATCTGAACTTATTGAAACTGCCAAAAAAGGCACACCCCTAATTGTTTTAGGGGATGGAAGCCAACCACGGGTAATGGTGGTGGCCGGAGTTCACGGAGCAGAGTTACCATCACAGATTGCTGCAACCAACCTCATCAACCAACTTAATGGGAAAAAAATAAATGGGACCGTATATGTAGTTCCCTTTGCCATTCCCAACAACACAGCAAGCTCCACCAGGATAAAAAATGGCACCGACCCTGATAGGGTGGCCCATAATAACGGAACGCCTTTAAACAATATCCACAATGTATCTGTAAACAGCAACATCACCCTGCTGGCTGATTTCCATTCCGCACAACCCAATGATATCCCTGGTAAAAACTGCATTATTTATGATCCTGAAAATCCAAAAAGTAAGGAATTAGCCGGATACATTGGCAATAAAACAGGATCTCCCCTGATGGAAGTGGGACCCTTCCCTGGCGTTCTATCCACGTTTAGTAACCGTAATGGAATACCATCGGTGGTGTGTGAAGTTCTATCAGCCCACAATAAAACTGACCAGGCCAGTGTTGAACTTTCATACCAGTACATGCTGGCCTTTTTAGAGTATTCTGGAGTTTATAATAATACTGGTTAATGCAATGATCATCAGAAAATAGGTTAAATCCTTTAAATTGATAGACATAAAATAATTTATAAAAAGATGGATAAGGTTTAAACACCCTTAAGCTCGGCGGTTAATTGATTCTTTTTATCCTCATCCTGAAGCCATACTTTAACTTCCTTCCAAACCACGTTGCATCTGTCTTCGGGTTTCATCCCCACCACTTTTCTTATGGCCAGGTCAACTTCTTTTCGTTCTTTCTTATCTTCCGGATGTAGATCTGCTGCTTCCAGAACCTCTTTCATATGTCTCAAGTAACAACTCATATCACATTACTCCTGTAAAACAACAACTACCTTCAGATGATAATCCCAATAATTTGAGCATTACCACTCCTCATTTAATTAGTATGGTTTAATCCTCCTTAATAGTTTTAATGGAATGAAAATAAACACATCCCTTAAAGGAGATTTAAATAATGATTAATAACATAATACTTTCATTCTTAAGAATAAATCACTTGATTAAAGCTAATTTATTAACTAAATAAGTATTAATGGCAGGATGGTATAATGGGAGATAATTACACTGTGGCTCTATGCCAGATGAAGGTAGTGGAGGATAAGGCTCAAAACATTGAACATGCATTGTCCATGATTAGTGAGGCAGCGTCCCAGTCGGATCTGGTGATACTACCGGAGATGTGGAACTGTCCCTACCAAACAACACTCTTCCCAGAATATGCTGAGGAAAAAGAAAACAGCCCCTCTTTAGATGCCATATCCGGAGCCGCAAAGAGGGAGAATGTTTATATTGTGGCGGGTTCCATCCCAGAAAAACATGAGGGAAAGATATACAATTCCAGTTTCATCTTCAACCCCCAGGGAGAAATTCTGGATGTGCATCGCAAGGTTCACCTTTTTGATATTGACGTGCCCGGCAAGATCAGTTTCAAAGAATCAGAAACCTTGACCGCTGGTAACCAGATCACAGTAGTGGATACGCCACTGTGCAGGATTGGAATATGTATCTGTTATGACATCCGATTCAGCGAACTATTACGTCTCATGGCACTGGAAGGGGCCCAGATAATTATCGTACCTGGAGCTTTCAACCTGACCACCGGACCAGCCCACTGGAAACCATTAATCCAGGTTCGAGCCGTGGATAACCAGGTTTTCATGGCAGCTAATTCACCAGCCCGGGCCTATGATGCTTCTTATGTGGCTTATGGTCATTCAATGGTTGCTGATCCATGGGGATCTATAATAAAAGAGGCTGGTGCCGGGGAAGAAATTATATATGCTAAAATTGAACTGGATTTAATTCCTAAAATTCGCCAGGAATTACCCCTTCTTCTTAACCGACGAACTGACCTTTATAAGATCAGCCGTAAATGATTTGGGGTTTATAATGTTGTTTACCGAAAAAAGCAGGTCCTAAAGTATATTTTTAAAAAAAATTTTATGATAAAGTTGGAAAAAAATCAATGATATATCACTGAATCTTTTTCAAGGCCTTATTACATGCCTTTTTAAACTCTTTATCCCCAGTAGCTGCACGTCGTGCTTTTTTAATTGGATCAATACCTTTTTCATCGCCGATATCACCCAGTGCTTTAACTGCGGCCACTCGCACACCCCAATCCTCATCAGTAAGGGTTTCAATAAGGGGTTCCACTGCAGCTTCGTTACCAATCTCACCCAGTGCTTTGGATGCGAACTTACGCACACTCCAATCCTCATCAGAGAGGGCCTCCACTAACTGGTCTACTACACTATCGCTTTTAATATCCTTAAGGGCCAGGGTGGCGTATCGGCGGATGTTGCCTTCCTCATTTTTCAGTATCATCACCAGGGGTTCGATGGCTGGTTCACCAATTTTACCAAGTGCCTTGGCAGCTGCAAATCTCACCTTGGGATTATCATCCTCCAGAGCTTTGATTAGTGGTTTGATAACATCGGGATTTTCGGTTTCACCCAGATTTAGAGCTGCTTCCTCCCTTTTTTCAGGATCATCCTCTGCTGTTAAATCTACCAATAATTCTTCTAATTGCTTATTATCATCAGTTGACATTGTTTTAATCCTCAGTTAATTTTCTCAAGAATTTTTTTATTTTTACTCCAATATTAAACTATTTACTCCAATATCAAAAGAAACCGAAATAATAGGAATTTTCAAAGCCCTTAAACAAAAATAATTGGGAAATTTTACTCCAAGAAATTTATCCCGAATTTTTATCCCAGAATTTTTATCCCAAGAAATTTATCCCAAGAAATTGAATGTTCACCCCAAAAAAATTATTTCAGGATAGGTAATCCTCTTCCTGGAATATGATGACAATACAGGTTCCACCTTCACGATGAACAGTAATATCCCCCTCAATTTGACCAATCAGACTTTTCACTAGCTGTAATCCTAGAGTATCAGTATTGTCGATGTCTAAATCTAGTGGCAGCCCAATACCATCATCATTCACAATCATCACATATTTCTCAGCTTCTTTGAAAAATTTGATGGTTATACAACCGTACTGTCCCTGGGGGAATGCATATTTCATGGAATTAGTTAAAAGTTCGTTAAGTATAAGGCCTAATGGTATGGCAGTATTGATATCCAGGTTTAGATCTTCCAGTTCCATTACCAGTTCCACCCTTTCCGGGTCCTCCAGGAAGGAATTAAATAAATCCCTGGCCAGATGACGGATGTAATCTCCGAAGTTTATTTGTTTGAAATTATTTGATCGGTACAGTTTTTCATGGATAAGTGCCATGGATTTTGCCCTGGTTTGGATTTGGTGGAATATTTCCCGGGATTTCTCATCTTTAATATCTGCCGAGGTGAGGTTAAGTAAACTGGCCATTATCATCAGATTATTCTTGGTGCGGTGATGAATTTCCCTTACCAGCATTTCCTTATCATTCAATGCTTTTTTTAATTTTTCCTCAGCTCGTTTACGTAATAAAGCTTCAACAATTGTGGTGGAAATGTTTTCCATGGCTTTCATGTCGTAAAAGTCAAAGTTTGATTCCTTGTTGCACAATCCAATCACCCCCATAAATTCCCCATTCCGTAACAGGGGGGTCAGGAGAATATTTTTCAGGGTGGGATGAACTTTAGTAAAAATCTCTAGTTCAGGAGTGGTAAGGTCATTGTAGATCAGTGGACTCTTGGTTTTTTGCAGTTTTTTCCAAATCTTGATTTTGAGTTTTTCAAGCTGGGGATAATATTCATTATCCAATCTATAGTTTTCAAGTGATTCTGTAATGTTCAGATTGCTGAAATCGTTATCGGGACTTATTTCAGTTATAAATCCAGATTGACACTGAGTGATGTCTTCGCAAACATGGAGGCAGGTTTTGGTAAGATCTTCTTCACTCTCCGATACAATTGCCTGGGTTAAAATGGTTCCCATAGCCTTATGGATTTCATTCTGTCTGCTTAAAAGTAATTCGTATTCTTTTCTCTCAGTTATATCCCTGGCCACTCCCAGAACTTTTTCCACATTTCCATCCTCATTTTTAAGTGGAATCAGAAGTGTGTCCAGCCACATTGATTCGGGGGACATGGTTAACAGGTTTTCACCACGAACTGTATTTTTAATTTCAAATACCCTTTGTAGGTATTTACCCTGTAGTTCATTGGTTTCCTGGGGGAAAACTTCACACCGGGGTTTACCCCGGACCTCATCAGGGTTAAGTTTCCATTTGCGTGCAGCATATTCATTAATATATTCCAGTTCATCTTCCCTATTGATGATGAACACAAACTCCTCAACTGCCTCAGCCAGAGATCTGTACCTGTTTTCACTTTCCTTAATTCGTGCCATGGCCAAATTACGTTCAGTAACATCTAAAATTGAAGCCAATGTTCTCCTAGTTCCGGGTATGAGACAAATATTGGCATAGATATCTTTTATTTGCCCATGTTTATCGATAATGCGGAATTCATAGTTTTCAGGGACTGGGGTTGATTTGGTGTACCTTAACTTCTGGTATTCCATCATTTTGGGAAGATATTCAGGTAAAACAAAATCCATCCAGGTTTTTTTGTCCATAATCTCTAGGGGATGGTAACCGAATATAGTTTCGGTTTCAGAATTGGCCAGTGATATGGTGTTATCCTCTTCTACAATTAGTGTAGCAGTTCCATTATGCTCAAATATGGTTTTGTAATAAGCAACAGATTCACGTAATGATTCTTTAGTCTTTTTAAGATTGGTGAGATCAGAAAAACTCCATACTCTACCGGTTACCTTGTTTCCAATTATTTGGGGCTGGGAATAACGCTGGTAAACACGTCCGTCTTTAAATTCTATGATATCAATACTAATTTCACGCGGATTTTCGTATAGTTCTTCAATTTTTCTTCGAAACTCCATTGGATTTTTAAGTTTTCCCATTATATGATCCAGGAGTTGTTCATCATAACCAGGGTTAACCATTTTTAAGGGAATATCCCACATTTCCAGGAATTTCTGATTGTAACTGGTTACTATGCCCTTCTGGTTAACCACCAGTAAGCCGCTGGCCACAGATTCCAGTGTGGCCCTATGGAGGGATAGGGACTCTCTCAGTGAATCTTTCATTTGCTTAATATCAGTGATGTCAGTAGCAAAAATAGAAACGGCAATAATCTCATTATCTGACTTTACAGGGGAAATATAGACTTTAACATGGCGAAGTTCCCCACCTTTATCTAAGAAATAGGAATTAAAAGGACGATTCTTTCCATTATTAAAAATAATAGCAATACACTCAACATATTTTTTATACTCTTCAGGGGGTATGATTTTGAGGTTTGAGATTTTTTCAGGACTGCCTTGATTATTAACCCTGAAAATCAGTTGTTTCACTGAATTATTAACTTCCAGTATCTCCCCATTTAACCCCATTAATATGATATAGTTGGGAGATAGTTCAAAAATCTCCTCTTTAAAAGCGATTTCCTTTTTTAACTTCGATATTTCCTCTTTTAAAGTTTTGACATTATCTAAACCATTCAAACCCGGATTGTTTTTTGTCATTACTATCCCCTTCAATGATACTGGGATATCCCGCCAATAAATTACCGCCATTATTTTTACATGTAGTTATGAATACCTACATAATCAATGAATACCTTCACAACACCATAAAATTAATTCCCATTTGCTGTGATGAATGTCACCTTAAAGGGGGTATTTTGTGATTGATTAGTGAGTATAATGAAAAAATCTATTTTCAGGGGATATTCAAATTCAAATGATTATTCAAATTATACTTTAGAAATATTAGAATGAATTTTTATGGAGTTTTAGAATGAATTTTTAAGGAGTTATATTATCCATATCATAATCGAATTTGCAAACAGATTGCAGGACACCGGTAGTGGGTTCTTCTTTAACTCTTCCCGGCAGATTTGTCCAGGAATAGGTTAAACGCATAATACCCTGGCATATGAGACATAAAAAAACATCATTAGGTCTGCCAGGAGCCCATGAACATTTTTTAACCGTCATTACTCCATTATTTTCTCTGGAACGTGTTAAGACCTTGAAGCCCAGGTTTTCATATAGGTGGGAGATCCAGGAGAGATACAATCTCATTTTTTCCTGGTCGCCCAAGTTTTCATAGGGTTCCTGGCTGTGGTCTTTAAGGTACTGGAAAAATAATGGTTTCATATTTTGCTCGAAAAGTCGCATGAAACGGGAGAGAAAAACACTTCTTTCAGGGATGTGCATGTTTCCTACCAGTTCTGGGAGAACACTGCGCATGAATATCTGAACATCTTTCAAACTGGCATTTTTCTCTTCATCTAATTCTTTAAGTCGGTTTTCATGATTCTTCAAAGCCAGTAAGACGTTATTACGTAATTCTGCTTCTTCGATAGGTTTTATTAGATATGCATTGGCATTGGTGGCGGCCATCCGGTTAAATGTTTCCACATCATCCAGTGCGGTTAAGTAGATGAGTGGAACATCCATGAAACTTTTAATAATGGTGGCCGCGTCAATACCATCCATATCTCCCTTTAGGGTGATATCCATAAGAACTAGATCGGGTTTAATGGAAAATGCCTTCTGTATTGCTTCACTTCCACTTTTGGCAGTTGAAGGCACCTGGTAACCCAGGAATTCTAAAGATTCCTGTATTTCAATGGCACTAATTCCTTCGTCTTCCACAACTAGAATTGTCTCCCCAGCCATTCTATCCACCACAAACCCCTGATTTCAATCTTCAATAGTTCATTATATGGAATATTGTTAATTTAAACATATAAATCTTGCAGGTACTATTATTTTTAAACAAACATTTTTTTTAGAGATTCCTTTTTATCCCACAAATTTCTCAATTTTCACGGTTAAATAAGTATTAGGTGATATAATTTTCCCATTATAAATGATTATTTATTATAAATCTCAATTTAGGGTCTTTGTTGGTGTGAAATGGCATGATCTGGGTCTAAATCTGGAAAAAATATTTTAAACTGGAGTTAATCTTTAAGTACCAAACTGAGGAGGTGATAACGGCTGGAAAAAGACAGCATCAGTAGTGTTCTGATTGTTCTTATCTGGACTTTACCTATTTATGCCCTGGATTTGAGTAAACATCCGATAATTTGAGTGTTAATCAAACCGGGCAAAAAATATCATCCAATGGGAACCAGGACTCGCACCACCAGATCATGCTAATAAAAAGTATGCCATCTGGAAAATATAAAGATGTACAGGATTTACGCCTGAAAATACTCCAGATACTGGAAGAAATACGCATGTTGCAACAGGAAAAGGCAACTACACGTTCAGTGAGGTACTACCGGGAACTGGAAAACCAGTCTAATGAATTGGAAACCCTGATGCGCGGTGTAATTAGAGGTTAAAAACCCCCTATTTCTTCCTGAAAATAACGGTATTCCATTAACAACTTTTTAAAAAAAATAGATATTAGAGTTTTGTTCTGATTCTGCTGAAAACTTTATAACGGATATTTTTCAAGATACCACTGGATAAGCTCACCGGCAATGCTCATCTGTGATGGGGCTAGGGGAATTTCGTCTGCACCAAAAAATTGAGCATCAATTATCTCTTTCCCATCCACCTTTATCTCACCACTATCATAATCTGCAGTGAAACCGATCATCAGGGAATTGGGATAGGGCCAGGGTTGGCTTCCGAAATATTGTACGTTTTTAACTTTTAAACCCACTTCTTCCATGGTTTCCCTTTGGACGGCTTCAGTTAAGGTCTCACCGGGTTCAACAAAACCAGCAATGAGTCCGTACATATTCCCCGGGGTTCGCTTGTGCAGGGCCATGAGTAGTTTACCATCCTTGATAATTGCGGTGATCACCGCGGGTGATAGTCGGGTAAAACTGGTAAAACCACATTCCGGACATACCTTAGCCATCTCATCATCTTTAGTCATGGTCGGTGCCCCGCATTGGCCACAGAACTGATGAGTCCGGTCCCAATTTACAATCTGTGAAGCACGTCCTGCTAAAAGATACATGTCTTCATCAATAACTTCATAAAGGGAACGTAAATCCTTAAAAACCATTCCTTCAGGAACTTCACCTGGGGAGAGCTCTCCAGAGTAGCAGGGATGACCATTAAAAGTGCCCAGGTACTGGAATCTTATGGGAGTTACCTTCAGATCTTCTAAACTAGGGGAGAAAGGAATCTTAACCTGTTGTTTGTGTATTTCTACCAGTAACTCATTGGAATTAAAAAGGAACCAGTAAGCACTTTCATTAATTTCTTTATTGGGGGTGAATTCTGGCATATATCGTTTGTAAATACTTTCCCGGTGCATGAAAATGGATAGGTGCCAATGGGATAAATAATTTTTCCGAAAATATAGAATGGTCATCTATTTATTGGAATATACATTTATCCATACCCTCATTAGGTCTAAATTAGTTCCTAAAATTCTAAATTACTTCATTAAATCTTTATTAGTTCCTTAAATTCTAAATTACTTCATTAAATCTTTATTAGTTCCTTAAATTCTAAATTACTTCATTAAATCTTTATTAGTTCCTTAAATTCTAAATTAGTTCATTAGATCTTTAATAGTTCTTCCTTAAATCCAATTTAGTTCCTTAAATAAAAAATATTATCTAGAATCAGTTTATTTCAGGTTCGATTTGGTAATTTTTAATCAAAATAAAAGAAAATTGGATGGAAATTGGGAAAAAATTAGATTACACCCTTAGTGGGATGTTTTAGATTGACAGGTTCATAAAGGGTGTTACGTTCAACTGGTATGCGACCAATGCCTTCTATTACACTGTGCATCTCTGACCGTGATAGGTATTCTCCGTGGGATGAACCAGCAGCTATGGAAATAAGATCCTCCATCATAGTACCCCCCAGATCATTGGCCCCGCAGCACAGGGCCAGTTGAGCCATCCGGGTTCCAATTTTAATCCAGGATGCCTGAATATTTGGTATGTCCCTTCCCAGGATTATCCTGGCCAGGGCATGTAGTTTTAGATCATCCAATCCACTGGCACCGTTGGATTCCTGCCCCATGGAGTTATTTTCTCCCAGGAAGGTCATGGGTACCAGTTCAGTGAAACCACCAGTTTCGCGCTGAATATCCCTTAAGATGAGTAGGTGGTCTATACGGTCTTCCCAGGTTTCTATACTACCGTACATGATGGTGGATGTGCTGGGTATTCCCAGTTGATGAGCTTCGGTGATGATATCCACCCATTCCTGGGTTGAAACCTTATTAGGGCAGAGCTTAGCCCGGATACTATCCACCAGTATCTCGGCTGAAGCACCGGTTAAGGTGTCCAAACCAGCATCTTTAAATGAGGCCAGTGCCTCTTCAGTGGTTACATGGGATGCTTTAGCAGCGTGGTACACTTCTACTGGGGATAAACTGTGGAGTTCAATGTCGAATTTTTCTTTTATTGCCCTGAAAAGGTCACTGTAATATTCAACAGTCATGTGTGGCATCACTCCTCCAAAGAGGCAGATTTCAGTGGCCTTCACATTCACTGCTTCTTTAATGCTTTCCAGGATTTCTTCGGTGGTCATTTCGTATCCAATGTTATCACGGAATGAGCAGAAGGTGCATCCAATGATGCAGTGGTCGGTGATGTCAATGTTTCGGTTGGCTACGAAGGTAACTTCTTCTCCCACTATTTCTTGCCGTAATTGGTCAGCAATATCAAATAATTGGAAATGATTGAAGTCTAATAGTTTTATTGCATCTTCTCGGGTAATCTCCCCATCAAGAGAACGCTGATAAATATTTTCCATCATGTCTTTTAACCTCTTAATTAAACATTAGTGTCATAATTATTCTAGATGAATGTTCCTATATCAATTTTATACGTTCATCGGTAATTGTAAAAAGTTTTGACATTGTTTCATCAAATCGGTCTTATAATTTTAGCCCTGAATTAGCAATTGAAGCCCTAAGTGACCTAGGAGACAGGTACATAAACCACACTTGCAGTCTAACAAATACATTTTTTAAAGCCAACAAAAATGAAAGGGGATTGTATCTTTCCCCCACACGGTGAGCAAAGGCCGCACCATATCCTTAATCAGATAAAAAAACTATTATATCAATTAGGGCATAATAATGGTTTCAAGTGTAATCTATTTCAGCCGATAAACCACAAAGACTTTATATTAATGGATTAATCCTGTGGTTAAGATATTCAGCATCTTTCCTAAATTATAGAAAAATAGAAAATAAATTTTTAATAATTACTCATAATAAAAATTTTATAAATGAATAAGCTTCAATTGAGGAATAGACAGGAATTGATTTGTTGTGAATTGTTTAATTTTAATGAATTTCATTTTTCAATTTAATTCTTGTAAAAGTACAATTAATAATAATTTAAAAAAAAATGGGGGAAAAGTATGGTGTGGTTATTTTTTCCGGGTTCCTACAAATCCTGCGAGTACCATTAAGATGGCAAGGACTATTCCTACCATTGGTGATCCTGTGGTTTGCATGCCTACAGTGTTAATGTTGGTGGTTGCTGCGTTTGCGTTGTTTGTTTCTGTTGGAACATTAACGGTTACGCTTATAGGTAGGTTAATGTTCTGGTTGAATTCGTTTTGAGCAGTTATTGTTGCAACATTAGTCACGGCGGTACTGGCTACAGATGTTGTAGGAGTAACAAAGAGTTGTAATGTTGCAGTTCCACCATTTGCCATGGTTCCAACATTCCATATTCCGGTTGCGCTGTTGTAGGTTCCTTGGCTTGCGGTGTAACTGTTGAAGGTTAAACCAGCGGGTATGACATCAGTCACCTGAACACCAGTAGCGGTATTTGGACCGTTGTTAGTTACAGTTATGGTGTAACTGAACTGTTCACCTACATTAGGTGCAAGATTGCTAACGGTTTTGGTTAATACCACATTAGCTACAGGAGTTGCGGGTATGACTACGGTTGCAGTGACCAGTTGTCCGGTTGAATTTGCAGTGTTAATCACCGTTGTACCGGCTACAGATGCTGTGGGAGTGACGAACAGTTGTAACACAGCACTAGCACCACTAGCGAGTGTCCCAACATTCCACATTCCGGTTGCGCTGTTGTAGGTTCCTTGGCTTGCGGTGTAACTGTTGAAGGTTAAACCAGCGGGTATGACATCAGTCACCTGAACACCAGTAGCGGTATCCGGACCGTTGTTAGTGGCAGTTATCGTGTAACTGAACTGTTCACCTACGACAGGCAAGATGTTGCTGGCGGTTTTGGCCAATGTCACATTGGATAAGGGGGCTGCAGGTATAACTACGGTTGCAGTGACTAATTGCCCTGTTGTATTTGCAGTGTTAATCACGGTTGTACCAGCAACAGAAGCTGAAGGAGTAACAAACAGTTGTAACACTGCACTAGCTCCGTTTATGAGTGTTCCGATGTCCCATATTCCGGTTGCGCTGTTGTAGGTTCCTTGGCTTGCGGTGTAACTGTTGAAGGTTAAACCAGCAGGTATGACATCAGTCACCTGAACACCAGTAGCGGTATCTGGGCCGTTGTTAGTTACAGTTATGGTGTAACTGAACTGCTGACCTACATTAGGTGCAAGATTGCTGGCGGTTTTGGTTAAAGTCACATCAGATACCGGAGCTCCTGGCACATCAACAGTTGCATTAGCAGTTTGGTTGGTGTTTATTAGCGTTACATTTTTAGTTACTGTTGTACCGGCTACAGATGCTGTAGGGGTAACAAAGAGTTGTAACACTGCACTAGCACCACTAGCAAGGGGTCCAACATTCCATATTTCAGAAGCATAGTTATAGGTACCTTGGCTTGCGGTGTAACTGTTGAAGGTTAAACCAGCTGGTATACCATCGGAAACCTGAACATCAGTAGCGGTATCTGGGCCGTTGTTGGTCACAGTTATGGTGTAGCTGAACTGTTGACCCACATTAGGCGCGCTGTTACTGGCCGTGATGGTTAGATCCATGGTATATGCTAAGAAAGGATTTACAGTCACTGTGCCTCCTGAATTATACACATCTTCGACTGTTGGGCCTGAAACTGAACCCCACCAATTACGTGCTGCATCTACTGTTGCATCATTAGCTAGGGAGCTTCTGGTGAATACGTTGTCGGTTTGGGTTAATAATGCAAGGTTGTAAATTTCATCCCCATCATTAACTGCACTGTTGCTCACAAGTGCGTTGTCGGTTATTGTCGCCACTGCAATATTATCTAATGTGCTATCGGTTAATGTGTTGTCGGTTACAGTTAATATTCCATTGTTAAAGAGAGCTCCACCATCATTCAGTGCGATGTTGCCCGCAATTGTGTTGAAGGTTGCGGTCACTGTTGCAACATTATGTACGATATAGTCAGTGAATGCGATATTTGCGATGGCAGTTCCGGCTGAGGTAAATGTTGCATCGTTACTGATAGCTCCACCATCCTGTGATGCGGTGTTACCGATAATTGCACTGTTGGTTGCGGTCACTGTTCCACCATTAGTTGTAGTTGCCGGGCCAGTAAAGGTGCTGCTGTTGGATATGTCTATTGTTGCATCGTTACTGATGCCTCCACCATTACCTGTTGCAGTGTTACCCATAATTGCACTGTCCAGTACGGTCACTGTTCCACCATTTCGGGTTATAATGGTACGTGTGAGAGTGCTACTATTGGTTACGTTGAATGTTGCATCGTTGCTGATAGCTCCACCATTTCCTGCGGCGTTGCCTGTGAATACTCCGTTGTTTACTGTTACTGTTCCACCATTTTCTGTTATGGTACTGTCAGTGAGGGTGCTACTTTGATCTAAATTTATGGTTGCATCGTTGTTGATGGCTCCACCATTAGTAGTTGCGGTATTGTCAGTGAATGTGCTGTTGGATACATTTAAAGTTCCACCATTCTTGGTTATGGTAACGCTGGTGAATGTGCTGCTACCTTCCATGTTTATTGTTCCGCCGTTGTAGATAGCTCCACCATTTAGTGCGGTGTTGCCAGTGAATGTGCTGCCTGTTATGTCTAATGATCCACCATTCTGTGTTATGGTAACACTTGTGAGTGTGCTGCTGGTTACGTTTATAGTTCCACCGTTGTAGATGGCCCCACCATTACCTGTTGCAGTGTTGTTGGTGAATGTGCTGTTTATCACGGTTAATGTTCCACCATTTTCGGCTACGGTGATACTATTGAGTGTTACGCTGGTGTAGGTTAATGTTCCACCGTTGTAGATAGCTCCACCATCCTGTGCGGCATTATCAATGAAGGTACAATTGTTTACGGTTAAAGTTCCGTTATTGAAGATTGCACCACCCAAAGTTCCTTGACCGTTAATTAATATCAGATTTTGGAGGTTGACTACCACGCCGTTATTGATTATGAATATGGTTCCGAAGTTACCACCATCTATAGTGGCATAGCCATTGTTAAATACGTCGAAATTCAGATTTTTGTCAATAACAAGACCATATTCAGTGAAAATCGCACCATCCTCAAGCATTATGGTATCACCGCTTAGAGCATCGGTAATGGCCTCTAAAATTGTGGGGTAAATGTATCCTGCAGGATGTGAACCACGGGCCACGGGCACTCCGCCATTATAGATCTGCGGGTCTTTTACCGATTGATTCGTTTCAGAGTTTAAAGAACTTGAGGAGTTAGTGTTTGAGGTGTTGGATGAGGATTGGTCAGTTGTCTGTGAATCCCCTTCTCCAGTAGTGGATGTTGATAAATTGTTTGATGGAACTATAGTATTGTTAGATGTATCTTGAGTAGCTGCGACATCGTTGATAGTGCAAGAAAATACGAAGACCAATGTTAAAAGCAGTAATGGAGCCATGACTTTGGCATTATATTTTGGAATGGATTTGAAGTTGTCTTTTTTGGTATTTGTTTGTTTTCTAATCTTTTTCACCTCCTTCATGCCCAATAGTTTTTCGTCCTCTGGGTTAATTTAACCTCTGAGACGTTTCGGTATATGAATATAAAAAATAATTAAGTGCTAATTTAATTTTAGATTATAATAATGGGCTAGAATTAGTTTTTATCATGTTAGAATGCCTGGATATGTCTTGTGTCTAATATGTATAATAAGAGTGATGGACATTGAATTAAGTCACCAATAACATGATTCCATTCCAATTCTATATAATAATAATACTTCCTAAGCAATATAACTTCCGATTAGTTATCCATAAAAATTGGCATTCATAAATTATAAACTTTTTGATTTTTTCATTCAAAACCAAGATAATTATTAGAATAAACTCAATCTATTAACAAATTATATCCTTACGATAATTAAAAAAAATATTATTTAAAAGATCGTATAATTAAGTTTCTGGTTCTTAGTAGAGTTAGAATCATCACTATATCCAACTCTATTTTTAAATGTTGCTTTAAGGTTGTTGAAGTTGATTCATTTAAAAAAGGAATTAAATTACACTGAGAAAATAATTCAATATGGAATGCATTTAATCCATCAAAAAAATAGAAAAATAGGGGAATAAAGTTTTTTTTCAGAACAGGGGATTGATCCTAACCTTCAATTTTGTCCACTCTGAGAAAACCGTAACTGTCCACCAGTTCTTTAAACTCATCAGTACTTGATACATTTTCTAAAGCTTTTTCAATGTCTTGGAGTATGTTAACGTTTCGTAGTTTATCTTCAACATCAGAATAATCTTTTTTAAGTACAATGGTCACTTCGATCTTTTCATCTTCAAATTTACATACTTTATGTCCATTAATATCCGTTGCAAAGTTCACTATCCCATCCATTAATACCACCGTTCCTATTTTATGAACATTTTTACACTTGAAGTGTATGTTTATTTTAATTTAATTGTAGTAATCATCATATTATCATTTTATTTTAAATCATAATAATCTGACTGGTAAAAAAATTGATCCTTCAAATTACTTTAAATCCTTACAATTACTTAAATAAAGAAAATTAGATTTAATGGTTTAATTAACTAAAATAAAATTATAGGTTGTCATTGGGATAAACTAAAATGGAATTCGATCTAAAAATTATTTGTTTAGAAATTGGAGAATATTTTCATGACTAAATATGTTGCCCTGATACGTGGAATTACCCCATCAAATCCTGAAATGCGTAATGAAAAATTGCGAGCTGTATTTGAAGGTTTAGGCTATGAGAATGTGAAAACTGTAATTTCCAGTGGAAACGTCATATTTGAAACTAGATTGGAAAACTTGAATGAACTGGAATCCACTATCGAAAAAGCACTCCAAGAACAATTGAATTTTAAAAGAACTACCATTGTATTTAGTAAAGAAGACCTGCATTCCTTTATCAGTGGACAACCCTTTAAAGATCAGGAGGATACTTCCCAATGCAAATTAAATGTCACTTTCTTAAAAAACAAACCAAATACCAAGGTTAAATTCCCTTACCATGGAAAAAATAATGGTTTCACTATTTTAGGGGTTTATAACCGTGCCATCACTAGCATGGTTAATTTATCAAAGGGCAGAACACCTGACCTAATGCGCTGGATGGATAAAGAATTTGGAAAAGAACTAACCACCAGAACATGGAAAACAGTGCAGAAAATCATGGAAAGAATTGATTAAGTTAGTTCAAAATTTATTTCACGAGTTCTATACTTATTATTAAGTTTTCCCTCGAAAATTCTCTTACAATAAATATTGAAATATGGAATTACTTTTGAATTATTTAATACTTGTTGAAATCCTAAAACCTTGGAATTTATAAATCTAAAAAAATAATTGATGTTGGATACACTGGCAGGAATATCTTTTTGAGGTAGACATGAAGTACACCAGTGTATCAATCTTAATATTCATTGATTCTATTATATAGTTATCTCTGTTGAAAGATTAGATTGAAATATGTCCTAAAATTGGGGTATCAAAATTTTTCTTTTTTTAATGGGACATAAACATGAATACTGGACCTTTAAAGTACTAGAAATAATTTTGAATTTAAAAATGTATATTGATAATGTAATGAATAATAAAAATTGACAAAACTGTGGAAAATGATTCCTGACATATAGCATTGGTGATGTAAATAGGGATATTTCGATGATTTTTGTTTTACCCGAATACAAAAATCAGAATTATTAATTATATTGATAAAAATTAATAAATTTACTTCGTTAAACCCTGATATAACGAAGTTGACATAATTTCTGTAAATTTACCTTGAAATTGGAATAATATTTTTCAAATTTCACTATCCCAGTTTCAGGTGCTGGTCCGGTTAAAGGTACCATTCTCCGGTGGGAAATTGAAGGTTACATCCACCTGGGCTGCACTTCCACCATCAAAATCCGTGAAGTTGAAAAAGTGATTGTTGGTTGGATCTTCAAAGGTAGTATTGCTCCAGTGCTTCAAATCAAAGGATTGGTTATTATTCCCATAGTGACAAATTAATTTCTCACTATCCAGGGTTACGTTGATTAAGCCAAATACATTGTTGGAATACTCACCAACATAAGCACTTAAAGGCTGAGGGTTAGTTACATACTGTTCCGGGACATCTTCCTTCCAGGTATTATCTGTGAGATTCTTCCTTGCCGGCCAGGGATCAAAGTCTTCGTTACCCTTTAGTAACTCCCTAAATTTAGCATCCAGACAGATTTTAAAATTATATGCATACTGTCCCCCGTTACTCAATATAACTATGCCCACATCCTTTGCCGTGTAAATGGTAACCTGACTGAAGAAGGCATCACTATCCCCATCATGATATATGGTGGTTCCGTTATCCTTTATTCCCCATCCATAACCAATCATGGAAGTATTTTTCTGGTTCATGTACATTTTACCGGTACGCGTTTCATCCAATTCTTTTGGCGACACGATCTTAACACCATTATAGTAACCAGTATCTGCTATTTGGAAGCGAAGCCAGTTGGCCATTTCACTAATTGAACAGGCCATACTGCCTGCAGGCCCTATTGGGTCCGGAATAACATCATAGGCTTTCATTGTGCCGTTTTTCAGGAGTTTATAAGGAGTCACATGATTAGTGGAATTAATAAAATCATAGTAACTGGTGGTGGCAGTGGTCATTCCCAGGGGATCCAGGAGATCCGTCTTAATTAACTCATTCCATGTAGTGTTATTAACCTTTGCCGCACAGTAACCTGGCAATGCATATATCATACTGTTATATTGGACTGCGCTACGGAATGGGGTGGTATTTTCCATGTAACGGAGCTTGTAAAGTGCAGAAGAATAGGAATCATTAAAATAAGTAGGATAATCATTACCACCTTCAACTGGTAATCCGCTGTTATGGATCAAACAATCGTTGATGGTTATATTTTCTGTAACGTAGTCATCATATAATTTGAATTCGTCTGGATTGATATAATACTTAGTTATGGGGTCATCCCAATTCATTAACCCTTTATCTACCAATTGAGCGATGTTGGTTGCGGAAAATTGTTTGGTGATGGAACATATTCCAAATAAGGTATTTTCATCAACTGGTTCTCCCGATGCTAAATCTTTAACTCCCAGACAATTCATGTATACTATTTTATCCTTTTGAACGATTACCACGGCCATACCGGGAATCAATGATTGGTTATAATAATTTTTCATATATTGATCAAATAAGCGGACCACGCGATCCATTGGATCTGGAGAAGGTCCTGGAGCGGGTTTAAAACTATCTGAAGATGAATCTTGACCATAATATTCAGTTGGGGATGGAATAAAGGTTACTAAAAAATTAGATAATAAGGAACTATTACTACCATTATATGTATTGTTATTTCCGGTGCTTTGGTTAACGGCGCTAATAGTATTGTTATTGGCTGGTGTTTTTGGATCCAGTGAATCGTAAATCAACGCCCCGGCAACAACAAAAAAGCAAACTAAAACCAACCCTCCCATTTTAGTATTATCGATTATTACTCCCCCTGAACCAATATCCTGCTGAATTTTTATAGTATGTACTATACTATTATGGTCTTTACTATAAAAATAGATTACAAAAATTGTTTACTCGTTTAAGTATCAAATCACTTCTCATGCTTATCCTAATCCTTATTTTAACAGATTGTGTGGTTGAAAAAATAATTTAACTTATCTCTAAATTACCGGGTAATAATTCAATTTTTTTTAAGTTATAATAATTGCTAGGAAAACTGTGTACATCGAGTTTGGAGTAAATTAACATCTTAGGTTTGAAACTGTTGGAGAATTACATCTTTTTTAAACTTTATCCCAACACCAACATTTTAAAAATATAATAATGACTTCTTAACCTATATATAATATGATAACATGGAACTACTGGAAAAATTTTCAATTAGACCTAAAAATCCTCATCTTTATGAGATAGCCTTCTTTCACGAGTCTTACTCCCATGAAAACAACCTTGGGGAGTGTTATGAAAGATTGGAATTTTTAGGTGATGTGGTTCTGGACCTGGTAGTCTCTGAATTTTTATATAGAATGGATTCTGATTTTGATGAAGGGAAATTAACCCGTATGCGTGCAAATTATGTTTGCAATAAAGCGCTCTATACTTATTCCCGGGATATAGGTCTGGATAGGTATGTAAAGTTAGGGGCTGGTGCAGAACTATCCCGGAGAGAACTCTATTCAGTAACTGGTGATGTTTTCGAAGCCTTTGTAGGGGCACTGTATCTGGATTTAGGTTTGGGCCCGGTTAAAAAATTTCTTTCCCAAACTGTTTTACCCCATATTGATAACGGAGACGTCTTCTTCAATGATTATAAATCAGAATTACATCAATTATCTAACCAGGAATGTTTCAGTATAGTTTATGAATTGCTTAAAGAGGAAGGAGAACCACATAATAAAACATTTACCATGGGAGCCATGATAAACGGGGAAAATTATGGAACCGGAGTTGGTGGGAGTAAAAAGGAAGCACAACAAAATGCTGCCAAAGTAGCCCTGCATAAACTTAGATTATAATGAAATACCAGCCAACCATTTAAATTAATATTAAATGGAATATCAAATATTTAATAATAATTTCTACCTTACTTATCGTAATTTGGACTTTCTATCTGTAAAATTTATTATATCCTGGAACCTGAATTTTTTCCAGGCACCTGAAAAAATAGAAATCTTCGAAACTATGCTATTTCGATGGTTTGGTATACATGGTCTGATTAATTTACCCTATTCTTGATGATTTATTAATTCAGGGTATTGTTAAAAAATTATTTTAAAAAAAATATAGTTAATTTATTTCTATTTTTTTGGTAATTTTTTTGCACTGGTAAATCATTTGCTAAATGGGAATTACTCTTTTTTACAAACTCAATTACTAATATATTTTTTTGAGAAGATACTGTTATTATTGGCTTAATTTGTTAAAATCGACACATTATTAATCCTATTACCAATGTTATGGAAAATATTCCAATTATAACCATGGTTTCTTTGTTATCCATTAAACTACCTCCCCAAAAATTTCCTTCTTATAATATTATTATTTCAATTCAACATTATAAGTTTATCCTAACATTTTTTCTTTCATCAAACAACAGTTATTGGTTATTGTCTATAATTTATTACCAAACCCCTGATGGATTAAATAAAAATGAGAAGTTATGAACACGGAACTCAATTAACCAACTAGCTACAGCAGTAACAAAAATAACTTCAATTTAATGGGCAGGTTATGATCCACACATACTTGCTTTGGGTAATTGAAAATTTCCTAGAAAGAATAGGGAGTAAAGAGCTTAAGTGATAAAACCATGACAAAGAATCAATTTACTGGGAACTATTTCCGGTTAGGGATTTTCACTATCCCTACTAGGGATTCACAGTGGTCTGGTGGGGGAGGCTGATACTGGTCTTTCTGGAGAGGATGATAATGGTCTTAATGGTGATGTTGAAACTGGCCTATGAGGATAAGGTGATAGGGCACGTTCCGGTGAAGCTGAAACTGGTAGGTTAGGAGATGGAGAAAGTATCCGCTCCGGTGATGATGACCGGATCCGTTCCAGAGATTCTGATAGGAACCTTAATGGGGAACTTGAAAGCAATCGCTCAGGAGATGCAGAAAGTGGTCTTAATGGTGAGGAAGCTAGGTTCCTCTCAGTGTATGATGAAAGCAGCCGCTCTGGGGAAAGAGATAGGGGACGGGTGGGGGATGAAGACAAAAAACGTTCCGGTGCATTTAAAATAAACACACTAGGATCAAAAGGTTCATTACTTGCCCATGATCCTGAAAAGGCTGCATTAACCTGATTTTTTGACTCAGCAGAAAGATATGAAGAATACTCAGAATTCACACTGCCCCCTAATATAATTGTGGAAGTTAAAACAGATATAAATACTATTAAAAGGAAGTTTTTCCCCATAAACTATTCCCCCCATTACTTTCTAATATTTATTACCAACTTTAAATCTATCAATATTAACTTAAAATTTTTTCCATTAACCTGATGATTATCCCCAATCCAAACTGTCTCATCCAATTATTACTCCTCATTTACTGCACGGTATCATCTCATGCAACTATTGCTCCTCATTTACTGTTTAATCATTCTAGAATTAAGCCTCTTAACATATTAAATAAAAAAAAAGTTTTTGAGTAATTTTATTTCAGGGCCCGCCCAGTAAAGTCATGGCTACTGCCAGATAAATGGCCAGGGTGGCAATATCACTGAAGATGGTTGCCAGAGGCCCGGTGGCCAGTGCGGGATCGTAGTTGAATCTCTTCAGAACTATGGGTGCTATTGTATTGATGGTTACCGAGGCAATGATACTAAAAAACAGTGCCAAAAATATGATAACACCCAATATAAGATTTTGACGAGTTAAATAGGCTAGGAGAGCAGCAAAAGCACCAGAAACCAGTGCCAGTGCAGTGGCTACCAGTATTTCCCGGCCTAGGTATTTCCTGATGTTGAGTTTGGTGTCCAGAGCCATGCTCCTGATAATCAGTGCTTCAGTCTGGGCCCCGGCAGCATCACTCATATAAACCATCACCGGTATGAAACTGGCCAGGGCAATGAAACTGGAGAGGAGCTCCTCAAACTGGGCAATCAAGGTTGCCGCCAGCGTACCCCCTATAACTCCAATGATCAGCCAGGGAAGCCTAGAACGTATCATATGGAAGGCTGATGAATGTATACTGATGTACTCGTCACCAATACGGTGAAATATACCTCCAAAATTGAACACATCACTTTGCACTTCGTGATTAAATATCTGGAGAATGGTGTCGTAGGGAACCACACCCAGGAAACCACCCTCTTCATTAATCACCGGTATGGACTTCAAACCATGGGAAAGGGCCAGGTAAACCAGTCTCTCCTGATCAGTGTTAACCTCAGCAGTAACCAGATCACTGGCCATGATCTGCCTGGCAGGGACTTTTTTATCTTCAGTAACCAGAAGATCCTTGATTGAAATAACTCCACGCAGGTTGCTTGCATTGTCGGTAAGGTAAATATAATCTAAACTGTTGAATAAGCAGGCTTTATCCACTAAAACCTCTTCAATATGGGCAAGGGTGTCCTGATCACTGAAAACAGGAACATCAGTTACCATGTTATACCCAGCAGTTTTCTCAGAATATTCTGGGGTGGCTTCCATTTTTATGTCACTCCATGATTGTTAATAATCTTTGTAATCTATAGCACTGGACTGGATAAAAAGATACTGATAAATTTACCAAAACAACATTAATTGGCTAAAGATGCATACTAACCTTAAAAAAAGGAAATTCATAAAAAAAAGCGTAACTAAAGGTTATATCATAGATTTATTGACTCTAAAAGAGTAAATCTAATTAAAACCTTCTAAACAATTTAATGATGTGCTAGCTGAGAGCTGAACTGCATCCAAGGCTAAACTACCACCCTGATATGAATCATCTCCATCAAGGTCATCACCGTCATCATCATCCCCACCCATGGTACAGCCAGAGACTAAAACCACGGACAAGGTGATGATCAAAAGAATGATAACCACTTGTTTTTGTTTCAACATTATCCCTCCTTTATTCATTTAATATTCCCATTTAATATTCCCTCACAATTCAAGACCATTATCCTGGGCATATGTTCCGGCACCCAGGTTTACAGTTCCCCCAGAACCCACAGTATCAATCCATTTACCCACAGTTTCAAAGGGATCATTTTTATTACCGATACCGGTGGCATCATCCCTATCTGGCGATACATAGACATCCGTCATGCCATTTGCATAGCTTGCGCTAGAAATCGCCAAGGCCACTAAAATGCAGCCAGAACTAAAGTGTCTATTGTTTTCGATTTTCACCTCCTTTCACAATTTTAAATCGGTATATTGGGAATTAACGAAAAACGGCGAATGTTCCCTGAAAGGAGGTTATTCTCTGGGGTTTTTAAAAAAATCAAATATTGTTAGGCCCCTCCCCCGAAGTACACATAAATTCTAGTTCATGGAATTACCATTGAGATTTTAGACAAATTTGAAAGTATGTAATTACTATAATTTATGATTCAATCCCAGTTATAATTATCTAATAAAATTCAACTAAAATGGCTTTAAAACAAAAATAATAATCATAAATCATTTCAGGTTATTATTGAAATGTTTCCGGAAGTCATTGAATTTAGTTTTCTATAAACCATCCAGAAACTTTCTAATAATATGACCAGTGCCTATTCCTTTTTCAACAGGTAAATTATGCCCCACGCCATCCATTATTTCAATTTTCGCCCCGGGAATAGTGTTTTTAATATTTTGACCATGGTAAGGTGGGGTGAAATAATCATCACTACCAGCAATTACCAGGACTGGGATTTCAACACCTTCCAGGTGATCAATGAGGTCCACCTTCAAACAGGCATCAAGGGTGTCCTGTAATGCTGAAATAGAACTATATTGAGCCATATCCTCACCTATTTTCCTAAATAATTCCCGGTTTTCCTCTATAAATTCAGGGGTGTAGGTTAGTTGAAGGCAGGTGTTAAAAAAGGATCCATATCCCTCTTGGCTGAGGATCTCCTTAAGATCTTTAAAGGTTTTCTCCAAGTATGAATCAACACTGGCAAAGCTGGAGATAAGGGTAAGTGAACCGATTTTATCAGGATATCTAAGTGCCATTTCCATTAGTACGGAACCACCCATGGAATGACCTACAAAGTGTGCCTGGTCTATATCCAGGGATTCTAGGAACTGGTTAAGGTCCTTGGAGAATAATTCCATACTGTATGGTCCGGGGGTTTTAGTGGACAAGCCATGACCCCGCAGATCCAGAGCCAGAACACGATAATTATCTTTTAATAAAGGAATGATCCCCTGCCAGACCGTGTGGTCACTGCCAAAACCATGGATGAGCATCAATGGAGAACCAGCTCCCCACTCCTGGTAGTATATTGTTAAATCTCCCACAGTTAAACAGTCCATGTTCTTTTAATTTATATAGAGATACTAGAATTTTTTGGTTAAAAAATAGATTACTTGAGTTCAAAGAGTGAATTACTTCAGTTTAATTAATGAATTACTTGAGTTTAAATAGTGAATTACTTGAGTTTAAATAGTGAATTACTTGAGTTCAAATTTCGATTACTTCTCTTAAAAGGTGAAAAATTATTTTAATATCCATATCGCGAATAAACCAAATTTCAGTAATAGATCCTTTTAATAGTACCAAAAATCAATATAATAATGTACTGAATTTACAGTGTAATTTAACTCGCTTTTTTTGGTATTTATATAAAAAATTATTTTATGGAGCTGATTTTACGTTAAATATTACAGGATATATCCCTATAATATCCACCATTCTTGGTGTGATTATGGGATTGGCCTCTAGTGAGATAAGTAACTTGCGAAGGGATAGAAGGTCAAAGAGAAGGAAAATTAATTCCACCCGTACATTAATCTCCCTTGAAAATGAAAGAAACATGGAATTACTTAAGGATTTCTGGTTTAAATTAAACAAGACCGAAGAATTTGAAGCTGATGATGGGGAATTAAAGATAATCCTTGCCCATCGGCTGATAAAAATGCCCATGCCCTCATGGAATGATCTGATGTGGAGAAAGCAGGCCTCTTTCCTGCCTATAACCTTCAGTGATAAGGAGATAATAGCAATATCATCCTTTAATAATTGTTTAGAACTTCTCAAATCTATTTATTCCAAATTAATAGATCTAGACACTAAAGATAGGGAATATAACAGTACCTATGCTTCAAGTGGAGTGAAATTATCTTCAATCCCACGATCTAACCGTTTCCATGAGGAAGCACCAGGACTCTGGGATGAATTTGAGGAAATAACCATTAAACTAATAGAAAATGGCAATCCACTCACCAGGGATAAAAAGTGAATATTATTTTAATCAATTTAAAGTATTTTAAATCAATCTAAAAGTTCATTTAACTTATCTGGAGCATCCTCATTCAGGGGATTGATGCTTAATGCTTTCTGGTATGCTTTAACAGCACCTTCTTCATCTCCCAGTGCCTGGAGGGACATTGCCAGAATACACCAGGCATCATCCCAGTCTTTCCTTCTTTTTATTACTTTTTCAGAGGTATCCTTACACTCCCTTAAACAACCATTATTGTAATATGAAACTGCCAGGTAATATAAGGTCTCTTCATCATCTTTATGTATTTTAAGGGCCCTTATAAAGGATTCAATTGCTCCAAGGTGGTCATCCTCACGTTCCAGTATCATCCCCCTGTACTTCCAGGCAGTGAGATTATTCTGATCCATCTCGATGACCTTCTGGAAACATTTCAAAGCTTCCTGATGGTTCCCGTTGAAGTAGAAAGATTCACCCTTATTAGTGAGATTTTGGGGATTTTCGAACTCCTGATACGCCTCACCACCAATAGAGGGGGTTTTAACCGGACCAGTAATATGTACCTGGTGTTCAAGGATTGATTCCGTGGGTAGATCCATCTTCTCACCCTTGATCATCTTCAAAATAGAGTCCAGGAGGAAGATGGTACCATTTTTGTGTAAGGGTTTGTTATCATTACCACACTTGGGGGAGTAAATACAGGTAGGGCATCCCTTACTGCACTGGCAACTTTTAACCATGTCCCGGGTGACCTCCACCAGTTTCTCCATAACCTCCACTGCCTTCTCTGATAATCCAATACCACCCTCATAGGCATCATAGATGAATATGGTGGCTTTACCAGTTTCAGGATGGTAATTGGTGGACAGACCTCCAATGTCGAATCTGTCACAGAGCACCAGTAAGGGGAACATGGAGATAAGGGCGTGTTCAGCACCATGCAGGCTTCCGGCGTAGGCATCCTTCTTGGTGAAAATGTTCTCCAGACTATCAGCAACCATTCCAGGGATGGTGAACCACAATCCACGGGTATGGTACTTAAGTGGTGGTAATTCCAGGTTATGGGTGGAGACGGTCTTACCATAGATCATGGTCTTGTACTTATAGAAATCCTGGGTAACCTTCACCTCACCAAAAGAAACCGTGAAATTACCTATTATTCTCTTATCAAGTTCCTTGACAATGGAAACATCCACATTCTTCAGGGCCTGGGTATGGTAATCCACATCCATCTTCTTCACATTAATGGATCTCTGGGGGAGGTTGAATGAGTCCACAATATAGGTTTCGCCCTGGTTTATCAGGACAGCTCCTTCATGGGCTTCACTGTAGGCATGCTGCCGATCCATGGTTTCCATTAAACGTTTATCATGGAATACCTTGAAGTGGTCACTGGATATCTGGTCCAGGCTGATACTGAAAGCAGGGTCCTTACGTCCTGCATAGGCCAATCCATAACCAGTCTCCTTGATTATCCCTTCCTGACGGAGTTCCTCCAGGGTGTCAAAATCACTGTCAAAGTACCTTTCAAAATCATCCACAGTTAGGGGTAACTCCTTGGTTGCACATAAAAGGTGCCCATGGGTGATCTTATGGTTATGCAGGTCGATCACTGCGTTTTCATGTGATTTGTGGAATAAAAATTCAGGGTGCTTCATCAGGTACTGGTCCAGTGCGTTTTCAAAGGCCACCATTATAATTAATGATTCATTTTCGCCACGACCTGCTCTTCCAGCCTGTTGCCAGGTGCTGATCATGGTACCGGGGTAGCCACTGATTATAACCCCGTCCAGACTACCAATATCCACCCCCAATTCCAGGGCATTGGTACAGGTCACACCCACCAGTTTACCGGTTTTAAGATCATTTTCGATCTTCCTCCTCTCATTGGCCAGGTAACCTGAACGGTAGGCGGTTATACGGTCAACTAACTCTGGTTTGTGCTGGTTTAATTCCTTCTTTGCCCACATGGCTATGAGTTCGGCCATTTTCCGGCTGATGGTGAAGCACAGGGTTTGCATATCATTCATTACCATTAACTGGAACAGGTTACTGGTCTCCTGGTGGGTGGAGAGATCTCCCCACTTGGCAAAGGGGTTGTAAAGTATGAAGTGCTTCTTACCACTGGGGGAAGTGTCCTGGTTAACTTCATGGAAATTCATACCCACCAGGTTACCGCTGAACTCCTCAGGGTTGGCCAGGGTGGCTGATGAGAGGATGAACTGAGGATAGCTACCGTAATGATTGCAAATTCTCCTTAAACGGCGGATGAGGAATGCTACATTGGATCCAAAAACTCCCCGGTAATGGTGAGCCTCATCAATCACCACGTATTTAAGATTACGATAGAAACGGGCCCACTGATGGTGCCATCCCAGGATGAGATGTAACATGTAGGGGTTGGTAAGAATTAATCGCGAGTTTTCCTTGATCCATGGCCGGATATCACGGGGGGTGTCCCCATCATAGATGTTAGGTTTAAAATCAATATTACAAGAGGTTTCCAGGTGTTTCAGGACACTTAACTGGTCATTGGCCAGGGCCTTGGCCGGGTAGATGTAGAGGGCGGTGGCTTCCTCATCCTTGCTAAGGGCTTCCATGATGGCCAGGTTAAAGGCCAGGGTCTTACCCGAGGCTGTGGGGGTGGTAATTAAGACATTTTCCCCCTCCCGGATAAGCTGGGTGGCCTGGACCTGGTGCTGGTAAAGTCGTATATGGCTATCTGCCAGGTATTTCCGGATGGATCCTGGGAGATCTTCCACTACACCGTACTCGGCCTTCCGGGGATTAAGGGTTTCAATGTGCTCCACTTTCCGGCGGAATATCCGATTTTTTTCCAGGGTTTCAAGGACGTTCTTAAGCATTTAAATCTTTATTAGCTGAATAGTGAATTTTTCTGGATTTAATGTTAATTATCCAATTATCATTTAATCAATTCATTTATATAATAAAACTAGTATTTAGCTGTTATAAAATTAGTATCTATCAATGTTTTCCCTGATAAATTCCAGAACAGTTCGGATAGCTTTTTCAGGGGATGAATCTAGTATACTTTTTCGCACTGTTTCATCATTACCATCATGGAAATGTTGGGGAAATGTGTCCAGATGTTCATGATCTGGTGCATTATCCCAGCGATGTATTAATCCTCGCTGTGCTCGATGTTCTCAATGGTAGGAATAATCACCATCTGCAGAAAGCCAAACATCTAAAAATGAGTTATCCTTTAGATCCAACCTTATTTGTTAGGTTGGGTGGTTTTACCACCTAACAATCGGTTGTTGATTACAATATCCTGAAAATCTTTATTAGCAATTTCCTTAAGGATCAGATACACATCAAGCAAGATATCACCGGATTAACTTTATTTTCTTTTCAAGTTCTTCCCGGTATTTATCCTTGTTTTTCCAGTTAATGTAATCCTCCCAAGCAGGGTGACTGTTGATTGCTTTGGACGCTATAAGTTTGTAAAGATCATCTTTAGTGGCCACATCATACTTCTCACGCAGATCCGCAATTTCCATTTCAGAGAGTCTGATTTCCTTTTCTAGAAAGGCCAGCATACCCCGTGTATTAAGTTCATCCGGGGGAATATTCACAATCTTACTCACTTCTTTAAGTGCATCCATAACACTACTCCCTAAAATCCCGATTATATCTTGTTAATATGTATTTTAATCATTATATATTCTTTTTTTATATAATTAAATTAAAGATTATTTACGTAGAGAGGCAGTGATAATCATTTTTTAAAATAACCGTGCCTGATAATCACTTCTAACCTTCTCCAGATCACCATTACCCCTTATATGGGTGATACTGAATCCATGTTTTAAGAGTGATTGGCTGATGAGGTGATGGCGGTGACAGTGGAAGGGATCCTCCTCACTACACATGATAACCACCAGGTTATCTCCTGCTAGCTTTAGTAGTTCTTCCAGTCCTTCCTGGTACTTATCATCATCTTCCAGGAGGTGGTAGAGGAGTTCCCCTTCATGGTAGAACCGGGGATCATCTGGTTTTCCACCCATCTTTTTTCCCAGATAAACGTACTTCAAGTGGTACTCCTTCAATCCTTCTTCCAATGGTTTTTTACTGTAGTAGGGTGTGTATTTACTGTAGGGCCTGGTGCGAACATCCACCACCATCTGAACCTCCTGTTTCTGAACTAACTCCATGAAACGGCTGAAGGGGTGGTTGCTGTGGCCGATGGTGAATACTTTGGGGTTCATGTTAATCATTTAAGGTTTTCAATGGTTAATAAAGATGGTAAAATATAATTTGATAAAATATAGATTACCAATTTCAAAATTAATGTATAATTGGGGAAAAAAATAAATTTCTTAACAAAAACTATTTTTAATCTACTTTTTCCCGGTATTCCACTTTAAAATCCTTCCAGGGGTTTCTACCACTCTTGGAGGGTTGTTTACCGTTATAGGTTATACGTACCTCATTTCCCAGGTCCACTTTTCTCATTAACTCATCCAGGACTGTGGAGCCCCAGGCCTTGACTTCTCCTTCACTGGTTCGGATGGTGTAAAGTTTGCTCTTGTACTGGCCCACATCTTCCTCCAGGTCAATGTATTTACCCTCTAATGTTTCTCCTTGGGCTGCTGGTTCCCAGAAGGTTGGTTTTTCAACTTCCTCTTCATCCCTTTTAACTTCTTTCCACTGGCTCATAACTGGATCCCTCATTTATTTGGTTAATCTTTATAAATTTCTTAATTACTCCTAATTCTATTTCTTTGAATTTTATTTAACCATACCATGATTTATACTTACCATTTGACCTTAAAAGAATGGGTTTAAAATATTGGTATCCAGTTTAAATAATCTTTTCTTAAGGATGGTTAAATACACAAAAATTTCCACTTTTTTAATAATAATTAAGGTTTATGTAATAATATAGTTTGTGGATCGGGAAAAAATGTGGAGTGATTAATCATCGGACAATATGATAAATATTTTTAGTCTCCAATAACAATTAGAATTGCAGTTTGACATTGTCCGTTGAAAAAAACAATATTGATCTATGCAATCCATCTTAATGGTCGCATGTGGATTAATAGGCACCCACAAAAAACTATAAGGGAATTAGTTCCCTTTCTTCCTTAATTAATAAATGCATTTGTAAATCTCATAATTGTTCGTAAAACCTATTTTTTCAGTTTAAATCTGTCAGATGTATCTTCATTACCAAGTTTATCCACCTTAAAATAGGGAAATAGTTGGTTAAATTGGGAAACATTTATTTTAATAAGAAAATAGTTATTTTAATAAGAAAATAGTTATTTTAATAGGGTAATAGTTATTTTAATAAGAAAATAGTTATTTTAATAGGGTAATAGTTATTTTAATAATGAAATAGATGGTTTAAAAAATAAAAAAGAAATAGATAAAAATATTGGGGTTTTTTTACTGTTTTCGGGAATACGCTAGTCCTGCAGATATTAGGCCAATGGCCAGTGCCAGGAATGCTAAGGGTGTTCCTGTTTTTTGCATGGGCACAGTTTTTTCAGTGGACTGGGCTGAAGTTGCTCCATTAGATGCACTGGATGGTGCAGTTACAGTTAAGGTGGCCACAGATGTTAGTTCAATTAATTCCTGACCAGAAACGTATTCTAAAGTGGCAGTTAATACTTCAACACCAGGTTGGGTTACGGTACCATGAATATTTAACATTGCCAGTTGATTGGCATTAAGTGGACCTATATCCCAAGTTATAGTGTTCCCGACTCTGTTTACATTTAAAGGATTATCCTGCCAAGTTATTCCCCCATCCATGGAAGTGAAGTATTCAATGTTTTCCATCCCCACATTGGAGTTCACGTCAACCTCTACGGTGGCATCATCTAAGGCAGTTTCATCGTTTTGCACTTCAGCCATATATTCTACATTGCTTCCCACCGGTGCGGTGGTTATTTCATCCCCATTTTCATCGATGTAATAGGTGTCAATAGTTGCATCCGCTGAAACTGTACCAGTTAAACTGACAACTACCAAAACCAAAAAAACAGCTGCAAACAAATACTTCTTCATAAAATAATCCCCCCATTTTTTTTAAACTTATTCAGGGAATCCTCCGGGACCTATTTTTATCCTTATCCTCGGGGAATAATTGAATAAGTGTATGTTTTTATATATCTAAAATTGGATAAATAATTTTCCAATTATTATGATAAATAATGTATAAACTACTAATAGTTTGATTAAACAGTATACAATCATACTAAATTTAATTAAAAAATTATAAAGGGATAAACTTATCTATTCAAAATTAAAGTTTTAAAAAATGACCATAATAGTTCGTATTGGATAAAAACAGTTCGTAAATTAGGGGTATAGTTCGGAAAACATATTATTTTTAGTATAATCTCTGACAAAGCTATACTCTTGAGCGAGGGGTTAACCACTATCATTTAAAAATGCTTTGCCGGTTAAAATATTATACAAATAAACCCCTTTCTCACCCCCCTTGAATTTATTCGGATTCAATCAAGCTTAACTCTTCTATTTAGAAACCAGTTATATTTAAACAAAAATTAACATCCATTTATCTAAACAAACCATTAGTATCTATCTAAAAAAAACATTAACATCCACTTGGATGGGCTCCAGGTCATGGTACCCCTTCACATCCCCAGTAGTTAAGGGGGTGGCTTTATCCCAGTATTCGTCTAATTCATTGAATAATTCAGGTAACAGTGTTGTTTTTCCAGATACAGTCATCTCCTGTGATTTATGGAGACTGTACCAGTACCAGTTAGTACTCCCCAGATAGAATAGGTCTTTGTCAATGAGGATTACCTTGGAGTGAAGGTTCTGGAGGGATCTGGCACGGTAATTGGGTATGCTTTTGCGGGCTAAATTAAGTGCAGAAAGGGTCTTGGAATCAATAATACCATCATCATCTATACGGACAATAAATCGAACCTCTATTTCAGGATAACTAATTGAATCAATGACGTTACCAACAAAATAAGCATCAAGCCAGGGACCAACTATCCATATACTTTGACTTGCCTGGGATATGCTGGTCAGGAGGTGGGGGAGTAAATGTCCCTTTCCCAGGAGTTTCAATTCACCTGATGGTGATATTTTTGATTCCATATTATCTTATTAGTTTATCTGATTATTAATCATAATTATCATACTATACTGTATTGTAATAAACATTATATATTGTAAAAGGGAATATCAATAATATATATTGTAATTAACAATATGTATTGTAAAATACAATACAAAGTATTTGTATTGCAAAATGCATTACAAAAAATTAGGGTGGTAAAAATGGAAGATATGGCGTGGGGAACTGATGCTGAACTAACCGATGAACAGTTTTACAACCGGGAGCAGGAAATAGTAGTATTAAAAGCCTTACTTGAATCTACAGCTAGTGGATCTAGTCCCACAATCATGGTTACCGGTATAAGGGGGATTGGAAAGACAGTCCTGTTGAAAAAAATAATTAAAGAATTGAAAGATGATTACTTCACCTGTTACATTGATCTATCTGCCACATCCAGTTATCAGATGGGGAAGCTGACTGAAACTGGTATAATGGAACACCTCTATGAAAGTTTCATGGAAGAGTACCAGGAAAAAAAGTTTTTTTCCACTTTCAAGAAGTTAAGTAAATATTTCAGGACCAAAGATTTCAGTTTAGGGGATATACTGGAGGCCGGGGGAATACCAGTACCTATCCCCAGATCTGTGAATAATTATAAAAAACTGTCCAGTTTTGTGATGGACTTACCCCAGGTGATATATCAGGAACACCAGGATCAGATAAAAGGCACCATCCTGGTTATAGATGAGTTCCAGGTGCTCAAAGATCTGGGAGACCGGCTGGAAGCCTTTTTATGGTACCTCCGAAGTGTGATTCAGAGCCAGAAAAATGTCACCTACGTGTTTTCAGGGTCACTAACCTCCTCTGATTCAATTATCAGTAAAATAGCTGGAAGAGATGGGGCATTTGGGGGGAGGATGTTAAATGTGGAAGTACACCCCTTCAGTAAATCTACTGTAAAAAACTACTTGAAAGATAAATCTCCATCCCTGATTTTTGATGAATCCGGATTTGAAAGATTCTACCAATGCACCAAGGGCATACCCTTCTATGTGAACACCTTTGCCAAGCTACTGGAAAGGGATGTACAGCTGGACCAGGAGAAGGTTAGGGATGAGTTTCAAAGAACCCTCCCTTACCTGGCAATTCATCTCATAAACCAGTGGAGCAGGATAACCTTACAGGAACAAAAAATAATCACCCAACTCCTTGAAGGTCCCATGAGGAGGAAAATTATCTCCCAAAATTTGGGGGTGACCAGCGGATCACTGAGTAAACCCCTCAGCAAATTACAGGACACCGGGCTCGTGAAATTAGAAGAAAATCATTACCTTATATCCGAACCAATTCTGGAAGCATGGTTAAAAAAGGAATACAATGAAAAGAGAGTTTATCCCTTCAGGAGTATGTAATGTGTTTTCCTTTTAGTGTAAATAATCTAATCACCAGTGATATAGAGAATTGGCTAAAAACCTTTATCAGCGATCCTTAACTTGGTTAGAAAACTTTATATGTGATCATTAACTTACTTAATAGTGTACTAATAGTGTGTTATGAAGGTGTATTTTTAATTGAAATTAACCAGAAAATTTATTTCTAATACTAATAAAACGCAAGCCCAATATTTAAATTATGTTAACAGGTTATTTTTAACTGTTAAAACAGAAATATTAAATGGACATAAGGGACTATCCAGAAATTATTCTTTAAATTCCCTTTCTAGGTCATGGTAATATTTCTGGTTTTGACAAGAAATGGCAGATCCTGCTAGCCCTATCTCTGGGAACCATGATGGTTCCCATCAACGCCAGCATCATCAACGTATCCCTACCCACCATATCCACCTACTTCGGAGTGGGTTTAACCACTGCACAGTGGGTTCTAACTAGTTATCTTATAACTCTCCTGGGATTCGTACTATTTTTCTCCCGATTCGGGGATTTCTACGGGCAGGAAAGGGTGTACCTAGCTGGACTTGCCGGATTTGTAACCACATCACTACTGTGCAGTCTATCACCATCTGTAGAGTGGTTGATCCTTTTCCGGGGATTGCAGGGTGTCTCCGCCGCCATGATGATCAGTGTGTCCATGGCCCTGGTTAGAAAGTCATTCCCCTCACAGTACCTGGGCAGGGCCCTGGGGATATATGCAGTGGCCATTGCCGCGGGACTGGCACTAGGTCCTGCCATCGGAGGGATAATCTCCGGATTCATGGGATGGAGATCAATCTTCCTGGTTAACCTTCCGGTGGGAATCCTGGATTTCATCTTCTGTTACATGATCCTTAAACGCAGCCCGAAAACCAGGGTTAAATGGGATATACCTGGAACAGTACTCCAGTTCCTGTGCCTGTTTTTAACAGTATACACCCTGAACATGGTAGAAGAGGCCAGTTACACCACCGCCCTCTTAACTGGAGTAATGGCTTTAATCACCTTCGGAATCTTTATCTGCCAGGAGCTCCGTACTGAGAATCCGGTTTTGAATCTTAAACTATTTAAAAACAGGAAATTCAGTGCTTTCAGCCTTAGTTTGCACTTCAACTATCTGTGCATGTACATGATATTCTTTGCAGCACCATTCTACCTCCAGAAAGTATTGCACCTGGACCAGGCCACCACCGGACTGGTTTTAACTGCCTCGCCAGTGATAATGATGACCGTATCACCCCTAAGCGGCATGATGGCTGATAAATTCGGGTCAAGATTCCCCGCCTTCCTGGGGGGAGTCGTATCTGCAGTGGCACTTCTTTCCATGACCCAGTTAACCGTGGATTCTGGTGCGGGGGATGTGTTCATCCGCCTGGCCCTCCTGGGACTGGGGGCGGCACTCTTCCAGTCACCCACCAACAAGGCCCTTATGTCCCAGTTACCATCTGAAAAGGCCGGTATGGCCTCGGGTATACTGGCCACCACCCGTAACCTGGGAATGGTATTCGCAGTCTGTTATGCAGGGTTACTGCTCCACAGCACCATCCCCCCAGAACTCATAGAAGCCAGTGCACTCTACGGGGCAGACGCTGCAGATTTAACCAGTGGACTACACCTGGTGGTTATCTTCGGGGCAATCCTCAGCATGGGTATGGCTTTCTTATCCTTTGCCGGACTTAAAAATAAGAAAGAATCCATTATTGAATACGAGAAGGTGGCAGTGGAGAAGACCATACAGGTGGAGAGGAAGGTTGTGGGTACCATTAGCAATTTAGTCATGGTAATGACTAAAAACCATTAAATGAAATGGGAAAAATTCAAAAAAGAAGAATAAAAAAAGAAGAATAATTTAGATCCTATTCCACCTTAACGGCATAGGTTTGCTTTTTCTCCAGTTTAGGCATATTAATGGTAAGTACTCCGTCTTTGAAGTGGGCAGTGACCTCGTTAATTTTAACCCTGGCCGGGAGTATCAGTGTCCGGGCAGCAGAAGTCACTCGTCTTTCCTTCCGGTGGAAGGTTGCACCCTTCTCTTCCCCTTCTTCTTCAGTTTCTTCAGAGTGTTCAGCCTTGATCTCCAGGGTGTCCTCGGTAAGATCGATCTTTATATCATCCCGCTGGTAACCAGGTAGATCAGTCATCACCACTATCTCATCATCAGTTTCCATGATATCAGAAGCAGGTTTAGCCGGTCCCCCGGTGTACTCGGCAATGGCATTGTCCAGATCTACCTGCCTCTCCTTAATAGTCTGGATCATGTCATTAAACATGGTTTCTATCCCTTTTTTTTCTACCATAAAATAATTCCCCCATTACTTTTACAGGTCCTCCATTGGATACTCCCTACCAATATAATAAAAATTGAAGATGGTAGTAATGATCAATTAGAGGATATTTCTTAGTATATTATGTTGATAATTGTACATATTTTTTCAAATTTCACTGTATTCGGGAATTTATCACCAACATCAATAAACTCCCTCCTTGATATAAAAATTACTTTAAACACACAGTAATAATATTATATAAAAATTATTCATTTATAATTCTGAAATTACGGAAAAAAATATATGATGAAAAATTTGCTCAAATTCATTAAAAAAAATCTATTTAACACGTAAAAATCTATTTAACATCTTTTTTGAAGGAAGACCTTATAATCTCTTAAATTGCACTAAGTATTATAATCACTTATTTTGTTTAAAATAGTTGATTTAAAGTTATTTATAGGTAAAACACCCCATTCATTCCTTTTTAGGTTGTGTAAGGGAAGGTCTTGCACTGATATGTATGAATCGAATATGCCTATTTAGGGGAAATGGAGTATTAAATGAGTTCATATGGTAAAAATAGCAACGGAAGCAGCTTATCCTTATACAGTTGATTAAATACCTGTAAATTGGGTCTTAAATTTAAAAAAAGAACCTTTACGTTCCCTTTTTTGGCTGGAAATTCCATACCTTTATAAGAGATGTTGTTTCCAGTTAATGTAAGTCAAAGAAAGTCCATTAAAATTCTAATTTTTTCGGGCGCGGAGGCGATATAATTAAGAGATATTCTAGCTATGCTATCCTATGTATGATAAGCATGGTTATCGCAGTAGTCCCTATTGTGGGAGCTGTAGATGGCCAAAATTCAAATTTACATAAGGGAATTAATTACGATGGTTTAGAAATCGGAGTAACTGGTGCTGATGTAAAAGCAACCGAAAATGTGCTTCAGAACAATAAACCATTCGGAGAGAACACTACTAAAGTTCTTGGAAATAATAATTCCACTAACCAACCACAGGAAATGAAACTTGGCGCCTCTGGTGACCAGGTCAAAGAAATCCAGCAGTGGTTAACTGATTACGGATATTACTCTGGAAATATTGATGGTGAATTCGGTGCCAGCACTGATAAAGCTGTTAGGGATTTCCAGACTGAATCTGGTTTAATAGTTGACGGTGTTGTGGGTAACGACACTAAAAAAGCTATGGAAACCTGGGATAAACAAGTAGCTGAAGTTCAGGCTGCATCTGGTGAAGATACCAGTGATGTAAGTACAACCAGCTCAAAAACTTCAACATCCTCCAAGAAAACCTACGCAACTGCGGTACGAACCTACAGTAGCAGTGGTTACAGTGGTGATTGCTGGGATGTCAGTAACGCCATGTACAGTCAATTAACTTCATCCGGTCAAAGAGCAAGAATCGTTCAGTACGCAAACAGCTACGTATCCAACCACAGATCTGTAGAGGTCTGGAATGGTAACAGCTGGGTTGATGCTGACTACTCTGGTCAAGCATGGGTAGGTCAACCTACTCCTCACGACAGCTCTGCAACAGTCATAGCCGGTAGTTAAAAGTACAAGATTAGAATTAAACCCAAGATTCAACAGTTTCACACCGAAACTGTTGGAACATTCCTTTTAATTATTTTTTTCAACTGAAAGTATTTTTTCAAAATCATGAAAGTATTTTTTTTCCACTGAAGTTAAATTAATTACAATCTTTAAAATCAGTTAAATATTCTTTAATACTGGCAATAATACTTTCAACCCTATTGAATGCTTTTTCTGTTATTATAGCTGTTATTTCAGATTTATATCAATAATCAGCTCTTGATCGTTTCATCATATGCCTGGTTGAAAGTTCTACACAAGTTCTGATTGAAAGATGCCTGTTTTTACAAAATAAAGACCAAATTGTGATACATCACCGGTGTGAAGAAAACTTTAAATTCTTTGATAATAAGCCAGCCTCCACCGCAACTGAAAAAAAAATATTAAAAAAAAGTTCTTCCAGATTATCCTTCTAGCTTAGGGTTACACTATTTAAGATATTCCCAAATGTGGTTTTATATGGTTCAAATCCACCCCTTGGTGTGGCAAACTGTATATAATAGGCTGTTTTATTGTCTTTAGTGAATATGTAGGTTTTACAATCTAATGCTTTACCAGAAGATGCCCCGGTACCACCATAGGTGTATTCATAGCCACTGTAACCATTCTTAAGGGTAATGTTAGTGGTGTTTAGATAGTCCCCAGCTTCAGCGGTGATATAGTACTTGAATAAACGGTTTGCTGCTTCGGTTAGGTTTCCAGCAGTCATGTTGCTTTTTCCGATACCCATGTACACTGTGTAATCCTTCATATCATTACCTTCCAGTAAAATGGTTATCATTTTAAAACCCGACTGTGTGGTCAGGTTGGCATCATTGGCAGGTATGGCTTTTTCACTCCAGTTTCCAGGATACTGGAATGATATTCCCTCTTTGGCAAAGGTTTTATTACTGTTTGTGGTGTTGTTCCCTGTGGACTGGGTGGTGCAACCTGAAATAACCACCACTGCCAGTAACAGGAAAACTACACTAAATATTGTAATTTTTTTCAAAATAACCCTCCTCTTTTTTTTTACTCCCCTCAAAAATACATTCCTGTTATGTGTTATGTTCACATGGAAATAAATACTAGACATAGTTATTGTGATATTTTTCACCAAAAATTATTAAGGGAGTGAAAAATGCAATACATCATCATTTTCTCTTTATAGTAAAATATTTTGTTAAGTACTAACAATATTTAATTTGTATATTATTAATTTATCAGGCATAAAGGAGGTGAAAATCAATGCGAAAAATGACAAACAAGTCTAAAATTCTCCTTTCTTCACTAGTTCTAATTTTTTCCCTAATTCTCTGTGTAAACACGGTTTCTGCCGATCCTGGAATTATATATGTGAATAACGATACTGGGAGTGATGATTACGATGGTCAAAGTGCCACCTTCGATCCGGTAACTGGAAGCGGGCCTAAACTTACCATTACTAACGCCACTGGAACCGTAACCGACAACGGAGTAGTGAACATTGCTGACGGACTTTACACTGGAACTGGAAACCAGTTAATAGAAATTACCAAAAGTATGTCAATTATTGGCCAAACCCAGGCTGGTACCATAATCGACGCCGAGGGCGCTGAATGGATATTTGATGTCAACGACCCCGGACTCACTGTATTATTCTCCAGATTAACTGTAAAGAATGCCTACATTGACTGGGATGATGGTGCCGCTATCTGGTCAGAAGGATCAACAGTTACCGTTACTGATTGTAGTTTCATTGACAATTACGTGGATAATGGCTACGATGGTGGTGCAATCTACAACAACGGTGGTGATCTAACAGTTACCAACTGTTTATTTGAAGGTAACTATGCTGACCGCCATGGTGGTGCAATATACAGTAAAAATGGTGATGTGACAGTAACCGATTCCATCTTCAAGAAAAACCATGCCCGAAAAGATGGTGGTGCAATCTACAACAAAAAAGGTGACCTGACCATAACTGGCTCCACCTTTAAGAAAAACAAAGCACGAGATGATGGTGGTGCAATCTACCATGAAAACGGTGAACTAACGGTAACCGACTCCCTCTTTAAGAAAAACAAGGCACGTGATATTGGTGGTGCAATCTTCAATAATGGTGATGCAACCATTACCGATAGCACTTTCAACGGCAACATTGCAGCCGGGATTTATGATGGAGGAGCAGCTATCTTCAACATAGGCACCATGACCATTACTGGCAGTAATTTCAAAAACAACGATGCAACCGCTTCTGATAGTGCTGCTATCTTCACCTATGGGGACATTGATATAACAGATACTGCTTTCACCAACAACTTAGGCGGTGCAATTGTAAAATACTTTGCCGAGTTAACGGTAACCGGCAGTACCTTCACCGGAAACACTGCCGAGTATAATGGTGCAGCAATATACAACTTCATGGGTGGTTTGACTATAACCAGCAGTACCTTTGAAGCTAATTCCGCCAATGAGGATGCTGGTGCAATCTACAACGACAACGGGGATTTAAAAGTCCTTGGCAGCGTATTCAATGGGAACACTGCTGCTGGAAATGGAGGGGCAATCCTCAACTGGGGTACCTGTGTTATTGGTGATTCTAACTTCACCGGCAACAACGCCACCTACGGTGGTGCAATCTACAACCTTGAAGGAACCCTGACAGCGACTGGCTGCCATATCACCGGTAACCACGCATTTCAGGATGGTGGTGCTTTCTACTGGTGGCCTGATTACTCTACAAACACGGTGAATTTCAACCGTATCGTGGGTAACACCGCAGAAAACTCTGGTAACGCCATCTACAGTGCAGGGAGTGGGACAGCCAATGCAGAGTATAACTGGTGGGGTTTAAACAATCCGGTTTTTGCAGATCTAATCTCCGGACCCTCAACTGTGGACTATACTCCCTGGCTCTTCATGACCCTGGCTATCGATCCAACTACCATTAACAATGGGGAAACCAGCCAGTTAACCGTAAGCTTCAACAACTACTCCACTGATGGAACCAGTTCCACACCATTACCAACACCCTTAGCCAGGCACATACCCGACTTTACTCCGGTGAACTTCCAGACTGACCTTGGATCCGTTGGTAGTAAAAGTATTGACAAATCTACTGATGGTGGAATTGCCACCGCCACGTTAACCGCTGATGAACTGGCGGGCACTGCACAGCTATCGGCCACCACTGACTCAGAAACCCTTAATGGAAATGTGGTTATTAATCCCAGATCCAGTGTCTACTTGACCATAACTCCCAGTAAAGCCAACCCGGTGGTGGGTGATACTGTGGTGTACACCCTGAAGGTTGGTAATAACGGGCCGGATGCTGCTGAAAATGTGGTTATGACCTACACCATACCCGATGGTCTGGAGTTTGCGGGGGCCAGTGATGATATTGGTAACCTGTGGACCTACGACCCGGCCACCCGTACCCTAACCTGGAACCTGGGAACTGTACCTGTGGGTGACCCTAACCTATGGCTCAGCCTACGCATAGTCCGGGCCGGTAACTACCTCTTAAACCCGGTACTCAGCACTACTACCTACGACCCCACCCTCAACCGTGACACCCAATCAATAACCATCAATGCAGCTAACGCTGAGGTAAATGCAGCAACCCAAACAGTGGGAATGCAACAAACAGGACTACCATTACTACCACTGATTATTGCCGGTTTAATGTTAGTTGGAGGGCTTATGGCACCAAGAAGGATAAAATAATCTCCTTCCTTTTTTCTTTTTTTTGATGGATTAGCCATATAAATAGCCATATATCTATTACATATTTTTTTATCAATTACTATTCACATCATTTTTTTGTATCAATACAACAAAAGATTTATTATTGGTTTAAAACTGGAAAAAACTAAATGTTATTCTTAATTTAAATTTTATAAAGTGATATATTTCATCCGGCAAAAAAAATAAAAAAAATAGATAGTGATGAGAATTTTTCCTTATTTAGATTTAAAATGGATTAGATTTAAAAAATGGATACTATTTAACTCCCCGCCCTAGGATAAATCCCCCTATTATCACCGTAAACGATAGGATCATGGGTGCCAATGGTATACCAGTGTTTTGAAGGGGGATGGTAGTGGTTTTAACCAGTTCTGCATTTGGATCTGAAGTTATGTGAATATTTAATGCCCCAACACTGTTTAAGGGATTATAAGTTAAAGAGTTAACTGTAACCAGGTTGGTGTAAACACCCAGTTGACTGGCCAGGGCTTTGATAATAAGGATCGCAGTCTGGTTAGGGAGAATATCACCTATAACCCACCATCCACTGGCCGGGTCATAAGTTCCCATGCTGGCCCAGTAGGAAAGGAATGAGAGTCCTGCGGGGAGTTTATCGTTAACTGTCACCCCGGAAGCAGTGTCCGGGCCCTGGTTGAAGAGTTTGATGGTTAACTGGATAGGGTCACCAGGTTGGGGGTTAGGGTTATCAGTTTCCTGTGTTAAAACCAGGCCCGCAGCACTTACGGTGAAGGCCTTTAAACAGACACTGGCATTACCGATGACCCCGGCCATGTCCAGCCAGGTTACACCATCACTGCTGATGAATCCTTCCCCGAAATTACTGGTAGCCCGGCTTGAATAATTCATGAGGGGATACTCGTAGGCCACCGGACTCTGAATACCAGGTGAGGTGATTTTCACCACCATACTGAACACTTGACCAATACTGAGTGGAATGTAATTGTCGAAGGGGATGGTGTTGTACCCTGGACTGGCTATAACCCCATTTTTCCAGTAGGAGAGTATTCCACTGGTGGGATTGTTGTTCTGAGGGTTTAAATATACTGAGACATTATAGGTGGAATTAGGGGCCAGTGAGTAGAAACTGGCAGCTTTTAAAGGATTGCTGGTGTTAGCGGTGAACCGGTTGGAGAACCAGGCAGTTTCACCGTTAAATCCAGTCATGTTAACCAGGCCGTAGGGGTCATACTGGTACACCTGGTTGTAGTTGGAGGTATTTTCAGTATTGCTAAAGACACAGCCTCCCTGAGTGGCCAATCGGGTGTCATAGTAGGACATATAGAAGTATCCACCATCTCCCCAGTCAGTTCCCCAGCTATTTCTGACAATGAACGCCCCATCACCAGGGGGTGGGGTGAGGAAATTATTCCTATCATAGTTATCATCCCAGCCCACCAGGCAGATATCATGGTTTATGGGTACAGATTCATTACAATAATAAGCAGCTGAGCTACCATTATAAAAGTCACTATAAACAGCCATTTGAGTTACCAACGCCCCGTACTTCATAATGGCCAGTTTATACTGTGCATTATCTGTGGAATTTGCCCGGGGAGGTATGATAACCGCGCCCTGAACATGTTTAACTGGGGTGAGTCCTGATGGTGAATAATCACTGGTGGTGTTATATGGGTCATCCACGGCTAAAACTGGACCAGAATAACGGGCTAAATATGCTAATGCTGCTAACCAGTCCCCGCCCCCGGTGAATGTCCGGTCGAAACCCTCGGGGTAACTGTAGCTCAGGATGTTTTTAACATTGTTTTCTGAGAAATTCCAGCTCTCATATGGTAGTAAAGATGATTCCAGTGATCCTAAGGTTGAAAAAACCCAGCAGGTTCCCAGGGGGTTTTGATCCTTCACCGGGGTCACCCGGCCCAGGAGCCGGAGATCATAGTAGGAGGGGAGGTTTGCTAATTCCTCAGGAGAGAAAATTAGAACCCCTTTCAAGTATTGGAACTTAAGGGGGTTGGAAAAGTCATCATTTACATCGGCACCTGATGTGGAATCTTCAAGAGAATTATAACCATAATCATAACCATAGTCAGGGGATGTATAATTAGTACTGTGGTTGGTGGAATTATCCTCAAATGAATTGTTAAAATCAGTATTATTGTTATCCTGACCAAAAGAAAATCCAGATGATGCCAGGATAAGTAAAAAAATCAAAGATATTATTTTTATTTTCTTAAACATACTTATCTCCCAACCGGGCTTCTATTAATTGATAATTTTAAGTTAAATTTATTAAGAGTTTATTATTATTAAATTTTTATTAACCTTGAAGCGTGTGATTAATATGAATAGTATTTTATTCCCGACATTTCGTGGGGAATCATCTTTAAAAAATGGAGTCTTATCAATTCAGCACTGATAATGCCGTACTTCTAATAACTATTCGACAACTAAAACGACTACCCATTTGACTACTTTAAGATGTAATGGGTTGACCTGCTCCCACCCTTCTTCTCTATAATACCCTTATCCATTAAGCTTCGTAAATACTTATAAGCTCCCTGGCGAGAGATACTTAAGAGCTTCTGGACCTCGGAGTTAGTGATGCTGCCGTTTAAGTGTATGTATTCTAAGATTTTCAACATTTTTTCGGTTAATTTTATTTTCTGTGGTGCACCTGGGGGAAATAGCATTATTCTATTCTTAATTTCACTTAAAGAAGCTAAAAATCCTTCCAGGAAATATAAGAGCCAATCAGTTAGATCCTGAGTCTCTGGATCAACCGAGTTCAGGGCATGGTAGTATGCCTGCCTGTCGCTGTGGTAGTATTCATCCAGGGTAAAATCAACATCAAATCCCCTCAGGTACAGGTAAATAGCGGCAAGTGCCCTGCCTGTTCTTCCATTACCATCAATGAAGGGATGTATTCTTACAAACTCATAATGAATAATACCTGCAGAAATAACTGCACTTAATTCACCAGAGGTGTTATTGATCCATTCCAGTAGGTCCTCGATTTCAGGTTGCACCAGATCAGCATTAGGGGGAGTAAAAACAATATCACCTTCATGGTTTACAACATAAACTGGTTCACTCCGGTACTGGCCTTCAAGATAGGTATATTCTAAGGTGTAGTGAGTTATGTTCTCATGAAGCTTTAAAAGGTTCTTTGGTGTGATTTTCCCGTCTTCAATATATTTATCCATATTTTTAAGCACATTTAGATAGTTTAAAACTTCCTGCTTAGCCCTCTTCTGTCCCTGTATTTCAATTCCCTGAGCCAGTCTATCCACCTGATTTAAGGATAGTGGATTGCCTTCAATTGCAGTGGAGTGATGTGCTGATTTAAGAAGCGCTTCTCTTTTTAATGATACTTCCATCTCCAACACAACCGGTGCGTTAACTATAAAATCCCTTATGGAATTAATTTTAAGCAGTTTATTTACTATTTCGTGATTATATGTGAAACTGGGGTTGAACATTCTTTTAAAACCTCGGAAATCTTTTTTTTAATCTAAACTCTTTTTATTTAATCTACAAAATCCATCTGGATAATTGACTACTTTCATGACTACTATTTGTATTTTATATGATAAATATTTGACCCCTTTTATGACTACCCATTAAATTTTTGAGGTCAGTTTCAGCTTTAGTATCAGACTGTTTTCAAGCAATTACCCGAAATATTAGGTTCAAATTAGGAATTTTGATTATAGACATTTAATCAAAATCACATTTTCCGTATACTCATCATGGGGTTTTCGAATGGAAATTTACATTCTGTAATGCTTTTTTTGGAAGTTCCCGGCAATTAATGAAAATGAAAATGTTTCCAAGAATTTCCGGTATTGTTTAAAAAACTGCTTTGAGCTACCACATCAACGTGCAAAAGGTAAGCTCCACATAGCATTCACAAAAAGGGAGATAAGTAAAAAGTTAGAATGTTAAAAAAATTCCTTATAATTTATTATAAACATTATCATGATGATCATAATCAACAATGATCATAGTTCGATTTTTTTTATCCACTAAGAAAATCAAGACATAACCTTGATTAACATGAACCCTTTTATAATCCTGAAGAGGTTTTTTAAGATTTTTGTAATGATTTGGATTTGATTCAAGTATTAATGTAACTTGATCAATCTTTCTTTTAAGGTTTTTATAGGCGGCAGGATCCTTTAATTTAAGTTTATCAAAGATAGGGGTCAGTTCGGGATTGATAACTACATCAAACAATTAAATACCCCTTTAAATAGAATAATTTAAAAATCGTATTTAACCGGTTTTTGTTTTTCTCGCCTTTTGATCTTAGCTATGAACTCTGGCCGGAGCTCACCTTCCTCTTCATGACTTTCATGAGATTTTTGGGCGAGTTCATTTTTATTTTTTCTCATTGGAATGGATCCTGTAACAAGTTTCGATGATTTCGTGAAAATCACTCCTTTATATGATTTTGATTAAATATAACACTTCTTACTAAAAATAGTAATAACTAATATATAAATATTATGAATATGTTTGTAGATTTAATCGAAGTGATTTTAGGTTATATCCTTGTTTAACTAAAAATATAAGAATAAATCTAAAAAATGTAGGGAATGAATTGATGTTTTTTTTGTAAATGGGATTAGAAATATCTTGATGGAAAGATGTAATAGCTAAAAACATTATGTAAGTAAGTTACATTATGAGTTAAAAAAAGGACTAAGGCTCTCTGAAGAAGAAACACCGGGTTTAGCAAAAATCTGCGATGTTTCCCGGTTACGTTATGTAAAATCCGACCTTTTGGAACCTTGCTGGTGAATTCTGATTATGATACCGTGAAAAAAAATGCAACTCCCTGTACCAAAAATTTAGTAGAGGTAAATGCAAATAAAAGGTATTATAACGGAAGAATAAACCCTAGGAAACTTCTAGTAACGAATCGTTTTAATATGTTATTAGGGGTGGAATATTGGTGATTTACCATCTGAAAATTAGGAGATGAGGATATGACCTACGTAGATGATGTTTTAGAAGAGCTGGAGAGAAAAAATCCTTATGAACCAGAGTTCATACAGACTGCAACTGAGATTTTAAGATGTCTTAATGTATTGTTTGAAAGGCATCCTGAATTTAAGGAAGCAAAGATTTTAGAACGATTTTTAGAACCGGAGAGAGTGGTGATGTTCCGGGTGCCGTGGGTTGATGATAACGGGGAAGTACAGGTGAATCGAGGTTTTCGTGTTCAGTTCAACAGTGCACTGGGCCCCTATAAGGGAGGGCTTCGTTTTCATGAGTCAGTTAATTTATCCATTCTTAAATTATTAGGATTAGAACAGATTTTAAAAAACAGTCTAACCGGTATGTCAATTGGCGGAGCAAAGGGTGGAAGTGATTTCAATCCAAAAGGCAGATCCGATGCTGAGGTTATGAGATTCTGCCAGAGTTTCATGACTGAACTTAAAAATTATATAGGGCCGGATGTTGATATCCCTGCTGGGGATATTGGTGTGGGTTTAAGAGAAGTGGGGTATATGTTTGGACAGTATAATAGAATTGCAAACCGGCATAATTGCGTATTAACCGGAAGCGGAATAGAATATGGGGGATCTCTTGTAAGAAAAGAAGCCACCGGTTATGGGCTTATTTATATATTGGAAGAAGCTTTAAGAGCAAGGGGAGAAGTTTTGGAAGGTAAAAAGATAATAGTTTCTGGTTCAGGAAATGTGGCCATATATGCAGCTGAAAAGGCTATACAACTTGGAGCAACAGTTATTGCCATGTCTGACTCCAGAGGATACATATATGACGAAAATGGAATATCTATTCCATTTGTGAAACATATCAAAGAAGAAGAAAGAAAATGTATCCACGAATACTTGAATGATTTTCCGGATACTATCTATGAAGAAGGTAGTTACGGTCTTTGGAATATAAAATGTGATATAGCTCTTCCCTGTGCTACTCAAAATGAGTTAGATGCAGATTCCGCAAGAAAACTTATAGATAATGGGGTTAAGTATGTTGCCGAAGGAGCAAATAAGCCATCAACTCCCGAAGCTACTAAGTTATTCTTAAAATCTGGATTAATGTTCTTACCAGGAAAAGCAGCTAATGCTGGAGGAGTTACCACCAGTGTACTGGAAATGGCACAAAGAAGCTCCAATATGCACTGGTCATTTGATGAGGTTGATTTACGATTAAAAAGAAACATGGTTAACATATATAGAAATATAGATAAAATGGCTAAAGAATATGGATTTGAAGGAAACTATGTAGTTGGAGCTAATATTGCAGGATTTCTTAAAGTTGCCAAGGCAATGCTAGCTCAGGGAGTTGTTTAATAAATATATAGGTGAAGGCTTTATCCACTCCATAATTTATTTCAAGAGTGTAGGTCAAACCTATAACCCATATCTTTTTGAAAAGTCACGGACAGTTCCAATTTTCCGTTTACCATTTCCTGATGTATTTTTCCAGTTCCCCCTGATACTCAGGTGGGATATCGGGTTCATCAGAGAGTTTATTTTTTTTTAAAGAATGGATTTTTTCTTTAAATCTTCAATTTTAGATGACATTTAGGTTATCCCAAGGTGATTATGAGTGATGCGGGACATATAATAATTTTTCTTATTTTATCAATTCAGCACTGATAATGCGATACTTCTAATAACTAATTCGACTACTAAAACGACTACCCATTTGACTACTTTAAGATGTAATAGGTTGACCTGCTCCCACCATTCTTCTCTATAATACCCTTATCCATTAAGCTCCGTAAATCTTTATAAGCTTCCTGGCGAGAGATATTTAAGAGCTTTGGACCTCTGAATTGGTGATGCTGCCGTTTAAGTGTAAACTAAACTTAAAAGAAAGGTTTTATTTTATATTTCTAAGAATCCGTTCCAAAAAGGGTTTGTTACTGGCCTTTTTTTATCTGCGTAGCCCCTTATCTCATCACAGTCCCCATAAAATTATTTGCCTCATGATCTACTATTTCACTTATTCCTGATTGTTTTTTCAATTTTCGCGTGATTTAACGGTATTTCATTGTTTTTTTATCATTTTCACCTTTGAATGGTTTTTGTTCTATATGGGAGTTAATCAATAACCCATTTTTTTAATTAGAGTTCAAAAATCATTAAAATATTTCAAAACGCTATTTTTTCTATTGGAATACTTGAATTTTTCTTTTCGCCTCCTTGTTGTACTGGTTAAACAATAACTATTAATAGGAAAATTAGAAATTATTTGTATCAAATAATGGAGGAGTTTGGTGAAATGCAAAAAATGCAATTCAGAAAATGAAGAAAACGCTCAATACTGCCAGAATTGTGGTGAAGAACTCAAAAGCAAGAAACCTAAAAAAAAGTTAGGGAAGTTTACCAAGATCGGTTTAGGAGTCTTGGGCATAATTATTCTCATAGTAGCAGTTATGATGTTAACTAGCACCCCGGGGGTAACTAAATTTGATAAAGCACTTATCGACTCTGTGAATGATGGGGCCCCCGCAGAAAGCCTAATTCCATATATAAAGAATAGTACTGCAATCTCTGAACAAGGTGCTAAAAGCCAGTATAATTCTCAGGTTTCTTTTGCTCAGAGTATGAATAATGATACTTTCAGGAAGGAAGCACAGGTGGAATATGATGAAAGTATGAACTACATTCATCAGACTGAAGAAGTACAAATTAGCTTTGTTAAAGGAGAAATAAGTGAAGAAAAATTCATTAAAGAGTTAATGAGGTTATATAAGGAAGAAAATGGTTGATCTGGGATTCATAATCCCAATATATTCTTTTTTTTAAATAATCGACAATCTAAGAAAAAATCGTGAGGCTCTTCCATGAGAGAGGTTTAATTAACCAATCCATTTAACTAAGAGAGAAGCCCCTACTGTTTCACTGAAATTAACTGATAACATTATTGAATCCCATAGCCAGAATGTGGGGAAATTGATTCATTAAATAATTAAATTTGAATGGCCATTAACGTGCTAAACTAAGCTCCACACAGCATGGTTCCAGTTCCAGGGCAGTTCTACCCAGTAAGTCCATGTTTGATTCTTTTCTACCATTGGTTATATACTCGGGAACTGTCCGGGGTATTAGAACTTTATAACTTGGGGGTGTTTCCAGTACCCGGAAATCCGGGCAGTTAAATGCCACTAGACCGGTGATCCATGATCCAGTGGTGGATATACCTTTTTCAGCCAGGAAGTTAAGGAGATCCAGGGTGTTTTTCCGGACCTGTGTTCCAGGATTATTTTTTATTTCCAGGGGAGAACCATTTTTATAGTATAACCACTGGTTACCCTTTATGCGATATTTTCCAGTGTAGTTTTTGGTTTCAATAACGTAGATACCGGTGGGTCCGATTACAATGTGATCGATGTTTCCACCCTTACCTGGTAACTTCACATCGTTGTAGATGATGTAATCCTTGGGTAGGGTATTCAAATAATCAGCCACCAGTTTTTCTCCTTCCAGTCCCTTTTCCCAGCTGTAACCATCTTTTTTACTCTGAGTGGTTAGGGAGTTACCGTAGATGCCCAGGAATACACCGGCCAGGGTTAACACCACATAGAAAATGTTCAGTGTAAGGAATATGGCAAAGAGTGATATTAGGAAAAGAATAACTCCCGCAACCCCGCCAATATACCTAATTAATGAGTAAAGTTGACTCAAATTTTTTCATCATTAATTCTTTTCTTTTAACTAAGAACTCTTCGAAGTTTTCAAAACCGAAATCAACGTCAGGAATGTAATTTTTATCCATGTAAACTTTTCTTTGACTTTCTTCGGGATATGTCTCATCAATCCAGTCTTCAAATTCCATGTTAGATTTTTCTTCATTAATCGTTCCATCCATTAATTGAAGGTTGGCCAGTAAATTAACATTCTCCATATAAAATTCAAAGCCATGAATTCCACGTTTTTGTAGTTTAGATCTGGTGAAAAGACTTTTTGGAAAGATATGATCCATATGGAACTTATTTTTGAAATCTAATGTAGGATATATTAAAGCTAAAGTTGAAAAAGCATATGAACTCCCATAGCTATAGAAAAATAAGTTTTCCAATTCATCTGCATCAAAAATAAGGGATTTATAAGTTCCTTTTAATTTTTCTACAATTTCTTGGAAAGGAAATTCAGAATTGTTCTCAACTATTACCTCTCTCATTCGTCTTAATACAGAATCAGCTTGACCACCAAAAGTACGTTTTATAAGACAAATGTTAAGCCATTTATGTATATTAGTTCTATCCTCAAGGTAGTGGGACGAATTTAAGAAATTATTAGGAATATCCTTTTTAATTAAATAGTATGCAACAGGGATAATGGAGTTATTAGCTGCCAAAGTAGTTCGATTAAACCCATAATTTGAAAAAAGCTCAACAGACATCTTCAAAGCTGAAGATATTTTGTTCCAATTTTCTTCTATTAATAACATGTTTTCGCGTTTGAAATTATCAACTTTAAACGCAATGTTTTTGATGTCAGTTAGTACAAGGCAAGATTTGAGTAAGAAGTCCTTACTAAAATTAAAACCATCACCTACGTTGTTTATATCATCTAATAAGTCCATTATTTCTTCTCTAGCATCTTTTTCTTTCCATTGTGTTGATGCTATTGATAAAAGAAGATCAGAATAATTAAGAGGTGTTCCTCCACTATTAACACGGATGAATATATTCAAAACTTTGTCTAACTGTGTGCTTCTTTCTAAATAATAATTAATTATGTTATTTTCCTTAATGGTAGTATATAATTTAAATAACGTTTTATTTGCAAAGAGAGATTTACTTGTATTTTCCAATTGAGATAATCCATTTTTAATCAAATATTCGTTAACTTCAAACTGTTCATTAAAATTAAGGATTTCTCCAACTCTAAACCAATAGTGATCTTCATCATTTTTTTTAGATTCTTGGAGTGTTAGAAATCTAAAATCATATTCCATATCCATTTTTTCAGATTTAAGTAATAAATTTAGAAATAATTTTCTTTTGGGAAATGCTGCATCATTATTCCAATACTTCCTTGGAAGTTTATGAGCATAAGTTCCCCTTAACCCAATATATAATGAAGTTAAACGTTGTTGTCCATCCAAAATTGCCGTGATATCATCTTCACCACTAACATCAGCCTTTTGGATACGTTTATTGTCACGTTCATGATAATCTATTATAAAATCATAGAATTGGAAATCCTTACTTTGATCTTTTTCAACTTGCCAAAACAGAAAGGATCCAATAGGATAATCTCTCATTAAAGAGTCAAATAAACGTTCAATTTGGTCTGTATCCCAGACTAAATCTCTTTGAATCGCAGGTAATAAATATTTACGTCTTCTAACATTTTCAACTGCTTCCTTTATAGTGATTGGTGTTTGAAAAGATATTTAAACATCCCCCAGATCCTCTTATTCATGAACAATTATCTATTTACTAAAAAATGTAACTAGTTAATGTAAAAATATATTATTTAACTTAATATAATTTGTGAAGTGCAACCTCTTACTTTTTTAGTTTGTAACCATATGTATTACTAAGTGTTTGCGAGAATATTGTTGTTTTGAAGTAAGATTAAAAGCTAAAATGATATTTTAATCGGTTATAATTTGTCGTACCAAAAATAACTCAACTAGAACGATTATTAGATTAAATTATTTTGGGTAAATTTTTTGTTAAATTTTTATTTATTCAAACTTTAATCCTTCCAATCCTTGCAAATTCAATATACTGGAATCATATTTGTTATTATAAATCTTGAATAGTATATGGGAACTAGAACTTTTTAAACGGGTATTAATCCACGTTTGGGGAATTTTTTGGAATTCATATGTATGACTACCTAACTTATAATCAAATAACATTATGCAAATCCGAATCCAGTTTAAAAAAATACAAATAACCAGATTAAGCCTCTAAAAAATCACTAGGGCTATTATATATTTAGCAGAACTCATCTTAACAAAATGCTAAACTAAAAAAGCCCAAAAACTTTTCTAAAAAAATGCTATTCCGTTGATTTAGATAAATAATAATTTTAATTTTGAGTGATAATTCCGGAACCTTTTTAAGGATTATTGTTAATATTTATAAAAAACTAAGATGTGGTTGATGCAATGGAGAGTCTAACTCTCGACCAGTACAGAAAAATGGTGGATAAGGTAATAGAGTTTAAAAGGTTGAATGGAGACCTGCCTGAATATGCGGTGGTCGATGGCTACCGTATAGATAAGAGAGAATATGTCGACATGATCGAAAGGGTAAACACGTTTTTCCTTCAAATGGGAAGAAACCCTGAAAGCGTGGATATCACGCCCCTTGAAGATATTCCAATTGTGGGAACAGCTTTATTGTAGTTGTTGAACATTACAACATAATTCTTTCATTAATCATTAATTCTCCTTTATTAGTTATCTATGATAATCTAAATTTAATAATCTAAGTAGTTTAATCTTATTTCTTTTAAAATACGAATCAAAAAAAATGAATCAAAAAAATAGGTGTATTTATAAAGTTGAGTTCTTTTTAAAAAAAATAATAGAGATATATATTAAATGTAACTAACGAATTTTATTAATTATATTAGATATTGTATCCTGGGTGTGTTCAGCGTTCTCAACTACTGTCCCTGTGACAATTATGTCTGCACCGGCCTGTGCAACTTTTTTAGCATCTTTACCGGTTCTTATCCCCCCACCGACAAGTACTATATGGTTCGTTAACTTTTTGATTTTTTGGATCATTTCGCTTGGAACTATCTTTTCGGCTCCTGAACCTGCTTCTAGGTAAAATAATCTCATTCCCATGAACTCCGCAGCCATTGCATAAGCTAATGCTATATCCGGTTTATTTCTGGGGATTAATTTTGCATCTCCGACCCATCCTGCAGTCCCTCCTGGTTGTACAATCACATACCCCATAGGTATAGTTTCAATTCCAATTTTTTTAATTTTAGGTGAGCCAAGTGCCTGTGCACCAATTATCCAGTAAGGATTATTGGAGTTTAAAAGACTCATAAAGAATATGGCATCAGCATAACTACTTACTCCAGTAGTATTTCCAGGGAATAGTATTATGGGAACATTTAAGTTTTGGAGTATTTTTGCAGTTTCCTCCAAATCGTGGGAATCTGTAGTGGATCCACCCAACATGATTCCATCTGTGCCTCCTGCAACAGCTCCTGTAGCAATTTCTAAGGCTTTTTTGGGGTTTTGTTCTTCTGGATCAAGAAGAGTGAGGTGAACCTTCCCTTTCTTTAGAGATTTTCGTAAATATTCTTCTACATTCATCAGGCCACGTCCAATTAAAACTATAAAAATTTAATGGTTTGTTTAACATTTCTATGTTTGAAAAAGTATACAGAATTATAATTTCTATATGAAAAAAATAATGAAAAATATGTATTAAATGAAATTGGAGTATTTGTCCAATTATCCTCTGGGTTCTTTAGCTTTAAATCGCAAACCTTTATATCCGCACTTTCGACATGTTTTAGCAGTGGGCGGATTTCTAGCGTTGCATTTAAGACAAATTTTGATCTTGAATATTCTATTTTCAGCTTCTTCAAATCTGGCCATATTATTCCTCCATGATATTTATAAAATTTAATTATTAGAAAAATAATTAAAATTCTTTTAAACTGTTTATATTTAACAGTATTTAAATACAATCCCTCGCAATTAAAATTTAGATAGTTAACTTTTTATATTATGTAGTTGATATGTAGTAGGTGTGTAGGATAAATGACCCAAAAAAAACCAAAAAATAAAAGAATTCATTTAACATTTTCAGAAGAACAATGGGAATTGATCGAAAAATCTAAAGGAATTATGGGAAATACCGATGCTGAAGTAGTTCGGAATATAGTATTAGCATGGCTTGCAGAAAAATCATTGGTATCAACACAAATAAAGGAAAAGGAGTATAAAAAAAATGAGTAATTCACTGATAACTCTTTTCTGCGGTGCTGGAGGGCTTGATCTAGGTTTTCATATGACCAAAAATGTAGATCTTATCATGGCTAATGAAATATTAGAAGCACCCTCAACCTCATATTCTAAAAATTTAAAATTGCCATTGGTCCCAATGGAAGAGTTTTCGGGAGAAAAATCTGCTGTAGTACGTGGAGATGTTCAAGAGTTCAATTTTGAGATCATAGAAAACAAAAACACTGACATAGTTGTCGGCGGTCCGCCATGTCAAGATTTTTCTGTTTTAAGAGGAAAAAACAAACGTCAGGGAATAGAAGTTACAAGGGGAAAACTCTACTCCCATTTTGTACGTGCATTAGTACATATTCAACCCAAAGTATTTGTTTTTGAAAATGTTCCAGGTCTCATTACTGCTAATGATGGGGAAGCATACAAAGTCATTTCTAATGATTTCCAAGAAATGTCTTTAAGATGGAAAGAAGTTAAAAAATTAATGGAAAACGGCAGTAACAATAAAATTGAAGGATATGAAATAATATTTAGTTCTATAGTAAAAATGACAGATTTGGGTGTTCCCCAATCCAGAAGAAGATTAATTATTATAGGAATCCGGAAAGATTTAATAAGTGATGTTGGAGAACTTTCTCAATTAAAATATGCTGTAGAAAAAATACTTAAGGGCGCTGATTCGTCGTTTCCAACTTATCCACTAACACCGATTGAAGTATTAGAAGGAAAAACTCTTGATAACCTCGCAGAGGACTATAAAGAGATCATGAAAAGCTATGATAATATTTGGAGTGACCTAAACAATAGTCCAGATGCTTTAAAGTGGAAAAATACCCGCTGGAATAAATTAAGTTTTGATATTTTCGAAGATTATAAGTCCTTGAATAAGATTAAAAACTTCTCAGAGGAAGGCCTCGAAAATGCATTGCAAGAACATAAAGATGTACTAAAAATGCTTGGATACTATAATAAGCCTTTAGAATCTGTTAATTTTCCTGATGATTCCAACATATTACCTAATGAACAAAAAAGAGTTACTGAACGGATGAAAAGAATTCCTCCGGGAGCTAATTATCAAATAGTTTTAGGAACCGAATGGCAGGTTAAGGGACTAATGAGCGGAGTATACCGTAGAATACACCCAATTATTCCATCACCAACAGTAATCGCATATGGTGGGGGTGGAACATGGGGATACCACTACCGCTGGGAAAGAGCAGTAATGACAAATAGAGAACGCGCAAGGCTTCAAACTTTTCCGGATTGGTATTTATTCGATGGTTCCCGACAGGATGTAAGAGCTCAGATTGGGGAAGCTGTTCCACCTCGATCATCGTACAAAATCGCACAAGCTGTCGAAGAAGCTATGAAACTACTGAAAAATTAGATATTCTTTTTAAATTTTAATTTATCTTCTTTTTTTATTAAGTATTTTATTATTTAATTTAAAACCTGTTAATTTATTATTTAAACCTCCAAATTAAAAAAAAAGATTTGGGGGTTTTATTTTGAAAGAAAAATCTGTTACAGTAAATTTACCTGAAGGAACGTTTGAAACTGAAGTTCTTGTTTTTGAAGAGTCTGACAGAGCTCTTTTGTATCAAGTCTATCGTGACTGGAGATCGCTATGTGATAATCTTTCAAATCTACGTGCTAGAGCAGTTAATTTACCAGAGGGATTATCTGAAAGTTCTTTTTGCCTCGAAATGGGATATGCGAGATTCACAGGAAGCATATCCGGGGCAAATACCTCATTTGACTGTATCGATCTAAAAACAAATGAAAGAATCCAAGTCAAGGCGTGTAGCGTACTTCCGGATTTAACATCATTTGGCCCAAGATCAGTGTGGGATAAAATTTACTTCGTTGATTTTTGTCGTGATGGAAAATGGGACGGCACTTTTGACATATATGAAATCAACAGTGACGATATCTATAATCACAAAGTAAATACCAATCAAACACTTAGAGACCAACAACTACAGGGAAGAAGACCAAGGTTTAGCATATACAAAGATATAATCTTGAAAAAACACATGAAACCTCTTAAATCAGCCTCTATAAAAAATAATTTAGATATTATTAACTAGAGGAAAGATAAATTGGATTATTGATAAAATTTAAAATAGGTGTTTAAATGGATGTTAAATTTGAATATTACGATCTAAAACGTGTTATTTATTGGATTATTTGCAAATTTAAGGAAGATGAATTTCACCATGAGGCTACATCATCAAAAAGTGATCTTATTGGGGGTTTTTTTGATAGATGGTTTAATCGCGCTCCAGAATTTCTAATTTTCACTGAACTTCTCAAAGAAAAAGAATATGATGTTGTAATTGACAATTTTTTATACGGGCAGGACACCAAAAAAAATTCACCAGATGTTATTGGTCTTCAAGATAATAAAGGAAATGTTGTTGCAGTTTTCACCAAATTTTCGAATGGAGAATGGTTTTTGTTAGAAGATATGCCTTTTATCGAGGTAAAAACTTTTAAAAAGAAACAAGCTCTAATCACAATTCCTGAAAGTCAAATGGATGATGATCATTATTATGTAATTGTTGAGTCAAATGTTAGAGAAGATTATCTTACTTCTTTATTTGAAGATTCACTTTTTGAAGGAGATATTTTTGAATCAATGCAGATTAATCCTGAATTTATACTTTCTGATGATAATAACCAAATAATTAATCCTGAAAAACTTTCAAAAGATCATGAAATAGGATTTTTCAGATTAATTGGAATTTTCAAGGGATCTGAAATTAAAAAATTTGCTATTAAAGCTATTTCAGTTGATAACAAACCACAAAAACCTAGATATTTTTTTTCAGTAAGCGAAATAGACAGAACACCTCATAAAATAAATAAAAATATTCCTGAAGGTATTTATCTCCATAAAACTCTTGATAAAAATGGTGAGCCAGAAAATAATGTTCCATTTTATATTGAATTCATAGACCTAGAATCAGAAGTAAAGCTGATCAAAGAATTAAAATCATATATACTGGTCACAGTTAGTGGTAAAATAAAAATTAACGAATATATTATGCCTAGTGGTTATTATAAGATTGAATTCAAAGTATTTGACAGAAGCTCTAAAAAAAGTGAATATATTGGGAATAAATATCTATTTGAAGCTGTTGCTAAAGATGTGACGGATGATTTGATAAGAAGATTTGATGAGATTGTAAATCCATAAAGATCTAAAGCATAATAGACATGTTAAAAGCTGTGCAAGTAAGAACAATTCTGATAAATCATAAGGAGTCTTTATATGTTCTATAAATCAATTAGTATTAATGAAGATGAATTTAATCTTTGTAAGGAATTCTCTAAATCCTCCGCAAGATCTCAAAGAGAATATCGTTCAGGTGGATCCCAAATCAGAACTACCTGAATAATTGAACAGGACACATTAAGCGGTAAAATTGGGGAAAATATCATTAAAAAGTTTTTAGAACAACCCCTGTTTAATATTGATGATATTCTTTATGATAATAACACCCTTAGACTCAAAAAAGGTGAACTTATTCCCCATACCGGACTCATTTAGATGCTGATAATCATGCAAGACACTTTCATTATTTAAAAAAACTCTTTAGAGGGATGGCAGGAATTATTAGCTTAAGAACTATAATAGGGTGTGTTTTTTTGGAAAAAACTCAACTTTTCGTTAAATTTATTTTATCATGGTGGGATACAAATAGAAGAAATTTTCCCTGGCGAAGAACAACTAATGCTTATCGATTATTAATTACGGAAGTTTTGCTACGGAAAACAACTGCAAAACAGGTTAGTTCAATTTACGCAGAATTTTTCAAAAATTATTCAACAATTAATGAGTTAGCTGAAACAGAAGTAGATGAATTGGAAAAAATTTTATATCCTCTGGGAATGGAGAAAAAAAGGTCCAAAGAACTTTCTAAAATTGCTAATTTTATAGTTGAAGAATATAATGGGAAAATTCCTTCGGAAATGGATAAATTAATGGATCTTTACGGTGTTGGGAGATATACGGCCAGCGGGGTGCTCTGTCAGGCTTACAAAAAAGACCATGCAATGGTCGATACGAATGTTATAAGAGTAATGGGACGATATTTTGGATTCAAATCCTCAAAAAAAAGACCTCGAGATGACCCTAAATTATGGTCATTCACAACAGCCTTAATCCCTAAAGGTAAGTGCAAAGAATTTAATTTGGGCCTAATCGATTTTGCAGGGGATATATGTAATTTTAGAAGCCCCAAATGTGATTTATGTAAAATTAATGAATACTGCAATTATTTTAAAACCAACTAATGATTTCTAAATAATGTGCAACTTTTTGACAGTCTGAACTACGAGATTTTTCTAGTTTTTTTAATTATAGTGGCGTATAAATCCATAAATTTTTTAAAATCTGATTCTAACTCTTCTTCAGAAGGCATATTTTTCAATGAATAATATTTTGCAAATATATTACCCGCTTCATAATAATTTCCATACTTAGATTTAACTACTCCTAAATCAATCTCTTTTAATAGATCTTTAGTTAAATTTTGATTTAATTTTTTCCTATACTCACCAGCTCTAAATTTAAGGGTTTCTTGAGTTTTGACTTCTTTGTCTTTGAGATGTTTGTTCGCGTCTAATAATTTTATAGTCCCTTGATTAATAGATAGATAAACACCTTCCATGTCTTCCCTAAATAAATAAACAACATAAAAACCTTTTTGAACTGAATCTGTTATTTTTGAATTTAGAACTGCTACCCAAGGGGAGTATGTCCATTGTCCACGACCAGCTGAACCCGAAAATGTATAATCATCAGGGTTGTTTGTTATATTTTTTAGATAATTCGGAAATTCATTTCTTAAAAAAGCAGCCAGAGGATGGCCAGCAAATTTTTTCTTTTTATCTTCATTAAAATTTTTAAGAACTTGTATAAGATAACTTTTAAGCATGTTTTTTCCCCTTTAAAATGTTAATTAATCTTTATTAATCATGTTATTAAAACTTTCTGATATAGAATGAATACCCAAAACATTGCAATGGTTTTTATGTAAATTTAATCGGAGAATATCTTTGTATCATAAACAGTTTATGGTACTATAATTGGTTTGGCAGTGGGAGATTGCATGGGTCTTGCCCTTGAGTTTACGGATCCTGGAGGCTTCCAGTTAGTAAATGATAATTTAGGTGGGGACCCTTCAATCTGGACCAGGGAATGGATGACTGATACTTTTTATTGAAATTCACTATTATTTGTTCTCTCAATTTTCAAAGTATCATAATACTCCTGTGCCTCTGGCATATCATTAAAACTATGCACTAACTCTTTGTTCTCTTCAACAATTGTCATAACATCATCATAGGTAATATTGAAAAATTCCTTTCTAGTATTTATTTTATTCACTCTTTTATGATCAAATCGGTTATGTAATTCTTTTTCTAACTCAAAAGCTTCTTTACTAAAAATAAATACATGAGTATCGAATTTAAATGGAACTGATGCATTGGATAATTCTCTTACTCTGTCGTGGGGTTCATCTCTTCTTGTTACCCCGATTTTATACACATTTTCTCCAAAGGAACCTATATTGGATAGAATATATACATATCCTGCACCGGTTCGTTTTCTTTTATTGGCTATCTGCTCAATATCATCATTACTTTTTGCTAGAGCCAACTCTAATTCTCTGATTTTAAGTTTTAATTTTTCTTTTTCTTCATCAGATTTACTTTCTCTTAATTCAGCCCCTATTTTATTAATATCAGATTCCAAAATCTTTTTTTGTGCATTGATTTTTTTCTCTTCAGCATCTAACTGTTTTTGAATTTTTCGTTCTTCTCTTTCCTGTTCTCGTGCTTCTCTCAACAGTTCTTTTTCTTCTTGTTTTTTCAATTCATATTCAATGGCAATATCAAGTTCTTGTAGTTTCAAATTCAAATACTGTGGAGTGATTTTTATAACATTTCTTTCATTTAATTTATTTAATGTATCAAATGATTTTTTTATCCTTTTAACAGAACTATCTCTATTTGAAAGCTTTACTTTACTAATCGCTACTTCACTCTCTAAATTAAAAGTTTTAAGTATTTGTTTTATATTAGCATTAGTCATTGCTTTCCCTTTTTGCTTACTATTATCAACAGCCCATTCAGTTCCACATACTGCTGCCGTTTTATTTTTTATTAATTCTTTTTGTTTCTTTCTGATTTCATCCAATTTTTCTTTATATGACACTGCCGTTACAAAATCATATTTGGGTTTATAAAGGCCTACTTCTTGCATTTCAAGTTCATCATCTACCACTATTAATCCTTTCTTTTTCTCTTTTAATGCATTATCAAGATTAACTAATTGGGATTCCTTATCTTTTAATTTGATATCTATTTCTCTTAACTTTCCATCTTCCATCTCCTTTAATTCATTTTCTTTTTCTTTTAATTTAATATCAATTTCTTTTATCTTCTCTTCTTCGATTTCCTTTAATACGCTATCTATATTAGCTAAATCCTCTTTTTTATCCTTTAATTTTTCATCTAATTCTTGTTCTTTTTCTTTTGCCTTTTCTTCCAATTCTACATCAATATTAGCTAATTGGGCTTCCTTATCTTTTAATTTAATATCAATTTCTTTTACCTTTTCATCTTCCATTTCCTTTAATTTGTAATCTATATTAGCTAAATCCCTTTTTTTATCCTTTAATTTTTCATCTAATTCTTGTTCTTTTTGTTTTGCCTTTTCTTCCAATTCTACATCAATATTAGCTAATTGGGCTTCCTTATCTTTTAATTTAATATCAATTTCTTTTACCTTTTCATCTTCCATCTGCTTTAATTTGTAATCTATATTGGCTAATTCCTCTTTTTTATCCTTTAATTTTTCATCTAATTCTTTTTCTCCTTGATTGACTTTTTTGTTTAAGAAATATGTTCCAATTATTATCAATGGAATTCCTAAAAAGATCAAATATAATGTCATTGACAATAGTATACCAAATATTATTAGTATTAATCCCCTATTTTCTCTGATTTTCATTTTTATCTCCTTTTTACTCATTCCCATAATGTCAAGTTACTTAGATTATTGTTTTTCATTACGAATACTTTCCGAAAAAGTTAATAATCTTAGTGATGAACATAAATTCATTTTTATTTATGTTAAATTAGGAGGTTTTTGTGTGAACGATGATTCCAACCAGTTTGTAACATGCACGAATTGCAACGCAAATATTCCCTTAGGGAAGAAATTCTGTACAGAATGCGGTAAAACAGTAGAAGATAATGACAAGGTAAATTCAACTGAAACCAACTTAAATATCTGTTCAAACTGTAATGCCAAAATATCCCCTGAGAAAAAATTCTGCACAAACTGTGGGGAATCATTCGAAGAAAAAACTGAATCAAATAATCCTATCTCTAAAAATTCCATTAAAGTTGATGATACACTTGATTCTTTAAAATCTTCTGGTAAAGGGTTAATGAAGGGTATGGGTGGATTTTTAGATAAAGCAGCAGCCAGTATTGACTCTAGCATTAGTAGTAACAAATCTACCAGAAGTAAAGATGATAATGAACCCGTCAAACAAACGGAAGGAATAGAATCGAGTTCAGGATACCTGGTTTGTGATGGTTGCGGGGGTTACTATGAACTTCAACCTGATGAAAAACCAGATGATTTTAGTGATGAATGCGAATGTGGGGGAAGATTATCCCATCAAAGTTCATTAACTGAATAGGTGATTCAATGGAACAAAAAGAACTTTTATTGCTTAATCCACGCGAATATGAACATCCCTGGGACAAAAAAGCTCTTGACACGTTAAAAAAACAAAAAGGGTTTGATAAACTAGCTAACGAATTTTATAAACATAGTCTCGAAAGAGTTTTAAGAATTCAGTATACAGGTAGTTATTTAAAAGTGACAGATACTCATTTTCCAGACATACAGGAAAAACTTAATCATGTATGTAAAATCTTGAACCTTAGCCAAATACCAGAACTATATATTGAAATGGGATGGGGAATCAAAGGACATGCTGTTGGAACTGAGAAACCCATGATTATTGTTACCAGAAGAGCCATTGATTGGCTATCTAAAAATGAAAATGAATTACTTGGTTTATTAGGTCATAATGTTGGACACATTAAAAGCACCCACATGATGTATCATGATATAGCTAAAGTCCTTCCACTAATCGGTGATTTAATAAGTGGTTCGACCTTAGGTGTTGGGAAAATGATTGCAATGGGGTTGGAGGCTTATTTACTTCAATGGTATCGAATGTCAGAATTAACAGCAGATAGAGCTGGTCTTTTAGCTTGTCAAGATTTTGAATCATATATAAAATTATTGATGAAAAGTGCAGGTTCTCCTAAGACTCATTTCAATACTATTGATACAGAAGAATTCATAAAACAAGCCAGGGAATTTCAAAGCTTTGACTATGATTCTTTAGATAAAGTGGCAAAAGCAGCTACAATTATGTGGCAGACCCATCCTTGGACTGTCTTAAGAGCTTCAGAATTATTGAAATGGGTAGAATCTGGAGATTATGATACAATCTTAGACAAAGATGCATCTGATACTTTCTTATGCTTTAGCTGCGGAGCTGAAATTAAAGTAGATGAAAAATTCTGTGGAGAATGTGGTGTTAGTATATCAACAAGATAAAAAAAAAATTCGTCATATCCAGATTAAATAAGGCTATATTACTGCCATTTTTTTTATCTATATTAAATTTTTAGATCATTCATCTTTAAATCAGGGTATGACTGAAACAGGATAAATAAATGCGTTTATAAACATTAAGCTATTTAAACTGGATACACATTTCATTCAAGTCCTAAATCATTAATCAATACTCATTAACAACTATCATGTAATATTTTAAATAATGTGAGAACATAACATTAGCTTTAAACTAACGGGTGGGGATGAACATATGGAATGTCCTGAATGTGGTCATGAAAACAAGAATAATGTAAAGTTCTGCAAAAAATGTGGTAAAAATCTTAAGAAAAGTTATATAGAACGTTTTAACAGCCAAATAAATCTATTAGCTGTTTTTGCGGGTTTGGCAATTTCTACATTAGTATTGATCTTATGCTCGTTCTTATATGGTTCAATAGCTGTCTCCGGTGCCATCGATCTAACCATTTACATAGGCCTGGTTTTAGTAACCATGGTTTTTGTAGGTGGGATCACCACTGGTATAGTGGGATGTAGTGATTTTGAAAATGGAATGATAAATGGACTGTTCATGAGTTTAATTGCTTTAACAATCCTGGGATTTATCCTTGGCATTATATTATTAATAACAATGGGTATTGCAGCATCAATTGCCAGTGCCCTTAAACCATTTGCCAGTTCAACAGCTTCCCAAACACCATCCTATCTAAACACAGCCACCACCAGTAATTCAAACTCCCTGGAACCTTTATACACCTTCTTAAAAGGAATTATTATAATCATTCTAGTTTTTGTTGGTGGAGCCCTAGGCGGATCCTTTGGAGTGTTCTTAAAAAATGGTATTAAAAAGGCAAGAAACAAGGGGGCTTAAATTTTGAAATGCAAAAAATGTGGCCATGATAATGACTATGATGCCACCTACTGTGAAGAATGTGGTAGTAAATTAACAGGAAAATCAACTCTTAGCCAACCATCAAGCCCAAAAAAAGGTTTAACCTCTACGAATAAGATTTTAATTATTTCTATTGTGGCATTAGTAGCAGTATTGGGAATAATGGCCGGAGTTCTTTTGAAGACACCGAATACCCCAGTGACACCTAACAATACCGTTATTAACGAACCGATATCCACCAATACAGGTTTCCCAGTATCACAAGTACCTAACCTGGCACAGGAAATATCTAAAGTAGGAGTTAGATTTAACACCATCACTTATAACGGGATTACTCTGAACAAGTACCAGTGCCTTTACATATTATCTAAGGGTATTGTGATGATAAACAGTGGTCAAACTGGAAATATTCCTATTGGTAATTATGGGGACCCTGATGGTCCCTATGGAACAGTAACTGCTGCTACCATAATCAAAAGTGATTATGTGGACATGGCTCAAAGAACCTATAATTGGATGGATAATAATGGCATATCACCGAACTATATTGGCATAACTGTAGCCGGACAACCTGATCTGTCCCCAGAAAGTTTATTGAACCTATATGTAAACGTTCTAACACAATACAAATCCACAGGTCAACTACCCAACAGTGTTATTATACCATAATGATCTAAAATGAGTAAATACCTTAAATTATTCATTCTTTTGGTCATGGTGTTTAGTGTAACTGCCATTTCCGCATTTTATCTATACCCGACCCCGAAAGTGAGCTCAGCTACACCCACTTTCAGTAGTGTGGTATTAGGGCAAACCGAATATGGCACAGTTACACGTGAGGGTCCATACGGAAATACCAATTCCCCTAACCGGGTAGTATACATTGTAGGAGTCCACCCTCTAGAATATCAAGCCCATAATGCCATTTTTGAAACTATAAAGAATCAGAATAAATCACTAGAAAACTGCTACTATATCTACCAAATAAACGTAACTCAGGATCAGGATAACTACAATAAGGGAAGGGCCTATGGCCAATCTTTAGCAAATACCTATGTAGTACCAGACATTGAAAAAATGTCCATTAAATTAGTTATTGATGTTCATTCCAATGAAGGTAACTACCAGGAAAAAAGGTTTTTATTTATTCCTCTTGACTCTGAAAAAACTGAAAAAATCGCTGGTGAAATCAAAAATCAGACAAACTGGTTAACCATTTACAGTCCTCCCAACCCAACCAGCCCCTCATATATCACTATACCCCTGATTAAATCAGGAATCCCTTCGATGATATATGAAACATACACCTACGAATCAATTGACCAAACCCAGAAACAAGCTCAGGAAATAACTTCAATTATAGATAATTTAAAGTTTAGCTAAGATACTTTCAACATTCACTTCAACCATTGAAACATTAACCTAGCCATCAAGACCCCTATGAAAAAAGACACATACTTAACGTCCTTTCCATGGAAATACTTGTAGTTCACGTCTACTTAAAAAAATAGAGTAATAAATTGGGGTCCTAACCAGTAGCACTTTCAAAGTATACAAGTGTGGCTTAGTTTGAATGATTAGACCCCTGCACAAAATGTAAAAGGTGGTCCCCTGAACCACCATATCCACTAAAAAAGTTTTTCATTGAACTGGTAACCAGGGGGTAATTATTAATAATCTATTTGTTTTTTTCCGTACTAACTGTAGTGGTAAGTTTAACGTGTTCCACACCATTGAGTCTCATTAGTTGTTCAGTCAGGTCCCGGATCCCATTAGCATCTCCTTTAACCACTATTACTTCCATACAGTTTTTATCACTCATGTGGATGTGCATGGTGGCGTTTATCTCCTCACGGAAACTGTGCTGGATGTCCATAATGTTTCCCAGCACATCGGTGTAGTGGGGGTCGTATATAACTGATACCACACCCACTCGTTCACCTTCTATTTCTTTCATCCACTGATACCTTATTATGTAATCTTTAAGGGCGTCTCTAATCCCATTGGATCGAGAATTATATCCCCTGTCTTTTAATACATCGTCAAATTCGTTCAATAGTTTTTTAGGTAATGACATGCTTATTCTCATCATCTGCCCACCTCGGATTTTTTTTATTATTACTATTATAACTTTTATTAATGTGATAAATATTTCCATTGGTATGCTTAACCATGGGAAACTATTATTCTCAGGGTACTGATTGACAACTAAAAAAATGGTTTTTTGAAATACTCGTGAAAATTAAGCGATTTATATGTTTATTAATAAAACATTAAACTCCCATTTAAGTATATTATTAGATTTATAGTAAATATACAAGGATATTATAGTAAATTTACTATAATTCTTTAAAACCCCATATTTACCATTGAAATAAGTATTATATACTAAAAAGAGCCATAATAATAACATTAATAATCTTTAATGATGTTAGGGGTGAGAAAATGAGGGTTGATTATAAAACTACTATAATAATGTTAATTTTAGCTCTGAGTGTGGTCATGGTATCGGGATGTACCAATCTAGACTATAAAACCTTTGATAAAGCGGGCCTGTCATTGCAGTATCCTGGAAACTGGACTGAGATCAGTGCTCCAGCCACTGACCAACAACTGGCCAACCAATCTGGTTTTAATATCACCGGAGTGTTCATTGATGGTAAATCCATTGACAGTTACAATTTCATCATGGAGATTGCTGTGGCAAACATCACCAACAGCACCCTCACCGCCGCCGCTGACAACCTGAACAATAATTACATAATAAAAGAAGCAACTCAGGCACCATTCGTTAACAGAACAACCCTTAAAAACGGTTACGATGCCATAGTTTACACTTATAATGCCACTGGAGCATCTTCAAACCTTACAGTATTTGCAACCACCTATGTATTCACCAAAGACAATAAAACTGCTTACTACATTATATTCGCAACTCCCAGTAACAATACAGCCGAAAATCAGAAAGTAATACAGAATATCGTGGACTCCATCACCATAAAGTAAGGGTTTCCTTACCCTAATTTACTATTTTTTTTATGAACTTTGTTAATTCACTGCACTTGGAAAAATCGAGAAATTTAAGAGTTCATGAGCTACTTTAAAATTATATATATGGGGCTTTAATAATCAGGCCCACCTGCAAAAAAAGGAGTAATCCCCCTTAGACTACCATATTCACATAAGGAGGGTTTTTCATGAAGCTCTAATCTTGGGGGGTAATGATTTAATTCATTTATTTGTTTTTTTCCGTACTGACGGTTGTGGTTAGTTTAACGTGTTCTACACCTTTGAGTCTCATCAGTTGTTCAGTCAGGTCACGTATTTCATTGGCATCTCCTTTAACCACTATTACTTCCATGCAGTTTTTTTCACTCATGGGGATGTGCATGGTGGCGTTTATCTCCTCACGGAAACTGTGCTGGATGTCCATAATGTTTTCCAGCACATCGGTGGAGTGGGGGTCGTATATAACTGATACCACACCCATTCGTTCACCTTCTATTTCTTTCATCCACTGATACCTTATTATGTAATCTTTAAGGGCGTCTCTGATTCCATTGGATCGAGAATTATATCCCCTGTCTTTTAGTACATCGTCAAATTCGTTTAATAGTTTTTTAGGTAACGACATGCTTATTCTCATCATATGTCCACCTCGGATTATTTGTATTATTATCTATATTATAACATTTATTAATGTAATAAATATTTCCATTGTTATGCATAATTTAGTATAAATTGAGTTTCTCTGTACATATCTATCAACCATAATACTCTGGCTAATCTCCGTAGTATAAATTAAGGATGTAAAAAAAATGTTAAAATCACCATCACAAGGTGCATATACTTCACAACTCTGTTTATGGGTTTGTTTTTACTTTTATCATTAAGTACGGTTTCAGCCGCGGATGGACCTATTTTATATGTGGATGGTGCGGGTGGTAGTGATAGTAATAATGGATCTTCCTTGCTCCAGGCTAAACAAACCATGACCACTGGTTATAGGCCGTCATTTATTTGATTCTTTTCCCAATATAAAACACGTACCCATAATATTCTTTGTATTTATGATATAACTCTGCTTCATATTGCTGATAGGCTATAAAGTCTTCGGCGGATTTATTGCCCTTATACTTTTCCAGTAAAGAATCCTGCATCTGGGGATGCTGAACTTCATAATAATAGGTCCAACAAGATTCAGGAACCACAAAGGTAGCAACGGGAAGATAACCTGCTTTTTCCATTTGAGTAACCTTACTCGATATGGTGTCTATTTCAGGATAAGCTTCCTGCCAAAAGTCCTCAATCTCGGTGGGACGCTCCGGGGTAAACCAGGTATTTTCGGTAACGGCGATATATCCACCGGTTTTAAGAAACTTTCGCCACTTGCTTAATCCACGTTCAAATCCAATGTTATAAATCGCACCTTCCGACCAGATCAGGTCCAGTTCTCCTTCCTTAAAGGGAAGATCTTTCATATCACCAGTGACCCCTTTCACTCTATCCTGGAGATTTAGTTTCTGGGTGTTTTGGTTAAATTGTTGGATAAACTCAGGAAATAAATCAACACCGATAATCTCGCTGGTAGTGTTTTGGGCCAACACCATTGTTTGACCACCGGTTCCGCAACCAATATCGGCAATTTTGGATTCTGCGGTAAGGCCATCTATAAAGCTCAAAGCTTTAAGGGTTACTTCAGGACTTCCAGGTCCTTGCCGTTCTGTCTTTCCAAAATAATCATAAATAATATTCAAGTCAAATTCGTGAATGGTCTGGTTTTCGTTGCTCATAAACTAATCCCCCTAATTTTATTTTATTTTTTGTCAATTTCTCGTGCCCATGCCTTGCATCTGTCGGTCGCGTATAGGTAATGAAGCAGATGGTGGAACTCACATCTACCCCTGAGACTAAATTGGATGGTAATGAAGCAGATGGTGGAACTCACATCTACCCCTGAGACTAAATTGCTTGGTTAATACATTTCCTGTTATTCCTATAAATCCTTTTTAAGATAAATCATATCCACAAGTTGTATGTCCCCCTCGAAAATAGGGTGGTGGTAATTGTCCGTGAAGAAATTCTTTACCCGATGTGACTTTCGAAATCCACAACTTTCATAAAACGACAGGATTGCCGGGGTTTCACCGGTACCCACAAGCATTGTCTGGTAATCTTTTTTGTAGTAATCAGAAATGTAATTTATCAATGCTCTACCGTACCCCTGGCCCTGATATTCCTGGTAGGTTGCTATGTTTTTCAACTCGCAGTTTCTGCTATCTATGGGCACTACCACACAAACACTCCTCAACTCATCATCATATAAAGCAAACAAGTCTCCACCCGTTAAATACTTGTCAATCATATCTTCCTGCTCGTCTGCCAATAACAATAAATCCAGGAACTGTTTCTTGTTTTCCATGATTTTTTCTATTCTCACCATTATTTTTCACCATATCTCTGTTGTTACCTAATTTGTCACGTTTTATTTTCCGCCCGTATCTCACTGTATTACCGCTAAAGATGGCGTTAGGCCTGTAATGGTTTACGAGGTTTGTTTCCATGTTACACCAAAGATGAAGCGGGCAACAAACCTTGAATGCCTACTGTTCCGGTTTTAGAATGACCATATGTCATATATCAGACGTTTTCGATGAAGTTCCTTTAGCATAAGATCCTAAACAATAATGCCATGAAAGGAAAGTTAAGAAGTTATTGGAGTTATTAAAATCATATTTATTAAAATCAACTTAATTTATAAAGCCCCATTTTGTTATTTGATTGGGGCGGCAACCATCGAAGTTCTTTTAAAAGACGACACCATGTGGTCCACACAGAAAACCATGGCAAAACTCTTCGATGTCATCACACCCACCATAAATGAACACTTGAAAAATATATTTCAATCCAGGGAATTATCTGAAAAGTCAACTTTTAGGAATTTCCTAATAGTTCAAAAAGAAGGTAATAGAAATAAATGGAACTTATTCTGATATTTTACTTCCCCAATACTATACTAGAAATATTTTTTTATACAATTATGCTTTCTAATCGAAATATTTATTAACTTATTAATTATTATATAATAGATAATAAGCAAGGAGGGAGTACCATGAGAATAAGTATGACATTACCAGATGAGCTCATTAACGAGCTGGATGAAGTATTGAAAAAAGAAGGATATCAGATACGGTCTGAAGGGATTGCCACGGCCTTAAAGGAGTATGTTGACCACCATAAAACAGGATAATGTCTAAAAACTTATGTATTCACCATAGAAATGAGCAACCACCTCTAGAATGAATGCAAATGACTGGGAAAAATGATCCCACCTTTTTCTTTTCCCAAACCACAATATTCACTCATTTTCATATTTTGTCCTGGAACTTGGAAGAAAGCTTTTATTCCACTTAAAACGATAGGTACAATTCATTTACAGAATTTTCAAGGATAAATTCATAGTTATAAAGATGAATTCAGAGCTATAGTGAATATGGTATAATATTATAGAATTTACTATAATCAAGGATTATTTTATTTTAGTAAAAAATTTAGAGCCTTTATTCCCTGGTTAAAGATCAGACCATACTCCCTTCTGCCAGAAGTCCTTACCGGTCTTACTGCATTTTGCACAGTAATTTTCCCCAATCATAATCATCTCCCCGGCACTGTTTTCATATTCATAAACCGTCCTCTGCACAGTCCACTCCCCACAGAACTGGCAACGCACATTACCAGCTTCACTGGATCTTCTCACATCCACCAGATGATAACCACTCAGATCCAATCCTTTACCTCGGGAACTTTGAATATCTGAAAACCCGGTGGACCCCGAGGATGTGGTCTGGTTATTGGTGGTGGTACTCTGTGGAGTGAAATTACCGGTTAGATTAGTATTATTGGTGGTATTGTTGGTGAGAGGTTCTTTAGTCAAGATTAACATTACCGCAGCAATACCTATAGTGGCAACTAATATAATCCCCACCATTATCAGTATTAGGGTAGTTTTACTCATTCCTGGCGAAAATTTCATTTTATCCACTTTTTTCACATTTAACTAATATCACTTAAATTGGATAAACCATACCTGAACAGGACTACTCCACGGGTATTGGGTTGCACTGCCCTTATCTGGGAGAATAAATTGTTTTGACTCACCGGAGTGGTGTTCTGGTAGGACTGGTAGGTTTGCAGTCCAGCCACTATTTTCCGGGGGTAAAGGATGTTGTATATCCAGGCCCAGTTTTTCAAACCAGTTAAACCATGCGGGTAGTCACCTATATAGAGCATGGGGACGATGTAGTCACATAATGGCACTATCCGATTGTAATACTGGTTGCCATCCCATATTTCCGGTTTCACACATAGGGAGAAGGTCACTCCCTGGGTGGCCTCCCGCATGGCCTTGATCTCCGGTATATAGGAGGGCATATCATAGGTTTCCACATCCAGGTGAACCCCGATATTCATACCCGCCACCTCTGAAGCATACCTAAATCCAGGGAATACCCAGGCATGGGTCTTTATCCCCACTGCATCGGCCCTTTTTTTAGCATCAGGCAGTACTGATGCATAATTATCATTACTAACCCGAACGTATATATCGGTAATTCCCGATTTTTCCAATTCAGTGAAATTGATCTTGGACAGGGGTGTGACACTGGGGTTAATATAGTAACCCACAATAAAACCAGCACCCGAAGGGGGTAAAAGGTACGTGGAGGTTACACTGCTAGTGTAGGGTACTGGGGCTGGTTCGGTGGTAGGGAAAGACTTCACAGAATTTGCTGCGGCCACCACACCAGAAAGTACTAGAGATAGTATTAACACGGATATTATCCATTTGTATTTAATTTTAACCACTTCGGGATGTCTTTGTTATCAGTTAAGTAATTGGATCTTATAATTCTTGATGTTTATTGATTTCGAATATTAAATGAGGATTAAGCCCTTTATTATTGCTCCAATGATAATGGAATAAGTTACATTAATCATGGTCCCTGCTAAATAATATAATGAATTCTTTTTAATATCATCTTCACGGATGATTGTTTTAGCTGCAAATATTATGGCAAGAGCTATATATGCATCAAGGAACATGAAAGTTAGTATCAGAATATTTTCACATTTTCCGATAATAAAACCTGTATCCCATTCTTTTTTATCAGCTATTATTCCTTTTTTTGCAAGAGAAAGAATGAATCTTACAATAATTCCACTGGTAGCCAGTAAAATGAGATAACCAATAAAAATGATAACAATTTTAAGCTCTAATATCATTCCGGTCACTATTTTAAGTCTTTAATGATCTAATCAGTAGTATTAAACGATCTAATCAGCTCTCTTTCTATTTTTTTAATTTCCTTCCAGTTAGAAGATTTAAGATGATATGAAACAGACTGCTGAGATATTCCCAGTTCGCGTGCCACTTTTTTCTGGTCACCCCATCTCTCATAGGCTTGTATAATCTCTAACTTAGTGGGCGACCATCGGCTCTTAATTAGATAAATGAGATTTATATTATTGGATATAAGCACATCCATTACTTTATTACTGGTGTGCATGTTAAATATTAATTTTTCCTTTTTTAAGTCAACTATTAATTGAGATGCCTGGTGGAAGGCAGGACCATCCATCTGGGAAATATCTTTAGTTCCTAAACCTGTATCTATTTCACCATAAACCAGGACAAACCGGATTTTTACAGGGAATAAATCTTGAAAAATCTCATCGATTATATTATAAAGTGGTGCTAGGTTTCCTAAAAGACAACCAATCTCATCGGAACCCTTTATAATCTTCATTTTAGCTATCAGATCGTTCCCATAAGCTTCATTAATATTATTACAAGAATTTATAAGTCTTTTCTGAAATTTAGCTCTGTCTTTAATCTTTTTGGATGAAATTATATCTCCCAGTAACACATATCCCCTAGTCATAGTTTTTCTTATGATTCTCCACCCATATAAAATACAAGTATATTTTCAGTATATTTAAATACAAAAATATAATTTGATTTTTATAGAAATATGTCTACAGTATCCAGTACCATTAAATATATACTAAGAATAATACCAACTAATCAATAACGTATGATAACATTTATGGGGGATTATAATGGTGAAATTCTTACACACTGCCGACTGGCATCTGGGGTTAAAATACAAACAATTAGGGGATAAAGCTCAACAATCAAGGGATATAAGGTTAAAAACCGCCCAAAAAATTCTAACAACTGCCAGGGAAAATGATGTTGATTTTATTTTAATTGCCGGGGACCTCCTGGACAGTAACCAGGTGGACCGTAACTTAGTGGGAGAAGTTAGCCAGATGTTCCAAGAAGTATCCCCCATCCCGGTTTACCTACTTCCCGGTAACCACGACCCTCTCACCAGGGACTCCCTATACCATGATCCAGTATGGGAAAGTGTGGATAACCTGACCATCTTCCAGGAGAACAAACCAGTAGTTACTGGTAACTGCACCCTCTACCCCTGCCCAATAACCCAGAAACAATCCCGGGAAGACCCCACAGAGTGGATTAACACTCCAGATGAATCCAACCAGATAACCATTGGGGTGGCCCATGGCAACCTCCAGGTAGGCTTCATTGAGGATGCAAACTTCCCCATCCACCCGGAGAGAACCCAGATATCAGGATTGGACTACCTGGCCCTGGGTGAATGGCACTCCCTCTTCCAGCACCCAGATAGGGAGGGGATTAACCGGACCGTGTACCCGGGAACCCCGGAAACCACCAAGTTCGGTGAAGACCAGAGTGGCCAGACCCTGCTGGTGGAGATTGATGCACCAGGCAGCGCCCCCAGGATAACCCCTATAAGGGTGGGTGCTCTCATCTGGCAGAAACGTGAAGAAGAGATCACCGGTCTTCCTGATGCCCAGTACCTGGAAGCAGAACTTAAAAGCATCCCCCAACCCGAAAATCAAGTTATCTATCTCCAACTCAGGGGAGTGACTGACCAGGAAACCATCAGTTACCTTTCCCAGTTAGAGGATCATTACCGTGATTATTTTTTTAAACTCCAGGTTTCCCGGGATGAAATGTACCTTAAACCCAACCTCCTGGAACTCAAGGCCCTACTACCTGAGGGGGCGGTGGTTAACCAGACCTTCGAGGCCCTTACCGCACTGATGAAAACCCAGCCTGAAATCCAGGACTACGCTGATATCAGCAGCCAGCGCACCCAGGAGATATTCAACCAGCTCCGGGAACAGGACCTAGTGGAGGGTTTATCCCCAGAAGTCCTTAACCGGGCCTTTCTTTTAATGTACCAGATGATCAAGGAGGCATCACCATGAAACTGGAAACTATCCGCCTGGAAAACTGGAAAAAATTCACCGAACCCCGGGAAATCCAGCTAGAGGACGGTTTGAATATCCTCCACGGTGCCAATGAAAGTGGTAAAACCACCCTTATGGACTCCCTGATCACTACCTTCTACTCCAAGCACACCAGTAGTTCGGCCCGTATCAAATCCCTTAAACCATGGGGAACATCACTCCAACCAAGATCCACCATAACCTTCACCAAAAACGGGGAAAGATACCGGATCAGCAAAGGATTCCAGGAAAAACGTAGCATCCTGGAAAAAATGGATGGAAACAATTGGAAGAAGATCGCCGAAGGTGACCGTGCTGATAAGGAACTGATCCAACTGGTAGGTGGCGCATTACCCAGTAGGGGTGACACCCGACCAGAGCAGTGGGGTTTGGGACAGACCCTGTGGATGGTTCAGGGAAAACCAATCATCAGTGATAACCTGAATGATGAAACCCTTTCATCCCTGCAGGCCATGGTGGGTGCCACCATTGAATCTGACACCGAAAAAATAGTACTAACCAGTATTCACTCCCGTTTTTTAGAAATCTACACCGAGAAAACCAGGACCCTGAAAAAGGGCAGCCAGCTGAAAAAAGTCCAAGACGAGATTAACAAGCTGCAGGGGGAACTGTCACAGTCCCAACTCCAAAACACTAAAAGGGATGAATTGATCCGTCAAATTGAAGATACTGATTTCCTACTCAACCGGAACCAGGCCAACTTGCAGGCCGCTACTGGGGAACGTAATAAACTTGCCAGGGAAGTGGAAGCTGCCCAGGAACACCAGAATAATCGGGAAGAACTGGAACGGGAGATAAAGGAAATTAACACCGATTTTAAAACCCTTACCCAGAAAATTGGGGACATCGTTGATAGTTACCTGGAAATTGACCAGGTAACTAAAGAAAAGGATGAAATGGAAGTTTTACTGAATCCCCTGGTGAATGATCTGGATAATCTCCAGGAGAAGATTCAGGCCAAAAAGAACAGACTGAGTGTAATCACCCAGAAGATGGACCAGGCCAATGGGGAGAAGAGTATTGTGGGTATTGCCCACACCACGGTAATGGATGAACAGGCCTTGGAATCTCTTAAACAACGCTTCCAGGAAATAGATGACTTATACCAGGATCTGTACCGGGCCCAGGAAGAATTAAGCACCATCATCGCCCCCACAACTAATCAGATGGAGGAGATTGAAAAACTCCGAAAAGATATTGATAAAACCCTGATCAGCCTGGAGGCCATGGGCCTGGTTTTAAATATTTCACCGGAAGTGGAGATGTCTGGTGAAATAATCATGGACAGTGAAAGCACTCCCTTCTCCCTGGGAGAAGATGAATCATTTTCCTGGACTGCCAATCAATCCCTGAAGATAAAAATTGATCAATTAGGGGAATTGGAGGTTAATAGTGGCAGTGAAGATGTCCGGGTAATGAAGGAAGAACTGGAGAAAATGGAACATCTTTACCAGGAACTGGTAGCTCCCTTTGGTAGTGAGGATATTGATGAATTGAAAAGTTTAATCATCAGTAAAAAAGCCAAAGAAGATGATATAAAGAGAATTGAATCCGAATTGTCTAAAAAAACAGAGAAGAACAGGGAGGAACTTCAACAGGAGATCCTTGAATATGAAAATAGGATCAATCTCAAGTGGAGTAAAATCCCGGATGATTCTCCCTACTCAGAATGTGAAAGTAGGGATAAAGCACAGGTAAGGGAGGAGCTTTCCCGTAAAATCATCCAGCTGGAAGAGGAATTAAAAACCTTGGGCCAGGAAAGGGACCAGTTTAATGAAGAAATTGAAGTTGATAGAACACTGGTTCAGGAACTGGAAAAAAACATCCACCAGTATAAAACTGATATCCATGGTAAATCCCAGATCCTGGACCAGATCAAGAAAGTTTTGAAACGTTTAGAATCGGATGGCATCAGCCAGGAAAAAAGACAACAACAACTAAACCAGTTATCAGTAACACTTGACCAGAAAAAGAGGGCCTGGCAGGTTTACCAGGATGAAATAGATGAAAAGGAAAAACAACCCCTCGGTGCATATGAAGGACTTAAAAACAAGGTGAAAAGACTGGAAGAGGAGATTCAAAATCAGAAAATTAAAATGGCTCGTTGGGATAGCGAGCTCCAGATCTTGATGAATCAATCCCAGGATACCAACCTTATTGAGGAGAAACTGGAACAACTCAAGAATAGAGAACGTGAACTGGAAACCGAAGCCCAGGCCCTGAAACTGTTATTTGATTTAACCAGTTTCTACCGTGAGAATACCATCAGTGAACTCTCAGAACCAATCCGTCAACAGGTCACTGGTGATCTGGAGAAACTTTTAGGACCCAAATACTGTTTGAACTTTAGTAGAGAGATGAAACCGGATTCTATTGAGGTTTGTGGGGAGGAGGCACCCCTTGATCTTTTATCCTTCGGTACCCAGGAACAGGTTTGGTGTTTGTTCCGGTTGGCACTGGGGAATATTTTAAGCGGTGATGAGCAGCAGTTGGTGGTTTTGGATGATCCCCTGGTGAACACTGACCCGGTAAGGATGCACCATGCCCTGGAGATACTGGAGGAGAATGCTAAAAACATGCAGATAATCGTGGTAACCTGTGATGGGGATAAATACAACTCAGTGGTTAATGCTAATTTTATTTCTATGGATTAACCATTTTTAGAATAAATAATAAGATCATTTATAAGCTTTTTTAAGGGGTTACTTATTGAATAATTTTCTCCCCAAAACAATTTTATGTTAAATATGATCCTATAATACTACATGGATATTATTTTAGAACTTGGTAATGGGGAGTTATCAATTGATTTTATGGGAAACATACCAGGACATTGTTACTGAACACTTAAACCGCCGGATAAGCGCAGAAGACAACCCGGACCAGAACCAGGCCATAAGTGCACCCCTCACCCGATCCCAGTTTCTGGTGGCAGGACCGGGTAGTGGTAAAACCACGGTCATGGTTTTGAAGATACTGAAATTCATTTACGTGGATGATGTTCACCCTTCATCCATATTAGCCACAACCTTCACCAGAAAGGCAGCTACCGAGTTACGTTCCAGAATCCTTTCATGGGGAGATGAAATAAGACAAGTACTCCTGGAGGATGCAGAATACGAGGACCTGCATGTGGATCTAAGGGGGTTAGACTTCAACCAGATCATAACTGGAACCCTGGACAGCATCTCCGAGGATGTGCTTAGAACCCACCGTGACCCTGGAGCACCGCCGCCAGTGGTGATTGAAGAGTTCGTGGCCAGTGGATTGATGCTCAGAATCGGATTATTTGATGGTGATAAACACCACAATGAGGACCTACGGGAGTATCTTAAAAAATTAAGGGGCACCAGTTGGGGGCTTAACACTCCAGAAATGGCACGCAACCTCCTGGAGATAAAGGACCGATTATATTATGACCAGGTATACTGGAACCAGCTCCTGGAAAACAAGGATGATCCTGGTTTTCTCCTGGCCCTGGAATCCGTGGCCTACTACACCCAGTACTTGCGGGATAACCTGCTCTATGATTTTGCCTCCCTGGAGGCTGAATTCCTGGACCAGATCATCAGGGGAAAACTGGACAAATTCACCAAATCCCTAAAAATGGTACTGGTGGATGAATACCAGGACACCAACCTTCTCCAGGAAAGGATATACTTCCAGCTGGCTAAACATGCCCGGGATAATGGTGGTAGCCTTACGGTGGTGGGAGATGATGACCAGTCCCTGTACCGCTTCCGGGGAGCTACTGTGGATTTATTCACCAACTACCAAATCAGGATAACTGAAAAACTGAATATAACCCCACAGCTCATCTACCTGAAACAGAATTACCGGTCCACCCCGACTATTGTCCAAATTTGCAACCAGTTCTGCCAGTTAGACCCCAGCTTCCAGCCGGCCAGGGTAAGGGGAAAACCACCCATTGAAGCTAGTAGGAAAGATGATCACATTGACTTCCCGGTACTGGGACTCTTCCGTGGTGATCTACCCACCCTGGCCAGTGATCTATCCCAGTTCATCCACAAAGTATTAAACGATGGGTACACCTTCTCCCATAACCAAAAAAATTACATTATTCAGGCTGATCCTGAGGAAGGGAGTCCTGCTGATCTATCAGTGCTCATGAGTTCACCCCTGGAATTATCCAGTAGTGGTAAACCCAGGTTACCTTTACTTTTAAGGAAAAATCTCCAGAATTATGGTCTTAATGTTTTCAATCCCCGGGGAAGTGACCTGGAAAGAGCCTGGCAAACCGCCCTGCTCTGCGGGTTGATCATGGAATGTATTGACCCCCAGTGCCAGGTACAGGATACCATTGAGAAGTTACCCAGCCAGGCAAAACATAACTTCATAGTATGGCGAAATAAAGCCCGGGAATACTGGGAAGAAGACCCGGAACCAGTTCAGCCATTATCCCTTAAACAATTTGTTAATGCCTGGCAGAACAGAACCCCCATTGGTAGGAGTAAATGGAAGAGCAATGTACCCCTGATTGAACTGGCCTATCAACTGGTTACCTGGATACCCCACCTCAAGGATGATGTGGAGAGTCTGGTGTACCTGGAGGCGGTGACCCGTACCATGTCCCAGACTGGTATCTTCAACAGTTTCGGGGGTGAAATACTCCATGACCAGGATGAAGAACTGAACCAGGCCTCGGTGAGGGAGGCCATCTGGAACATAATGGTGCCTTTAGCCACTGGCGCCATAGAAGTGGATGAAGGACTGCTGGAAACTCTTCCGGATGATCGGATTAACATTATGAGCATCCACCAGGCCAAGGGACTGGAATTTCCCCTGGTTATTGTTGATGTGGGATCTGATTTTTCCAAAAATTACACTGCCCAGGAATTCAAGCGATTCCCCCGTGAGGGTGGGAAACCCTGCAACATGGAGGATGAACTTAGAACCTGCTCACCACTTGAGGAACCAGATAGAACATCACGTGACCGGGCCTTCGATGACCTGATAAGACAGTACTTTGTAGCCTTCAGCCGCCCCCAGGATGTTCTTTTACTAGTGGGATTAGAGAGTGTCAAGGATGGTTACCATACCAAACAGGGCCCGCGAAGAATTGCAAACGTGGCCACCGGCTGGTCCAGGGATGGTAAATGGCACTGGCCACGACTGGAAAATATAAAACATGTCTAAAAAAAAGGTGTATTACATGTCTTTATCTGTACGCAGTAAACCCTATATTATACCAGAATACAGTCTCACCGGAGACCTCTTATCGTATTTAACCTGCCCCTTACAGTACCGTTACCAGAACAAGGCCACCCTACCCCCATCCATGCCCGTGCAGTTATGGTTCGGTAACTTCATCCACGGGGTTATGGAGGAGGCTTACCTACGCTGGGATGAACACCACTGGAAAGACTTCCCCTGGGACTGGGAAACCCAGATCAGACCCGTGGAACTGGAGATCAATAAGAGAATGAGGTCCAGGGGACTGAACCCCCCACCAAACCTGTTCTGTGCCTTTGAAGATGAAAGTGATAACCCCGGACTCTGCCCAGACCATCATCATCCCCATAAACTGGTGGCTAGCATCCGGGCGGAGAAGGCTATAAACACATGGGGGCCCCATCTGTTCCCATTGATTGATGATGCCGAGGTGAGGCTTAAGGGTATAAGGGACATGCCCCATTACCAGAAGGGTGTCAGCCGATCCAATTATTACGGGGTCACCGGTATTGTGGATGTTTTAAGCTCGGTGCAGCTGGAGGAAGCCACCCTTGATAATCTCATAATAAAGTATCTACACCGTAACCCTGAGTTTAAAAGGAAGATCCAGGAACTGGACTCCTATGAGATCATAGTGGATTATAAAGGTATGAACCGGCCAGTTCCTGGTTCTCCATCATGGTTACATCACCAGTGGCAGGTGCAGACTTATGCCTGGCTCCGTTCCCTGCAACCCGATGCTCAACCAGTACTGGTGGGTATACTCTTCTACATCAACGAACTCCACCGATTTAAAAAGGACCTGGAGGAACTTAAAGGGGAAGTTATAAACCAACAGACCGATGTAATGCCGGGTGATCGAGATCTGGAATTACTCATGAACTGGAAATCCAGAACTATTCCGCCTGATCTATCTAAATCCTATCAGAACCTGCGTTCAATAAGGATAATACCCATTGAAGCTGATTCGTTACAGGAATCTTTAAATGCTTTTGATAGTGTGGTGGGGGATATTGAGGATAACATTACCCGAGAAGTGGCTGGTTGTGGTATTCAAAAATCCTGGAATCCCCAACCAGAACGTAGAACCTGTGATGCCTGTGACTTTAGAACATTTTGTTCCAATCCAACAGGGGGAAGCAAGCCTACGGTACCTTAAATATATTTTTTAACCCCTATGGGCCCTAATTATTATTTAAAAAATATTGTTATTACTGATAAATATCAATATAACAGACCAGTGAATTAATCCTCTAAATTAAATTTATGGACTGGAAACAATTTTTGTTAATCACCAAAAGAATAATTTTTTATATAAAAATTAATAATAAGATTTAAAAAAAAGGTGGAATTAATCACCATCTCCTATTCAAGATTTATTTTTACCTTTACCACCACTAGAAGTGGTAGTAGTGGTGGTTGTGTCCTGAACAACCCCGGTTGTGTCGTAGGTAACATCACTGGATGTGCTTTGAACACTGCTAGTGGATTTGTTAAGTGAATCCTGGTACTGGTTGCTGGTACTGTTGTTACTGGAGATACCATTCAGTTTAGATGTATCATCCCCATCCACTGAACTTAAATACTGTCCGGAAACCACGGCCATGCTAATCACTATCACCACTACCAGGATGGAGACTGGTTTTTTAAACACCTTAAAGTTTTTCACCCCAAATAGAACACGGAACATGTTCCTGAAGGGCTTTCGGTAAAGATGCAGGTGTATTATGGTTCCAATAACCATAAGAATCGATAATTCCACATGCCAGAAAGTCACTGAAGGGTTTAAAGCTGTTTTAATACTCAGATTTATGAATAATATCAGCAATATACCGGTAATTCCACTCCCAGCCATTCCCACGGTGATGAGAAGGTTCCAGATCCTGCGGTGTTTCTGCCGGCTGAGTATTCCTTTGCTGAATAGGAAATGGGTTATAAGGTACAGTCCAATGATCAGCATACTCACCGGTATGGTGAAATACTGGGGTTCATCAGGTAGGCTACCGTTATCTATACTGTTTCCCTGATCAGCCACTGCACTGGCATTGGTATCAGAACTATTATTAACTGATCCTGATGAAACACTGGATGTGTCAGTTGGATCCTGTGAAGCTGATGAAGAACTGTCACTATTATCGTAGGATGTGCTTTCAGCACTGGAACTGGAAGTAGTGGGCTGTCCTAGGTCACATATACCATCCCCGCCTGAATCCACGTATCTGGGGCACTGACCAGGGGCGGTGCAGGTTAAACCATAGGGACAGCTAAGAGCACATGCCCCGGACATGGTAGCCCCGGCAATAAGGGGGATGGAAGTGAGGGCGGTGATTAACTTTTCCTTAAGTTTTATTTTTAGACCTCCTTTTTGCCGCCAGGAACATGGTTCTGGCTGACTTCCAGTAAGTGTGAACGTGGAAAATAGTGACCAGGGCCAGGGTCACCCCTAATTCAACATGCCAGTACAGTAAAGGCTGATTAATTGGCATTTTAATGCCCAGTTCCATGAATATAAGGAGAAGGAAACCCGCCCCTCCAGATATAATGAAGGCCAATAGAATGATCAGGTTCCACACGTTGATGTGGATTGATCTTTTGATTATATCCATCTTGTAAAGACTGTAAGTCAATGCATACCCTCCAATAAAGGGTATGGCTGGTAATATTATATCATAACCCATTTTAGAATTACTCCACTATTGTTTTAGATAAATTAGAAAATCAGGGCCCTATAATATAGGAATTTTCCCTTTAATAATGTTACCCGAACTGTTTGTCTATTTACGAACAGTTCGGTTCAAGCCCTTTTTAAGGCTCTGTTTATTAAATAAAGCCTTTACCTTAAAAATAGTTATACCAAGTTTACACCCAAATCTTTACCAGATGTTATCCCGCTTAAATCAAGGTTTTAATCTGTTAAGAGGATTAGATCTTTTGGCAATTATACCAATTATATTCCCAGATTAACTAAAAAAAGCAAAAATTTAAATTAAGTATCACATAATTTTATTTAAAGGATTCATAAATGTATAGAGGGGTTCTCCATGTATTTTTTAGCCGGATTAACATTAGTGACCATTGGATGGACAATTCAGTTTTACAAAACCGTAGTTTTAAAGGATAAATCTATTAATCCCTACTTCCTAGTACTGTATTTCATTGGGGTTCTTTTCCTGGTAATTGGCAACCTCCTTGCCGGGGACATGGTTAGTTTCCTTTTAAATCTGGTAAGTGCAGTCTTGCCCTTAATGATACTTTTAACCATAATTAGGAACTAATCTGAATTTATTTTAATCACACCAAACCAGTAGAATCAATTGAAGGAATTAGGATGAGTTATGGAAACATTACATCCTGAAACTCCTACGTTGCCGGTAACTGGACATACCAGGTATATCACCAGGGTGATCCCTAAAAAGTGCGATGTGTATCACTTGTTCCTGATAAGTTAAGGATGAACCCAGTATTCCCGGACCTTCCAGACGATGATCCCAACCATAACCCACGGATTTATGCTTTTCATCAATGGATAAGCGTGCTTCATCCAGGAATGATTTAGCTTTATCCAGACCATTGAATCCATCTTCACCTTCCCCCTCCATAAGTAACGCTTCCAGAGCATAGCTTTTAAGGAGTTTACGGTGCAGGGTGAGGTAGGCGATACTGCTGGATAGTATATCCAGGCCCATCACATCTCCATTAAACATTACCAGAAGTCCCATTTGCCCTTCCTGAACAGGGAATGAGGGAAGGTACTCCTCCAGATCCTCCTCCCTGGATTGGTAAACATCCTGCATGGCCCGGGTACTACTCTTTACACGTGACTTGCGACTTATTTCATCTATTTCCTCCCACACCAGCCTCTGGTCCGAGCGAAATTCACCCTGATTTTTAAGTGATTGATTCACTGAGGCTGATTTATGCCGGCGAACCCGGTATGATGCCACGTTTCCAGATTCTGTGAATTCCAAGGAGTTGTAACTCCATCTTCCCTGTTCAGTGCAGCTAACTGGAATAACAGTTTCTGAGTTCTCTTTAAGCAGTATGGTGGTATTTAACACCCGATTCTGTTTGGCACCAGCCAGTTCCTCCCCATCCAACAGTAGAACCGGGACACTGGCCTGGTTTATTACCTTTAATTCTGGCACTGACCCGTAATTATCCAGTTCAGTTATCTTTAAAAGACCAGTACCCATTGCTTCGGTTAGGGTGATGTACAATGTATCGTCACCACCGTTGTAGAGGGGGAAAACTGACATGCCTTTATGTTCCTGGATTTCCCCTAGCTCCAGGTGGTATAAGTGATCAGCAATTAATTCATCCAATTAAAACATCCTCCTTCTACTTTTTATCCCCTTCTTCCAGTGCGCATTGTATTATATGTTTTAAAACTTTGTGGTTCACTGGTTTTTTCAAGAGGGCATAGGGGACTGTTTCCATTGCTTTTTGGGTTATAACCTTATCATCCAGGCCAGTGACATAAATAATTGGAATATTCAATTCCCTAATCCGGTGGGCAACCTCTATCCCATCTAGCTCCCCTTTAACACCAATGTCCATTAATATGAGGTCAGGTTTTCTCTGGAATGACTCCTCCACTGCATCTTCCCCTGAAAAAACCAGAGGATCCACAGTGTAACCCCAGGACTCCAATTTATTCTGAAGACCAAGAGCAATGATCCCGTCATCTTCCACCACCATTATCCTAAAATTAACCACGATTATATCCCTCCCGCTGATAGTTCATTTAAAAAAAAGTAATTTAAAGAAAATATTTTTGTGTGGGATTATCACACAGGTATGGTCTGGTTGAAAATATTTCCTTTATCACTTCCACCTGAGAAACTAGAATCATATAGCAAAACCTGAACTTTGGCAGGCGTACCTTTCTGGTATAATGATGCTGTACCTCTGGCTTTAATTGTTTGACCGGCTTTGGCATCATTTATATTCCAAGCCAGGGGACTACGTTCTATAACTGCACCGCTTGCATCGTACCATACCAGTACCATTTCCAGGTAACTGGTATCCTGTTTAGGTACAATGTCACATGTCACATAATACATCCCATAACCTTCACTGGAGACTTTTAAATTCGTGACATTGATAGAATTCTTGTTCCCAGAGCTTGTACAACCACTAATGACTACTACGGCAAGTATAGCCAAAATACCTAATATTAAAGCCTTTTTCTTCATTATATTCCTCCTATTTTCATAATTATTTTCTGAATATGGCCACTAAACCCGCAATTAAGAGCAAGATAAAACCCAAAACTCCGAAGAATGATATACTAATCAAAAGCCAGATAGAGCTAATTATTTGGATTATTCCTCCCCATTTATGATTACGTGTTACGTATATTGACCCAACTATCCCCACTACTGATGCTAAAATGGCACTGAATCCCAATTCAGGGATAAACAGTAAAGCGAAAATTCCGCCAAATAAACCGAATATTCCGCCTGCAATGCCTAAAGCCAGTTCAATGGACCTCGATCTTTCTTCTGATAAATTTTGTTTATTTGTTTCGTTTACAACATCTTCACCCATAGTAAAAATCTCCGATATATTTAACCTTACCACAGTGGTACATATCATTCATATTGCCATTATTCTATATAAATGTTAATGTTTATCATTAACAAAATAGTTATAATACCAACAACACCATAGTGAACCAGCTAAGTATAATGTGAAAAAGGTCAGTGTATAATCAAATTCAAGAGAGAACATCAAAACACTAATATAGAGGTTAAAGGAGAATTAAATGTAATAATCCATAAGAAACCTTAACAAACACTACCTGTGGTAAAATGAAAAACACTTTAATATCAACAATTTATTCCCTGGAACCGGTAATGGCCTGCATTACCCAGTTCTCCCCCAATAAGATCATACTACTCCGGGAGGAGAATCCTCCTGATAAGATCATGGAAGCAGAGCGTATGCTACAGGAAACTGTGGGCAAAGTCCTGGAAATCATCTCCATACCCACCAGTGTCTACAATGTGGTGATCATTGCCCGTGACACTGCCGAGATCATTGAAGAAGAACACGCCCATGGACACAATATCGTGGTGAACATCAGTGGAGGTAGAAAACCACAGGCACTGGGGGCTCTTTTTGGAAGTTACTCCCGCCACAATATGGTGGAAAAAATCGTCTACATCACCGAGGAAGATAAAAACATAATCGACCTACCTATCCTCAACTTCGGAATATCCAAAACCAAAAGGATCATCCTGGAGGAACTGTATGCTGGGGAAAACAACGTCAAAAACCTTTCCATCAAAATAGGCATAAGCCGGGGAATGACCTACAACCACATCCGAGAACTCAGAGAAATGGGACTTATAGATCCTAAAGCATTCAAAATCACCAGTGCCGGTGAACTGGCCATAATCTAGTTTAAACACCCTACACAATCAAATTTATTTTATACCCTACACCTATAAGGATAATGGATAATTAACTTTAACCAGTTTTAATTAAGTATAAAATTACTATAATTTATCTTTATTTTTAATTGTTCGTAATAATTGGATTTGGAATATTCTTAAAAAAGCTAACTTTAATAATGTAATCATTATAGGTGATCTGTTAATCACTTACCAAGTCCTGCTAATTCATCACCAAAAACAACCCCCAGATACCATCATCAACAATTTTAAATCAAAATAAAGTGAAATATATCCTTAATGGATATAAACAGGGATTAGGGAGGAAAATTTAACATGCTGAAAAAAATGGAAATAGGTTTACTGGTTCTATTCGTGTGCATGGTGGTAGCTGTATCTGGATGTATGTCATCATCAGTGAAAGTGGTTGTTGACTATCCCGGTAGCTGGAATGGTACGCTCAAAACCGATGCTGGAACCCGAAATATTGAAGGCACCGGCAACCAAACCATCGATCTGGGTAGTATGACTGGTAGTTTATATGTGAAGGTGGAAAAAAAGGATAAAGGATCCAATAATACCATATCAGTGTCGGCAGTAAAAGGAGATAAAACCGTTAACACCATGAATTCATCCACCCAGTACGGAGAACTGGATGATGCTATACTGAGCATTTATTTAACACCTTAATTAAGAAAAGTCCAACGGGAAATTTCTCGGTTTCTAAGGTAACTTAGGGAGGTGTTAATAATAACACCCAATTTTTTTTATTAGCTTTATTAAATCTGTATCCTTATAATTATCAAAACAAAACATCATAACACTATTCATTTTTAGAATATGGAATACTCCCAGAATAGGGGATACTCCCATTTTATTAGGAACATAATATCATCTACCAGTTAGCAAGTAATATTTAATCCTATTTGATGACGTGATAGACCTGGAACAGATGAAAAAGAACTTGAAAAATAAGAATAAAACCAAGTCTATTAAGTATCACAGTAATTTGGAAAAATAGATCATCGTTCCTAGTTTTTAATTTTCCTGGTTTATTTTAATGGTTTTTAGTTGCTCGGAACGATTTTTAAGACCAAATGTCAGGAGGAACATTATAACAGCCAGGAATCCAATCACAATATATGCTGACTGGTAACCAGCTAATTCACCCCCCTGTGAACCAATGACTGCACCAATAAGTGCACCGCCCACCAGCTGCCCAGCACTGGCATTGAAGTTTATAAGAGCCTGTCCAGCACCACGTTTATCTGGTGGACTCTCACCCAGCATGATATAACGGAGGGGTGAGCCCAGCACAGCTCCCAAACCAAGACCGATCACCACTCCAGAAACTATGAACATATAGAAACTACTGGCAGAGAAACTTAGTAAAAAGAGACCCATTGCCAGGATAAAAATACCAACCAGCATCACTATTTTTGTACCGAACTTATCCAGTAATCTTCCAATAATAGGGGCACTCACTCCCAGGGCTAAGACCAGGGGTATGACCATTAAACTAGCAATGGAAGTAGTCAGAGATAGGGCAACCACTGCCAGGGAAGGCATAAATACGATGGCGGTTTGACAAAAACCAGTTCCAATGGCAATACTGGTAGCTAGTTTAACCTCAAAGCTCCGGTATAAATCAATCTGGATAACCGGGTCCACTGCTTTTCTCTCCACCTTCACCAGGACCGGTAATAAAATTACAGACAGAACCAGGAACGGCCATACATAGACTGATGATAGGCTGGTGATGAAATTATTGGTATCAATTTGATTAACACCCAATGCCAGAGCACCTACCAAAACCGCGAATACAAAGGTACCCCACCAGTCAAAACTGACATCTCTCTTTCCCTTAGTCTGGGGTAATATGTAAAAGCTCAGAGCAATTACCACTGCCGCTATGGGTAAATTAATGATGAACAACCATTTCCAACCATAAGTAAGGAGTAATGCACCTAGGATAGGTCCAAGTATTCCTGATAAACCCCAGACTGATCCAATGATCCCCAGTGCACCTCCCCTCTTTTCTGGAGGGAAAGTATCTCCAATGAATGCACTGGCCACTGGAAAAATTCCTCCTGCCCCGAATCCCTGAATAGCCCTACCCATAAGAACTTGTTCAAATGACACTGCAGTTATGGTAATGGCTGATCCCAGGGCGAAAATAAAGATGTCCAGGACATATATACTCCTCCTACCATAAATATCGGATAATTTAGCCATTAAAGGCGTTCCTATCATGTAAAACAGGATGTATATGGCGAATATCCATGAAACAAGACGCTCATTTACGCTGAATTGTCCCTGGATTGCGGGTAACGCTGGACCCACGATTCCTATATCCAGGGATCCCATGAAAACCCCAATGAAAATTAGTATCAGAATCCTATTTCGATGCCTATTATCCATGATCATAATTTTTTATTACCTTAGTTTAAAAGCATATCTCTCATGGTGGAGGGTAGTAACATTATTCAAGAGTGTTAACCAATAATTCAATAGAGGTTTATTCTTCAAGTTTAAATTTAAACTCAAGTTATAAAACAGGGGAAAATGGGAGTATATGAGCCAAAAACAGTTATCTAAATACCTTGATCAGCGACTTATTAAGCGCCTGCGAATCTACACCCTGGTAATGGTGTTAATGTTACTGGTAATAATATACGATGTCTTAACCGGCACATTCAGTATTTCATGGGCCCTGGGAGGAATACTTATTGGTCTGGGCATTGGCACACTGGTAAGTCGCATGTATCGTTTAAGCTGGGATGAAGAGACCAGTAATGTTATTGGCCAGATCGACTGGATTGGAGCCATAATCCTGATCTGCTACCTGATCTTCGTATTTACCAGAACCCATTATCTCGCCTACTGGGTGCAGGGGCCGCCATTATTGGGGCTGGTGTTCAGTTTAACTGCTGGTACCATGCTGGGACGGGTGATGAGTACTGAGCGAGGTATAAAAAGGATCCTGAGAACCTGGAACATTTTGGGAGATGAACATTTATAACTCATCCAACCCTCACTAATCTTAATAGAATTTGATAAAAATCTGAAGGTAAGAAAATCTGAAGATAATAATATGAAATTTTGAAATATAATTGAAAAATAATATAAACGAATATCTAAAATTGCGAGGAAATCAAGAATTAAATTCAAGGGAATCTAGAAGGAAATTATTGGAAGTATTAAAATATTTTAGAGTACCATTATAAAAAGGGGGTTCAGATTAAATGTTGGATTTTGGTTTAACTGAAGATGTAAATAGGGAAGATTACAATACCAAATTTTTAAATGAACTCAGCCCGGGCGAGAATATAACTGGTGAGATTGTGGTTGGGGAGTTCCAAAAAGTGCCCATGGGGAAAAGGGAAGTTGCTGACTTTTACGTGATAATAACCAACCACGAAAACAGAACTAAGTGGGTTTGTGAATTTACCACCCCATATTATCCAGAATCTGATAACATCTATGGTGAAAGTGGTGGCTTATTTTACACTTTCATTGATAGTTTGAACCATGTGGTGAATAAAACACCGCTAAATTGGCAGGAAAATTATTCAGTGAACTTCAGCAAGTTCCGAAAAACAGTTAACGAGTCTCTTTCTTCAATCACCGTGAAAACAGTTCCCCTGGTTAATTCTGATACTAAAACTGTTAATTTACAGGTGACTGATGCAGTGGTTAAAACTCCATCTGAAGATCATAAACCCACCACCATTTATGACCTGGCACAGGAAGACCCTACAATCCTCATGGCCTATGCTAATCTCAGGAATAAGGGCGATCGGATAACTGTGAAGAACATTACCTTCGAACTTAAATCATCCCTGGATGATGGGGTTATAACAAAAAATGCCTTCAAAACAGCACTGGATGAACTCAACCGGTTAGAACCCTCGGTTGATCATCTGTGATAATTTTTTTCTCTGTTTACCGATTGCAACCAAATTTTCCCTGTTTGCAGATAGAAACAAATTTTCTCGGTTCGCAAACTGGAAACATAAAGTTTACCGAACATGAACATCGATTATTCTGATTATACAGTAAGATTTCTGATTATTCAGAATAGATTTCTAATTATGCAGAAGGAAAGTATTTATACACTCTGGGAAAATTTCATTTAGTTTTGATTTACGTTTATCCTATTATCTGGTAGTTTATCCCGCATTTTCCACGTGATATATGCAAATACCAGTAAACATCCCGCAAAAAGAATTCCAGTTTCCCCCACGAAATAACGTGCTACGCCAGTTTCCATGGTGAGAGGATCGAAAAGGTTTTGCACGTACAGGTTGCTGCTGGCATGTAACAAAATTGAGGGCCATATACTCCCTGATCGCAGTCGGAACCAAGCCAGTATGGTGCTTAATCCAATGACCGCTACGGTGAACATTGGCAGAGAATACCATAATGGGATGCCCGCATTGTAATTAGCGAATATCATTAGGGGAAAATGCCATATTGCCCATATGATTCCGGTAAGGATTGCCACTTTACTGAATGAAGTAATTTTAGACATTTGAGGAACTAAAAATCCTCTCCAGCCTATTTCTTCACCTAATACCCCACCGATTATACTAGTGAGCGTTCCCATTAAAATAAAATATATCATATTCTGTGGTGGGAGTTTCCCGGTGAATGTGCCAGTGGTGATCCAGAACAAACCATAAGCTACAATGGCACAGATTATGGGAAGGGCATAAGCCATAGCCAGATATTTAACTTTACCCGGTTTCCAGCCGAAATCTCTGATACTCTTATAAAAGATTAAACTGGTTATGATGGCGGCAGCTGCAGGGCAGTACATTAAAAAAATAATATATAGTCCCCCAGCAACATTCACATCACCAGCAGAACCTATGAAAAAATAAAAGATACTGCTCAAACCAAAATTCAATACCAGAAAAGTAATTATTGCCTTTTTAATCTTCCCCACTGATTCCATTTTAAACCCCCATGATCTAGTAAAAAAAACTCCTATGATCCAGTAAAAAAAACTCCTATGTTCTAGTAGAAAAATAGCAGCTAATTTACTATTTTTATTATATAATGAAATTGGGTTTTATTTTTTTCTAGAGATAGATTGAAATTTTTAGTAGCCAGTCTTAACCTGTTCTTCCTTACTTTTAAGTCCAATGCTTAGAATGGTCATGATCACTGCTACCAGCCCTATGAATATGTAAGCGTACTGGTACCCCATCATTTCCCCTGCATAGGAGCCTATGAATGCCCCTACCAGTGCCCCACCAACCAGTTGCCCCACGCTGGTTATAATATTCAGGAGGGCCTGGCCTGATGCCCTGTCCTGAGGTGGGCTCTCCACCAACATTATGTACCGGGGAGGGGAGCCTATGGTGGTGCTCATACCCACCCCAATGAGTATGCTGGCTGCAATTAATATGTAAAACGTTTCTGGAAACATACCAGCAGTGAAGAGTCCCACCGCCATGGTCAGGGATCCGAGGAGCATTATATTTCTAGAACCAAACCTATCCAGAAGCCTTCCAATGATCGGGGCACCAATAGCCATGGTCAGTACCAGGGGAACCAGCATGAGACTAGCCTGTCTTGAGGAAAATGCCAGAGCCACGATTACAAAGGCGGGAATGAAAACTGTGGAGGCCTGCACCAGACCAGTTCCAATCATTATACTGTTTACCAGTTTAACTTCTCTACTTTTAAAGAGGCCAACCTGGATGAGAGGATGTTGAGCTTTCTTTTCAATCTTCCATAAAACTGGGACCATTATCACACTTAGAATTAGGTAGGGTAAAACATCCCAGGACAGGAGGCTGCTGGTGATGTTATTGGTGTCCATCTGGTTGATCCCGTAGGCCAGGGATGTTACCAGTAAGGCCAATATAATTAATCCCTGCCAATCAAAGGTGATATTATGATTCCGCTCACCACTAGGAAGAATATAAAGACTTCCCACAATCACAGCAATGGTTATGGGTAAGTTTATGATGAATAGCCATTGCCAACCATAATGGAGCAACAATCCCCCTAAAATTGGCCCCAAAACACTGGACCATCCCCATACTGAACTGAGAATTCCCAGGGCTCCGCCTCTTTTATCAGGGGGGAAGATATCACCAATGAAGGCGTTGGCCACAGGGAAAATCCCCCCAGCACCCAAACCCTGGACTGCCCGTCCCAGGAGGAGCATTTCAAATGAGAAAGAAGTAATGGTCAACACTGAACCAATGGTGAAAAGGAGGATATCAATAATATAAATTGCTTTACGACCATATATGTCGGATAATTTAGCCATCAGTGGTGTGCCCAGCATGAAAAATAGGATGTATATTGTGAAAACCCATGAGAGGAGTCTTTCATCCACTGTGAAGTATGATTGGATGCTGGGAAGTGCAGGACCTACAATACCTATATCCAGGGACCCCATGAACACCCCCACAAAGAGAAGAATGAGTATGCGATTCTGGCCCTTTTTTACCATAAAATGAAATACTTAATTTATAATGTAAATAAGTATCCCTTTACTGCTCATTCGGTTAAGCCTAAATACTTAATATGAATAATAAACAAGAAAAATCTTATTAATGTGCTTATTTTATTTTTATATCTGTTAAATAAATATCATTTTGTATTGGTATAACAAAAAAATAATTAATTATATCCATACAACAAAAAATGATTTTATATACTTTAGAGGTTATAAAAATAGTATAATTAGGTATCGGCCACATAGCAAGGTTTATGGAGTTACGGTTCTATTGAATTACATATTTACTAAGTTCTAAATCAACATGCAGGGGGTTTTGGAGTTTATGAAATTTCAAAGGGGGAGTATTTTCCGTCCAGAGAAGGATTATTACCAGTCTGCAGGTATATTACTTTTAATTGCTGCTTTACAGTTTTTCATGGCCATAAACCTTGCAGAAACACAGTTTCCAGGTTACAGTTCAACTACTGACACTCTCAGTCACCTTGGAGGAACCATTCCCCCAGTTGAACCCTCAGCAACCATATTTAATATTAGTGTGATATTATTGGGAGTTTTAAGTCTTAGCAGTGTTTATTTAATTCTTAAAAGTGGTGGGTGCCGGCTTTTCTCCTCATGCCTGGCAATTTCCGCTGTTGGTGCGGTGGGGGTGGGAGTGTTTCCCAGTTACACCGGTAGTTTCCATATGTTTTTTGCCATATTAACCTTTATTTTTGGTAGTTTAGCTGTCCTATTCTCCTATCGTCTGGGTTTGAACATTCCCATGGTAATATTATCCATGTTGACTGGTTTCACCTCTTTACTTATTATAATCACGGCAGTGTTATGGGGGTTGAACAATCAAATAATCATCTATCTGGGCTTAGGAGGTACGGAAAGATTGATTGTTTACCCTATTCTCTTATACCTTCTTGCTCTGGGAGGTTATCTCACCAGCAGGGGAAAGGACTGGGTAAGGATAAGATTTACCAAGGGTTACTTCTAAGAATGTTTACTGAAAACCGGAAAATTATTCTAAAATCATTAAATAGATAAATAAAAGAATATAATTGATTTATAAGTGTATTATTAAAAAATAGAGTACTATAGATGAAATTATTAAAACGAAGATTTAATTACATCCCCACAACAATAGTAATATAGATAAATTGTTTTTTCATTATCCACTGGAAATATACATATTTTTAATATGTTTTTTTTATGAGGATCTGAATTTAATTATCTTACAATAATGAATTAAGGATTATATCCCTCTACAGATTAAGGATATGGTTCTAAAAACTTAGGAGGATTTGATCTTATGAATGAACATTTAATTGAATCTCAAATACATACAAAACCATATAAAATGACTTTACAGCCCCAGTTACTCAAGAAAGAACAGCTAAATAGTTTAAATAAAAATATCATGCCACTGTTAAAAAGACAGGGGATTGAGTTGAAAGATGTAGGTGAGTCGTTTAAAACTCTTTTAAGTCCTTTGAGAATGGAAAGGATCAGGGAAAACAGACCATTTTATATTATTCTTAAAGGAAGTTCCCATAGTAAAAAACCAGTTACTGTATTGATAAATCCAGCAGCTAAATAACTATATAAAATAACGTAAACTACTACTCCGAAAAAATAGTAGTAAATAGGTCATATTATTTAATTAAATTCCCATTCTACAATTTTTAACATATTCCAAGAGCTCCAATCCCAGATCAGAGTAAATAGTCAGCCTACTCAAATCCATAGGTACGTTCACTCTCTGTAATCGGAAGTAATCACCGTCAACTGCTTCGTGTGGACGGATCCCCGAGAAAAAGAACCCATTTTTTTCAGCTTCTTCGGCCAGTAGTACAGATGCAGGTTGGCTGACTGGTAAATCCAGTACCACAATTTCCGCTCCGGCAAATTCTGTAAGATCATCGGCCACCCTTTTAATCTCTGGCCACTGTTTTTCACTGGCAGTCACCACTTTTAACACTCCTTTTTGTAGGGTTTTATCGTAGTTAATCTGGTAATCACCATCTTCAGCAGATGGTGCAGGTTTTCCGAAGACATGTTCCTGTCCCATGTTCTCATAGATCCGGGAAACCATGGACTTATGATGTGAAGGTACGTGTACCGTGACACATTCTGGATTGGTAAGGTAGTCGAAGCAGTGCAGGTAAGATTCTCGCTGTGGTGCTTCCTCTTCATTGGCCAGTCCCTTGAATACCCGGGGAGGGCATGCTGCCAGGTCAAGGCCACAGGGCCTACCTCCTAACTGTATTATTTTCCTTTGACTGATAATATGACTGGTAACTGGATCCACAGATACTCCCTTAAGTTCCATTTCATGGGCCTTTTTTTGCAGGGCCTGGTGGATCATTTCCATTATACCCCTGCTCCGGTGGGCAGGATCAACCACCAGGAGGGCTTCTTCGGCCATTGGCACTGGCCCGTGGCGTAAGAGACCTCCGTGACCTACCACATCACCATTTTCAGCCACAGCCACGTAACTAATCACCCGGCCAGTGCCTATAAGATGTACCAGGCCTTCTGGCCGATAGAAATCCTCATTTTTATAGGAGTAACCATAGGCAGCCCAGAAGAGCTGGGCCACCTGGATAGCCTCTTCTCCTTGCATGGGTCTGATCTGGTATTGCTGTTGTGGGGCTAGTTCTGGGTTGTCCCTGATCAATTCCTGTTCCGGTTGGAAGGATTCCTGTAACCTTTTAACCATACGCAGGACTTTACCTCTGCGTCCCAGGTTTTCAAAATGGGCTTCATCCACTGCACTACGAATTAATCTAAACCCCAAACCCTGTTCTGGAAACTCCAGTTCCACTCCCGGAGCAGGATAACTTTCTGGTGACTGGTCAAATGGCAATCCTTCATCCCTGATGGATAAAGTTAACTCGGATTCCCCTATTTCCACTTTAAGGAACACGTCCCCTGGTTTCCCATCAGGGTAGGCGTGTTCCAGGGTGTTCATGAAGGCTTCTTCCGCAGCCAATTCCAGGCGTTGAGCATCTAAATCAGGAAGACCAGCGATGGATGCCATTTTTAGCACGTATACTCTAAAAATATCCAGAAAACGTTTATCAGCCGGGACACGAAGCCCGGAGTTAAGTGATTGATTCCCCCTAACCATATCTTTTTCCTCCCCAAAAAAGTTGAAATTTTTTATTCAATATTTAAAGTTATGATCCCTGATTATAAAAATTTTCAGATGGAAGAACATAGCCTAAAATTTAATAATCTCAATGTGAATATCAAATCCCAGGTGAAACTCTCCAATCTTGGAATGTTTCATAATTTTTGATAGATAATTAGAAAATTATATTAAACCACAAATAGTCTACTCCCAGGGAAGTGATCCACATTTACAATAAGTTTATTCTAATCATGGCAACTGTGTTAATGGTAACCATGATATCGGGGTGCAGTACACTGGAAGGGGACTATGAGAACAGTCTATTGAGTTTTAAAATTCCTGATAACTGGACAGTTGATAATTCTAATTCCAGTGATTCACTGGCCAGTTTAAAGACCTGGGATAACCAATGGATTTATATTCAAACCAGTGATGTGGATCCTGCTGAAATTATTGATAGTTATATCCAGAACTATCCAGTTGAGTATCCCCGTTTCCAGGTTCTTAGCCGGGAACCAGTGCAGGTTGATGGCCGGAAAGGTGAAAAACTGGTCTTTAAAAACACTGCACAGAATGATTTCCTCCTGGTAGGTCCGGATTATACTAGTTCAGTGGTTGCCTTTTCCAAGGATAATAAAACCATCATCATCACCTCCAGTGAAGCACTGGCTGATAACTATTATTCCCGGGTAGAACCCGCCATGGAGGTTGTGGTAAATTCACTGAGGATTAAAAATAGTTTAATTAACTAAAATGGTTTAAATTATTAGCCTTTTATAGTTAGAACTGTGTCTATATTACCGAACTTCCATATCTTATATTCAGAATCGTTTCTGGTACTTTAGCTCAGAAAAGATGATCTTGTAAATGGTTCCATCACCTTCCAAGATTTCCATTGACCCATCCAACTGTTTAATCAGGGATTTAACAAGATTAAAGCCTAATTTTTTACCATTTTCAGTGAGTAATTCCTTACTACACCCTATTCCATCATCCCCCACAATTAATATAAACTTATCATTGTCCCGGTGTAATTTTACCATTATTTTGCCTTTTCTACCATTGGGGAATGCGTGTTTCAATGAATTGGAAACCAGTTCGTTTATAATAAGACCACAGGGGACTGATGTTTCAATGTTTAAATCCACATCTTCAATATCAAGTTCCATTTCAATATGTCCCAAATCATTGGAATAATCATAGATTAAACTGTTGAGGAGGGTTTTAAGATAATCTGAGAAGTTTACGGAGCTAAAGCTATCGGATTGGTAAAGTTTTTCATGGATCATGGCCATGGAACGTACCCTGTTTTGACTTTCAATGAACAGTTCATGATCCCTTTCATCCACCACATTATCCGATTGTAAACTCAGTAAACTGGAGATTACTTGCAAATTATTGTTCACCCTGTGATGAATTTCCCTTAGAAGAGCTTCTTTCTCTCTTAAGGATTTTTTAACAAATTCAGCCGCCTCTTTCTGGTCACTGATATCCCTACTGCTGTAAATAAATCCCCTAAAACCTTTTTCATCAAAAACAGTTTTTCCATTTGTTTCCAGCCAGATATATTTGCCATGGGCATTCCTATAACGATATTGTATTCGTACCCCTTCTGCAGATTCTTGTGATTCTTTAAGGCTTTCAATTACTTTTTCAGAATCATCGGGATGTATGAATTCAAACATAGATTTGCCCAGTAAATCTTCAAAAGGGTAGCCTAAGAGCTGTTTTGAAGAGGGACTGACGTATTTATAAACTCCATTTTCATCAGATTCACTGATGAGATCTAGCATGTTAGAGGTGATGAAATCCAGCTGAGCTTTCCTCTCAGAAATTATTTGCTTATTCCGCTTCAGAGTAATTTGGGCCTTTATTATTTCATTCAAGGAAATAACTTGACGGAATATTACCAGGGCCACTATGATTCCAACACCCCATATCAGAGCAGCATCTGGAGTGGTAACTAACAGGAGACTGTAGGTGAAAAGTACCAGTATCAATGGCAAATAGGAAATCCAATCATTATAAGGACGTGGCTTCCTGTAAATTGATAAATAATCCCGTATATTGATGTTTATATTTTTTAGATAGGAAATTATGGCAAAAATGGCAAAGATGGATGTGGAACTATACAGGATATTTGCTAATAATAAATATTCTAGATTGGGAACCACCACATGGTAAGCATAGGCCATATCTCCAAATACTTGGAAAAAAATGCCCAGAGCCAATAGAATAATGGGCAATTCATTGATTTTTTTGTTTTCACTGAATAAAACAATGTTTACCCCTAATAAAAATATAAGATCCAGGAAAAGGTAGGAAATGGATAGTATCATTGACAGGGAATCTGGTTGGCTGGGTTTAATCACCGGCCAGATGAGGGGAAACCATACTATGAAGAACAAGGACACCATAACGATAACCAAATCCAAGAAAGGTTTTAATCGTGTTTTATATGGTTTTTTGAGTAAGTTGAATATGCCCAGAATCAGCAGAGGGTAAGCAATCAGGAATAAAATGTCAACAAAAGAGGGTGGAGATATTAATCCCCAATAATCTCTTAAAAAGAAATAAAACAGATTGGCAATGAAATAAAGTATTGTTCCTGTGCTTATCATCAACCAGGCATTGAAAAGATTTCTATTATTTTTATAAGACCACCATGTGGTGTAAATCATTAATAAACTTACCAGGAAACTCATTGAAGGTACTAGAATATTTATGTATAATTGGGTGATACTACTCTCCCAGAATGTTAAGGGTAGCAATGATAAAAGAATAAAAATAGCTATAAAAAGCATGGCTCCTGATTTAAATCCATTTAATGATTTTGAGGTGTGCATTAGTCCTCCACAAATCCTAAATACCTAGAATTACCACAGATCTTCCATAAACTAATTAATCATACCCTTATACTGATCTGTTTTAAGTTATTAATCTAGTTTTGCAAGATTTCCTGTCGATAGAAAAAATATGATTTAATAACAATTCATGGTCTGATTTTTACAGTAAGTCTGATTTAAAAATAATATTAAATTTTCACAAATCAACGGGCACATGGTAAGTAGGGTAGATAATCTTTTATTGGATAATACCAATATTTTTATTAGATAGAAATAGATTTTTTGAGGGGTTTTTTGAATGGATAATTCAAGAGATGTTTGCAGCGCATGTAATGCACCTATAGAACCTGGATCAAAATTCTGTACAGAATGTGGTAAACCAGTGGAAAATAATGACCGTGAACCTGTGGGAGGGGAACCTGCAGGGGAGAAAAATGTTCAATCTACTTTAAACTGTCCCGAGTGTAACGCTGCACTGACTGCAGAAGACCGATTCTGCACTGAATGTGGGGCAAATCTTGAAGGAGATATAGGAGCAGATGAAGAGAAGGCCATAAACGAGGATATGGACTCAGTTACCAATTGCCCTAAATGTAATGTCACTATTACACCTGGAACCAGATTCTGCACTGAATGCGGTACCAATATCTATGAATACGAACCTCAAGAATCAGTTACCACTGTTCAAACCGGTAACAGTCAAACTGAAATTTCAGGTACTGGTATATCCTCAAATAGAACTGTAAAATCCAGGGATGACCCACTGGATGAACTAAAGGAAACAGGCCAGGATTTAATGAAAGATGTGGAAAAAACCGGGAAAGGACTCATGAAAGACCTGGGTAGTTTCCTTGGTAAATCATCCCAAGATAATTCTAAAAAGACAATTAAACCGGCTAAAAAGGATCAAAGTTTTTTAGTTTGCAATAAATGTGGTGGGTACTATGAACTCCAAAAAGGAGAATCTCCCGATGATTTTTCACTGGAATGTGAGTGTGGTGGTCACCTGGAATACACCAGGCAACACCCTTGAATTATGATTTATGATTCATAGGTTACTTTGTCACTTACTAATTCAACTCACTTATTTGTCTCAACTTACTAATTGCACAACTTATTTTGCTAATTAACGGAAACATAGCCCGCAATTATTTTTATTTTGATTTGATTTAAGACCTGACAAGATCTTTGCACCCAATATGTTTGTGTCCAGATTGGATACTTCTCCAGATAACATGCTATTTAATTGATGAAATATTCTATTATCTTATAATTATTGAGGTCTACCTATTGAATCTAGAACTCTAAAACCATTTAAAGTACCATAAAATTTAGGGAGTATTAGGTCTATGTGCATCACTAAAAAACACTGAAAAAGAGACCCTTCCCCCTACGAAAGGCCCTGACATAAAAAGATCACATCACGTTGGAGAAAAAAACCTACCACCATAAAAAAAACATCTATTCATATAAGAAGAGGCATTATGGGAGTAGGATTCCGCTTTTTCACCGGGAAATAAGATCTTTCAATCAGGTTCCAGTTAAAGATAATGTCGAGTGACACGAAAAGTATATACACTCCTTGTTATTAATTATCAATAATCATATCATAAGGCATCATCAGGGGGTGAATGGTGTGACTTGTCAAGTGATAATTAGGGCGGGGGATCATGGAAGAATCATTCCAGAAGGAGAAATTGTAGTTTCCAAATCAAGTCATGTATATCTTCATGCCGAACCTGAACCAGGTTACCAGGTCCAGATGTGGTATGTTGATGGTAACCAGTTTTATGGAGGTACCAAACAGTTCCGGGTTACTGCCGAGGGAGACACATTAGAGGTGAATGTAACTTTTTCCAAGGTTTAAAATGTTTTCTCGGATTAAAATTCTCTTATCCCCCTTAATGGGGGTTTCACAAAATTGCATATCTTTTCACGATAAGCAACCCCGGTTTTAGGTAACACAACATGGGTATTCCATCAGCCACCGAATATAAATAATTTTTTTTTAAATTGTTGATAGATGGGGTTTATTGAACAATATTTCTATATTGGAACAAAATTTTTTTAAATTTTTAGTCAAGGTGATTAAATTGAAATTTGGGGATGAAAAAAAGGATATAATAAAGTAGTGATATAGTATTGATAGAAATCGAATGGAATCCATTTTACAGGAGCCAGTTTCATGTCCTCAGAATATCTAAAAAAAGACTATGAAAGGGTTGATAAAAAATTTAAGGAACTGAAAAATAAGGGTGAAATTGAAGCCATTGAAAAGAAACTTAATTCTTATGAAAAGAAACCAGATTCCAGTACTGCGGATAAAATATGGGCGCAACTATACCGTGACGTGCTGGAATTAAAGAAAGATAAAGAAAACAAAGAGTAATTCATTTTTTTAAGATTTATAGGTTCATAATATGGAGTAATAAAAAATATTATTTATTCCATATATTCATTCTGCCTAATTGAACTTTTTACCATTGCACGGGGTAATTTCCCGGTTTTATCCAGGAGGACTTTAACACAATTTATAAATTCATGGCCAAATTCAATGGCTTCCCTTAATTCCTCAGGATTCCGGATGGACTGGAAGTGGTATTGATCGTGGTAGTGAAGGTTGAAGATCACCGTCAAAACATCAAGACATTCCTTTTCCATATTTCCTTCTACACGGTATTTTTCGAGGTAATCAATTAAAAATTGAGGATTTTCCACCAAAACACCATCCCGGTATGTAACAGAACGCACGGCGTGAAGGCATGCGAAATAAGTTGAAACACGGGAAGAACGGTAAAAACCATTCTCATAAGTTTCTTCAGCTTCTTTCAACCATATTCGCGCTTCTTTAAGGGATAGAGCACTTTTTAAAGGGGAGGGTTCAACTTTTTTTAGATGTCCCTGATAATATAATTCATCAATTTTTTCCAAATAAACCACCATTCACTGGGAATTAACCCGATTACCATAATAATATTATTGAAAATGTTCTTGTATTAATAGTGTTCAATGGTTATATTAAATGTTATCTTTGGATAAGGATTCTTAAAGTAATAGATGTAAACACGTTTTTCTTCAAAATATCTTTACAGGAACCCCTTTTGTTATTAAAACCAGGTGTGATGATTAAGGTCATCTTTTTATTAGGTGTTAATCATATAGTGCCATGGTAACTTATTGAGGTGTTATATTTGAATTTGGATAAAAAATTCATAGTAGTAATAGTAGTAGTTTTCATCATATTTGTGGCCCTGGTTTTAAGTATAATGACCTCGGGAACACATTACAGTAGTAAAGATAATGAAGGGAAAGAAATTTCCTTTAATTACCCCAATGGATGGTCTTTTTCAGAACGCACCCCTGGTGAACTGATTCATGGGGAGAAAAACAGTACTGACAATTCCACAAACCGTTCGGTGGTTACCATTACCAAGATCTCCCTAAATAGAACTTCAATGGACCAGGTTAAAAAAGATAACATATACCTTAAGACCGGGAAGGTATTTAATGAAACCAACCGTACTGTGGATGGTGTTCAAGCCTCAGTCATTGATATTGAAGAAATGGCAGGTCCGGAGAGGGGTAAATTAGGTGAAGTTAAACTGGTACTCTTCAGTAAAGATAACTATGTCTACATTCTGTCCTTTGTAACTGGAGGCTCTCTGGAAAACTTGAAAAATGATATTGACCATATATTGAACAGTTTCCAAACCAAGAATTAAATTCTCAGAGAATTAATTCTTATTTTTTTTATTAAAATCGTTTTTTTTCCTTTTTATCCTAAAATTAAACAGGAATAAAATGAATAACCATATCGCAGACACTGAATCTAGCTTTGAATGAATCTAAATAATAATTAAGTCTATCAAAATCTTTTATTTATCAGCAGCTATTCTAACTGGATACTTTTTTTATTACCATGGTGTCGGCAACTTTCTGGTAGGCATCCCGGTATTTTTGTGCATCAAAATTCACAATCATGGTTTTAACATCGATATATTCTGAGTTCAGGAAAACATAACTACAGACCTGCAAACCATCTTCAATTTTTATCCCTGATTTATCAGATATGGTTATGCTTTTTCTTTTAGTAAATGAGGATAAATCAGTCCGGTTACTCTTACAATAGAATACTTCGCCAACCATGTTTTCGATGTTGGTACTGGTGCTGTTATATATTTCCAATTTACAGTGGGTGCTGTTGGAGTTATCCAGCACAACCAGCTCAGGTGGATACTGGAATTTAACCCATTCGTTTTCAAAATTCCCCCCACTACTGGTTTTATTTATTGTAGCGGTAGTTCCTGTGAGATCCGTGCATCCGCTCACGGTAACCACACTTAGAATAAGAATTAAAATAATTGAATGGTAATTTTTCGTTTTTATCCCTCACAGTATAAATAATCTTGATTTCCTAGAGCAGTAGGTTAACTAATATAGCTGTTCTTGCGGTTATCTTATTACAATTATTCTGTTAATTTAAAATATTCTTTTATTATAAATTATTTTAATTAATCAAACCATTCCCTAAATAAATCATTAAATCAAATCTAATTCATATTGCTACTGTGTTTTTTATATATCTATTCATTCCGGTTTTATGAAAAATCTAAATCCAAAGGACCTAATTTTTCCATTCACTAATTCTGAACAAGAATTCACCATTTTTATTGTGTGATGGATTAAAAAAAATATGAGAGTCAACAGCTGTTGCTTACAACTGTTGAGCAAATTTTTTTGTGGGTTAACTGCCGGCAATCACTGTTTCTGCAGAGTTCCTACTGGTAGCGTAATATCTCTGGGCGTAACCATTACTACGGTAATCATAGTCCACCCATCCACTTCCACTCCAGACCTGAACTGAGCGGTGGTTGGAAACATAGTTATTGGCGTACTGTACAATTCGTGCTCTTTGTCCAGATGATGATAATTGACCGTATAGTGCTGCACTGTTATCCCAGCAGTCCCCAGTTCCCCGGCCACTGCTCCAACTGCTACCGTAACTGTAGCTTCGGCTGTAGCTTCGGACTGCGGAAGTGTATGACTTCTTGGTTGAAGTAGTTGTTTTTTTACTGTAACTGGTGTCACTGGTACTTTCTTCACCGGCAGCAGCCTGAACTTCTGCAACATACTTGTCCCAGCTTTCCATGGCCTTTTTAGTGTCTTTACCC